>Ga0136612_10001361_pt1 | contig 10369 bp, 11 predicted proteins | sample AntDryUQ224A2306_2_FD_106644 | JGI IMG/M metagenome (GOLD analysis project Ga0136612, IMG submission 106644) | Polar desert sand microbial communities from Dry Valleys, Antarctica - metaG UQ224A (23.06) | ecosystem: Environmental > Terrestrial > Soil > Desert | place: Antarctica: Dry Valley...
ACCAGCTCGCCGCGGTAGCGTTGCAGCACGACCTCGGTCGAGTATTTGTCGGCTCCCGACTGGTCCTGCCACTTGCGGGTCTGGATCTGCCCTTCGAGATAGACCTTCGAGCCCTTGCGCAAATAGCTCTTGGCGACGCGGCCGAGATTCTCGTTGAAGATCACGACCCGGTGCCACTCGGTCCGCTCCTGGCGGTTGCCGTCCTTGTCCTTCCAATTCTCCGAGGTCGCGACGCGCAGATTGACCACTTCGCCGCCGTTGTTGAGCGAGCGCGCTTCCGGATCGTCGCCGAGGTTGCCGACCAGGATCACCTTGTTGACGCCCGCCATTGCCGCTTCCTTCCGTGGGTTTTTCGCTTCCGCTCGACGATAGAGCCGGCCTCAGGCGACAGCAAGCCGGCGGCTCGCGCGGCGGTTCCAGGCGAAGCCGAGCAGCAGCACGAATATGGTGACGGCCTGGGCGGCGAGGCCTTCCGACGTCGGGTAGATGCCCAGGATCGCGATTTGCGGCGCCGCGGCAATCGGCGTGACCGCGACCAGCCCCGCCTCCTGGAGCGCGGCGACGCCCTTTCCGGCCAGCACCACCGCCAGCACCGCGATCAGCGCCGAGCTGTAGGCGAAGAATTTGGCGATCGGCAGCCGCCGGCTGAAGCGGAACATCGCCAGCGCGATCCCGGCCAGCAGCACCAGCGCGGCGGCGGCCCCGGCGAGCAGCGCGCCGACATTGCCCTGCGCCGACAGCGCGGCGAAGAACAGGATGGTCTCGAACGCCTCGCGATAGACGGCGATGAAGGCGAGGCTGAACAGGAACCAGCCTGAACCCCTGGACAGCGCCGAGCCGAGCTTTGCCCGCACGTAGCGCTGCCATTCGTCGGCCTGCGCCTTGCCGTGCATCCAGCTGCCGACGAACAGCAGGATCAGCGCGGCGAGGATCGAGCCGAAGCCTTCGGTGAGCTCGCGGCTGGCGCCGCTGATGGTCAGGAGATGGGTCGCCGCCCACCATGTGGCGACGCCGGCGACAAGCGCTGCGATCCATCCGTAATGCACCGGCCGCACCATCTCCGGCCGCTCGGCCTTGCGCAGGAAGGTGAGCATGGCGACGATGATCAGCAGCGCCTCAAGCCCCTCGCGAAGCAGGATGGTCAGCCCGCCGAGGAAGGCGGTGGCGGCGTCGGCCTCGCTCGGCGCGAGCGCCCGCTCGGTGTCGGCGAACAAGGCGTCGAGCGCCGCGACCCGCTGGCGCACCTCGGCGGCGGGCCGGCCTTTGCCGATCGCCGCGCGAAGCTGTGCCATCGCCCGCTCGACTTGGCCCATCAGCGCCGCGTCGCGCGCGCCAAGCACCGGCTCGATCGGCTCGAAACCGTCGAGATAGGCGCCCAGCGCCAGCGCCTTCGCTCGCTCCCGATCGCCCGCTTCGTAGGCCGCAAGGCTCTGCCGCAGCCGCTCGCGGGCCAGCGCCAGCGTCTGCGCTCCGGCGGGCGCGGCGACCGCTTCGGGGTTCCCGCGCAGATAGGCGATGACCGCGGCGGCCTTGTCCGGGCCGATCTCGCGGCCGAGCGCCGCCGGGGTCAGGCCGGCGAGCGCGGCAAGGTCGGGGACCCGGCGGCGCAGCGACGGATCGGACTCCCAAAGTCGCTTGCCCTCGGCGGCGAGCGCGGGCGGGTAAGCGAAGCGGCCGGAGTGGAACGCAAGCGCCCATTTGTCCGCCGCGGGCAAATGGCGGAAGCTGGCCATCGCTGTTCCTTCGAGGCCCTGGTCGATCACCTGGTAGAGCGCGAACAGGCTGCGCTCGCCGGCTCGGGCGCGGTCGGCGAAGGCGATCGGCGGCGGGTCCATCGTCGCCGCGATCTTAACCTTGGCGTCGCCGCGCGCGCCGTGGCAGGCCGCGCAGCTCTGAGCGTAAAGGACGGCGCCGCGAGCGACATCGGGCATCTCGGGCGGCGCCAGCGGCACCGGGTAGGCGACCAGCAGGTCGGCGGCGAGCGCCCGCGCCTGGCGGCCAATCGCATCGGGCGCGGCCTTGGCGGCGATCGCCCGCTGCAGCGCCGCGGCGCGCTGGATGAGCCCGGCTTTCGGGGGCTTGGCCGGAAGCGCGTCCAGCTGCTGGCGCACCGAGCCGGAGAACTCGACCATCTCGTCATATTCGAGCTGGTCGACTATGCGCCCGCCGGCGACGGCCTCGCGATAATCGACGGCGATATAATCGAGCAGGCGCCACGCGGTTTGCACGCCCTCGGCCGGCGGCGCCTGGGGCTGCGCCGCGGCAGGCGCGGCGGGTAGCGCTAGAGCGAGCGCGAGCGAAGCGATCAGCAGCCAGAGACGCGCAAGCCAAGCCATGTGGGCAACAATCATCCCTCGTCGCAGGAGGGATCCGGCTAGCCCAGTTGCAACTGATTATCAATAACGATTAGGAGATGTCACCGCGGCGGATAACGCAGACGGCCCAGGAAACGCGACAGGCTCAGATGCTGCCCCGAGCCGCGCCATTCGGCCTTCCATTTCTCGATCTTCATCACGTCGTCGATGCGCCGGTCGAGGAAAGCGGCGGTGTCGCTCCATTCCTCGCTGTCGTCGTCGATCCACGCCAGCAGCGTCGACGCGTAAACCCCGCCGAGCGTGATCCGCTTGGTGTAATGGTTGAAGTCGGTGCTGGTGTCGCCGGCGATCCGCCACATCAAGTCGGCCGTGCGCCAGCCGATGCGCATCCCCAGCGGCAGATTGTGCGGCATGGCGAGGATCGCGATGCCGCGCCGCACCGCTTCGCGCGCCGGGCCCATGACCTCGAGCCGCTTCCATACAAGGGCGCGGATCTTCTCGCGGATCTTCATGCGCGCCAGCCGCTTGGGCGTGAAATGTTCCACCAGCGCGCGATCGACCGCCTGGATATACGCGTCGACCATGTCCGCCTGCACCCTGGGCATCGCCAGCCGCGCCTGGGCGCGATCCACGCCGAGCTGATCGGCGGCGGCATCGACCGCGGCGCGCGACCAGCCGTCGAACACCGCATGCTCGCCGACCGTCAAGGCGAGCCGTTGGCGCAGCTGCTCGAGAGGAGGCGATTGAGCCATGCCGGCTAGGTGCGCTGCTCGTCGGGCTCGCGCAACCCCCGGTCGGGAAGCCGCACGAGAACCAGAGCGAGCGCGATCGCCGCCGCGCCGAGCCAGTCGAGCGGCGACAGCGTCTCATGGTAGGCGACCCAGCCGATGAATGCGGAAATCGCCGGTTGGGTGAGCAATGCCAGCCCGACGACCAGCGGCGGCAGCGCGCCGATCGCATAGACCAGCAGCCCTTGCCCGAGCACCTGGCTGCCGAGCGCGAGCAGCAGCACCGGGGTCCAGTCGGTGGGGATTATGCGCTCGCCGAAGATCAGCGAAAAGGGCAGCAGCATCGCCGCGCCGAACGCGCTCGCGAGGAACAGCAACGGCAACGCTTCGAGCTCGCCGCGCGCCCGCTCCACGGCGATCAGATAGCCGGTATAAAGCAGGCCCGCGGTCAGCGCGAGCAGGTCGCCGCGCAGGTGGCGAGGCGACAGCTCGGCGCTGCCGCCCATCAGCAACGCCGCGCCGGCCGCCGCGAGCAGCAGCGCCGCCGCCTGCAACGGCGACGGCAGCCGGCGCGCCAGCCACAGCCCCCAGGCCGCGAATGCAAAGCTCGAAATGTTGCCGAACAGGGTCGCATTGCCGAGCTTGGTCATGTGGATGCCGGTGTGCCAGGCGGCGAGGTCGGCGGCGAAAAAGAAGGCGGCGACCGCGGTGAGGGCGAGCAGCCCGCGCCCGGGCAAGCGCAGCGGGTTGCCGATCATCCGCGCGATCAGCAGCAGAAACGGCAGCGCCAGCGCCAGCCGCCAGAAGCCGGCGGCGACCGGCCCGACGCCAGCGAGCCGCACCAGCCACGGCCCGAACGCCAGCGAGCAGCTGCCAATCAGCAGCGCGGTGAAAGCGAGCGGGTGGGACTTGGGCTGGGCCTTTTCCACTGGATTGCTTCGCTTCGCTCGCAATGACGAAAATTGAAACCGTCATTGCGAGGAGCGCAGCGACGAAGCAATCCAATTAGCGTGCAAACCGGTCCTTGAGCTCAAGCAGCGCGAGCGCCGCGCGTGCCGCGTCGCCGCCCTTGTCGCCCTGCCGGGGATCGGCGCGGACGATCGCCTGGGCCTCGTTCTCGACCGTCAGGATGCCATTGCCGACCGCCAGCCCGTCGAGGGTCAAGGCCATGATTCCCCGCGCGCTTTCTTGGGCGACGATCTCGAAGTGGAAAGTCTCGCCGCGGATCACAACGCCCAATGCGACGTACGCATCGAAGCCGCCGCTCTCGGATGACAGCGCGATCGCCGCCGGCAGCTCGAGCGCGCCGGGGACGGTCACCGTCTCATGGTCGTGGCCAGCCGCTTCGACCGCAGCGCGCGCGCCGGCCAGCAGCATGTCGTTCAAATGCGCATAAAAGCGCGCCTCGGCGATCAGCACCCGCGCCATCGCGTCAGGCCCGAAGCGCGATCGGGCGCTCCTCGATGATCGCCAGGCCATAGCCCGACAGCGCGACCGGCGAATGGGCGGTATTGGACAACAGGATCATGTCGTGGATGCCGAGCGCCGCGAGAATCTGCGCGCCGATGCCGTAGCTGCGCAAGGCTTCGCCGGTCTCCGCGCCCTTGCCCGACCGCAGGTCGGTGGCGCGCGAAAGCGAGCCCGGCGACGCGGCGTGAAGCGCGACGATCACGCCCGCGCCTTCCTGCTCGATCATCGCCATCGCGCCCGGCAGCAGCCCGGCGCGGTCGCTCGCCTCCCCGAGCACGTCGGCGAACAGGTCGAGGCTGTGCATCCGCACCAGCACCGGTTTGTCAGGATCGATGGTGCCGTGAACCATCGCCAATTGCTCGGCGCCGGTGGCCTTGTCGCGGAACACCTGCGCTTGCCATTCAGCGCCGCTCCTGGCGGTGAAGCCGGTGGTTGCGACCCGCTCGACCATATGGTCCTTCTTCAGCCGGTAGGCGATCAAGTCGCGGATGGTGCCGATCTTGAGGCCATTGGCGGCGGCGAACTGCATCAAATCCTCGAGCCGGGCCATGGTGCCGTCCTCGCGCATCACCTCGCAGATCACGCCCGACGGGTTGAGCCCGGCGAGCCGGGCGACATCGACCGCGGCTTCGGTGTGGCCGGCGCGGACCAGCACGCCGCCCGGCTGCGCGACCAGCGGGAAGACATGGCCGGGCGAGACCAGAGCGTCGGCTCGGTTGGCCGAGTCGATCGCGACCGCGACGGTGCGCGCCCGGTCGGCGGCGCTAATGCCGGTCGAAATGCCTTCCCGGGCCTCGATCGAAACCGTGAAGGCGGTGTTGTTGCGGCTGCGGTTGGAGCTGGCCATCGGCTGCAGGCCGAGCGTTTCGACGCGCTCTTTGGTGAGTGCGAGGCAGATCAGGCCGCGCCCGTGCCGGGCCATGAAGTTGATTGCGTCGGGCGTCGCCATTTGCGCGGGAATCACGAGGTCGCCCTCATTCTCGCGGTCGGCGTCGTCGACCAGGATGAACATCCGGCCGTTGCGCGCCTCGTCGATGATCGCCTCGGCGCCGACCAAGACTTCGGTGTTGCCGCGCTGGAGCAATTTTTCGAGCCGCCCGAGCGTGTCCGCGGTCGGGTTCCAGTCGGGCGAACCGAGTTTGCGCAAGGAATTGGGGTGGAGCCCGGCAGCGCGGGCGAGGCCGGAGCGGCTGACCTCTCCGGTGGCGATGACGGCGCTGAGGCGCTCGATCAGGGTGGTGCTCATGAACGCCGAAATATCACATTGCAATGTGATGGCAAGCGCGCATTTATGCCGTAGGGTGTGCGCGCGCGGCCAACATGCGCTCTAGATAGCGCGCGATCACGTCGATCTCGACATTGAGATGTCGCCCGACCGCCGTTTCGCCAAACGTCGTGATCTCCGCAGTGTGGGGAATGATATTGACTGAAAATTCAGTCGAGTCGCCGGTGTCGCGGACGTCGTTGACGGTCAGCGAGACGCCGTCGAGCGTGATCGAGCCTTTCGGCGCGATAAAAGGTGCAAGGTCGGCGGGTGCGCGAACGACGATCCGGAATGATCCGCCTTCTGGAATAACTTCGATCAGCTCGCCGATGCTGTCGACGTGGCCGCTGACGATGTGGCCGCCGAGCTCATCGCCGATCCGCAGCGAGCGCTCGAGATTGAGCTTGGAGCCTTCGCGCCACAAATCGTTCGCGGTGCGCGACAGCGTCTCGCCGGATACATCCACCGCGAACCAGGACCCGTCTGCATCTGGGCCCTTGTCGACGACCGTGAAGCACACGCCCGAGCAGGCGATCGACGAGCCGAGCTCAACCGTATCCATGTCGTAGCCACAGGCTATCGTGAGGCGAAGGTCGCGGTCGCCGCGCTGCTCGGCACTGCGAACCATGCCGATGTCGGTGGTGATCCCGGTGAACATGCGCGCGGCCTTAAGCGCCCCGCGCCCGCTCGTAAACTTCGAGCCGGTCGACGCCGAGCGCCTGGCCGTCGCCGGGGCGCCAGCGGCCGTGAGCGTCGGCGATGCCTTCGAGCCCGACATAGCCGAACGACGACTTGCCCTCGCCGACGATGATCGGCGCGCGGTAGATCAGGATTCGATCGACCAGGTCCTCGGCGAGGAAGGCGGTGGCGGTCGCCGAGCCGCCTTCGACCAGCAAATCGTTGACGTCATGAAGCTCGAACACGTCGCGCGGCGACCGCAGCGTTTCCCAGCCGTCGACCGCCTCGCCGCGGGTCAGGAGCTCGCGCCTCGGCGACCAATCCTCGAGGCCGGGCAGGCGCACGTCGAGCTTCGGAGCGTCGGCGAGATAGGTGCCGCGGCCGACCAGGATCATGTCCGAAAGCGCGCGCTCGAGATGGACGTGGGCGCGCGCGTCCTCGCCGCTGATCCATTTGCTCTCGCCCGACGGCATCGCAATCTTGCCGTCGATCGACAGCGCCAGCTTCAACGTGATCCGCGGCCGGCCCAACTCCAGCCGAGTCAAATAACCGGCCATCGATTGCGCCGCCCGATCCGCGCCGCAGCCGACCGCGACCGCGATCCCGGCCGCTTTGAGCCGCTCGATGCCCTTGCCCGCCGTGCGCGGATCGGGGTCTTCGAGCGCAATCACCACCCTCGCGGGCACGGCTTCGACGATGTGCTCGGCGCAGGCCGGGCCGCGATCGCTCGGGTGCGCGCACGGTTCGAGGCTGGTGTAAATTGTCGAGCCTGTCGCGCGGTCACCGGCTTGGGCAAGCGCGACCGCTTCGGCATGCGGGCGCCCCCCCGGACGCGTTGCACCGCGGCCGACGACTTCCCCGTCCGAGACGATCACGCAGCCGACGTTGGGGTTGGGAGCGGTGCGCCCGCGCACCTCGCAGCCGAGCGCGATCGCCTCGGCCATGAAGCGCGCGTCTTGCCTCACATTCCCAGCTGTTTCTCGAGCTTCTGGAACTGCCGCTGGCGCTCCTTGCGCGCCGCCTCCCTGGCCGCCTGGTGCTTCTTCTGGTCGGCGACGATCTCGTCGTCGGTGCGGTCGGCGCGCCACTGTTCGGCATAGATGACCTGCGTCGGCGGCGCGGTGTTGATCTTCGAATCAACCAGGAACTCGATGATGATGATCATCGTCACCAGCACCGCCAGCGCGGCGCCGATCCAATGCTCGCGTTCGCGGTGACGCAGGAACGCCCTGAAATCGGCGATCGCGGCGCGGGGGCTGACGGGGCTCGGGAACCAGGACATGACGATGAAGATAGGCGCTCCGAATTGCGCTCGCCAGCCCTGAAGCGGTAAGCTGCTCGCCCTGTCCCCCGGACAGGGTTGCGCGCTTACTCGAGCTCGAAGCGCAGCGTGAGCATTGTCGATGAGGCGATGGCGCGGCCATCCTCGGTCGCCGGCCGATAGCGCCAGTGCGCGAGCAGGTGGCGCCGCGCGGCCGCGAGGAAGGCGGGGTCGGCGCGCTCAACCGGTTCGACCGCAACCACCCGGCCTCGCGGGTCGATCGACAATCTGAGCTTGAGCAGCGCCTCTTCCTCGCTTTGGATCTTCGACACAGGATAGGGCGGGCGAATGGCCGATGCCGGGGTCGCGAAGCGCGGGCCGGCCCGAACCGGGTCCTTTGGAAGCGGATCGATCCGGGGCTGCGGGCTTGGAACGACCGCATCGCCGCCGGGGAGCGGCAGCTTGAGCGGCGGGTCGAAGCGGTCATCGCTGGGCTGCGGCACCGGGACGATCACGGGGATCCGGTCGACCGCCGATGGAGACGCCCTCGGCTCGGTCTTCGGCACTGGCTGGTCCGGCGGCGGCTCGACCGGGATCGGAATGAGCTGGACCTTGGTCACATCGCGGATGCGCTCGGGCAAATCCATTTTCGCGCTCATCACGGCGGCGATCACGGAGAGGTGCGCGACGATGATCAGAAGCATCGCGTGGGGAGCCGCGTGGCGCTCGGCGACCCGACGCCGGTGAGCTGCGTAGGCCAACATAGCGATGTCCTCCAGCGCGAGACGATGAAGGAATGTTACAACATATCACAAGCGTGCGCAATGGGATTTGTTGCGGCTGGGGAATGCCTAAGCTTTGTCGGCGGCGGCAGCCAACCGGTCGACGGCGCGGTCCTTGCCCATGCGCTCGAGCAGGCCGGCCATCTCGGGGCCGGACTCGCGGCCGGTCAGCGCCAGACGGAGCGGGTGGAACAGCGCCTTGCCCTTCAAGCCGGTCGCGATCTTGAGCGCGTCGGCCAGCGCTTTCCACGGCTCGTTGGACCAGTCGATCTTCGCGGCGAGCGCAGTCGCTTCGCCGATCAGCGCACGATCGTCGTCGCTGAGCTGCGGCGGCTCAATCTCGCCAGCGATCACTTCGAACCAGTCCGAGAAATCCGCCAGCCGCTCGAGATTGCCGCGCAGCAGCAGCCAATCCTGTTCGCCGGCGCCTTCCGGCAAGCGGCCCGCAACCGCAGCATATTCGAGCCGGTGCAGCAGCCGCGCGTTGAGCAGCTCGACATCGTGCAGATCGAAATGCGCCGGGGCGCGGCCGAAATGCGCGAAATCAAGGTCCGCCGCGAGTTCGTCTAGACTGGCCAGCGCTTCCACCGGCTGCGACGTGCCGAGCCGGCCAAGCAGCGACAGCAGCGCCATTGGCTCGAGACCGAATGCCCGGATCTCCTCGACCCCGACCGACCCAAGGCGCTTCGACAATTTGCCCTCCGCCGCGACCAGCAGCGCCTCGTGCGCCAGCTCGGGCGGCCCCGCCCCCAGCGCCTCGAACATCTGCAACTGCGCGGCGCTGTTCGACACATGGTCCTCGCCGCGCACGACGTGGGTGATCTTAAGGTCGACGTCATCGATCACCGAGGGAAGCAGATAGAGCCAGCTGCCGTCCTCGCGGCGGACGACCGGGTCCGACAGCAGCTTTGGATCGAAGCGCTGCGGCCCACGGATCAGGTCGTTCCAGACGATCGCGGCGCCGTGGTCGAGCCGGAAGCGCCAGTGCGGCTGGCGATCTTCGGGCACCGGCGCATCGGCGGGCTTGCGCTCATAAACCGGTGGCAGCCCGCGCCCGAGCAGCACCTTGCGGCGAAGCTCGAGCTCCTCGGGGGTCTCGTGGCAGGCATAGACCCGGCCCGCTTCGCGCAGCCGCTCGAACTCGCGCTCGTAGAGGTCGAACCGCTCCGACTGGCGAACGACCGTGTCCGGCTTCAGCCCGAGCCAGTCGAGGTCGTCGCAAATGGCCTGGTCGAACTCCGCCGTCGAGCGCTCGCGGTCGGTGTCGTCAATGCGCAACACGAACGTGCCGCCGTGCTTCCGCGCGAACAAGGCGCTGTGGAGCGCGGTGCGGATGTTGCCGACATGCAGCCGCCCGGTCGGCGACGGCGCAAAACGGGTGACGACGGTCACAGGAGTTTAACTTTCTCCGCCTTCGCCGCCCGCATTAAATCGACATCCGCGGTAAGGAGTCCGGCTTGGCTCCTGAGTGCCAACTCAAGATAGGCGGCGTCGTAGACAGTGAGCGCGTGCGTGATCGCCAATTGCACCGTGCGAATTCCCGCTTGGCCCGAGGTCTCTTGATCGACGGCAATCGCAAACTCGGAAAAGTCCGCCAGCCGTTGGATAAAATCGGTCTCCGCCAGACGCTGCCGACGAACTGCGGTCAAGCCGAGATTGGCAACCTCAAGGTGCCAGTGAATCGGCACCACGGCGCTTCCGGCTCGAAACACATTGAGAATCTCCGGATGCTCGTCATCGGCTTCGTCGGGAATCAGGAGGGGGCCGATGACCGATGCGTCAATTACAACCGGCATCAGGGGCGGCCTTCATTCTTCCACGCAATCATTTCCTTGATGGTTGCCGTCCGCCCCTCGGCGCGCATTCGTACG
>Ga0136612_10001362_pt1 | contig 10365 bp, 11 predicted proteins | sample AntDryUQ224A2306_2_FD_106644 | JGI IMG/M metagenome (GOLD analysis project Ga0136612, IMG submission 106644) | Polar desert sand microbial communities from Dry Valleys, Antarctica - metaG UQ224A (23.06) | ecosystem: Environmental > Terrestrial > Soil > Desert | place: Antarctica: Dry Valley...
CACCGCCTCGTTCCACGACCCGGGGTGCATGGTGCAGGTGGGCGAGGAGCCCAACGTCCGCGCCGCCCACCTGCACCATGCACCCCGGGTCGTGGAACGAGGCGGTGAGGATCCCTCTGGGGCGGTGGTACTTGAAGCTGCGCGAGAAGGTGCGCACGCCGGCTGCCGCCAGGGCGGAGGCGATGGTGTCCCCGGCAAAGGCGGGGTAGGGCTGTCCGTCCCACGTGAAGCGGAACGGGCGGGTGCGGTCGATGAGCTCGCCGGGCTGGGGGCCCAGCCGGAACGGGTTGGGGCGCAGCGAGACAAGCGGGCCGTGCTTTCTGGTTCGCTCGCCTGCGGCGCTCACGAGGCGTCGACCCCGTCGCCCATCTCCACCGGTGTTCCCGCCAACGGCGCCGGCTCCGAGCCGGCCAGCCACGTCCGGCGGAACTGGTTGGTCACCGTGTGGCGCTCGGCGCCGAAGTAGGCGCGGCAGCCGGCCCGGTGGTACCAGGTCTCGGTCGTCCAGCCCGCCGGGTTGCGGCGGAGGTAGAGGTACTCGCGCCACTCCTCGGGCGAGGCCGCGGAGGGCTCGGGGCGCGTCGTGGCTTCCCCCCCGTGACGGAACTCCGAGACGTTGCGCGGCCCGCAGTGCGGGCAGGGGACCAGGATCAATGACCCACCGCGGCAGCGCCCTTCTCGCCGACCAGGCGCCCCTCACCGAAGCGGGCCAGATCGAAGCCGGCGATGTTCTCAGGCGTCTTGCCGGTAGCCAGCAGCTCGGCCATGGCCTCGCCCGCAACTGGGCCGGCTTTGAAGCCGTAGGTGCCCCAGCCAACGTCGACGAAGAACCCCTCGACCGGCGTGATCCCCATCACGGGGCTGAAGTCCGGCGTGATGTCACACAGACCCGACCACTGCCGCAGCACCCGGAGCTGAGCGATCGAGGGCATCAGCTCGAGCACGTGGCCGGCCAGCTCCTCGGTGAACCCGAGCGAGCCGCGCACGGAGTAGGACGTGTAGGGGTCGGTGCTCGCACCGAAGACCAGCTCACCGCGGTCGGTCTGGCTGACGTAGACGTGGAGCGTGCCGGAGACGACCACCGCGCCGAGGAAGGGCTTCACCGGCTCGGTGACCGCAGCCTGGAGCGGATGGGTGACGATGGGCAGGCGCACGCCCGCCATGTCGGCCACCAGGGTGGCCCACCCGGCCGTGCAGTTGACGATGGCGGGGGTGGCGATGCGTCCCCGGTTCGTGATCGCGCCCGTGACCCGGTCCCCGTCGGTCTCGATGCCCACCAGCTCGGTGCCCTGGTGGATGTGCACGCCACGGGCGTCGGCGCCCCGTGCGTACCCCCACACCACCGCGTCGTGGCGGATGATGCCGCCGGGGGGGTGGTAGAGGGCGCCGAGGATCGGGTAGCGGGCCCCGCTCGAGACGTCCATGAACGGGACCAGCTTCTTGATGTCCTCCGGGTCGATCACCTCGGAGTCGACGCCCTCGAGCTTGTTGACCTCGGCCCGCCACCGCATGGTGCGCAGCGAGCCGTCGTTGTGGGCCAGGGTCAGGTGACCCCGCTGGGAGAACATCACGTTGAAGTTCAGGTCGGCCGACAGCGACTCGTACAGCTTCACCGACCGGTCATAGAACCGGACCCCCTCGGGGGTCAGGTAGTTGGAGCGGATGATGGCGGTGTTGCGACCCGACCCGCCCCCGCCGATGTAGCCCTTCTCGATCACCGCCACGTTGGTCAATCCGTGGTTGGCGGCCAGGTAGTAGGCGGTGGCGAGGCCGTGGACCCCGCCTCCGACGATGACTGCGTCGTAGGCGGGGGCCACGTCGTGGGCGCGCCAGGCACGGGGCCACTCCGCGTGGCCGAAGCCGCGGCGCAGCAGGCCGAACGCGGAGTAGCGCGCCATGCTTTCGGAGCCCAGAAGCCCTAGTTGCCGATGAGACCCTTGTCCTCCAGGAAGGTGCGGGCCACGTCCTCTTGTTGCTCGCCGTCCACGTCGACCTTGGCGTTCAGCGCCGTGATGGTCTCGTTGTCGAGGATCTTGGCGATCGGGGCGAACACCTCCTGGAGCTTGTCGGCGCCCTCCACGTCCTTTCCGATGTTCAGCGACGGCAGGTAGCTGGCGAAGAACTGCTTGTCGTCCTCCAGTACCGTCAGCCCGAGGCCCGCGATGCGGCCGTCGGTGGCGAAGACCTCTCCGAAGGTGCACGGATCGCCCGTGTCGGTCGAGGTGTAGACCAGCCCCAGCTCCAGCTCGGACACCTCGAACTTCACGTCGTAGGCGGTCTCGAGGCCGGGCAGGCCGTCGTCGCGGCTGAGGAACTCGGCCGCGGCGCACAGCGTGAGGTCAGCGGCGTCGAGTCCGGCGAGATCCGACAGCGAGGACACCCCGAGCTCCTCGGCGTTCTCGTTGCTGGTGGCGATGGAGTAGGTGTTGTTGAACGGCGCCGGCTCGAGCCAGGTCACGCCGTTCTCCTCCAGGTCGGCCTTGGCGACGGCGTCGTACTGCTCCTGTTCGCCCGTGACCGGCTTGGTGTTGCCGAGGTGGTTGATCCAGCCGGTGCCGGTGTACTCCCAGTACATGTCGATGTCGCCCGACAGCAGCGCCTTGCGCACCGCGTCCGAGCCGGTCAGCTCGGCCACCTCGCCGACATCGGCGCCCGCATCCTCGAGGACCAGTTTGGTGATCTGGCCGAGGATGAGCTGCTCGGTGAACTCCTTGGAGCCCGCCTTGAAGCTCATCCCCGAGAGGTCGACGCCGGCACCACCGCCAGCCGCGGTGGTGTCGCTGCCCGCGTCCGTCGTCTTGCTGGCGTCCTTGTCCTTGTTGTCGTCGCCGCAGGCGGCGCTGATCAGTGCCAATGCGGCGAGCAGCGCGAGCAGTCGCCAGATGGTCTTGTGTGTCCTCACGTGGTGTCTCCCTTTCACGGTGACGGTTGCATTAGAGGCCCTTGGGCCGGAGGATGTCCTCGACGACGCCGCCCACCCAGTCGACGAACAGGGCGAGGATGGCGGTGAGCACGGCGCCGGTGATGATCGTGGTGTTGCGGCTGGTGGAGATGCCGGCGCTGATGATGTCGCCCAGACCACCGGCGTTGGTGAAGGTGGCCAGGGTGGCGGCACCGACGTTGATGACCAGCGCCGTGCGCACGCCGGCGAGGATCACCGGCACCGCCAGGGGGAGCTCGATGCGGAGCAGCACCTTCAGCTTGGTCATCCCCATGCCCCGCCCGGCCTCGATGAGGCTCTGGTCGACCTGCTGCAGCCCGACCATGGTGTTGCGCAGCACCGGGAGCGACGAGTACGCCACCAGGGCGACGACAGCCGGCTGGAAGCCGATCTTCCAGATCAGGGCGAGCAGGACGAGCACGCCGATGGAGGGGACCATCTGGCCGACGTTGGCCAGTCCGATGACGCCGGGCGTGATCCATCGGGCGAAGCCCCGGGTGAGCAGGACACCGAGCGGGACGGCGATGAGGATCACGAAGAAGGTCGAGACCACCGTCAGCTTGACGTGCTCGATCGTGGCGGAACGGATGATGTCACCGTTGACCCGGCGCGCCTCGATGGAGTCCAGCGTCTTGCTCTGCACCCAGGCGTAGAGCACCAGGCCGGCCAGGGCCAGCACCGCCGGCATCACCAGGTAGGCCCAGAGGCGTCGGCGCTCACGGGCGGCCGGCGGCGCCGCCTCGGCGGCGGTGACGGTGGCGTCGGCCTCCGCCTCAAGCCCCTTGCCCAGGCTGCGTCCCGGCGCCTGGACGGCCATCAGGCCGGTACCTCTTGATTATCGGCGCCGGCCAGCCCCTCGACGGCGGCGCGGGCCTCGTCCCTGGCCTGGGTCCGCATGAGCTGGATGGCGGTGGCGACGGTGGCGAAGTCGACCGTGCCGAGGTAGGCGCCGGTGCCGTCCACCACGACGACTGCACCGTGGCTCGAGTCGAGCATCTGGTTCAACGCGTCCTGGAGGGTCGCCTGAGGCTCCACGATCGCCTCCGGCTCGAGGCCGGCCTGGTCGAGGGGGATGTCGGCGCGGTCGAGGTCGCGGGCGGCGATCCAGCGCATCGGCCGGTTCTGGTGGTCGAGGAGGAGCAGGGCGCCCTTGTCCGAGCTCCGCAGGCTCGCCAGCACCTCGGTCCGCTCGGCGCCGAGGGTGGCCGTGGGCCACTGGGTGAGCTCCACGTCGCGCACCCGGGACAGGTTGAGGCGCTTGAGTGACGCGCCGGCCCCGATGAAGTCGGCCACGAAGTCGTCGGCGGGGGCGGAGAGGATGTTCTCGGGCGTGTCGTACTGGGCGATGACGGCGCCCTCTTTGAGGATGGCGATGCGGTCACCCATCTTGATGGCCTCGTCGATGTCGTGGGTGACGAAGACGATGGTCTTGCGGATCTCCTCCTGGAGGCGGAGGAACTCGTTCTGCAGCCGCTCCCGGGTGATGGGGTCGATGGCGCCGAAGGGCTCGTCCATCAGCATCACCGGCGGGTCGACGGCGAGGGCCCGGGCCACGCCGATCCGCTGGCGCTGTCCTCCGGAGAGCTGCTTGGGGTACCGGGAGCGGAACACCCGGGGATCGAGGCTCACCAGCTCCAGCAGCTCGTCGATCCGCTTGTCGATGCGACCCTTGTCCCAACCGAGCATCTTGGGCACGACCGCGATGTTGTCCCCGATGGTCATGTGCGGGAACAGGCCGATCTGCTGGATGACGTAGCCGATCCGCCGGCGGAGGTGGTCGGGGTTGCCCTGGGTCACGTCCTCGCCGTCGAGGATGATGCGCCCGGAGGTCGGCTCGATCAGCCGGTTGATCATCTTCATCAGCGTCGTCTTGCCGCATCCCGAGGGGCCCACGAAGATGACGATCTCGCCGTCGGGGATGTCCATGTCGATGCCATCGACGGCGGGACGCTCCTGGCCCGGGTAGCGCTTGCTCACCCCGTCCAGGCGGATCATCGGCTGGCCATCAGGCACGGGTCCCCCTCGAGGTCGTGAGCTTGCCGAGGATGAGGAAGCCCAAGTCGAGCAGCAACCCCAGGATGATGATGCCGAGCACCGCGGCGAGAGCCTGGTTGACGGCCGTGGGCGTGCCGACCCGGGCCAGGGACCGGAAGATCTCCTTGCCCAGGCCCGGCCCGTCGATGATGGCGGCGATGGCAGCGATGCCGACCAGGATCTGGGTCGACACCCGCACCCCGGTGACGATGACCGGCCACGCCAAGGGCAGCTCCACCCGGCGCAGCCGGCGCCACCGGCCCATCCCCATCCCCTGGGCGGACTCGACGATGGCAGGGTCGACCTCCCGCAGCCCCGTGATGGTGTTGCGCACGATCGGCAGCAGGGCGTACATGACCAGCGCCACCACCGCCGGCTTGGTGCCCAGGCCGAGCGGGGAGATGAGCAGGCCGAACAGGGCGAAGGACGGGATGGTGAGGAACGTGCCCGTCACGGCCAGGACGATCACGCGGGGCCGGTCGGTGTTGTAGGTCAACAGACCGAGGCCCACGCCGAGGACCACGGCGATGGCCACCGAGATCAGGACGATCTGGAGGTGCTCGATGGTGAGACTGAACAGCCGATCACGCTCGTCTCCCAGGTACTCCCAGAAGCTGACCGCGAGGATCATGTCGCGGTCGCCTCGAGCGTCGGACGGTCGCCGAGCGCGGAGGACAGGCGGCCGGCGGCCGCCAGCACGTGACGGCCGGCGAGTTCCAGGCCACCGCCGAGGCGGAACTTCGGCGCCGAGACGTTGACGGCGGCGACGATCACGCCCCGGGGGCTGCGCACGGGGGCGGCCACGGCTACCAGCCCGGGCTCGAACTCCTCGTCGGAGACGGCCCACCCCCGGGCGCGGTCACCCTCGATCCTGCCGTGGAGCTGGGAGAGGGAGCGGGCCGCGTTGGGTCCGCAGCGAGGCAGGTCGGCGCCGGCGAAGCGCCGCTCCAGCTCCTCGGCGGAGTGGTCGAACAGCAGGGCCCGGCCCGACGACGTGCACGTTGCCGGCACCCGCCGGCCCTGCCACCCGGTGGCCCGCACCGCCGCGGTGGGCGCTTCGGACAGCAGGGTCAACACCTCGACGCCGTCGAGCACCGAGAGGTGGGCCGTCTCGCCGATGCGGGCGACGAGATCTTCGAGCACGGGTTGAGCAGCATGCAGGAGGCGGGCGTCGCCGGCGCGAGCACCGAGGGCGACGAGCCGCCAGCCGAGCCGGTAGCAGCGGGTGTCAGGATCGCGCTCGGCGAAACCATGGGACGCCAGGGCCTTGAGGCACCGTGAGACCTGGCTCTTCTCGCGACCGACGAGCCGCGCGATCCGCACGACGCCGAGACCGTCACGCTCGAGGGCCTCATCGCTGCCGAGCGCGAGAAGGACGTCCAAGCCCCGCTGCAACCCCGATGCACGGTCGTCGCTCGGCCCTCCTGATGCTCTGAGAGCAACCACTGTTGCGACCGTAGCAACCCCGATTTACGGTGGCAAGGAGAACGAGGACCACAAGGAGATCGCAACCATGAACCACGACGGCGACCAGGTTGGCCGGGGCCTCCTCGAGCGCCTCGCCCAGGGCCCGGTCATCTGCGCGGAGGGCTACCTCTTCGAGCTGGAACGCAGGGGCTATCTGCAGGCCGGGGCGTTCGTTCCCGTGGTCGTGCTCGAGCATCCTGAGCTGGTGGCCCAGCTCCACCGGGAGTTCGTCCACGCCGGGTCCGACGTCGTCGAGGCGTTCACCTACTACGCGCACCGGGAGAAGCTCCGCCTCATCGGCCGGGAGGGTGAGCTCGAGGCCATCAACACCCGGGCCCTGGCCATCGCCAAGGAGGTGGCCGTCGAGAGCGGCTCCCTCCTGGCGGGCAACGTGTGCAACACCAACGTCTTCGTGCCCGAGGACGCCGAGGCCAAGGCCGCCGTGCGGGCGATGTACGAGGAGCAGGTCGCCTGGGCGGCCGAGGCCGGTGTGGACTTCGTGATCGCCGAGACGATCTCCTGGGGCGAGGAGGCCCTCGTCGCCCTCGAGGTCATCAAGGCCGCCGGCCTGGCCGCCGTGGTGACGCTCTCCATCCACCAGGAGCCGCAGACCCGGGAGGGGTGGTCGCCCGAGGAGGCGTGCCAGCGCCTCGAGGACGCCGGGGCGGCCGTGGTCGGCCTCAACTGCATCCGGGGACCCGCCACGATGCTGCCGCTGCTCGAGACCATCCGGAAGACGGTGAGCGGGCCGATGGCGGCCCTGCCGGTGCCGTACCGCACCACGGATGACCAGCCGTCGTTCCAATCACTGCGCGAGCCCGATGCCGACGATGGAGCAGACGGCATCCCCTTCCCGACCGCGCTCGACCCGTTCGTGTGCACCCGCAACGAGTTGGGGCGGTTCGCGGCGTCCGCCCACGCCATGGGCATCGACTACCTCGGGGTCTGCTGCGGCGCGGGTCCGCACCACATCCGGGCGGTGGCCGAGGCGCTGGGGCGAACCCCGCCGGCGAGCCGCTACAGCGCCGACATGTCCAAGCACGCCTTCCTCGGTAGCGACCCGAGCCTCAAGCCTGTGCAGCAGGAGTACGCCGCCAAGCTGTAGAAGGGATCTGTGTCGACCGGGTCGTTGCGCGTCGCCCTCGCCCAGATGGACTGTCGCCTCGGTGCGGTGGCGGCCAACGTCGAGCGGGCGGCGCAGCTGGGGGACGAGGCCAGGGCCGACGGCGCCGAGCTGGTGGTCTTCCCGGAGCTCGCGATCACGGGGTACTGCAAACGCCGGCCCGGAGCGGGTCTCGCGATGGCGGCCGACGATGAACGCCTGGCTCGGGTGGCGGGAGACGGATCGGCCGTCGTGGGCTTCGTCGAGCAACCGTCCTACAACGCCGCCGCCTGGTTCGAACGCGGTCGGCTTCGACACGTCCACCGCAAGCTCTACTTGCCGACCTACGGCCCGTGGCAGGAGGGCCGGTACTTCACCCAGGGCGAGGGTCTGGAGGTGGTGGACGGCATCGCCATCCTCATCTGCAACGACGCCTGGCATCCCGCCCTGGTCGAGCTTTCCGTCCGCGCTGGGGCCGAGGTGCTCGTCGTGCCGGCCAACTCCGCTCGCAACGAGCTGGTCGACAACCCGTCCTCCTGGAGAGACATCACCCGCTTCTATGCCCGGCTGCTGCAGGTGTGGGTGGTCTTCGTCAACCGAGTCGGCGTGGACGACGGATTCTCTTTCTGGGGTGGATCACACGTCGTGGACTTCGACGGTCAGGTGGTGGCCGAGGCGCCCGAGGACGTCGAGACGGTCTTGACGGTCGACCTCGACCTGGAGGCGCTGCGTAGACGCCGTACGGAGTTGCCCCTGCTCGACGACCCCCGGCTCGAGCTGCTGGCCGGCGGGTTCGGTGGTCTGCTCCCGATAGGACCGTCGCTTACGGAACGGGCCTGGCCGCGAGGGCGTCGATGAGGGGCTTCCACGACCCACCGCTCCCCTTTCGTTGCCGCCTGGGCTGACCGCCGCCTCGATCATCCAGCCGGAGGTTCGGCGTCTTCGAGGCCACAGCGGCGTCGGCCCGGGACCCGAAGCCCACCGTGCTCCCCCAGCGGGCCATACCAGCGCCCTGAGTACCGGCTCGGATCTGGCCGGCTCAGGGGAGCTGACTGCGAGCACGTCGAGCATCTTGAAGTCGGGCGCGTGGGCGAAGAGGTCGGCGTTCTCCTCGAGCAGCATGGCGATCTGGCCGCCGACGTGGGCATCGAGGCCGGCCCGGTCGGAGAGTGCGTCGAAGGGTCCCGCGACCTGCGGTTTCGTGCAGCCGTGGCTGTCCCATCCGAGAGAGTGCGGGGGATTCCAGTACCGGAGTAGTACTCCTGCATCACCTCGATGTCCCACGCCATGTTGGACCGAATCCTGCAACGCAATGCAGTCCTCAACGTCACCGGCGACATCAACCACATGCGCGCCCTCGCTGCTCGAGTTCACCGGCCGGCGCAGCGGCCGTCGCTACCGGGTGCCGGCAGGTTGGCACGACGCTGAGGGTGTTCGGGTTGTCATCTCCCCCGCCTCCTGGCGCGCCAACTTCGCCAACGGCACGCCGGTGGTCGTACACCATCGGGGTCATGCACAGCACATGACCGGGACCCTCGTCAGCGACCCCGCCCAGGTCGCCAAGGACATCCGCGCCGTGCTCGCCGGCGGCACGCCAGCGAACCAGATCGCGCTCAACATCCCAGAGGGGCACACCCTCACCAACAGCGACGTCTCATCCCTCCTGACCGGGCCGTCATCCGGTTCCGCACCGACGAAACCCACTGATCCGGCCTGGGAACATTCTGACGCAGGACACCAGGAGAGGTTGTTGTCAGTTGCCCGCTCCGCCGAGACCGGAGTCCGGCCCGAAGGCCTGGCCGCCTTCATGCCACCGACGCAGCGAGTCGAACGGGAAGATGCCCGTGGCGTGACTGTCGTTCCACAAGATGTCTAGACCCCAGGCGCCGTGGAGTTCGGCGTTTTCGATTCGAAGCCGCGGAGGGCTACCCGGACGTGGCCATGCGAGCTCACCCTGATCGCGGAGCCCGCGGCAGATGGCACACGGACACCCTTGGCGGAGGGTCAACAAGTCGAACCGGGCGACGTGTCCGTCGAGGAACGTGATCGTGACGCCCTCATCTCTCGCGACCTCGATCGTTGCCGGCTCGTACCGCTCGTCCACCAACGCAGCCTCCTCCATGCAGCGACCGCACCGCGAACCCGCTAGGTCACGCGCGGCGCTGCCCCTTTGAGCCCTCCTTTGCGCAGCCCACAACGACGTCGAGCGCGTTTCGACCCGTCACGTCGCACGGATCCTGCACGCTGCCTGAGTTGGTGGGCGAGCGTCCCTGGGTGACGCGAGGGCCGGGGTGGCATCCCGAGCATTCGAGCTCTCAACCGTTCCAGCCCACGCCCGGCTTGTGCACCATCCCGACGACGTGATCCTCGTCGGAACCGGGGGTCTCACTTGGCGAGACGGTTGAACATGCGACGAAGGGTGGCGTGGATGGTTCGCACCGACGCGCTGTACCTGAAGGTGCGGGTTGCGCTCAGCGCTTGCAGTTCGCTTCGAAGACGCTGTGTTTCACCAAGCGCCTGTGCTGTTCGGAGCTGCGCAACGTTGAGGTCATCACGCAGTGCTGCAAAGCTCTCTTCGGCGATCGTATTCTGATCGTTTGCGTGGCGGACTGTTGTGCGGGCGCGTCCCACATCCTCACGCAGCCGATCACGTTCCTCTCGCGCCAGGGTGAGCGCGCCCTCCAGGCTGCGTGCCCGCTGCTGTGCCTGGTCGACCTGGTTTGCCCAGGCGTACGGGACGAAGTCGTCGAACACGTTGGCGGGGATCGCGAGCCTCTGCAAGAGCGCGGGCTCGTCGACGTGCGCATAGAAGCGATTGAGC
>Ga0136612_10001363_pt1 | contig 10362 bp, 6 predicted proteins | sample AntDryUQ224A2306_2_FD_106644 | JGI IMG/M metagenome (GOLD analysis project Ga0136612, IMG submission 106644) | Polar desert sand microbial communities from Dry Valleys, Antarctica - metaG UQ224A (23.06) | ecosystem: Environmental > Terrestrial > Soil > Desert | place: Antarctica: Dry Valley...
GCCGTGGTCGCTGCGATTCTCGGCATCCTGCGGTGCGGCGCTGTCTATGTCCCGCTCGAGGCGGAATGGCCGGCGGAGCGCCTGCGCTTCATGGCGCAAGACTGCGATCTGCGGGTGGCGGTGTGCGACCCGGAGCACGCCGGGCTGGTCGCCGAGCTGGGCCTGATTGCGGTGGTCATCGAGGACGGCTCGGAGCATCCTGAGCCGCCGGACCCGGTCGCCCGGGATCCGGGCGACCTCGCCTACGTGCTCTACACGTCCGGGTCAACCGGCGAACCGAAGGGCGTCATGCTCTCGCACCGCAACGGCCGCGCGTTCGTCGACTGGGCCGCAGCGGAGTTCGAGCTGGGCTGCGAGGACCGCCTTTCGAGCCACGCGCCGCTGCACTTCGACCTGTCGGTGTTCGACGTCTTCGCCGCGGCGAGCGCTGGGGCCGCGGTCGTACTCGTCCCGCCTGCCGCCTCGCTGTTCCCAATCGAGCTGGCACGGTTCATCGAGCGCGAGCGGATCAGCGTCTGGTACTCGGTCCCCTCCATCCTGACGCTGCTCACCGAATGCGGGGGGCTGGGCATCGGTGGCCTGCCGCGCTTGCGGACAGTCCTCTTCGCCGGCGAGGTCTTTCCGACCAAGTACCTCGCTCGGCTGATGGGGCTGCTGGCGCATGCCCGCTTCTGCAACCTCTACGGGCCTACCGAGACGAACGTCTGCACGTGGTACGACGTGCGCAGGCTGCCCGCGGATCACGCGGAGACGATCCCGATCGGCCGGCCGATTCCGAGCGTGCAGGCGTGCGTGATCGGCGACGACGGCGCCGTCGTCGCGCCCGGCGAGACCGGCGAGCTGTACGTCGGCGGGCCGACCGTGATGCAGGGCTACTGGGGCAATCCCGAGCGCACGGACCGCAGCCTGGTCGCCGATCCGTCCGGCGCCGACGCGCCAGGGCGCTGGTACAAGACCGGCGACCTCGTCCGTCTCGACGGCGACGGCGACATGCGGTTCCTCGGGCGCCGCGATGGCCAGGTCAAGTGCCGCGGCTACCGGATCGAACTCGGCGACGTGGAGGCGGCACTGCTCGCCCACGAGCGCGTTGTCGAATGCGCCGTGCTTGCCGTGCCTGACGAGCTCGTGGGTAATCGGCTGGCGGCGATCGTCGTCTGCGACGGCGAGCTGCACGACCGGGACCTGGCGCGCTTTTGCGCCACTCGGCTACCGGCTTACATGGTGCCCGAGACGTTCGCCCACCGGAAGGCGCTGCCGAAGACCTCGACGGGTAAGGCGGATCGCCGGCTGCTGGGCGCGGAACTCGCCGGTGGGGGCGGCGAACGGGCGCGCGGGGCAGCCGTGCCGGGCGGTTCGGGGCCGGCCCCCGTGCCCATCGATTGCGGCGAGGACGAGGACCGGATGACGCGCTGGAACCGGCAGTGGGCCCAGCCCGATTTTGCTCCGCGGTGGGGCATCAAGGCGATCCCGGCCGAGGTTCGGCAGGTGGTGGACGACGGGTGGTTCCCCGCAGGTGGATCGGTACTCGACGTCGGCTGTGGGAGCGGGGAGATCGCCGCCTGGCTCGCAGGACAGGGCTACGCGGCGGTTGGTGCGGACTTTGCCGCCTCCGCCATCGAGCGCGCGAAGCGCGAGCACGCTGGTACCCGGCGCGTGACCTTCCACGTCGCCGACATCTGCCTGGAGGTCCCACCACCCGGACGATTCGACGCGGTCATAGACCGGGGGTGCCTGCACGGCGTGGCCCCCGATGCGAAAGTCGACTACGTGCGCCAGCTGGAGTCCGCCCTGCAATCCGGCGGCCGCTTCCTACTCCTGCATCGGATCGGCCCCGGCCACTCGAGGGAGGAGGTGGTCGGCGAGGTGCGCGAGTTGTGCACGGCGTCCTTCGAGGTCATTCGCGTCGCCGACACGCTGATGGCGTGCGATGCGGCGACCGGAATCGAGATGACGGGGGTCGCGATGTGGATGATCCGGCGGTGAGTGCCCACCCGAGTGTCGAGCGCCCCCATCGGGCGGCCTGCTCGGGGTGCGACCCGTCGAGCGGCGTTGTATGAGACGCGCGCGACGCCCTCCCCGGTTCGTTGCGACCTCGGGCCCGAGATCGCGCTGCCTTGTCAGCAGCCTCCCGGCCTGTCCTGGTGGCCGCGGTGGCTGACGGCGTCCCGAGGGCGGAGCTCGTCCCGTGCGGCGCCACGCACTCCGATGATCGTCACAGCGCCGCGATGTGCGCGCGCAGGTTGACACTGGTTTCCCGGTCCACCCCGACTACTGATATGGACGCGCGTTTGTCAAGTCGCCAACACGGAATGCCCGCGACGGGGCGGCATCGTGTCGGTCAAGGGGGCGGCGGGGTCCGGCGGTTGCGCGACGCGCGGTCAGACTGATATGCGCGGATCCTTCTCGGCCGCAGGACCGGGTTTCGTCGTGAGAGCCCGCTGTCTAGGATCGGGCGTGACCGCCGTGGCGGCTGCTCATAGTAGGACCGCGGATGCTCTCGCGCGTGGGTGCCGGATGGTTCCCGCCGCCTCCTTGACCGACGTGGTGGCGCCGGGGTCAGTCGGCGTTCGCGGTGGCCCAGCAGAAGCCGGCGAGCTCGCGCGCGACGGCGACCGCGACGATCGTGCGGCGCTTGCCGCGCTCCGCGTCCAGTCGCCGCCAGGTGCGATGCAGGCGCTGCTGGGCTTGCCAGGAGATCGCGATGACGTGGGCGGGCTGTCCGGCCTGGCGGCGCTTGAGTGCTTGGCCCTTGGCGGGGGCTCGGCGGTAGTGCCAGGCCGCTTCGACGAGCAGCCGGCGGCCGTGTCCGGAGCCGGTCTTCGTGATCGATCCCTGCCGACGTGTCTGGCCAGTGCTGTGCTCAGATGGGACGAGCACGAGGTAGCTCATCAGGTGCGCGGGCCGCGGGAAGCGCGCCCAGTCGCCGATCTCCGCGCACAGTCCGACCGCCGTGAGGGTGTCGATGCCGCGCAGACACCGCAGCCGCGCGACGCTGTGTGCCCATGGCGAGCCGGGCACGAGTTCGCCGATCGAGTGCTCAAGCGTGTCGCGACGGATGACCAACGCGTCGATCGCGCCGAGGTAGTCGATCAGCGTGATCTGCGCGCCCCGCTCGCCGAGGTCGACCTTGCCCAGCCACGCGCGATGGTGTGTCGTCCACGCCGCCGCGGTGCCGTCAAAGCGCACGTCATGGCGCAGCAGCAGCTTGCTCATACGGTGGCGCGCGCGCATCAGGTCGCCGCGGATGTCCTCCCGCGCGCGGACGAGGTCGCGCAGCGCCTCCTCCTGCGTGCTCGGCACGCGCACAGCGTGCAGACCGTCGATCATCAGCAGCCGCAGCAGCCGCTGCGCGTCACGCTCATCGGTCTTCACACGGTCAGACGACGGGCGCTCGATCTTGCCCGGCGCCGCGACCACGCATTGCACGTCAACGGCCGCCAGCGCTCGCGCGAGCGCGAACCCCGTCGGGCCAGCCTCGTATGCGACCCGGGTCGGCCCGGGCAGCGAGGCGCAGAACGCCACGATCTCGCTCGTCGCACCGGGCAGCCGTCGCATCCGAAGTTCGCCGGACTGCCGGTCCATTCACCGCGGCGACCACCTTCGCCGAATGAACATCCAGCCCGACCCAGCTGCGAACCTGCACCATGTCGGCACCCCATGATTGCGGTAGGGGCCCAGGCCGCTCCTGGGCCCTCAACCCGCGCATCTCATGCGCGGGTGCCGACCCTCACATCACGACCGGACGGTCTGGGCGGCACCGTCCATATGGTCTAGAAGGGCTTCATGACGATCCACAGCGGTAGATATTGCGCGCTTCCAGCCTCGGAGTCGGCAACTCGTCCGTCACGACTTCGCGAGCCGCGCCTGACGCGGACCGATCGTCGCGAAGCCCTCACGGAATGCGAGGCGGGCCACCTGCCATTCAGATCCCCACTCGTACCACAGATGCGGGTGGGACCGCACCTCCTGCTCGTAGACCCGTGCGAGCCGCCGCAGGTTCTCCTCGTGGTCGGCGGCGGCATTTGCGCTTACCTGCAAATAGAGAGGCGGGTGGATCATGAGACGCAGTCCCATCCGGTTCCTGAGCCCCGACTCATCGACGAGGAAGGCCGGCAGCGCCGCTGCTCCCGTCGCGCGTGCCAGGCTCACTGCACCTGGGGAGAAGTCGACGTCGAGGCCCAACATCGGAATTTTTCGAAGGGCCTGGGACTGCCGTCCATCGACGAGGATGATCAGCGTCTGGTTGTGTGCGAGCGCATCGACGAGCGGGCGCACGTTCAGACCGGCCGGGAGGTCAACGCGCATCTCCGTGGCGGCGAGGTGGGGACGGAGGTTCTGCAATGGGTCCGGGAGGCGCAGCATGTGGGAGTACACGTACTCCCCCAGCCGTGTCCGGTGTGGCGGCGCCGGGAGTCGCGCCCCGACCGGTCGTCTCCACGTCGACGACATGCTTGGTCCGACGAGCAGCGCCCTCCGGCCGCATGCCGCCAGCGTCGGCTTGATCATGCGGTTGTAGCCAAAGTGCCCTGACGTGAGGATCGCCCCCTTGCCGGCCGCCAGCGCCATGTCGAGGTGCTCCAGCCCGTCGATCTCGATCGCCTTTGCGCCGTCGAGGTCGGAGATCTGCGGCCAGATCCGTACGAGCTGAGCCCGACGACGGAACTGGAGGTGGCGCCGCGAAACCCCCCGCAGATCTCGCTCGCCGAGGGGTCGGCCGACGCCCTCGATGGTCAGCAGGCGGTCTGCTGATCGTAGCCCGTCGATGGCACCCTGTAGCTTCGCAAACTGCAACAGCAACCGGAACGGCACGAACACGTACGCCAACTTCGTGAGGATCCAGCCGAGAATGCGCAGGGGGTCGGCAATCTCGGCGGCGCGGGTAGCCGGCGCGCCCGGTGGAGACGTCTCGCCTTCGCCCCCCACATTCATTGCCGCATGAGCGCGAAGATGACCGCGCCATCTGATCGCGCGACCTCGCCGTCCGCAGACTCGAGACGCGCCCGCAGCCCGGCGTAGTGGTCCAGCCACCACGCCTCGGAGGCCGGGAAGGCGATGTGGGTGGCGCCGACGGCCAGCTGGGCCTCGATCTGGGCGATCGCCTCGGCGTCGTCTGTGGGGTTGTAGCCGGCGTAGCGGCCGGTCTTGTCGCGGGGGAAGTGCCAGCCGGTCTGCGAGCTGAACCGCAGCAGCGCGTCGTCACCGTGGTTGGCGACGAGCACGATCGCATTCGAGTCGAGACTGTCGCCCACGAAGCGCACGAAGTTCGCCACCTCATTCTGCCAGGCGTCGCCGGCGCCGCCCGCCTGCTTGCGGGCGACGTACTGCGCGATCGCGCTCACCGAGCGGAAGTTCTCCGGCAGGATGTCCTGGTCGTCGACGGCGATCCCGAACGTCTCCTCGACGAAGCCGACAAGCTCCATGACCCCCATCGAGTCGATGATGCCGCTCGTGAGGAGATCGTGATCGTGGTCGATGGATGCCTCGTCGGCGTCGACGAGGCAGGTGGAGGCGATGTGGGTGGCGATCGCCCGTTTGAGGTGCGCGACTTCTTGGGCTTCCATGGCTCCTGTCAGTGAGGGGGGCTGGCGCCCGCGACGGCCGGGTCTGAGGGTGGGTGGCGCACGAGGGCTCCCGGACGCAGAAGGGAGTCCGGCTGGGCCATGACTCGAGCATGCGTCTCCTCCATCAGAGTGATCATCTCACGGGCGCGCGCCAGCGTCTCGGGCAGGTAGAGGTTGCCCTGAAGGATCCTTACGACCTTCTCGCGAAACGCCTGGCGCACGGCGAACAGCGTGAACAGGTTCTGCAACCGGTAGAAGAGCGAGATGAGGTCATACCAGGCGTCGACGCCGTCGGTGACGCGTCGATCGAATGCCGCGAAGGCGACCTCCTCCGGCTCGCCCTGCAGCGTCGCGTCGATCGCCGCGAAGGCGTAGCTCGCCGAGTAGACCGCCACGTCGACGCCCGACGAGAAGATCGGATCGACAAACCGCAGGGCGTCGCCGACGAGCATCCAGCCCGGACCGTGGAGGCGGTCGAGGCGGTAGGAGTAGTCGCCCTCCAGCCACCACGGCCGGATGCGCTCGGCATTGCGCATGTAGTGGGTGAGCGTGCGGTTGCGCGCTACGAGCGAGTCGAAGTAGTCCTCTTCGCTGACCCCGGCCTGCTTGAAGTCCGCCTTGTCGGTCACCATCCCGACCGAGCAGATCCCATTGCGCAGCGGGATCTGCCATGCCCACGCGCGCTCGAGGCCGAGGAAGTGCGAGAAGAAGTACCCCTCGAACCCCTCGGGGTTGGGCTCGACGCCGGTGAACCACGAGTAGATCGCGAACTGGTTGAACCGCGGGTCCTTCTTCTTCAGACCCAGCTGGTTGCCGAGCACGCAGCGCCGGCCCGACGCGTCGACGACGATCGGCGCGCGGAAGTCGTGATGGCAGCCATCGGCGATTTTGACCTTCACACCGACCGCACGATCGCCCTCGAACAGGACCGACAGCACGGATACGCCCTGCAGGATCTTCGCTCCCTGCTCGTGCGCATGGCGAATGAGCATGTTGTCGAGGACGTCGCGCTCGACGTTGTAGGTGTACAGCTGTGTGGCGTCGGGCGCGGGGAACTCACCCAGGCGGATCGCCACCCGTTGGCCGACCGGCGACCGCGGCGCCGTCCAGCACGCGCCCGGCTTGTGCACGAAGCCGGCGTCCTCCATCTTCTGCAGAAACCCGATCCGCGCCCAGATCGGGTTCGAAGCCGGGGTCAGCGACTCGCCGACGTGGTCGCGCGGGTGAATGTCGCGCTCGAGCACCAGCGCGCGGTACCCCGCCTGCGCGAGCAGGCACGACAGCACCGACCCTGCGGGACCCCCGCCGATGACGATCACGTCGTAATCGCCGGTCGAAGCCGCGTTTCGTGTCGCCGCGGTCACGGCCGGTCCACCGCCGTCGTGGGGACGAGCTCGGCGGCCGTGATCTGCTCCAGCCCTCGGCGGCGCGTCTCGACGCCCGCGAAGGTCACGCAGATCGCCGTGAGTGCCAAGGGAATGGCGCCAACCAGCGCGGTTGTGACGATCGACGGTGGGGCTATCTGAAGGAGCACGAGCCCGATGATCGCCACGCCCCCGAGCTTGCTGGCCCCGGCGGCGATGGCCGTGCCCCGCGAGCGCAACTTCGTCGGGTAGACCTCCGAGCTGTAGGTGAGCAGCATCGCGAGCATCGAGCTCGTCGCGGTGAGCGGGATCGCCAGCAGGATGTACAGCAGGGCAGTGTGGTTGGCGACCTCGCCCCCGAGGGCGGCAAGTGTCACCAGCGCGGCGGCGGTGGTGAGCGCGAGCAGGATCATCGTCTTCCGCGCGCTCCAGAAGCCGTACATCCACGCCACGATGATTGTCGCAGGCAGCCCGATCAGCGCCCCGTTACGCAGAATGATGTCTGATCTGGCCTCGTTGAACCCGAGGACCTGCAGGTTGGAGGGAAGCCACAGCTGGAAGCCGAAGGTGACCAGACCGATGCCGAGGCCGAAGAGGCCGATTATGAGCGTGTTGCGCCGGAGCGCCGCACCCAGCACCTCTCGCCAACGGCTCGTGATCCCCCGCTCCACCTCGAGCTCGGACTCCGCTTCGGGGACAACCTTGGCCCCGTAGCGCGCCAGAACCGCCCGGGCCTCCGCGTCGCGGCCGTGGACTATGAGAAACCTCGGCGATTCAGGAATCCAGCGGTTCAGCAGAATCAGCAGCACTCCGGTCGGCATCCCCAGCAACCAGAGGATCCGCCAGCCGTACTCTGGCGTCAGGGTGGACGCGAGCCAGCTGGTGATGAGGTACGCGCCTGCGACGTCACCGCCGATGAGGACCATCAAGAACCCTCGGCGGCGCACGGGCATCGTCTCGGAGATCAGCGTGAACATGATCGGCAGCATCCCGCCCACCGCGGCGCCCATGAAAAAGCACGTGACGATGTTCATGCGGAAATCCGGCATGGAACCGCAGACCGCGGTGGCAATGAAGAGGATCCCCGCGAGCATGATCGAGCCCTTGCGGCCGATCCGCTCACCCAGGTAGCCCCACACGATCGATCCCAGGACCGTGCCGACGATTGCCATGAATGGAAACCAGGCGACCGGCACGCCAGCGTCGGGGTTCAGCGCCGACTTCAGCCCGTACTCCTCTGCCATTCCCGGCACGACGAAGCCCAGCGTCACGGGTTTCATCACGTCGATTGTCACCGCGAGAGACATCACTGCCAGCAGCGCGATGTGCGCGCGGCTGATCGGGGCATCGTCGAGCGGCTGTATCGACACCCGGGCGAGGGTGTCGTCGGCGCCGGAGGCGCGTGACGGCAAGAGGCCGTACACGGTTCCCGCGATCCCGAGCACCAGGAGCGTCATGCCGATGATCATCGGCATGTCGATCGGCATCCCGTCGAGCCGGTAGTGCATCTCGCTGGCCGCGAAGAACATCGGCAGGTGTAGGCCAACCCCGACGGTCACGGCCGTGGCCCCCGCCCAGAAGATCCTCTGGCGCCGCACATCGGTGCTCTCCCTGCTCCGAACCGACAAGGTCAACTCCTTCCGTGTATTAACCCTGCGTTGGCGCATGCTGCGTGGTGCTCGTGGCGAGGCTAGTCGCGTTCGCCACCCAATGCAATAGCTCCCGGGCCGCCGGTAGCTCGGAGGTTCAAAAACGAGCGCAGTGCGATGCCCTCCGAAACGATGGCACCAGCGACGCGAGCGTCGCACAGCGCCCGCAGCTCGAGCTCACGCTCTTGAACATAGGCCGATCGTAGGCTGGCGGCGTAGCCCGGATGGCAACACAGCTCGCTCACCCCTGGCCCAATCGTGGCCAAGAGCGCCACGAGGGCATCGACGGCGACGGCCTCGTGCCTGGGCTCGCCCCTGGACGTCTGCCCGTAGAACTCGCCACGGTAGACGATTGCTCCGCGCCGGCGAACCGGCACCCCGAGCCGCGCACCAGCCGCATCGACGATCGCCGCCGCGGGAGGACTGAGGTGAGCGTGCTGATGGGAGTCGAGGTGCGTGGGGTCCATTCGCGTCAGGTGGCGGAACGCGCGTAGCTGACGCTCGACCTCGGCGCGCACCGCGACGGCATCGTCGGCGTCGACGACGCGATCGACAAGGCGCCAGTCCCCATCCTCGAACGACCACTCCCCGAGGTCGATGTGCAAGCCGATGCTCAACGCCGGGTGCTCCCGTCCCAGCGCCGCCGCCTCAGTCGCCGCGGCTCCACGAACCATCAGGCTGGCGCTCGTGACGATGCCGTGCGTATGCGCCTCGGCGATCCCGCGATTGACCCCGGCGCTCGCACCGAGATCATCGGCGTTGACGACGAGCGTACGGATCGGCCCTGTGGCGCTCACAGGCCCAATCGCTCCACGAGCTCGAGCGCCTCGCCCAGCCAGTCGTGGTCGTGATCGCCCGGCGGCGCCCAGTCCGCCGACCATCCGAGCAACTGGATGCAGAGCTGAAGACGGCAGACGTCGAGGTCGGCGAGGAAGACGTCGGTGTCGCCCGTCGCCTCGTGCTGCGATGCAACGTGGTAGGCGAGCGCGATTGCCGTGCGTTCTTCCTCGTCCCAACCGCCGCTCACGAGCGAAGCAAGATCGAGCAGGCCGGGGCCGATGCCGGCCATCTCCCAGTCCAGCGCGCACACGCGCTCTGCACCCGCCGGGCCGCACAACAGCACGTTGGACGCGAACAGGTCTCCATGGATGACGGTCACCGGTAGGGCGAGCAGACGATCGAGCGCGGCCTCGTGTACGGCGGCAAGGCGGCGGATCGCAGCGCCATCGGGGGCGAACGCGCAGGCACGCCGCATCCAGCGCCGGCACGCATCGCGGTCATGAACGAGCAGGGCGGGCAGCGCCGAACCGTCGCGTATCCGGGGCGCGAGCTTCTCGTGCATGCCGGCAAGCCATCGAGCAGCATGCTCCCACCGGTCAAGCTCACCCACTTGGTAGAGCTCAACGCCCGGGACCCGCTCGAGCGCGAGCCAGTACCGACCCCGGGCGCGGTCAGCGACCGCGGAGTGGCAGACGGGCGTTCCCAGCGCAGCGTCGCAGAGCAGCAATCGGTAGGTATCGATCTCGCGCTCGGGATCGCGGAGAAACGGCGCCTTCACCCCCCGCGCCGCCGCCAGCAGGGCGGGGCGGCTGAGGTCCTTCAACGTCAGCGCCAGCGACGAGCCGTCGCGCAGCGTGACGTCGACGTCCTCGATCGTCGCGCTCGTCGCGTAGCGGGACGCGCGGCGCGAGAGCGTCGTCACTTCGTGGCCCAGGGCACGCGCGAGCTCGCGCGTGCCCTGGGCCACGAAGTGACGACGCTCTCGCGCCGCGCGTCCCGCTACGCGAC
>Ga0136612_10001365_pt1 | contig 10357 bp, 7 predicted proteins | sample AntDryUQ224A2306_2_FD_106644 | JGI IMG/M metagenome (GOLD analysis project Ga0136612, IMG submission 106644) | Polar desert sand microbial communities from Dry Valleys, Antarctica - metaG UQ224A (23.06) | ecosystem: Environmental > Terrestrial > Soil > Desert | place: Antarctica: Dry Valley...
CTCCCGCCCGCCCCGAACCGTATCTCCGTCTGAGCGGCCTCGAGCCGCTGACCGTCCGGCCCGATTCGAACTTCATCATGGTGGGCGAGCGGACCAACGTTACCGGGTCTCCGAAGTTCTCGCAGCTGATCAAGGCCGGCGATCTCGAAGGCGCGCTGACGGTGGCTCGGCAGCAGATCGAAGGCGGCGCGAACATCCTCGACATCAACATGGATGAGGGGCTGCTCGACTCCGAGGCCATCATGACCGAGTTCCTCAACCTGGTCGCGGCAGAGCCCGATATCGCGCGTGTTCCGATCATGATCGACAGCTCGAAGTGGTCGGTGCTCGAAACGGGCCTGCGATACGTGCAGGGCAAAGCGGTCGTGAACTCGATCAGCCTCAAAGAAGGCGAGGATGTCTTCCGCGAGCACGCTCGAATCATCCGTCGCTACGGTGCGGCGGTCGTAGTGATGGCGTTCGATGAGCAGGGGCAGGCGGACACGGTCGAGCGCAAGGTCGAGATTTCCTCACGCGCGTATCGGATCCTGACCGAGGAGGTGGGCTTCGACCCGACCGACATCATCTTCGATCCGAACGTGCTCACAGTGGCCACCGGCATCGAGGAGCACAACGGGTATGGTGTGGCGTTCATCGAAGCGATCCGGCAGTTGCATCAGAAGTTTCCGCTGGCCAGCTCATCCGGCGGTATCAGCAACGTCTCCTTTTCCTTCCGGGGGAACAAGGATGTGCGTGAAGCGATGCATGCGGCGTTCCTTTACCACGCCATCGCCGCCGGGCTGACCATGGGCATCGTCAACGCCGGCCAGCTGGCCATCTACGAGGAGATCCCGAAGGAGCTGCTGGTGCTCGTCGAGGATGTCCTTCTCAACCGACGTCCCGACGCAACCGAGCGGCTGCTCGAGTACGCGGATCGAGTCAAATCTTCGGGCGCGGCCGCGACGAAAACCGCTGAGATCTGGCGCAGCGGCCCGGTGCAGGAGCGCCTCTCGCATGCGCTCGTTGCCGGCATCATCGATCACCTCGATGCGGACCTGGAAGAGGCAAGAAAGAGTTACCCCACCGCGCTGGAGATCATCGAAGGCCCGCTCATGGACGGGATGAACGTCGTCGGCAATCTCTTCGGCGCCGGGAAGATGTTTCTTCCGCAGGTCGTCAAGAGTGCGCGTGTGATGAAGAAAGCGGTGGCATATCTCCTTCCGTTCATGGAAGCCGAGAAGGCCAAAGCCGGCGACATCTCGAAGCGCGGGAAGATCCTCATGGCTACCGTCAAAGGCGACGTGCATGACATCGGCAAGAACATCGTCGGCGTCGTTCTCGGCTGCAACAACTACGAAGTGATCGACCTGGGAGTGATGGTCCCCACTGAGAAGATCCTGGCCACGGCACTCAGCGAGAACGTGGACATCATCGGACTGTCCGGGCTGATTACCCCCTCCCTCGACGAAATGTCTCATGTGGCCAGGGAGATGGAGCGCCGCGGAATCAAGCTACCGCTGCTCATTGGCGGAGCGACGACCAGCAAGCTTCACACTGCCGTGAAGATCGCGCCGCGCTACACCTCACCCGTCGTTCACGTGCTCGATGCCTCCCGCGCGGTGGGCGTAGTCAGCTCGCTTCTCAGCCGGGACAAGTCCGCAGACTTTGCCGCGTCCGTGGCCACCGAGTACGAGCACCTCCGCAAGGAGCAGCAGAACCGTCAGGCCGACCGTCCCATGATCACCATCCAGGACGCGCGCCGGAACCGCCTCCGTCTCGACTTCAAAACCCCTGAACCGCCGCCATTCCTCGGCGTCCGCACGCTCGACGTTCCGCTCGAGCAGATCGTCCCCTACATCGACTGGTCACCTTTCTTTCAGACCTGGGAGCTGCGCGGTCGCTACCCGGCCATCCTCGAGGAGCCGCGCGCAAAGGAGCTGTACGACGACGCGCGCAGGCTGCTCGACCAGATCATCGCGAAGCGCCAGCTCACGGCGCGCGCCGTGTACGGGTTCTGGCCGGCGAATACGATCGGCGACGACATCGAGCTCTACGCGGGGGATGATCGAACAGAGGTCGTCAAGGTCCTTCATACGCTGAGACAACAGCAGGAGAAGGGCGGACAGCAGCAGCATTTCGCGCTGGCCGATTTCATCGCGCCAAAGGACAGCGGCGTTGCAGATTTCATCGGCGGGTTCGCAGTGACGGCCGGTATCGGCGCGGACGAGCTGGCCGCGCATTTCAACGCGGACCACGATGACTACAACAGCATCATGACCAAGGCGCTGGCTGATCGCCTCGCTGAAGGGCTCGCGGAGATGCTGCACCAGCAGGTGCGCAAGAGCTGGTATGCCCCGCAGGAGCGCCTCTCCGTCGAAGAGCTGGTCGGAGAAAAGTATCGCGGGATCAGGCCGGCGCCCGGGTACCCGGCATGCCCCGATCACACCGAAAAACAGACGCTGTTCACGCTGCTGGGCGCTGAGTCGGCAGGAATCCGGCTCACGGAGTCGTTTGCGATGTATCCGGCCGCGTCAGTGAGCGGATTCTATTTCGGGCACCCGGAGTCGAAATACTTTGCCCTCGGCAAGATCGGGCGCGATCAGGTAGCTGACTACGCAACACGCAAAGGGATGCCGCTCCCGGATGCGGAACGCTGGTTGTCACCGAGCCTGGCGTACGACCCCGACGCCGCCGAGGTCGCAACGCCGCTCAGATAGGTGAGACCACCAGGACCCATTCACCACAGAGCGGTTTACTGCGCTTCGCGTCCGGGCATCGCGTTCACCTGCTGAACGACGACTTCCTGGAACTGCCCGACCGGAGAGTCGAACTGGAGCGTGGCCCGGATGGTGACCGGGCCGTTCGCACCCATGATCGTGGAATTGGAGATGTTCGCGGGGACCCAGAAGTCGACCATCTCAGCCTGATCCGGCGGGACCAGTTTCGTAAATGACCGGGAGGTCGCCGGAACGTCGTAGGCTCCCGAGCCAACAGACTGGACGGTGACCCTCTTCAACGTGATCGCCTCAGCCGACCGATTGCCGATTCGCAACCGATACTGGATGGGAAGGCCGCCCTCGACATGACGGGCGGCTGCCGGGACATTGCTGATTTGAGACAGCACCACATCGGGGCGGGTCAGATTGACCGTCGCCCTTCCGAGTCCGCTGTCCGATTTCATCGACGCGCATCCGCCGACCAGTAAAACCGCTACAACGACAAGTCCCAGCGAGTTGCGCATGGCAACCTCCCCTTCACTTCACGTAGTTGAGCATCTCTTTGGCAGTGGCGGCGTCTTTCCCCGCCGGCTGCAGCTGGAGATACTTCTGGAGATTCGTTTTCGCATCGGCATTCTTTCCGCTGCGAACGTAAAGCATTCCCAGTTCGTAGTACGCCTGCGCCATCGCCGGATCGGCAACGATGGCCTGCTTGAGCAGAGGCTCCGCGTCTTTGTCTTTGCCCGCGTTGATCGCACGAGCCGCCTCATTGAAAAGACCGGCCGCATTGGCAGGAAGCTTCTTCTTGAACTCCGCCGCCTTCACCTTATCGCCCTTGGCGTTGTAGGCCTCGTAGAGGACGGCCATCATGTCGTTGTCTTCGCTGTCGGCAGCGAGCGCTTTGTCAGCGGCTTCAATGGCCTTGTCGTACTTCTTCAGCCGCAGGTTGACCTTGGCCAGCGCCTGCCAGCCGGCGATCAGGTCGGGACGGGTATCGACAGACTCCTGGAACTTCGCCAGCGACTCGGCGTCCTTCCCCTGGTTGGCCAGCGTCGCCCCTTCGTTGTATGCGGCCACGGAGGGATCGACCTTGATCTCGGCGGCGGGAACAGTCGCGACCGTTACGGTGGTCGCGCCTCCGGGTGCCAGCGTGATGTCCCGGCTGTTCGGCTCTCCAAGCTTGAGCTTCATCACGTCCTTGTAGGTCGTGTACCCCGGTGCGGACCATGCGAATTCATATTTGAGGGTCCCGTCCAGGAGAAAGACGGCATAGCTGCCGTCTTTCGGCTTCACTTTGAACGTCTCCTTGAAGGTTTTGCCTGAGGTCGCCGTCACTGTGACCGTAGCCGTGGTGATCGGCTTCTTGGTGATTGCGTCCTTGATTTTCCCGGTGATTCGGGCCTGTCCGACTGCGAACGCGTCCGCTGCCAGGCTGAGCAGCACGATCGTCAACGCAAGTGATTTACGCATTGAAATCTCCTATCCTGCGAAAGTTGGGCTTGAACTGTTTGGCCTTATAACAGAACCGGGCTCGGGGGATTTCCCGCATGAGCTCGCTCAGTCGAGAGTGAGGTAGGTCTGGTCTTTGAGGCCGCGCTCGTAGTCCTGCAGCAGGCGCATCCCCTCGGTGGGCTTCATTCTGTCCTGCTTGATGGCAGCGTCGATCTGCCCCTTCATCCGCTTTTCCATGTCGCGCCAGTCGTACTGAGTCATGGCCAGCACCTCGCCAATGGACTGACCCGGGATCTCTTCCTCAATGTAGAAACCGCTCTCCTCATCATCATCGAGGAAGACATGGACCTCATTGACCCGGCCGAAAAGATTATGGATGTCTCCCATGATGTCCTGGTAAGCGCCGGTGAGGAAGATGCCGAGGTAGTACGGCTGTCCGACGCGGAGCTCGTGGAGGGGAAGAGTCTCCCGCACGTCAGTGCGATCGATGTACTTCGACACCTTTCCGTCTGAGTCGCAGGTGATGTCGACGAGGGTGGACTCGAGCTGGGGCCGCTCATCGAGGCGGTGGATCGGCACGATGGGGAAAAGCTGGCCGAGCGCCCAGTGGTCGAGGAGTGACTGGAAGACCGAGAAGTTGCAGATGTGCTGATCGGCAAGCTCGATCCTGAGGTTGCTCAGCTCCTCCGGCACCTCGGATGGATCCATCCTCTTGGCGACGCTCTCGATCCGTTCCGCAATTTCCCAGAATAGATTTTCCACGCGAGCCTTGACGTCGAGCTCGAGCAGGCCGAGCTCGAACATGGTCTGCGCCTGCTCCTTGATCTGCACCAGATCGTGCCAGCCCTCGGTGACGCTATCCTCGTTGAGACCGCGATCGATCTCCAGCAGCTCACGCACGAGCTTGTGATCGGACGACTGCACGGCTCGCGGCTCGTTCGGAGTCTTCTCGATCGATCCAAAGGCCTGCACGACGAGCACTGAGTGATGGGCCACGATGGCCCGGCCCGATTCCGACACGATGTTCGGATGGGCCACCTTCTCGTCATCGCAGATGTCCATCACGTTGTAGACGATGTCGTTCGCGTACTCCTCGATGGTGTAGTTCATCGACGAGTGGAACGTCGAGCGCGAGCCGTCGTAGTCGATGGCCAGCCCGCCGCCGACGTCGAGGTACTCGAGAGGGTGCCCGGCCTTGACCAGCTTCGCGTAATACATTGCAGCTTCCCGGACAGCCCGTTTGATGGTGAGGATGTCCGGGATCTGCGAGCCGATGTGGAAATGGAGGAGCTTGAACGACGACTCCATGCTGGCCTCGCGAAGGATCTCAGTCGCCTCCAGAATCTCGGCGGTGGAGAGTCCGAACTTGGCGTGTTCTCCTCCGGAGGTAGCCCACTTGCCGGCACCTTTCGAGAGCAGGCGCACCCGCATCCCGATCCAGGGCTCGACGTTCATCTCGGTGGCGATGCGGGTGATGGCGCGGACTTCGGAGACCTTCTCGGCAATGAGGATGATCTTCTTGCCGAGCTTCCGGCCGATCATGGCCATGCGGATGTAGGTGTCGTCCTTGTATCCGTTGCAGACGATCAGCGACTCCGGATCGCCGTGCACGGCCAGACCGGCAAAGATCTCCGGCTTGGACCCGACTTCCAGACCGTAGTTGTACGGGCGCCCGGCGTCGAGGATCTCCTCGACCACTTCCCGGAGCTGATTGACCTTGATCGGGAAGACGCCGCGGTACGCCCCCTGGTAACTGTTCTCGGCGATGGCGCGATTGAAGGCGTTGTTCAAAGTCTCGACGCGGTGACGGAGCAGATCCTGAAAACGGATCAGGACCGGCGTTTTGAGGTTGAGGGCCTGAGCCTCGGCCAAAACGTCGATGACAGGTACGGCTCTACCCTTCTCCTGAAGGGGAGCAACGGTCAGGGCACCCTCGGCATTGACGTCAAAGTACCCGCCGCCCCAGCGGTCGATCATGTAGAGCGCGTTCGCGTCCTCGACCGTCCAGCCCTTCCGATCTACCGTCTCTTCGATTTCCGTCGTCACTTCGATCAGGTCGTCTCCGGCGGAAAGAATAAAGCAACGCCCCCGGAGGGCAACAAAAAAGAGTGAGTGACGGCGCGGGTTCGACAACCCGCGCCGTAAGGTCTCAACGAACTTCGGGGCGGCTGTCGGCCGCCGAGGCGGGTGCTGCCTGGACGTGAGCAACGAACATGGTCCGGATCAGCAGGTTGAATTCGCGTTGCATTTCGTCGTGATCGCGCTCGCAGGTGCGGCCGATCTCGGAGAGGCGCGGCTCGCCGATTTTGTCGCCAGCGGCCGCGAACGTCGCGAACGTGTCCTGAGACTGGCGGATGGTGACGATATCTCCGACCACGCGAAGAAAGTCTGTCTCGCGCATGCTGTCGACGACGTCCCGCGCTTTACCCAGAACCACACCGACCGCCTTCTTCACACCGGTCCGGCCTTCAGCACCGATGCTGGTCCCGTACTCCTCGAGCATCCGCTGATGAGCGGTCATCTTCGGGAGATATCGCTCGCATAGCTCACGGTAGCGTTTGTCATCGGCCTGCTTGATGTGGTCCTCGAGATTGTCGAGCAGGGTCTGGTGCTGCATGATCGCGTTATTGATCTGCGCGCGCAGAAAATCACGTCCTTTTTCCATTTGTAGCCTCCATGCTGCGGTTGAGTTGCTGCGACCTTTCAGTCGCAACTTCCGAGCCGGAAACGTGGCAGGGCACGCCTGTTGCTGGCTCAACCATCTGGCGAGTCATCGCCGGAGGTGGACTGTGGATATCCTTACCTGGCTCATCGTTGGTCTTGTGGCTGGCGTTCTGGCTTCGTTCGTCATGGGTGGCACCGGCTACGGGATCGTCGGCGACATCATCATCGGCATCATCGGAGCCTTCGTTGGCGGTTGGCTCTTCAGCAAGTTCGGCGTCTCATCACCGATCGGCGGCCTGCCCGGCACGATCTTCGTAGCCTTCATAGGCGCGGTGGTGCTTCTTTTCGTGCTGAGGTTGATACGAGGCGGCGGACGCAGCCGGGCCTGACCCGCCCGCGCGGCGCGTGATCAGCCGGATCGGGCGCGATACGCGAGATAGAGGAAGATGATCACGATCGCCAGCAGGGCGATGCGTGCCATTCCCATCATCCGCGAGCCTGCAACATGCCGCGTGCCTTTCGGCTTGATGCCGGTTACGGCGGCAACGGCAACGACGGCGACAGCAAGGCCAAGCCATACGAGCCAAGTCATGGCCGCGATCTTACTTCAGAGAGGGACGCAGCCGCTCCAACGAAAAAAGCCTCGCTCTGCAGCGAGGCTTTTTCGTGACAGCGGGATTGCAAGCTATTTGCGGAACGCCGCCCACGCCGCCTGGAGTCGCGCGGCCTGACCAGCGGTGAACTCGTACATGCAGGAGTCCTGCGTGTAATCCATGAAGTTGAAGATCGGGTCGAGTCCCGGCTGCGCGGTCCCGGCACACGAATCGCGACCGACGGGACATCTGAACGCTGGTGAGAACTCGGCAGGCGTGTCCGCGACGTAGTCGCCCTTGCTCCCGCACTTACCGTCGAACGTGTGGTAGAGCGCCAGCCAGTGACCCACTTCATGCGGGGCGGTGTCACCTTCGCTGTAGATCGCGAAGGTTCCACCGGGCAGCGAGCGCCAGTGAAGAACGACGCCGTCGAGAATGGCGTAGGTCGGATCGTTGAGAATCGACGGAAAGTACGCGAAGCCGAGGTACGGACCGCCGTCAACAGTGTAGATGTTCAACGTTTCCGGACCACCACGGCGCAGAGCTCTCTTGGCTTCCAGTTCCACGCTTAAGTTCGTGGCCAGCTGTTCGAACCATTCCTGATTGGCGGTGTGCGTCACGCCGACGAGCTCGAATCCGAACCCGGTGTTCGCGCCACCGCTGCGGCCGTTGAACGACTCGTCGAGAACTTTCATCTGCGCATTGATCATCGAGTCGGGGATCTCGCCGTTTTCATAACCGGCACCACGGGTGATGACGTGCACCCAGACCGGGATGATGTCGGACGTTTTACCCTTCTGTCCCCGGGCTATTGCCTGCTCGATCTGGCCGACTTCCTCGAGGCTCGGTTGTTTGGTGGCACAACGGTCGGGCTGCGGCGCTGCAAATGAAGGCGCCGAAACAAGAAACACTAAGGCTAGAGAGAGTACGGCTGCGAGTCGATTTCTCATGAAGTCTCCTGAATTGGTGGGTTGAGCGGACAGGGTACACCCGGAAGTCATCGCGTGGCGGCAGAGCAGGCCATTTCCTCAGGATCGCAACCGACGCCATGGCAGACACAGCCCCGAGGGGGACGGTGACCAGCATCTCGGGAACGCCTTTTGCCGGCCACAATCGGGAGGGCCGCGGCGACCAGAATCCCCCCCATGGCTGCCCGGCTCGAAGGCAGCGAGTAGAACGGCTCACCCTTTTTTGCCGTGGATAGAAGGGCGCCGAATGCCACTCCGCAGATGAATCCAACCAGTCCGATCATCGGCGCCAGGACCACTGGCTTTTCGCCGGGATCAATTTCGTGCGGATCAACGATGCCGATGATGGTACCGGCGAGAATCCCCAGCGCCACCCACAGAACGCCCCAGATCAGCCCGGCGCTCAGGAGAGCGGATAGATGTCGAAGTAGCTTCACCGGTCCGGCGGAGCGCGAAGAGTCAGGCGGTGTTGCGAGCAAGATAGCCTTCGATCCTTTTCAATACGGAGCTCGGTGTCGGATAGGCGAAGCGACTGGAGTCGACAACGTCCACTCCGTCGACTGTCACGCGAAGCTCGCCCAGCCCACCCCTCGTTCGCCGCACGTTGAGTTCTCTGTCCCGCGATAACCTGGCCGCCACCCGGGCAGCAATGAAGAGTTTTCCTGGTCAGACAGGGCAAAAGTGAATGACGACCTCACGCATCACTCCTCCTCACGACCCTCGTTGCCCTACATCAGCGACAACTGGTGCTCGCCAACTTTGCGACCCTTGCCACCATCATTCACACTGCTCATAGAGATCCTCCTGGCACCCACGCGCGTGACCACGAATGAGCTAGCAGAGCTGGTGCCACGGTCCAACGAGCGTGCATGTCTGCCGGGGTGGACCTAACAGAAAGCGCGGGCGACCCTTGGCGGGCCGCCCGCGCCTGCAGCAGCGGTACTGGTAACGACAACTCAGCGGCTCGCCGCGACCCTGAGCCGGCGCCCGTTGCCCTGAGCGAGAAGGTCGTAGCGATCGAGGTTCATGACTTTGTTCCAGGCAGCTACAAAGTCACGCACGAACTTCTCCTTCGCGTCGTCACTTGCGTAGACCTCCGCAAGCGCTCGAAGCTGAGAGTGCGCGCCGAAGACGAGGTCGGCGGCCGTGGCGGTCCACTTCGGCTCGCCCGTGGTGCGATCGAGACCCTCGTACACGTTCTTGTCCGAGGCGGACGGTCTCCATACCGTGCCGATGTCGAGCAGCTTCACAAAAAAGTTGTTGGTCAGCGTCTCGGGCCGGTCGGTGAAACTGCCGTGCTTCGACTGGCCGATGTTGGTGTTCAGAACGCGCATGCCGCCGATGAGCACCGTCATCTCGGGCGCGGTCAGCTTGAGCAGGTTGGCCCTGTCCAGCAGGCGAGTCTCCGGCGACAGCTGGTCTCCCTTGCGCATGTAGTTGCGGAACCCGTCGGCGACCGGTTCGAGCATTTCAAACGTGTCCACGTCGGTCTGCTCCTGGGATGCATCGGTGCGACCCGGCGCAAACGGGACCGTGACGTCGTGCCCGGCTTTTTTGGCCGCTTGCTCGACGGCGGCGCATCCGCCCAGGACGATCAGGTCGGCCAGCGAGACCTTCTTGCCGCCGGACTGTGAGCCGTTGAAGTCCTTCTGAACCTTTTCCAGGGCTTTCAGCACCTTCGCAAGCTGGGCCGGCTCGTTGACCTCCCAGTCCTTTTGCGGAGCGAGGCGGATCCGTGCTCCGTTCGCACCGCCACGCATGTCGGTCCCGCGGAAGCTGGCCGCAGCCGCCCATGCAGTGGAGACCAACTCCGAGATGGACAGCCCCGAGGCGAGGGTCTTCGCCTTGAGGGCGGCGATGTCCTTGTCGTCGATGAGCTTGTGATCGACGGGCGGGACTGGGTCCTGCCACAGCTGCGGCTCCGGAATCCAGGGGCCCAGGTAGCGCGCGAGGGGACCCATGTCGCGGTGAAGCAGCTTGAACC
>Ga0136612_10001366_pt1 | contig 10350 bp, 9 predicted proteins | sample AntDryUQ224A2306_2_FD_106644 | JGI IMG/M metagenome (GOLD analysis project Ga0136612, IMG submission 106644) | Polar desert sand microbial communities from Dry Valleys, Antarctica - metaG UQ224A (23.06) | ecosystem: Environmental > Terrestrial > Soil > Desert | place: Antarctica: Dry Valley...
CGGGACGACGGCATCCGCTTTGTCGCGCCGACTCGATGATGTCACCGCATCACCTGCGCCGGCGCTTCGCGCGGCTGCCGCCGTCGCGCCTCGTCAAACTTGCGGCCATCTCACGGACAGAGCACTAGCCCGCATTTCTCACAGACCTTTGTCGTGAGACGGCCGAGAGTGGCTCGGATGCGAGGGGCACGGCGATTTGCGACGAAGGCATAGTGGACACTATGTCGAGGAGCGAAATTGGCGTGCAACCAAGCAGACAGGCCGCTATCCGTCGTCTCACGGCGAAGGTCTGTGAGAAATGCGGGCTAACCCAGCGCGTCGATCGTCCCGACCTTCACCTCGTGTCGGACGAATGCAGTCGTGCCTTTCTGTCGCAGCTTCGCCTCATACATTGCGTCGTCGGCAAGCTTGAGGAGTTGCTCGGCGGATATGTCTCCCGAATCGCTGGTCGCCACCCCGACAGAGGCCCCGAAGTCCGTTCCTCCATATTTCCGGGCGATGACACCCATGCCTTCATTGATGCGTCCCGCAATGAGCTCGCAAACAACTGGCTCGATGTCATGGAGAAGAATCGCGAACTCATCGCCCCCAACCCGGGCCACGACGTCGGAAGGACGAACAGCCTTACGCAACTCGTCTGCTACCGCTTGCAGCACCGCGTCTCCGGCGGCGTGACCAAAGAGATCATTCACTCGTTTAAAATTGTCCAGGTCGATGTACATCAGCGCGACGGCTCGTCCCGAACCGATGGCAGACTTCACTGACTCACGAAAGGACCTCGAATTTGGTAGATGCGTCACCGAATCTGTCCGTGCCAGGATTCCTTCTCGAATGCGATCCTCACGCAACGCTGCCACCAGGTATCCCTGGCCGACGTAGATGACGAGACGGGTAAGACCGTTCCACAGAGACAACAGCAGCGATACGCGGAGCAGGTAGTCGGCCAGAAACCAGGACACTGCAGCGGTCAAAGCGACAAGGATCGACGCGCGATGACCGGCAACCCACGCCCCGGCCACAATCGGCCCGAGATAGAAAAGGGAAAGACCGATGTCGGGACCGGTAATGTAGTCCACGTACCCGATGGCGATCACGATCAGGATCAACAGCGCGGTGAACGCGACTCGCCGCCGCCTCAGCGAGGTGGCCACGTAACGCTCCTTCGCGGCAGCGACGGTTGGCCTGCGGACCGGTCGTTCCTCTACAGCGTCTCCCGTCGGCATCGCCCCCGAGCCAATTATACGCCGGGCTGCTTTGCACGTTCGCGAGCGCCGGCAGGTGCAGGTCGCACGTCTTGCCAACTCTCGCTTTCTGACGGGATCACACCCGTCCCCTGCTTGACCTCCGTTCCGGTTTTGAACGAAGAAAGGAACGTCGTTGACAGCCGCTGAGACAAGAGATACTGTCACCCGAATGTAACCGGTTACATATGACGCGCACGATCACGCAAAAGACTACCGAAAGCCGTCGTTCAAGCCCGCTGAGGGCTAGTGCGACAATCAAAGACGTCGCCGCCCGCGCGCACGTCTCCGTCGCCACCGTGTCCCGGGTACTCAATCAAACAGGTCTCGTTCAGAAAGAAACCTCGCTTCGCGTCAGCCGTGCAATCCACGCACTGCAATATGTTCCTCACGCCGTAGCGCGGAGTCTGAGCATTCGTAGAACCAACACCATCGGCGTGCTCCTGCCCGATCTATACGGCGAGTTTTTTTCGGAGGTTATACGAGGGATCGATGTTGCCGCTCGACGGCATGGGTATCATCTGCTGGTCTCAGGCTCTCACAGTGATTCAAATGAGATGAATGCGATGCTCTCCGCGGTCCGCGGTCACGTGGATGGACTCATCGTCATGTCGCCCGAGCTTGACGGAGCTAACCTCTGCTCCCGCCTGCGAACCACTCAGCCGGTGGTCCTGCTCAACTGTATGCCGAAGACCGGGTCAGCCATCACGATCGACAATGAGGGTGGCGCGCGTTCGATGGTCGAACATCTCGCGTCACTCGGGCATCGCTGGATCGCTTTCATCAAAGGGCCCGACAACAATGCTGATGCCGCCGAACGGCTCAGGGGCTTCCGCGCCGCGTCGGCGCGCATTCACGGCGTCGCGGACGTGCGGTTGGAATTCGACGGAGATTTCAGTGAGAGCGCCGGCTACGAAGCAGCCCGCCACATCATGGCGCTCGATCCGCGCCCGACGGCAGTGTTCGCCGCCAACGATGCCATGGCCATCGGTGCTCTTTGCGCGTTCCGGGAGCTCGGCATTCAGGTGCCCGAGGATCTTGCCGTGACAGGCTTTGACGACATCCCGATCGCTCGCTATGTCACTCCCCCACTAACCACGGTCAGTGTTGCAATCGCCGAGCTTGGACGGCGCGCATTCGAGCTTCTGCTCGAAGCCGTCGACGAGCGAGGTGATAGTGATGGTCGCCGCGAAATTCTTCCAACAACGCTCGTTGTCCGTCAGTCATGCGGTGCTGCTCTTGCCGCAAAGCAGCGGCAGCAGCGACGCAAGCCCTTACAGAAGAGCCACGTAACCTTTTAGACAGGAGGCAGAAGCATGAATCGAAGATCATTCCGAATGCAGCAGTGGATTCTGGCCACGATGTTGTTCGTCTTAACCGTTGGGAGTGCGGTCGCGCAAAGTACGACGGCGACGATCCGAGGCCGCGTATCGAGCGAATCCGGTGATGCCATCGGCGGTGCGGACATCATCGCAACGTCGACGAGCAGCGGCTTCACACACACGACCACCAGTCGTCCGGACGGTTCCTTTACGCTGGGCGGCCTGACGCCCGGCAGCTACACCATCGTGGTTGCGTCGGCCGCGACCCAGGTAAGCACCGAGCAGGTGACTGTCCTTATTGGACAGACGCTGGATCTCGTCTTCCGACTGACCCCATCGACCGTTCTGACAGAGTCGATCACGGTCGTTGGTGATCAACTCATCGAGACTCGTGCAACCGAGGTCTCGACCAACATCACCAGGCAGCAGATCGAATCACTGCCCCAGTCGAGTCGGAACTTCCTCAACTTCGCGGGACTGGCACCAGGAGTCGTCATGACGACTGACGATGCCAATAAACAGATCAAAGGGGGAGCACAAACCGCTGCCGCCACGAACGTCTTCATCGACGGGGTCAGCTACAAGAACGACATCATCCAGGGTGGTGTCGTCGGCCAGGATTCGAGTCGCGGCAACCCGTTTCCTCAAAACGCCGTCCAGGAGTTCCGCGTCATCACGCAAAACTACAGCGCCGAGTATCAGAAGGCATCGAGCGCAATTATCACGGCTATCACGCGCTCCGGATCCAACAAGTTGTCAGGCGACGTCTTTGTCTACTATCAGGACAAATCACTCGTCGATAACGATCCTTTCGCAGAGAAGCGCGGAGATCCAAAGCCCCCGTATGAACGTCTGCAATACGGCATCAACCTTGGCGGCCCGATCATGCGCGACAGAATGCATTTCTTTGCTTCGTTCGAGGCAAACGATCAGGACCGTCAAGAGCGCGTGACGCTGGGTGGTCTCCGCAACATCCCGTTCGCGCAGCAGTTCCGCGACCGGGAGGGAACCTTCACTCAACCGTTCCGTTCCAAGCTCGGATTCGGAAAGCTCTCCTTCCAACCGACATCGAGTCAGCTGTTTGATCTTAGTGCCAGCATTCGTGACGAGACCGACATCCGCAACTTCGGCGGAGCGACGTCATACGAGTCAGCTGAGAATATCAAGCAGACCGTACTCAACACCGGGCTTCGACATCAGTTCACCGCGTCAAGCTGGCTCAACGAGGCATCCCTCAGCTATCAGGATTACAACTGGCATCCACAACCTCTCAATGACACAATTGGTCGTGAGTACATCGGTATCATCAGGATCGGTGGACGTGGCGGAGAGCAGGAGATCGGCCAGAAACGAATCTCGTTCCGTGACGATGTGACATTTACCGGTCTCAAGCTCGGCCCTGGATCTCACACATTCAAGGTGGGTGGCAACGCAGACGATCTCCAGTACACGGTTCGGAAGGACTTCTTCGGAAATCCTTTCTTCCTTTTCCGTCAGGACATCAGCTTCGACTTTCCGTTCGAAGCACAGTACGGAATCGGCGACCCGAATCTTTCTGCCGACAACCAGGAGTTCGGCCTTTACGTGCAGGACGAATGGTCGGTCAATCCAAAGCTCCTCCTGAACCTCGGAATCCGCTGGGACTACGAGACGAACATGCTCGATCCCGACTACGTCACGCCAGCTGATGTACGAGCTGGCTTCTCGAAGTTCTTTTCCTCCAACTACTTCACCGATGGAAGCGATCGCAGCAGCGCGAAGGATCTCTTCCAGCCGCGTCTCGGAGCCTCGTACGACATCTTTGAGAACGGCAGGACCGTGGTCTACGGGGGCGTTGGCCGTTACTACGATCGCGTTCTCTACAACGACATCCTCGACGTGCGCTTCCGTCAACAGTACAAGTTCGGTCTGTTCCGCTTCTCGGCAGACGGCTTGCCTCGCGACGGCCAGCCCACTGTCAAATTCGACCCTCGCTATTTCACAGAGGCAGGTCTTCGAGAGGTTCTTGCATCCGGCGTGACCGGCAGTCCGGAAGTTTTCCTGGTCGAGAACGACACGAAAGTCCCCTACTCCGATCAGTGGAACATCGGCGTACGCCAAAGTTTCGGAAGCATGGTGGCCAGTGCCAGCTACGCGAATATCCGCAGCAAGAACGGTTTCTCTTACATCTTCGGAAATCGCAACGCTCAGGGCCAGTGCTGCAGACAGCTGGTTCCGGGATTCGGAAACGTCCTTCTCTCTACGGACGACAAGAAGACCTGGTACGACGCTGTCTATCTCACGCTCGATCGTCCGTACTCAGGGACTCGGCCGTGGGGCTTCAATGTCGCTTACACCTTCAGCAACGCCGAGCAGATCGGTGGCGACCTCTTCAGTCTTGATGAGAAGACGGTCAACGACTTTCCGCGCTATGCTGTATCAGGCTCCGAGGATCATCGCCTCGTCGTCTCCGGCACGATTGGAATACCCTGGGCAGCGCGCCTAGGATCGATCATCGAGTACGGCTCCGGTCCTCACTACAACATCGGCGACGCGTCGAAAGGATTTGGACCTAACGAGTTTGTTCGCCGCTACGGCCAGGGCGAGGGCGATAGTCACATCACCGTTGATCTCCGTGGCGAGAAAGACTTCGTCATCGGTGGCACCAACCGCATTGGCGTGATTCTCGAGGCCTTCAACGTGCTCGGCGAAGACCGGACGTCCTGCTATGAAGACTTCATCCCGCCGCAGGGCAATCCGCGCCTCGGCCAAGCGAACTGCATCCTGTCCGGCACGCAGCGCCGATTCCAACTCGGCCTCCGTTACGGGTTCTAGTTCTTTTCAAGGGCGGCCGTAAGGCCGCCCTTTCGTTTACCCCTCTCCCGAGGGAGGGTGGCGCGCAAGCGCCGGGTGAGGGCGCGAGTACCGACGTGCGACATATCTCGCAATCCACGGGTAATCCTCTCGCCGACTCTCCCCCGAACTTCCCTTCGTCACACGCCTTGCTCATACTGGCGTGATATGAACTCTCCCGGGTGGTGTCTGATGCGTAAGCTCCTCTCCCTGTCTCTTCTTCTCAATCTCCTCACCTCCTGCGCATTGAGTCCGTACCCGGACTCTAATCAGGCTGCGCAGAGCGCCCGCTCCGTCGAAACCCGTGGACGTTCGCGAGCAACGCAGCCCCCGACCCTTCCTCCCGTCATCAACGATCTCGAAGAGCGGACGTTCCGCTGGTTCTGGGATACGACGAACCCGAAGAACGGCCTCGTGCCCGACCGCTGGCCGACAAAATCCTTCTCCAGCGTCGCCGCCGTTGGCTTCGGACTCACCGCATACCCGATCGGAGTCGAGCGCGGATGGATCACTCGAGAGCAGGCCCGCGAGCGTGTCCTGACCACTCTCAGGTTCTTCTGGACCGCTCCGCAGGGGCCGCAGGAATCGGGAGTCATCGGACACCGCGGATTCTTCTATCACTTTCTCGACATGGAGACGGGTCACCGCTTCGAGAAGGTCGAGCTCTCGACGATTGATACGGCCCTGTTCCTTGCAGGAGCGCTCTTCTGCCAGTCCTACTTTGACGATGTAGCGAACTCCACGGAAATCGAGATCCGTGATCTCACCCAGAAGATCTACGACCGTGTGGAATGGACCAGTGCGCTCCAGCGTCCGGGACTGGTCTCGATGGCGTGGAGTCCGAAGGATGGCTGGTCGAGCTGGGATTACACCGGCTACAACGAGGCCATGTTTCTGTACATCCTGGCGCTCGGATCAAAAACACACCCGATTCCGGACAACGCCTGGGATGTTTTCCACAGAACCGACAAGTGGGCTACGTTCTACGATCAGCCGCATGTGAACTTTGCGCCGCTGTTCGGCCATCAATACACGATGGTCTGGATTGACTTCAAGGGCATACGCGATCGTCTGATGAGGGAGAAGGGGATCGACTGGTTCGAGAATTCGCGCAGAGCTGCCATCTCCCAGCGGGCGTACGCCATCGACAATCCTGGAGAGTGGCGCGGTTACGGACCCGATGTCTGGGGTCTGACCGCATGCGATGGCCCCATGGACAAGACGTTAGAGATCGATGGGCGAACGCGGACTTTCTACACCTACCACGCCCGAGGCGCGGCCGCGGGGGAGATCCGGGATGACGGGACGATCGCGCCAACCGCCGCGGCGTCATCAATTGGCTTCGCACCTGAGATCGCGATCCCGGCTATCGAAGAGATGATCCGGGTATACGGAAGCGACCTGTTCGGACAGTACGGCTTCGTTGACGCGTTCAACCCGACCCTGACGTCGTCTCCATTTCCGCTCCAACACGGATGGATCCATCCTCAAAAAGGATGGTTCGACAAAGACTACCTGGGGATCGACCAGGGCCCTATCGTTGCGATGATCGAGAATCACCGCACAGGACTCGTCTGGAACACGATGAAAAAGAACCCACACATCGTCCGCGGACTACGGCGCGCCGGCTTTGAGGGGGGATGGCTCGACTCGGCGCCGAAGTGAGGTCGGGAAGCTTCAATGAAACAGTCTCGAGGCTCTGGCGTGCAGTTAGTTCCCTCTCCCGAGGGAGAGGGTGGCGCGTAAGCGCCGGGTGAGGGCGCACGCCCCTACGAGCAATGCCTTTGGTTATGCAGTTCTAATCAGTGTCACTAGTTGTCATGATGACGGGCGTGAGCGCACTGAATTTCGTGAGCCCTCACCCGCCGCTCACGCGGCACCCTCTCCCTCGGGAGAGGGGAGTCGCAAAGGAAACAGTCGGTTGCAAGAAACTTCCGATCAACACATGCACGCCAACGCTGAAACCATCCGCAGATTCTACACCGCCTTCCAGGCTCGTGACAGTGCAGGAATGGCCAACGCCTATCATCCCGACATCCACTTCTCCGACGAAGTCTTTACCGACCTTCGAGGCGCTGAGGCATCCGCAATGTGGAGGATGCTCTGCGAGCGCGGCAAGGATCTGAGGATCGAGTTTCGAGACGTGGAAGCGGACGACAGTACAGGCAGCGCGCATTGGGAAGCGTGGTACACATTCAGTGCTACCGGCAAGCAAGTACACAACGTGATCGACGCCGAGTTCGAGTTCCGTGAGGGGAGGATCGTGCTGCACCGGGACCGATTCTCCTTCTGGAAATGGGCCGCCCAGGCATTAGGGCCGATCGGCTGGCTTCTTGGCTGGACACCGATGCTGAAGCGTCGCGTCCGCCAACGGGCTGCAAAGAATCTGCAGGCCTTCGTCAAGAAAGGGCTCTGAGATACAAGTCCTGCGGCGATCAAGTTAGAACTGTTGTGGAATCAGGAGACTCCATGCGTGTGCTGATCATCGGAAGTACCGGCGGGACAGGACGTCAGTTGGTCAAACAAGCACTCGAACGCGGCTATGAGGTCACCGCCCTCGCTCGGAATCCATCAAACACTCCTGATCAACATCGGAACCTCACGGTTGTTCGGGGTGATGTGATGGACGCGGCACGAATGGATGAGGTCGTGGCCGGCCACGACGCGGTACTCTCTGCGCTCGGCCACAAACGCTGGTTCTATCCCAATAGAATCCTCTCCGAGGGAACAGACAATGTACTCCGCGGCATGGAGAAGCACGGCATTCGCCGCTTTGTCTGCGAGACAGCTCTTGGAGTGGGGGACAGCTGGTGGCGGATGGGCGTTTACTACACGCTCTTCGTGATGCCGTTCATTCTCCCCTTCTACTTCTGGGACAAGCATCGGCAGGAGTCGCTGATACGTGCGAGCTCACTGGATTGGGTCATCGTCCGTCCGGGTGCTCTCACAAATGGATCGAGGAGAGGCGTCTATCGTCATGGATTCGACATCGGAAACCCCATATCAACAGTACGAATCTCCCGGGCCGACGTCGCCGATTTCATGCTGAATCAATTGTCCGATGACACTTGGCTTCGCTCTACGCCAGGTCTTGCGTGGTAACGGCCCTTCCCACAAGCGCGAGCCGAATTCGAACACGGTACAATTTCATTTGCGGCGAGCAGCCTTCAGAGCCTGTCGCCCCGAAGGCGATCCGACAACTATGAATCTCACCGATCCAATCATTCCCGGCATCTCAGCTGCCGGGGTAAATATCGAAGACAGTATCAAGCTGGTCCTGATGACGAGCTCCGCTGCATCGGTCGACAACGTCAAGGAAACCGAAAAGTACAGTTTCGATGGCGTCACGTTGTGGGTCCGGAATGGCCGCGTCAAACAGATTGGCGTGGCGTCGCCGTACAGCGGCAAGCTGATGGAGAAGATTGGAATTGGATCAACGCTTCGCGAAGTCGAATCTGCTCTGGGAAAAATTGTTCCGGACAAGGACGATAGCCTGATCGTGAGCGGAAGCACCGGCTGGTGCTTTGAAACCGAACGCTGGCGCAACGGTCCGAATGTCCGTCAGAACCCGCATGCGAAGCTGACGGAGATTTTCGTGTTTCCGACTGTTCCGTGACCTCATCAACAACCCGCATCCTGCGCAAATAAGATGGAGGCAGTCGTGACTCATGCGAGCGGAACATTCGAAGTGAAGCTGAATCCTGAGTGGACGGACGAGAAAGCCGAAGGCGTACCCCTCGGCAGGATGTCGATCGATAAACAGTTCCACGGCGATCTCCAGGCTGTGAGCACGGGGCAGATGCTGACAGCCATGTCCTCAGTCAAGGGCTCCGCCGGCTACGTTGCAATCGAACGCGTCATCGGAACTCTGCAGGATCGTCACGGCACTTTCGCACTCCAGCACACCGGTGTCATGACGCGCGGAACGCCGGAACTGACCATCAACGTAATACCTGACTCCGGTACGGGCCAGCTGACCGGACTGGCCGGTGCGATGGACATTACAGTCGCTGACGGCAAGCACTCCTACAACTTCCACTACACCCTGGGAGAGAAGCCCTGACTCCCGCTGCACTGAGCTGAGGGAGCGGCCAACACCGATCGATGAAATCGCAGATCCAGGTCGTACGTGGCGACATCACGACGATCCATGTTGATGCCATCGTGAACGCTGCAAATAGCTCCCTTCTCGGTGGAGGTGGGGTCGATGGAGCCATCCATCGCGCAGCCGGACCGAAGTTGCTTGCTGAGTGCCGCGAGCTCGGGGAATGTCAAACCGGCGAGGCAAAAATTACCGGAGGTCACCTCCTTCCCGCCCGGTTCGTCATTCACACGGTCGGTCCTGTCTGGCACGGCGGATCGAGAGGAGAGGCCGAGCTTCTGGCATCCTGTTACCGAGTCAGCTTCCAACTCGCCGAAGCGCAGGGACTCAGTTCAATCGCTTTCCCGGCAATCAGCTGCGGAGTCTATGGGTATCCTGTCGACCAGGCAGCCGCTATCGCGGTGTCGACCGTTACCGATGAGCTCCAGAAATCGAGCTCCGTGACCGCGGTTCTCTTCGTCTGTTTTGGAGATACGGTTTTCAGCGCATTCTCCGAGCGCCTCGCGAATTCCTCCTGAGGCCCCGCCCGTGTGCGGGTTTGCCGGGTGTCATCCCGAGTTAGGACAGCGTGGAACGCTGGTGAAGGGGTGATGATACACGGCGTGGGCTGGCGCCCCGAAGGGGCCAAGCCCCTCTCCCCGGCGGGAAGAGGGTGGTCGCGTCTCCCTGCTTCGCTTCGCTCGCTTCCCTCTCCCCGCCGGGGAGAGGGATACCCCGCTTCGCGGCTTAGCCCGCATTTCACACAGACCTTTGTCGTGAGACGGCGGAGAGTGGCTTGGATGCGAGGCGCACGGCGATTTTGCGACGAAGGCATAGTCGACACTATGTCAAGGAGCGAAATTGCCGTGCAACG
>Ga0136612_10001367_pt1 | contig 10350 bp, 9 predicted proteins | sample AntDryUQ224A2306_2_FD_106644 | JGI IMG/M metagenome (GOLD analysis project Ga0136612, IMG submission 106644) | Polar desert sand microbial communities from Dry Valleys, Antarctica - metaG UQ224A (23.06) | ecosystem: Environmental > Terrestrial > Soil > Desert | place: Antarctica: Dry Valley...
CACCTTGAGCGTGACGGTCGCGCTCGCGCCGATCGCGAGCGTACCCAGGCTACAGGCCGCGTTTCGCGTCGCTGCGTTGTAGAAGCACGTCGCCCCGGCCATCGTCGTCGTGACCGACACGAACTCGGTGCCGGGTGGAAGGTTGTCGGACACGTTGACGGCGATCGCCGAAGCGGGCGTATCGGGCGCCGGCGGAGCGGTGTTTGTGACCACGATCGTGTACGTGAGCTCGTTGCCCACGGTGATCGGGTCGGGCGAGTCGGACTTCGTGATGCTCAGGTTCGGGACGGCGGCGAGCGAGGCTCCGAACGCGGAGCTGCCCTGCGCGGCGAGCGGAAGACTGATCGCCAGGGCAATCAGCAAAACCAGCTTGGCCGGAAACGGCTTCATCAGACCTCCCCCTCGGAACCCGCGACCCCGCGGGCGTGCCACGTCACGCTAGCAGCCTGGAGCCCGACGTCAAGACGAACGAGAGCGTAGTCGCACGCGCGGACGGCAGTCTGGAGCACTAGCCCCCATGGCCCCCTCCGGCGTGCGGGCGCAAGATCTCGATCTCGCGGCCCTGGCCGCTGATGATCGACTCGGCGAGATCACGGATCTCTGGGTGCTCGCCCCGGTCGCGGGCCAGCTCCGCCATTGCGATCGCTCCTTCGTGATGGGGGATCATCGCGGCAGCGAAGGCGGCGTCGACGTCGCCGGCGCCCGCGATTCCACCCGGGTCGTGTTGCATTCCCATCGCGTCGTCGTCGAGCCCCAGGCTTGCGGCCGAGCTTCGACCGAGCTCACTGGAGCCGAACCACTCCTCACGCCACGCCAGCATGTCGTCGATCTCGAGCTGCTGGGTGAGGATGATGTCGTCTGCAAGCTCGATGAGTTCCGGCTGCCCGAGGCCCGCCTTCTTGGCCTCGCGCGCCATCGCGATCGCCTCGCGGTGGTGCGGAACCATCGCGTCGATGAAGGTGCGGTCGAACGGCACGCCCGCCGAGGTCTTGGCAGACGCCGCGCCGTTCTCGTCGTTCTCCTCGCCGCCACAACCCGCGGCTATCAGGGCTGTGACGAGGAGAGAGATCACTCCAAGGGTCAACGTCCTTCTGTTCATGGTCACTCCTCTTCTCGCAGGTCGAGTCCAACGTGCGCACACCGCGGAAAAGGGGTGTCTCAGTTACGAAATCGACTCAGCCAGCTGGGCGAGGTCCGGCCGGCGACGAGCTCGGCCGGGCGGGTCGCGCCCTCCAATACGCGAGACGCCGCCGGTCGTAACGGCGCTCGCACGCCCGGCGGCGCAGAGGGCAGCATCGCGGCGACCATCAGGGCGAAGGCCGCGCATGCCACGATGGCACCATCCAGGTGGCCGGAGCTGGCGTCGAGGCGCTCGTAGCCGGCGTGCAGGCCCACGAGACCCGCCATCACGGTCAGCGCGAGAACGATGCTGCGCCGAAGGCGGGCGGCCGTCACCAGAAGGACGATACCTCGCCCGGGTTGGTCGCCCCGTCAGGTGTGGGACCGCGAGGCGATGTCCCCACCTGTTAGGGTGCCCGGCGCTGCGGGGCGCTGAACGCCGGCGCACGAGCCAACATGCTCAAGCTGGCTGCGAACTCCATCTGTCGAGCGTGAGCGGATCGCGGACGGTCCGGCGGATGGCGCCGCGCGTGCTCCTCCTGCTGTTGCTCGGGCTCGTGCTCGCGGCGCCCGCCCTTGGCGAGGGGCTCGGCGATCGAAAGCATGCGGTCGACAAGAGGATCGGCGCGCTCCAGGCGAGGATCGCCGCAGTCGGAGCGAAGGAGGACGCCCTCGCCGGGGAGATCTCCACGGTGACCGAGAGGATCCGGGCGCTCGAGGGTCGAGTCGGCGGCGTTGCCACCCGGCTGGGCGTGCTCGAGCGGGACCTGGCGCTCTACCGGGAGAGGCTCGCGCGGCTGACGGAGCTCTTCCGCCTGCAGACCGATCGCTACCGCTTCCTCGAGCGCCAGCACGCCCTCGCCATCAAGCGTTTGAACAGTCGCCTCGTACGCATCTACCAGTCGGAGTCCGTCGAGACGCTCGAGGTCGTTCTCGCCGCGGCGAGCTTCTCGGAGCTGCTCGAGAGCTTCGAGTACATAAACCGGGTCGGGGCACAGGACGAACGAATCGCGAGCGCGGTCGAGGAGGCCAAGCAGGAGTCACGTGCTGCCCTGCAGCGAACGCGGCGAACGAAGGCAGTCGTCGTTTCGGCCACGAGGGCGACTGCCGTCCGGACGGCACAGGTCCGCGAGGCGCGAGATCGCCTTCTCGCCGAGCAAGGCCAGCTGGCCAGCGCGCGGAGCGCGAAGCTCGATGCGGTGGGCGACGTCAGGCGCCGGAAGGCCGACTACCTGAGCGAAGCTGCCTCACTCGCGGAGGTGAGCGAGCAGCTCGGCGGGCAGATCCGCGCCTCACAGGCGAGGGCTCAGGCGGCTGCGAGCGCTCCGGAGCCGGCGCAGGAGAGCTCTGGTGAGACCGCGCATACGGAGACTCCGGCTTCGGCTTCCACGCCCGCCCCCGCCTCCGCCTCCTCGAGCGGCCTCGTGTGGCCGGTCTCCGGAACGGTGACGAGCTCCTTCGGTGCCCGATGGGGCCGGATACATCAGGGCCTCGACATCGCAGCGAGCTCGGGCACGCCGATTCGCGCGGCCGCGTCGGGAACCGTGATCTCCTCGGGCTGGATGGGCGCCTACGGAAATCTCGTGGTCATCGACCACGGCGGCGGACTCGCCACCGCCTACGCCCACAATTCGAGCAACGCCGTGTCGGCGGGCCAGCGAGTCTCGCAGGGCCAGACGATCGCCTCCATCGGCTGTACGGGAAGCTGCACGGGGCCTCACGTGCACTTCGAGGTGCGCGTCAACGGGTCGCCGGTCGATCCGCTCGGGTACCTGTAGGAGCAGGAGGCCCGTCGCCGTCCGGCTTCGGTTTCACCGACGGCGGCCCGACCTCCACGATCGTGTCCTCCGGGTCGTACTCGACGTGGAAGTGCTCGTTGCGAATGAGCTTCTCGCCCCGATAGACGCGACGGGTGTAGTCGACCGAGAAGCCGGCGATGCCTCCCTCCTGAACCGTCACCCTCGACCCGCGTGGGAGTGACCGGTTGACGACGGTGCGTGTCTCGGCCGGTCGCATCGAGTAGGGCGCACCCGTTTCCGTCCGGACGCGACGCCCCAGACGAGCGGAGTAGAAGCGCACGCTGATCGAGGTCGCTCCCGCCTCGACCTTGACGAGGATGGCCGCCGGCCAGTCGTTTCGGAACACGAGCTCGGGCCCGCCCCAGGAGACCGTCGCCTCGCGTCCCATCGGATAGCGGGAGATGTAGAACTGGTGGGGAGTGTGCGCGATCAACTCCAGGCCCGCGAAGAACGCCGCGTTGTAGAACGTGGTCGCGACCTGGCTGACGCCGCCCCCCACGGCGTCGACGAGCCGGCCCGCGAGGATCATCGGCGCTTCGACGAAACCTCGCTCGCGCGTCCGCTCCCCGAGCGCCTCGTTCAGCGAGAAACGGGCGCCGGCCGGGATGATCTTCCCGTCCAGGATCGCAGCCGCACGCTGGATGTTCGTGACCCGCGGAGGACAGCAGGGATAGTACGTCGTGAACTCGGAGATGAGCTCCCGGATTCGCATTGCGCGCGCCTCAGCGGTCGTACGTGCTGGGGCGGCGGAGCGGAAGCGAACGGCCACGCGCTGCCCCTTGCTCTGAACGAGCCCTCTCGCCGTCGCTTCGAGGTCGAGCCTGCGGCCGAACTGTGCGGCCTGCAGCTCGACGCTGCCCCCGGCGACCCGGAAGGAGGCATTTCGAGCCGGGCGCTCGTAGCGGCTGAACACAGGCCGCAGAACGCCGGCCAGCGACCGGGGGTCGAGGCGCACGGCCAGGCGGCTTGCTCGCGGCTCGAAACGAAGCGCCCTCCGCAGGTCACGCGCGCGGAGCAGCACCCGGCTCCTCCCGTGGACGAGGATGGGGCGCCTCGCGATCAGGGCGAGCGCCTGCCGTCGGGCCGCGATCGCCGCGCTCGCTCGGATCCTGGGCCGGACCGTTCGTAGAGGAACGCGAATGTCGTTCGGCAGCGTCTCGAGCTCGGCCGCGAGGGTAGCGCGATCAAGGGTGCGCCCCGGCCGCGGAGGCACGACGATGAGTTCTAGCCCGGAGAGGCGCACCCGCGCCCCGAGCGCGGGCTGAGCAATCCGCCGCTCCACTCGCCGAAGAAGCGCGGCGAGCCGGCGACGGTCGAGACGAAAGCGAAGCGGCACCGCGACCGTCTCGCTCAGGCGAAAGCGCGCGCGCACCCGGCCGGCCGCGCCCCGGCTGCGCTCCGCTTGAGCAACGGCTTCGTCGATCGCAGGTGAGGCGCCGAGGGATAGGCCGGAGGTCCGCACGACTACGCGGCCGTGCCGGAGCAGGATGGGACGGCGCGTGATCTGCGCGGCAGCCCTGTGGACGAGCGCGTGTGCCTCGGGGGTGGAGCGGCCCCCGACCTCGGTACCGGCGATGGTGACCCTCGCGGGAACCCGGCGGGCTTCAGCGAGCCCAAGCCACGCTCCGGTCAAGACGAGGGCAGCCATAACCGTTCCGGCTATGAGCGTCTTCACAGTGGAGTCGATTCCCGCGCCCGCTTGGATTCCGAACGGCACGAGCATACCCGGCTCGGAAGATTTCTTTGCGGTGGCCACACCAGCCGCTTGCAGCCACGGCGTGGCCACGCGCTCGCAGTGGCGTCAAGCTGACTGCCAGAGCGACTCGAGCGAGAGCGAGCCGTCGAGTAGGGCACGACCCACGATCGCGCCCTCGCATCCGGACGCCGCGATCTCGTCGAGGTCACCGGCGCTCGCGACACCTCCGGCCGCCAGCACCGGCAGCCCGGAACGTGCCCGGACGTGCGCAAGGAGGGCGAGATCCGGGCCGCCCAGCGTTCCGTCGCGCTCGATCGCCGTGCAGAGGAGCCGGGCGACGCCCGCCGTAGCGCAGCGCTCGGCCGCCTCCTCGACGGGGAGCCCCGAGTCGCGCGTCCAGCCGGCTGCCGCGATCCGCCCCTCGCGTGCGTCGAGCGCCACGATGAGCCGCTCGCCGAGAGCCTGCACGAAGGCCGCCAGGGCGCCGCGCCGGCCAAACGCAGCCGTGCCGACGACGACGCGCTGGGCTCCCGCTTCGAGGACGCGCTTCGCATCGGCGGGCGAGCGGATCCCTCCGGAGGCCTGTATGGCCGACGGCGCAGCGGCCGCTGCGAGTGCCGCCACGAGCTCTGTTCGCAGGCGTCCGGAGCGCGCGCCGTCGAGATCGACGACGTGAATGACCGGTGCTCCGGCGCTTGCGAAGCGCCGCGCGAGCGCCAGCGGATCACCGCCTTGAGCAACGACGTGCTCGAAGGATCCCTGTCTGAGGCGGACGGCTTCGCCCCCGAGCACGTCGATCGCGGGGATCACGACGAACGGTGCGTGGGAATCTTTCTCAGATAGCATGTTAACATGATAATATGGTGAGAAGGAATGGACGACGGATATACGAGCGACTGGTGGACGCCCGAGCTCCGGGATCTACTGGAGACGATCGTGCGGCTGCGAAGCCCCGACGAGGCGAAGCGGTTCTTCCGCGATCTGTGCACCCCTTCGGAGCTGGAGGCGATGGCTCACCGGTGGGAGGTCGCGAAGCTCCTGGAGGAGGGGCTTCCGTACATCGAGGTCGCCCGCCGGGCCCGAGCATCGACCGCGACGGTGACACGCGTCGCCCATTGGCTGCGCCGGGGCGAGGGTGGCTACCGGCTGGCGATCGACCGGCGGAAGCGGCGGGCGGCGCAGAGCGGCTGACGATCGCGATCCCGGCCAGGGGCCGACTGCGCGAGCCGTCGGCGTCGCTGCTCGCCGATGCCGGGTTCGGGCCCGAGCAACCGGGTGAGCGCGCGCTCGCATTCCCCTGCCGCAATGCGCCCGTCGACGTCCTGCTCGTCAGGGCGGCCGACGTTCCGGAGTACGTCCAGGACGGCGTCGTCGACTGCGGCATCACGGGCGCAGACCTCGTGCTCGAGCGCGGGGCGAAGGTCGACGAGCTGCTCCGGCTAGGGTTCGGGAGCTGCACCCTCGAAGCCGCTGTCCCGGAGGAGGCTTCGATTTGCACCCTCGCCGACCTCGCCGGTCTTCGCGTGGCCACCGTCTATCCGCGGCTCGCTCGCCAGCTCCTGCACGAAGGCGGCCTCGAGTGCGAGCTCGTACAGGTGAGCGGCGCGGTCGAGGTGGCGCCCCGGCTCGGGCTCGCGGATGCGATCGTCGATCTCGTCTCGAGCGGTAACACGCTCCGCACGAACGGGCTGCGCTCGCTCGGTGCCCTCTTCGCCTCCGAGGCCGTCCTCCTCGGGCGGCCGGGCGGGGCAGCGGGGGCGCGACGGCTCGCCGGAATCCTCCGCAGCGTCGTCGATGCGCGCAGCGCGCGCTACCTGATGCTGAACGCGCCCGAAAGCGCGCTCGAAGCGATCGCCGAGCTCGTGCCAGGCTCGCGCGCTCCGAGCGTGATCCCACTCGCGGAGCCCGGCATGCTCGCGCTGCACGCGCTCGTTCCGGCCGCCGACGTCTGGCGCCTGCTCCCTCGCCTCGAGGCGGCGGGCGCGTCCTCGATCCTGATCGTGCCGGTCGAGCGGATGCTCGCGTGAGCCCGCTGATGCCCGATCGAAACGGCGCGAGCTCCGGTTCGGGTGACAGCGCGCGTATCGTCGAGGACATCCGCGAGCGGGGCGAAGAGGCTGTCCGGGAGTGGGCGCTCCGGCTCGACAACTGCGAGCCGCGGAGTGCCGAGTCGGACGGCGAGATTCCCCGCGAGGCGCTGCTCGCGCTTGCCGATGCGGTGCGCCGCTGGCACGAGTCTCAGCGGCCGGCCGACATCCGGCTCGAGCTGAGCAGCGGCGTCGAGTTGGAGCGCCGCTGGGTGCCGCTCGACTCGGTGGGCATCTACGTCCCGCGCAGACTCGTGTCCACACTTGTCATGTGCGCCGTCCCCGCGCAGGTCGCCGGCGTCCGGGAGATCGTGATCGCGACCCCACCGGAGGGGTCGGGCGCCGTGGCGGCGGCCGCGGGGCTGCTCGGCCTCTCCGACGTCTGGGCGCTCGGTGGTCCGCAGGCGATCGGCTGGCTCGCGTACGTCCGGCGGGTCGCGAAGATCGTCGGACCGGGGAGTGCCCGCGTGAACGAGGCGAAGCTGCTCGTCTCGCGGGACGTCGCGATCGACCTTCCGGCCGGTCCCTCGGAGGTCGTCGTGCTCGCCAGCAGCGGCGCGGACCGCCGGGCCGCCGAGCTCGAGCTTGCGGCCCAGGCCGAGCACGGGCCCGACAGCGTCTGCCGGATCGTCGAGGGGAGCGGGGATCTCGAGGCGGCTCTCGCCGAGGTCGAGACAATGGCGCCCGAGCACCTCGTCCTGCTCGGCGAGGAGGCGGAGGCGCTTGCGCCCCGGATCCGGAACGCGGGATCAGTGTTCGTGGGCCGCTCGTCGGCCGTGGCCGCGGGTGACTACGCGACGGGCGCGAACCACGTTCTGCCTACAGGTGGGTGGGCGCGCTCGGTGGGGGGACTCGGCCTCGAGGCGTTTCTCAAGCCGGTGACCGTTCAACGACTGACGCCGGCCGGTCTCTCCTCGCTTCGACCGGTGATCGAGGCACTCGCAGAGGTGGAGCGCATGCCGGCGCACGCGGAGGCCGCTCGGCGATGAGAGCGCTGGCCCCCGGCTTCAGTGCGTACGCCTGGGCACCATCGACCGACGAGCTCGCCGGCATCGCGGGTCTCGACCCTTCCGAGATCGTCCGCTTCGACGCGAACGTGCCGCCGCTGCCCCCGGCCTCGGCACGGCCGTCGACCATCGCGGCCGCGCTCGCCGACGCGAACGCGTACGCGCACGGGGGCTATCCGCGGCTCGTCCGCGCAATCGCGGACTACGCCAGCGTCGGGCCTGAGAACGTCGTGCTCGGTGCAGGGGCGGACGACCTGATCCTGCTCTGTGCCCGCGCCTATGCGGGGCCCGGCGACAGCGTCGCGATTGCAGACGATCCGACATATCCGCTGTACCGCGTCGCGGCCAACCTGGCCGGAGCCGACGTCGAGGACGACTCGCCCACCGTCACGTTCTGCTGCCGGCCGAACAACCCCACCGGGGCGCTCGGGGGGCTCCCGCGCGCTCGTCCACTGGTGGTCGACGAGGCCTATTTCGAGTACGCCGGCGAGACCGCGGCCGGTCTGATCGACGAGAACGTCGTGGTTCTGCGTACCTTCTCGAAGGCGTTCGCGCTCGCCGGCGCGCGCGTCGGATACGCCCTGGCCGACCGTCAGACGGCGGCCGAGCTGAATCGCCGCCAGGCGCCCCTGCCGGTGTCGACGCTGTCGGCAGAGCTGGCGCTCGCTGCGCTCGCCGACCCCCCCGACGTGGCTCCTGTGCTGGAGGAGCGGGAGCGCGTGGAGTGCGCCCTCCGCACGCTCGGCCTCGAGGCTCTCCCCTCGCGGGCGAGCTTCCTGTTCGTGCCGGTCGACGCACCCGTTGTCGTGGCAGCCGCGCTCCTGCGCTCCGGTCTCGTCGTTCGTGTCTTCCCGGACGGGATTCGCTTCAGCGTCCGCGACCGCGAGGACGACGACCTCCTGCTGGAGGCGCTCGCGCGCGCCCTCGATCGGCCGGCACCGGCCACGACGGCGGGCGGGCGGCGGGTGCGGCGGCGACGTGCGACAGCCGAGACGCGAATCCTCGTCCGCCTCGCTCTGGACGGCGCCGGTCGGGTGCTCGTCGCCACGGGCGCAGGTCTCTACGACCACCTGCTCGAGCAGCTCGCCTTCCACGCCGGCTTCGATCTGGTACTCGAGGGTGTCGGCGACCGCGAGACCGGCGACCACCATACGGCGGAGGACGCGGCGCTCGCGCTCGGCGAGGCGCTCGACGCCGCTCTGGGCGAGCGCAGCGGCATCGCCCGCTACGGCGACGCAGCCGTCCCCATGGACGATGCCCTCGCGCGCGCCGCGGTCGATCTCGGCGGCCGCGCCTGGGGCGAGATCCGCCTCGAGCACGACCCGGGGCTCGCGGGCCACATGCTGCAGAGCCTCGCGCAGGCCGGCCGCTTCGCAGTCCACGTGGAGGCGAGCGGGCAAGACGCGCACCACGTCGCGGAAGCGGCGTTCAAGGCCGTCGGCCGCGCGCTCCGCGGGGCCGTGCGGGCGGAAGGGATCGGAATTCCGTCCACCAAGGGACGGCTGTGACGACGCGGCGGCCCAGACGGGTCTCGATCTGCGACTACGGGGCCGGCAACGTCCGCTCTGTCTCCGTTGCCTTACGGCGGCTCGGCACGGAGATCGTCGACGACCCACTCGGCGCCGATCTCTGCGTTCTCCCCGGAGTCGGCTCCGCCTCGAGCGCGATGGCGTGCCTGCGCCGGCGCGGACTCGACCGGGCGCTGCGCGAGCGGTTTCACCTGGGGCGGCCGATTCTCGGAATCTGCCTCGGCCTTCAGCTCGCGCTCGAGGAGACCGAGGAAGACGGCGGCGTTCCGGGACTCGGCTTCCTCCCAGGGCGGGCTGTCCGCCTCCGCGGCGGCCGAGTCCCCCGGATCGGCTGGGCGACCGTCGAGCCCGGTGGCGAGGCCTTCTACTTCGCCCACTCGTACGCTGCCGTGACGCCTGCCGCCACCGCCGTCTCGGAGGGCGTCGTCGCCGAGGCGCGCGTGGGGAGTTTCGTCGGCGTCCAGTTCCACCCCGAGAAGAGCGGCGCCGCCGGCGCCCGCTTCCTGGAGCGGTGCCTCTCCCGCGTCTGATCCCGTGCCTGGACGTCGACCGCGGGCGCGTGGTCAAGGGCGTCCGCTTCGAGGGCTTGCGCGATGTCGGCGACCCTGTCGAGCTGGGCGCCGCGTACTCGGGCGCCGGCGCCGACGAGCTCGTGTTCCTCGACGTGTCCGCGACGACCGAGGGCCGGCCGCTGCTCCTCGATCTCGTAGCCCGGGTCGCAGACCGGCTGGCGATTCCGTTCACCGTGGGCGGAGGCATCCGTACCGTTGCGGACGCGGCCGCGCTGCTCCGGGCGGGCGCCGACAAGGTCGCCGTCAATACGGCGGCGCTCAGACGCCCCGTGCTCATCGGCGAGCTGGCGGCAGCGCTCGGATCGCAGGCGGTCGTGCTCGCGATCGACGCGTCCGGCGGTGAGGTGCACGCGCGGGCCGGCAGCGAGCCGACAGGGCGTGGCGCGGCTGCCTGGGCGCGCGAGGGCGAAGCGGCCGGGGCGGGCGAGATCCTGCTCACCTCGATCGATGCCGACGGAACCCGCGAGGGCTACGACCTCGGGCTTACCGCTGCCGTCGCGGGCGCCGTGTCGGTGCCTCTGATCGCCTCCGGCGGCGCCGG
>Ga0136612_10001368_pt1 | contig 10348 bp, 7 predicted proteins | sample AntDryUQ224A2306_2_FD_106644 | JGI IMG/M metagenome (GOLD analysis project Ga0136612, IMG submission 106644) | Polar desert sand microbial communities from Dry Valleys, Antarctica - metaG UQ224A (23.06) | ecosystem: Environmental > Terrestrial > Soil > Desert | place: Antarctica: Dry Valley...
ACCTGAAAGAGCGGCAAGCCGGTCTCGACGACCGTGATGGCCCGGAGGCGGTCGACGGTGTCCGGCGGAAGCCTGTCGCCGGGCGGTGAGCGGTAGGCGACCCAGCGGGCGACCGGGCAGGCGAGGACGTCATCGCCGAGGCCGGCCAGCCGTGCGACCCGCGAGCCCCTGATCACGTAGCGCCAGCGGCCTAGCTCGGGGGAGTCGGACTCGGCCTTCATGCCATGCTCGGAGAGCACGACGACCACCGTCTCCCGGGGTAGCGCGCGCAGAAGTCGCGCGAGCACGCGATCCACCCGCACGTACGCCTCGGGAACCGCAGCGGCGAAGCGTGTGCCGGCCTCCGACTCCGGGAAGCTCTCCGGCTCGAAGTAGCGCCAGTACCGGTGCGAGACGAAGTCGACGAGGAACGTGTGGAAGCTCGAGAAAGACGGGCGAAACCGGCGGTACAGCTCGGCGAAGGTGTCGGCCCCCAGTTCGAGCTTCGCGTGCCGGAGCACGAGTGCGCGCTGCTCGGGGTCACGCCCGGGCACGGAGGCCGCGAGCGCTCGGGCCAGGAGCGGCAGCGTCCGTGCCCGCACGCCGTGGCTGCGGAGCAGCGGCAGCGCCTGCCCCGCCGAGCGCAGCAGCGCTGCCGTACCTCGCTCTCGCTCCGTGCTCTGCTGGCTGCGGTCGAGCGCCTTGATCGCGCTCAGGTCCGGTGGCCAGGTGCGGGCGTCGCGTGCCAGGTGCGAGGGAATGACGAAGCCGTTCGTTGCACGCGGCGGCCAACTCGGCGGCCAGCCGTGGACCGACGGCAAGCCCGTGCCCGGCGAACCGGTCCCAGAGAGTCGGAACCAACAGATCGTCGTCCGTGTGGAAGAACCGCGTGATGCCGTGACGTTCGGGCACACACCCTGTGGCGATCGTCGCCCACGCGACCTGGGGGCGGTAGTGCTCGTCGCCCGCGACCCGTACGGAGCGAAGGGTGCCGCGGCACCCTTCCCGGCACAGCCGTGCAAAGGTGGGCGCGTGGCCGCTCTCGATCAGCGGTTGCAGCACGTGCCAGGTGGCGCCCGACACCCCGAGGACGAACACCGGCGTCAGGAGATACCTTCTCGAGTCACTGCGGCGAGCGAGGAGGGACGATGCGCGTCTTCAAGCGGTGGATCTGCTCCGTGATCGGCCACCGGTGGTACGTCGGGCCCGAGCGCGAGAACTTCTGCCTCCGCTGCGGGTACCCGGACTAGCACGCCGCGCGGCTCGCATGCTCTGGTTGATCACCGGATCGCCACCCTGTCGACGCCGGGCCGGCGGATCACGAGCGGCGCCTTTCCCTGGGGTGTGCGCTCGAGCTCCTCGACGAGCTCGAGCGACCACGCCATGCTAGGAGGCAGCTTGAGCGAGACGTTGTGTCCGATGCGCGCGGCGTCGGCCTCGGAGTAGCCCTCGGTGGGGATGACGAGGATGCGCACGCGCTCGGGCGCTTCCTGGACGACCTGGATCCGCACGACGTTCTCGACCTCGCGCGGGATGTGGTCGATGCCCATGAGCCGGGCACCCTCGGGCGAGACGAGGTAGTCGCCGCTGCGCCCCAGGATGCCGGGGATCGGCTCGAGGCCGTACGCGATGCGCTCGAGCTCCGATGCACCGAGCCCCGGCGGCAGGCGCACGAAGTCCCCGGTGCGGTAGCGGACGAGCGGCATGGTCATGTTCCAGAGCGACGTGCCGACGATCTCGTAGACCTCGTAGCTGTCGTCGCCGTCGTCGGAGCCGGTGCGCAGCAGCTCGGTGCAGCCGTGACCCGGCAGGAAGAAATACGCACCGGGCGACACGCTGTAGGCCGCGTTGACCCGCTCGGCCTGGCCGTAGAAGTCGACCACCTCCGTGTCGAGCGTCTCGTGGGCGAGTGCGCGCGCGTAGGGCGTCAGGAGCTCCGAGGAGGTGAACGTGAGCGGGATGTGCACCGTGTCCCCCGAGCGGCGCAGCAGGCGGCAGAGCGACTCGAGGATCGTCGGGTAGGCGAGCAGGCAGTCGGGGCGGAAGCCCCTGAGCGCGCCCACGAACGCACCGAGCGTCTCCGGCCTCAGGTGGTTCGACGAGAAGACGAGGCGCCTGCCGCCGCCGGCGCTCTGCCAGAAGGGAGGACTCGCATTGGCGGGATCCTTGATGTCGTCGCCGCGCAGGACGGCGTAGCGCGCGCCGCCGAGGTCGAGCCCCTGCCTCTCGAGCAGCGTGTCGATGGCCGCCTGCTCGACGGCGATGGAGCCGAGCGAGCGCCGCAGCCGCAGCGGCACGCCGCTCGTGCCGCTCGTGCTCGAGGGCACTGACAGGCGCGCGCCGCGGCCGAGGAAGGCACCTGGGTCGTCGCGCACCGCCTCCTTGTCGAGCAGCGGCCACGCGCTCAGGTCGTCCGAGCCTCCGACACGGCGGCCGTACGGCGTGCGGGCGGCCGCCGCGAGTACCGTCCGCAGCCGCCCGCCGGTCACCGCGCGGCGCTCCTCGAGCGGTGCCGCGAGGAGGCGCTCGAAGAGCCTTTGCGCCCGTGGATAGACCAGCGGGTTCCGTCGCACGAGGCGATCCCCGAGAGCGAGCGGCTTGACCTGGGCAGCGAGGCGCTTCATCGAGCGCGGGTGTACCACAAGCTGCGCGGGGAGTCCCCGCGGGAGCCGGGGCTATAGTGGCCGCGATGGCAGGGGCGTCTCCAGCGGACGAGCGTGCGCGGGTCGCCATCGCGCGAGCCTCAGAGGGCGTCCAGTACTCCGACCAGCCGCCGTACCATCCCTCCCGGGCCTACCCCGAGTACCCCTTCGCCGCGCACGTGGGCGCACAGCCGAACCCGGCCTACGAGGGCGTGCGGGAGGCGCTCCACCTGCTCGGCTACGACTCGGAGCGCTGGGGCTCGCCGGAGTGGAACCCTCTGGCGGAGCTGATCCGTCCCGGCGACCGCGTCGTCCTGAAGCCGAACATGGTGCGCGACTTCCACGAGGATCGCGCCGCGGGCACGACGGCGCTCGTCACCCACGGGTCGATCGTGCGTGCCGTCGTCGACTACGTGTACCTGGCGCAGGGCGGCAAGGGCGAGCTCGTGATCGCCGACTCGCCCCAGAACGACGCCGACTGGGACGGTCTCTGGCGCGCCTTCCACTTCGACGAGCTGCTCGCCTTCTACCGGGCGGCGGCCCCCGATTTCGAGCTGCGGATCATCGACGTGCGCAAGGAGGCCGTGCGCAAGCGCCACGGCGTCGTCGTGCACCGCTACACGCGGCCGGGGGATCCTTTCGGCTACAGCCGCATCGACCTCGCCGACAACAGCGAGTTCGCCGAGGTGCCCGAGCGCACGGGCAAGCTCTACGGCGCCGAGTACGACATCTCCCAGACCGAGGAGCACCATCGGCCGGGCCGGCACGAGTACCTCGTCGCCAACACCTTCCTCCAGGCCGACGTGATCATCAACGTGCCCAAGTGGAAGACGCACAAGAAGAGCGGGCTGACCGTGTGGATCAAGAGCGCGATCGGCATCTGCGGCGACAAGAACTGGCTCCCCCACCACACGGAGGGGACTCCGGCGCAGGGCGGCGACCAGTTCGCCGAGGACTCGGTCAAGCGCAAGACCGAGCAGCGCGTCGTGCTCGTCACCAAGCGGGCGCTGCGGAACGCCGGGCCGGTGGGTGGCTACGTCGGCAGCGGGCTGCGCAAGCTCGGCTCCTACGTCTTCGGCGACACGAACCGCGACGCCATCCGGTCGGGCAACTGGTACGGCAACGACACGATCTGGCGCACGGTCTGGGATCTGCACAAGTGCTGGATCTACGCCGACCGCGAGGGCCGGCTCCAGCCGACGCCGCAGCGGCGCTTCCTCTGCGTCGTCGACGGCATCGTGGCCGGGGAGGGCAACGGCCCGCTCGGGCCGGATGCGAAGCCGCTCGGGCTCGTCCTCGCGGGGCGTGACGCGGTCACCGTCGACACCGTCTGCGCCGTGCTCATGGGCTTCGACCCCGACCGGCTGCGTGTCCTGGCGCGGGCTCCCTTCGTACGGGGCTTCGAGGTGAGCCCCGTGCCGCGCGGCGCGATGGAGTGCGCCTCGAACGTCGAGGCCTGGTCAGGCGCGCTCGCCGGCATCTCCGACACGCCGAACTTCAAGCCGCACTTCGGTTGGGCCGATCACGTGGAGCAGAACGGGCGTCCCGACGCCGAGCACTCGCTGACGGCCGCCGGCCGCTAGCGCGGCAGCGACGCGGGTCAGGCCTGCAACCGAGATGCAACCGACTCTCCCTCAGCCCTGGACACGCTCCGCCGCGCCCGCCCGCGGGGGCGGCAGGCCGCTCTGGTACGCGCGCCGCCTGTTGGCGATGAGCCCCGGTGAGGTGCGGGCGCGATCGGTACGCACGGCGCGGCACCGGCTCGACGACCTGGCCTGGCGACGCGCCCGTGGCCGCTGGCGCCGCTCCTGGGAGCCGGACGACCGTCAGCTTCTCGCATCCGCTCGCACCCCCGCGCCGATCGGCTTCCTGCGTGGCGACCGCGCCGAGCTGCTGCGCTCCCGTGCTCCCGGCGAGGCCGAGTGCCTCGTAGCCGCCGCCGAGCGCGCCCTCGCCGGCCGCGTGCGTTACTTCGGCTACGACGAGGTGCAGCTCGTACTGCCCGTCGACTACGCCCGGGACGGTCTCACGGACAGGCGCTGGCCCGACCGCCATGGCAAGGCGATCGACTACCGCCATGCCGACGTCGGCGATCCCAAGTGGGTCTGGGAGCTCAACCGCCTCCAGCACCTGCCGCTCCTCGCCGAGGCCTGGCTTCTCACGGGGGAGCGTCGCTTCGCAGACGCGGCCGCGCGCGAGCTCGCAGCCTGGACGAGCGGCTCGGCGCCGGGGCGCGGCATCGCCTGGAGCAACGGCTTCGAGGCAGGCATCCGGGCGATCTCGCTCTCGCTCACCCTCGACGCGTTGCGTGGCTCGGGCGCGCTCTCGTGGGAGGACGAGCGCCTCGCCCTGCGCAGCCTGTGGCAGCACGGCCGCTGGATCGTGCGCGACCCCTCCACCCACAGCTCCGCCAACAACCACCTGCTGGGCGAGCTCGTCGGACTGCTCGCGCTCGCGCTGCTGGCGCCCGAATTGCGCGACTCGCCCGGGTGGGAGCGTCTCGCGCTCGACGAGCTCGCGAGGGAGGTCGAGCGGCAGATCCTGCCTGACGGGGTGGGAGCCGAGCTGGCCTTCCTCTACCACGCCTTCGTGCTCGATCTGCTGCTCGTGGCCGTGGCGCTCCTGGATTGCACCGGCCGGGACGTGCCCGCGGCGATCGTGGCAGCGCTCCGCCGCTCTGCCGACGCGCTCTCGGCCCAGCTCGGGGAGGGGGAGCCGGCGCCGACCTACGGCGACGCCGACGACGGGCGCGCCGCGCTCCTCGACGGCCAAGAGTTGCTGGACGCACGCGGCCTCGCGTCGGCGCTCGCGGCCCGGCTCGGCCACGCCGGGGCACGGCGGGCGGCCGGCTCGCTGGATGCCCGGGCACTGTGGCTCTTCGGGCAGAAGGGGGCCGAGCGCTTCGACCTCACCCTTCCGGAGGATCCTCAGGTGAGCATGGTGCTCCCGGACGGCGGTCTCGTGATCCTGCGGGCCCCCGGGCGGCGGGCGATCGTCGACGTCGGGCCGCTCGGGTACCTGAGCATCGCCGCCCACGGCCATGCCGATGCGCTCTCGCTCACGCTCGTCGACGACGGCGAGGAGCTCGTCGTCGATCCCGGGGTCGGCAGCTACTTCGGCCGGCCGGAGCGGCGTAGAGGTTTCCGCGGCACGGCCTTCCATCCCACGGTGACGGTCGACGGCCTCGACCAGTCCGAGCCGGGCGGCCCCTTTCTCTGGCGCCGTCACGCACGCACGCGCCTTCGGCACCTCGACCTCGAGGCCGGCGTGGTCGTCGCCGAGCACGACGGGTACGAGCGCCTGCCGGATCCGGTGCGGCACCGCCGTGCGGTGCACGTTCCGCCCGAGGGGCCGCTCGTCGTGCTCGACAGCCTCGAGGGAAGCGCGGCGCACGCCTACGCGCAGGTCTGGCCGCTCCATCCCGGGTTGGAGGCGGAGGCCGACGGACCGCGCACCGTGCGTGTTGCGCGGGGCGACGAGCCCCGCCTGCTGATCGCTCTCGAGTGCTCGCGGAGAGGCGAGCTGACGCTCGTGCGCGGCGAGGAGGAGCCGTTCGCCGGCTGGTGGTCGCCACGCCTGGAGTCGGTGCAACCGGCGTGGTTCTGCGCCTGGGGTGCGCTCGCGGCCGGACCGATCGAGCTCGTCGCGCTGCTCTGGCCCCTGCGCGGCAACGAGGTGTGGCCGGAGCCCGAGCTCACGGTCACCCGCGAGGGTGGCGAGACGGTGGTCGCCTACACGACACCCGTGGGTCGGCACACTGTCGAGTTCTCGCTCGAAGCACCCGAGCCCGTCCGTTCGTCCATCGCGGCGACGCAACCCCTGGAGGGAGCAGCTCTGTGAGGATCGCCGTCTTCGGTCTCGGCTATGTCGGCTGCGTGTCCGCGGCCTGCTTCGCGGCGCGTGGCCACGCGGTCATCGGCGTCGACAACAACCCCGTCAAGGTCGGTCTGATCAGCGACGGCCGCACGCCCGTGCTCGAGCCGGGCCTCGCGGAGCTCGTCGCGGAGACCGTCGCCGGCGGGCGTCTACGCGCGACCGAGGACGCCGAGGCGGCCGTGCGGGAGAGCGAGCTCTCGCTCGTCTGCGTCGGCACGCCCTCCGCCCCGAACGGGAGCCTCGGCACCGAGGCGCTCGAGCGGGCCGTCGAGACGATCGGCCGGGCGCTCGCCTCCGGTGGCGAGCGGCACACCGTCGTCATCCGATCGACGTGCCTGCCGGGCACCTCTCTGGGCCTCGTCGTGCCCCTGCTCGAGCGCGCCTCCGGTCTGAGCGCCCCCGACGAGATCGGCGTGGCGGTCAATCCAGAGTTCCTGCGCGAGGGCAGCTCCCTCGCCGACTTCGACAACCCGCCGAAGACCGTGATCGGGCAGCTCGACGAGCGCAGCGGCGAGCCCGTCGCCGCCCTCTACGCCGATCTGGACGCACCTCTCTTCCGCGTCGAGCTTGGAGTGGCGGAGATGGCCAAATACGTCGACAACGCCTTCCACGCCCTCAAGATCGGCTTCTCCAACGAGATCGGAGCGCTCTGCCGCGCCTTCGGCCTCGATTCGCACGAGGTGATGGGGATCTTCCGCTCTGACACGAAGCTCAACATCTCCACCGCGTACCTCACGCCAGGATTCGCCTTCGGCGGCTCCTGTCTGCCGAAGGATCTGCGCGCGCTGCTCTACGCAGCTCGCCGTGCCGACCTCGAGACCCCGATTCTGGGGGGAATCCTGCCCTCGAACGAGCGGCACCTCCAGCGCACGGTCGAGACGGTGCTCCAGCTCGGCCGCCGCCGCGTCGGGCTCTTCGGGCTCGCCTTCAAGCCGGGAACGGACGACCTGCGCGAGAGCCCGCTCGTGGAGCTTGCCGAGCGGCTCCTCGGTAAGGGCTTCGAGCTCAAGATCTACGACTCCGCGGTCTCGCTCTCGCAACTCGTGGGGGCGAACCGCGAGTACATCGAGGGCCGGATCCCGCACCTCTCGGCCCTGCTCGCGGACACGGCCGATGAGGTCATGGAGCACGCGGAGGTCTGCGTGATCGGGGCGCCGACACCCGAGGCGATCTCGGCGCTCGCCGCCGCGAACGACAGGCACGTCGTCGACCTCGTGCGGCTCCCTGACGCCGTCGAGCGGCGCGGACGCGAAGGCTACGTGGGTGTCGCCTGGTAGTGCGCTCATCCTCGTCGAGAACCTGTCGGTGCCCTTCGACCGCAGGGTCTGGCAGGAGTCGCTCGCGCTCAGGCGCGCCGGGCTCGACGTTGTCGTCATCTGCCCGCGGGGCACGAAGCGCGACGTGGCACCGCTCGAGGTGCTCGAGGGCGTGGAGATCCACCGCTACCCGCTGACGGCGGCCACGGGCGGCCCGCTCGGGTACCTGCGCGAGTACGGCACCGCGCTCTGGCGCACGCACCGCCTGGCCCGGCGGCTGGCGCGCACGCACAGCTTCGACGTCGTGCACGCCTGTAATCCCCCCGATCTCCTGCTCCTGACGGTGCTCTCGCTGCGCCGCCGCGGCGCGCGCTTCATCTTCGACCACCACGATCTCGTGCCGGAGCTCTTCCTGTCGCGCTTCGGAGGCCGGCCCGGAGCGCTCTACCGGCTGACGCTCGCGCTCGAATGGATCACGTTCCGGCTCGCCCACGTCGTCGTCTCCACGAACGAGTCGTACCGCCACGTCGCGCTGACCCGGGGCGGCAAGGGGCCCGAGGACGTCTTCGTCGTGCGCAGTGCGCCGGATCTCGAGCGCTTTCGGCCCACCGATCCCGACCCCGAGCTCAAGAGCGGCAAGCCGCACCTGCTCGGCTACCTCGGCGTCATGGGCCCGCAGGACGGCGTCGACCACGCGCTGCGCGCGCTGGCCCTGCTGCGTGAGCGGCGCGACGACTGGCACGCGATCTTCGTCGGCGACGGCGATGTCCGTCCTGCGATGGAGGAGCTCGCACGAGAGCTCGGCCTCGACGGGCTCGTCGAGTTCACGGGCCGCGTCGACGACGCCACTGTCGCGCGCGTGCTCTCGAGCTGCGACGTCTGCCTCGCCCCCGACCCCAAGAACCCGCTCAACGACGTCTCCACGATGAACAAGATCGTCGAGTACATGGCCATGTCCCGCCCTGTCGTCTCCTACGACCTCGTCGAAGCGCAGGTGTCGGCCGGCCCCGCCGCCGTGTACGCGCAGGCCAACGATGAAGAGAGCTTCGCGGCCTGCATCGCGGAGCTCCTGGACGACCCGGCCCGACGGGCCGAGATGGGCAGGGTCGGTCGCAGCCGGGTCGAAGAGAATCTCTCGTGGCAGACCTCCGAGCAGGCGCTCCTGGCCGCCTACGGCCGGGCCCTCGGCCCGAGGCGGGCCACCGCGCCGGCGCCTGCTTCCGTCTAGGGCGAGCGTGGACGCCGCCCCCCAAACGAGTACGCCGCCGCCACGACGGCTCCGCCTGCTCGTCACCGTCACGCTCAACGCCAACCAGCTGCGCGGCTACATGCTGCCGATCCTGGCGCTGCCCGAGGTCGAGAGCGTGACCCTCGTGGCCGATGCGCCGGCTCCCGAGCTGCCGAAGCTCCGGACTGTCGTCCCGCCCAGGCTTCTGACGCGAGCGCTCGGCCGTGCTGGTGCGAAGCTCGTGGTCTGTCTAGGACTCGCCCTCCGCGACCGGCCCGACTGGGTGCTCGGCTACAACCTGACACCGCACGGCATCAATGCCGCCATCGCCGGGCGTGCCTCCCGCAGCGAGATCCTGTACGTGATGATGGGCGGCACCCGCGAGTGGGAGGGCGGAGGCTGGAGATCGGACAACCGGGTGCTCGGCCGTCTCCGGGAGCCATCCCCGGCACTCGAGGCGCTCTTCTTCTGGTTCATCCGGCAGTGCACCGTCGTCGTGACGATGGGCAGCGGGGCCCGCCGTGCCCTCCTCGAACGCGGCCTCGAGTCGGGCCGGGTCGTCGCGCTGCCGGCAAGCGTCGAGGAGGAGCGGTTCAGGCCGCGCTCGGTGGACAAGGAGTACGCGCTCGTCACCGCGGGCGCCCTCATCCCGATCAAGCGGACGCACGATCTGATCGAGGCAGTCGCCCGCCTGCGTGTGGAGCGACCCTGGGTGCGGGCGGCGATTCTCGGACAGGGGCCGCTCGCGGGGGAGCTCCAGGCCCGCGCGCGCGAGCTGGGCGTCGAGGACGCCGTCGACTTCCTCGGCTTCCGCGAGGACGTCGAGAGCTTCTACGCCCGCTCGCAGGTGTTCGTGCTGCCCTCGCAGTTCGAGGGCCTCTCCCTGGCCATGGTGGACGCGCTTGCCAGCGGGCTCCCCGTTGTCGTCTCCGACGTGGGAGAAGCGCGCGACATCGTCGTCGACGGCCGCAACGGCTACCTGTATCCGGCCGGTGACGTCGACGCGCTCGTCGATCGCCTCGCGACGCTGCTGGACGACCGTGAGCTGCGCGAGCGGCTCGGGCGCGCGGGGGCCGATGACGCCCGGCGCATTGCCGGGGTGGAGCGTCTCAGCGAGGAGTACCGGAACATCCTCCGCCAGCGGGTGGACGGAGTGCGCGGCGTGCGAGTGCTCGCCACCGTCACCTTCAACCCGAACCAGCTCCAGGCGCACCTGCGGCCCATCCCCGAGCTCCCCGAGGTCTAGGAGGTCGTGCTCGTGGCCGACGCGCACGGTCCGCCCATGGCCAAGCTCCGTACCGTCGTCCCGAATCGCCATCTCGCGCGCCTGCTCGGCCGTGCCGGAGCCAAGCTCGCGGTCTGCGTCG
>Ga0136612_10001369_pt1 | contig 10348 bp, 9 predicted proteins | sample AntDryUQ224A2306_2_FD_106644 | JGI IMG/M metagenome (GOLD analysis project Ga0136612, IMG submission 106644) | Polar desert sand microbial communities from Dry Valleys, Antarctica - metaG UQ224A (23.06) | ecosystem: Environmental > Terrestrial > Soil > Desert | place: Antarctica: Dry Valley...
GGCGAAGACGGCCACGCCGCGGTCCCGCTGATCCGCAACGACAAGGTCCGCGGCGTGGCCGTCTTCGCCGACTCACTGTCCGACGTGCAGGCGAACGTCGAGCTGATCCGCCAGCGGATCCTCGTCGCCGGGGCGATCGCGCTGGTGCTGGCCGCGCTCGCCGGGTACGTCGTCGCGCGCGCCCTGACCGGGCGGATCAAGCGACTCGAGCGCGCTGCCCGCAAGGTCGCCGCCGGCGACTTCTCGAACGCGATCCGCGCCGACTCCGACGACGAGCTCGGGCAGCTGGCGGCGACGTTCGACGACATGCAGCGCCAGCTCGCGCAACTCGACACCGCGCGCAAGCAGTTCATCGCCTCTGCGTCGCACGAGTTGCGCACGCCGATCTTCTCGCTCGGCGGCTTCCTCGAGCAGCTCGAGGACGAGGAGCTCGACGAGGAGACCCGCGCGCAGTTCCTCACCCAGTTGCGCGGCCAGGTCGCCCGCCTGCGCAAGCTCGCGACCGAGCTGCTCGACCTGTCGCGGCTGGAGTCGGGGGCGCTCGAGCTGCGGCCGGAGACGACGGACGTCGGCCAGCTCGCGCGCGAGATCGCCGGCGAGTTCACGCCCGCGGCCAGCGCCCACGGCGCCGAGCTGCAGGTCCGCGCCGCCATCGACCCGATCGAGATCGAGTGCGATCCGGAGCGGGTCGCGCAGGTCATGCGGATCCTGCTCGACAACGCGCTCGTGCATACGCCTGCGGGGACGCGCATCGTCGTGTCGGCCGCGCGCGAGAACGGACATGTCACCCTGCAGGTCGCGGACTCGGGCCTGGGCATCCGCGATCAGACCATGCCGCACATCTTCGAGCCGTTCTTCACCTCCGCCGACGGCGCCCGCGGCGCCGGGCTCGGGCTCGCGATCGCGCGCGAGCTGGCCGAGCGGATGCACGGCGAGCTGACCGTCCGCTCGACCCCCGGGCGGACGGCCTTCAAGCTCACGCTGCCCGCATGAGCCGCAGCGCGCCAGCCCTGCTCGCAGCGCTCGCTGCGACGCTCGGCGCCGGCGCTGGATGTGGGTTCGGCAACGACGGCGACGGCGACGACGCGGCCGCGCGCACGACGACACGCATCGAGGTCGTCCGCGGCCTGGAGAAGGGCGACGGCTTCGATCCGCAGGCGATCTACAAGGAGGAGGCCCCCGGAGTGGTCACGGTCGTGTCCCTGTTCGGCTCGGAGTCGCTCACCGATCTGGAGTCCAGCGGCGGCGTCGGCTCGGGCTTCGTGCTCAACGGCGACGGCGAGATCGCGACGAACGCCCACGTGGTCACCACGGGCGAGGTGCCCGACCTGCGCGAGGCGCGCACGGTGTACGTCGAGTTCGCCGACGGCAACCAGGTCGAGGCGACCGTGCGCGGATATGACCCGGAGGCCGACATCGCACTGCTCAAGGTCGACCCGAAGGGCCTGACGCTGCGGCCGCTGCCGCTGGGCGAGTCGGCCTCGGTCGAGGTCGGCACGCCGGTCGCGGCGATCGGCTCTCCGTTCTCGGAGCGCCAGTCGCTCTCGGTCGGTGTGGTGTCCGCGGTCGACCGCTCGATCTCGGGATTGACCGCATTCCAGATCGCGGGCGCGATCCAGACCGACGCCGCGATCAACCCGGGCAACTCGGGTGGCCCGCTAGTCGACGAGGACGGCGAGGTGATCGGCGTCAATCAGCAGATCAAGACCAGCTCGGGGGGCGGCGAGGGCGTCGGCTTCGCGGTCCCGGTCGACGTCGTCCGGCGCTCGCTCGAGCAACTACGCCAGAAGGGCGAGGTCTCCTACGCGTTCCTCGGTGTCGAGACCGTCCCGATCTACCCGCAGCTGCGCGAGCGCTTCGACCTGCCGGTCGACGCGGGCGCCTGGCTGCAGGACGTGGCCGAGGACGGCCCTGCCGAGGCGGCCGGGCTGCGCGGCGGTGACGCCGGCCAGTCGACGTTCCAGGTCCGCCGCTACCGCTCGGGCGGCGACGTCATCACGCGCATCGACGGGCGGCCGGTCGACGACCCCCACGATCTCTCCCGCGCGGTCGGGCTGCTGGACCCCGGCTCGACGGTGACGGTCGAGGCGTGGCGCGACGGCGAGCGCCGCTCGATCAAGGTGAAGCTCGGCGAGCGCCCGCTGCAGCGGTTGCCGGGCGCGGGCTGAGCGAGGGCCGCCCGACCGCCTCGGTATCGTCCCGCCGCGCGTGCTCCAGCCCGTCGCACTCGCAAGCAAGAGCCTCGCCGACTACACGCACATCGTCGGCCGTCCGCTCGTGGAGGAGGTGCGCGAGCTCGCCGCGCCACTGCAGGGCCGGCGCGTCGTGCACCTGTCCGCGACGGCGTTCGGAGGCGGCGTATCGGAGATCCTCTACACGCTCGTGCCGCTGATGCGCGACGTGGGGCTCGAGGTCGAGTGGCAGGTCATCTACGGGCGCGAGGAGTTCTTCAACGCGACCAAGCTGATGCACAACGCACTGCAGGGCAGCCCACTGGACCTGTCGGAGGAGCAGTGGGCGACCTGGGGCCAGTACAACGAGATGAACGCGCGTGAGCTCTCGAGCGGCTGGGACGTGTGCGTCGTGCACGACCCGCAGCCGGCCGCGCTGCTCGCGCTCGTGCCGGAGAAGGCGACCGGCTGGATCTGGCGCTGCCACATCGACGTCTCGACGCCGAACCCGGCGACGATGGGGCGCCTGCTGCCGTACATCGAGCGATATCCGGCGTCGCTGTTCCATGTCGCGGGCTACGTGCCGGCCGGGATGGACGGCGGCGTGCACATCGTGCCGCCGGCGATCGACCCGCTGGCGCCCAAGAACATGGCGCTGTCCTTCGACGACGCGGAGTTCGTCTGCCGGCAGCTCGGCATCGACACGACGCGTCCGATGCTCTGCCAGGTCTCGCGCTTCGACCCGTGGAAGGACCCGATGGGCGTGATCGATGCCTACCGGCTCGTGAAGGCCGAGCGGCCGGAGGTGCAGCTGGCGCTCGTCGGCTCGATGGCCTCCGACGACCCCGAGGGCTGGGACTTCTACAACGACACGCTGGCGCACGCCGACGGCGATCCGGACATCCACATCCTCAACAACTTCTCCAACGTGGGCGCGATCGAGGTCAACGCGTTCCAGTCGCTGGCCGCCGTCGTGATCCAGAAGTCGACGCGCGAGGGCTTCGGCCTGACCGTCTCGGAGGCGCTCTGGAAAGGGCGGCCGTTCGTCGGCGGCGACGTCGGGGGCATCCCGCTGCAGGTGCAGGACGGGAGTTCGGGCTACCTCGTCTCGTCGGTCGAGCAATGCGCCGCGCGGGCGCTGGAGATCCTCGACGACCCGGAGCTCGGCCGCTCGCTCGGGCGCCACGGCAAGGAGTACGTGCGCACGCACTTCCTGATGCCGCGGTATCTGCGCGACTACCTCAAGATCATCCACGAGGTGCTCTAGTGGTTCCTCTCGACCGTTGCGAGAGGGGCCACTAGCGATGCCGGACAGCGGCGCACCCCTGGTGCTCGTCTCCAACCGCGGGCCGGTCACCTACCAGGAGGACGGCTCGACCAAGCGCGGCACGGGTGGGCTGGCGACGGCGCTGATCGGCCTCGCGCTGCACCGCGACGCGGTCTGGATCGCTTCGGCGATGACCGACCGCGACGTGCAGGTCGGCGACGAGCACGGCGGCAAGGCGTTCGAGATCGCGGCGCCCGACGGCGGCAAGTTCCGCGTGCGCTTCGTCGCGTCCGACGCAGAGGCCTACGACCGCTTCTACAACATCTTCGCCAACCCGATGCTCTGGTTCATCCAGCACTACCTCTGGGACCAGAGCAACGCCCCCGACATCCGCCGGCACGAGGTCGAGGCCTTCGAGTTCGGCTACAACGTGGTCAACGAGGACCTCGCCGAGGCGGTGCTCGACGAGATCGACGGGCTCGACGAGCCCGTGGTGATGGTCCACGACTACCAGCTCTACACGCTGCCGGGGATGATCCGGCGCGCGCGGCCGGATGCGTTCCTGCACCACTTCGTCCACATCCCGTGGACCCAGTCGGACTCCTGGCGCGTGTTGCCGCGCAGGATCCGCGACGAGATCTACCACGGCCTGCTCGCGAACGACATCATCGGCTTTCACACGCGCTCCTACCGGCGCAACTTCCTGCAGTGCTGCCGTGACCTGCTCGACCTCGACGTCGACATGGAGCGCGGCGTGGTGATGTGCGACGGCAGGGAGGTCTGGGTTCGCGCCTACCCGCTGCCGATCGACTGGCGCGCCACGCAGGCCGTGGCCGCGCGACCCGGGGTGGCGGAGTTCGAGCGCGAGCTGCTCGCCCGCCGGCGCGAGTTCTCGATCCTGCGCGTCGACCGCGCCGACCTCTCCAAGAACGTGCTGCGCGGGTTCACGGGCTTCGACATCTTCCTCGAGCAGCACCCGGAGTTCGCCGAGCGGATCACGTTCACCGCGCAGCTGATGCCCTCCCGGACCGACGTGCCCGAGTACGCCGAGTACCTCGAGCGGATCGAGGCGCTCGTGGCGGTCGTGAACCACCGCCACGGCACGACGGACTGGATGCCGATCAGCCTCAAGCTGCGCGACGACCTCGACGAGGCCGTCGCGTCCTACAAGCACTACGACGTGATGATGGTCAACGCGATGTTCGACGGGATGAACCTGGTCGCCAAGGAGGGACCGCTGGTGAACGAGCGCGACGGCGTGTCGATCCTGTCGGAGAACACCGGCGCGCACGAGGAACTGGGCGAGTTCGCGCTGTCGGTCAACCCGTTCGACGTGCAGGAGCTGGCCGACTCGATCTACGCCGCCCTGACGATGTCGCCTCAGGAGCGCGCGCGCCGGGCGCAGGGGCTCAAGGAGATCGTCACGTCGCGCGATCCCGGCGATTGGATCGACGAGCAGATCGCGGACATTCGCAAGAAGGCGCGGGGCGGCGGGGCGGCGGGGTAGCCGGAGGCGCGCGGAGCGGCGGGTGAACCCAAGGAGCGGAGGCGACTACCGCTCGGGGCCGAACTCGCGCTCCGCCGGGTCGGACGGTGCTGCCGGTGCCGGCACCGGGCCCGGATCGGCAGGCCTCGTTGGCGACCCGTCGTCCGTGCCAACGTGTGGCGCCACGCCGTTTTGCCTCACGGGAGTCGTTCGCCGCGGGCGGGTGGGCTCGCGTGATCGCAGCCGCGTCGAATCCCTCACCGGAGCCGAGCGCCGGAACCCAGGCTGCTCGTGCGGTCGCAGGTGCGAGGCCTCCCCATGCGGCCGACGCCGCGGAGCCGCCTGCGGGAGCCGCGCATGATCACGCGACCGCCGCCGCGGAGGTGAGGCAGGCGGGCTGCGCTGCTCAGCGCCCACCAGCGGCACCGCCTCGCCGCCGGGCAACACCGGCGCGCCGGCCCCCAGGCGCGGCCACGCGACCACGAGTGCGACGAGTGCGACCAGCGCAAAGGCCCGCCCGACGTTGCCCCATCGCACCCGCGACGACATGCCCGGCGTAGGCCGGCGGCCACGCCGACTCACCCCCGGGCATTGCTAGCATGGCCCGCCGAATGGCCACGGAGCAGCCGATCTACGACCTGATCCTCCTACTCGACCCCGAGACGGAGGAGGAGCGCCGCACGAACATCCTCGCGAGTCTCGAGCAGGTCATCGAGCGCCAGGGCCAGATCGTCTCGCGGCATGACTGGGGCCTGCGGCCGACGGCATACGAGATCCGCAAGCGCGCCGACGCCGACTACCACCTGCTGCAGTTCCAGGGCACCTCCGAGCTGCTCAACCAGCTCACCCACGCGCTGAAGATCACGGACGGCGTCAACCGCTTCCGGATCATCAAGCTGCGCAAGGGCACGCCCGATCCGCCTGATCTCCGCATGTCGGCCGCAGCCGCGGCAGCGGAGCAGCCGGTCGCCATCGAGCGCTGACAGCGCCGCCTTCGCAACGGCCTGCAACAAGGCTGTCAATAAATCCGCCCAAGATGCGACCCTTGCCGGGGATGCGCCGAGTCCGCCCATAGACTCGGCCACCCGAGAGACTTTGCAAGGTACGGAAAGGAGCCCTCAGTGGCGGCCACCAACATCAATCGCGTCGTGCTCACCGGCAATCTGACGCGCGACCCCGAGCTGCGCTCGCTGCCCAGCGGAATGTCCGTTTGCTCGCTGCGCGTCGCGTGCAACACGCGCCGCAAGAACAACTCATCCGGCGAGTGGGAGGACAAGCCCAACTACTTCGACATCACGGTCTGGGGCGCGCAGGGCGAAAACTGCGCACGCTTCCTCGCCAAGGGCCGTCCGGTCGCGCTCGACGGACGCCTCGAGTGGCGCGAATGGCAGGACAAGGAGGGCAACACGCGCCAGTCGACCGAGATCATCGCCGACTCGGTGCAGTTCCTCAGCAGCCGCGAGGACGGCCAGGGCGGTGGCGGCGGGTTCACGCCGCGCTCCGATGTCCCGGTCAACGAGAGCGACTTCCAGCCCGCCGGCGCGCCGTCGGGCAACGGCGCGCCCAGGGCGGCTGACGACGACATCCCGTTCTAGGCGGCAGCCGCCACACGCGTTCGTCCGGCGCCTCACGGCGGAGGTGCCGGACGAGCTCGGTGACGACCTCCTACACTCTTTGGCCGCGCGGTTTGCGCGCGCGCACTCTGTGGCGATGAGTGCAGCCAGTCTTCTTCGAGCGAGGTCTTTCCAACAGTGGCGAAGCAGCGGAGCCGGCCGACGCGCCGGCGTGACACCAAGAAGGGCGGGCCCGGATCCGGGCGTCGCAAGTCCTGCGGATTCTGCCGAGACAAGATCGAGCAGGTCGACTACAAGGATGTCGCGACGCTGAAGAAGTACGTCTCGGATCGCGGCAAGATCCGCTCGCGCCGCATCACGGGAGCCTGCCGCCGCCACCAGAATCAAGTCGCCACTGCGGTCAAGCGCGCGCGCGAGATCGCGCTGCTGCCCTACGTCGGAGACAACCGCGAGGACCGCGACGAGCGCGGGCGCCCGCGCCGCGACGACCGCGACCGTGACCGCGACCGGGAGCGCTAGGCCGGCGATGCCCCAGGCGATCCTGCTCGCGGACCACGAGAACCTCGGCGCGAAGGGCACCGTCGTCGATGTCTCGAAGGGCTACCTCCGCAACTACCTGATGCCGCGCAAGCTCGCCGAGCCCGCGACGCGCGGCTCGATCGCCGCCGCCGAGCGCCGCGTCGTCGTCGCGGAGCGCGCCGTCGCGCAGGCCACCGCGAAGGCCGAGGAGAGCGCCGCGCTGCTCAACAAGACGGTGCTGACGATCGCCCACCAAGCCGGAGACGACGGTCGCCTGTTCGGCTCGGTGACCTCCCAGGACGTCGCCGACGCCATCAGGGCCGCGCGCGGCATAACGATCGACAAGCGGCACGTGCTGCTCGAAGATCCGATCAAGACCGTCGGCACCCACATGGTCGTGGTGGAGGTCGGCAACCGGGTCACCGCGACCGTCAAGACGATGGTGGTCGAGCAGAAGTAGCTGCACCCTGACCGCGACTCTCCGGAGTTTGCGGTCAGAACATATGTTCGGTCCGGACCGAGACCTAGACTCGCGTCAGTGAGCACCCCTGACCGCACCCACACCAACGGCAACTCTGCGCCGCGCCTGCCGGACGGGCCGATCGCGCCGCCGCAGAACCTCGAGGCCGAGCAGTCCGTGCTCGGCGCCGTACTGCTCTCCGATACGGCGCTGCCGGCGCTCATCATCGACGAGCGCCTGCACCCCGAGGACTTCTACCGCGAGGCGCACGGGATCGTCTTCACCGCGATGCTCGACCTACACAACGGGGGCGAGCCGGTCGACGCGCTCACGCTGGTCGAGCACCTCAAGCAGGCCGGCCAGCTCGAGGCGGCAGGTGGCCGCTCCGCGATCGACCTGCTCGCGTCCAGCGTCCCCGCGGTCGGCCACGTGCGCCATTACGCGCGCATCGTGCGCGAGAACGCCATGCTGCGCCGGCTGCTCCGCGCGGCCTACGACATCCAGGCGCGCGTGCACTCCCACGATGCACCGCCGCGGGAGCTCGTCGACATCGCGGAGCGCTCGATCCTCGAGGTCGCACACGAGGACAGCCGCAAGGACTTCCACTCGATCAACGACGTGCTCGACGTGGAGATCACCAAGCTCGAGCAGCTCTCCCGCGAGGGCAAGGCGGTCACCGGCACACCCTCGGGCTTCGAGGATCTCGACAACATCACAGGCGGCTTCCAGCCCGGCAACCTGATCATCCTGGCGGCCCGGCCATCGATGGGCAAGTCCGCCCTGATGGCCAACTTCGCCGAGCATGCAGCGCTGGGCTCCGAGAAGGCGGTGGCGCTGTTCTCGCTCGAGATGTCGGAGTCCGAGCTCGCCCAGCGCTTCATCGCATCGCAGGCGTCGGTCAAGGGCGACGACCTGCGCAAGGGACGCGTGCCCGCGGCGCGCTGGGCGAAGATCCTGGAGGCGTCGAACCGGCTCGCGAAGTCGCCGCTGTTCATCGACGACTCCTCCGACCTCTCCGTGCTCGACGTCCGCGCCAAGGCTCGCCGGCTGCTGCAGCAACACGCCGGCGGTCTGGGGCTGATCCTGATCGACTACCTGCAGCTGATGCGCGGCGACGGCCGGACCGACAGCCGCGTCGAGCAGATCGGGCAGATCTCGCGCGGGCTCAAGACGCTCGCCCGCGAGCTCGACTGTCCCGTGATCGCGCTCTCACAGCTCAACCGCGGCGTCGAGCAGCGCACCGACAAGCGCCCGTTGCTCTCCGACCTGCGTGAGAGCGGATCGATCGAGCAGGACGCCGACCTCGTGATGTTCATCTACCGCGATGAGTACTACGACAAGGAGTCCGAGCGTGAGGGGATCGCGGACGTGATCATCTCCAAGCACCGCAACGGCGGGCTCGGGGACGTCGAGCTGACGTTCCAGAAGGAGTACCCGCGCTTCATGTCCTACGTCGGCGACGACCGCTACTAGCGCCGCCATGGCCACCTGCCCCGACGGAAGCTGCGACGGCTCCGGGTTCCTCTTCGACGAGGTCGCCCGGCGAGCGCGGCCATGCAGCTGCCGCCCGGGACGGATCGCGCGCAAGCGGGCCGCCGCGCTCGAGGGGCGGATCCCCCGGCGCTACCGCGAGGTCTCACTGGAACGCGAGCCGCTGATCTCGATCGAGCGCGCCAACCCGCACGTCGTGCGCGAAGTGCGCCAGTACGTGCGCACGGTTGCAGAGCAGCTCGATGCCGGCCGCGGCCTGTGGTTCACCGGCGATCCCGGCACCGGCAAGACGACGCTTGCGATGCTGGTCTCCAAGGGCGCGATGGAGGCTGACCGCACGGTTGCGATCTACTCGCTGCCGCGGCTGCTCGCTCAACTGCGCGACACCTTCCAGGACAAGGCGGAGTACTCGCTCAACAACCTGATCGACCGGCTCAGCGCCGTCGACCTACTGCACGTGGACGACGTCGGCGCCGAGCAGTCCTCGCCCTGGGTGCTGGAACAGCTCTACACGATCATCAACACGCGCTACGAGGAGGGCCGCGGGATCCTGCTCACCACGAACCTCGTCGCGCTCGACGGTGACGAGGCGCTGCGCGAGCAGATCGGCGACCGCACCGTGTCGCGGATCTACGAGATCTGCGGCGACCCGAAGCCGATGTACGGGGAGGACCACCGGCTCGAGGCGAGTGCGATGCTCCCGGCGCCGCTGTCCGAGACGCCGCTGGCCGAGTGGGACACTGCGCCGGCCTACGGTGAGGCCCGCCCGCGGCGGCGCCACGCCTCGTAGACTGGGCCGGGCACATGGCCGGCATCGTCATCATCGGCGCCCAGTGGGGCGACGAGGGCAAGGGCAAGATCACCGACCTGCTGGCCGAGCACGCCGACCTCGTGATCCGCTTCCAGGGCGGCAACAACGCGGGCCACACGATCGTCCGTGACGACGTCAAGTGGAAGTTCCACCTGATCCCCTCCGGCATCCTCTATCCCGGCAAGCCGTGTGCGATCGGCAACGGCGTCGTGATCGATCCGAAGGTGCTCACCGACGAGCTCGACGACCTGCGCGCCAAGGGTGTCGACCTGTCGGGCTTGAAGATCAGCGCCAACGCCCACCTGGTGATGCCGTACCACATGCTGCTCGATCACGCCGGCGAATCCAAGCTCGGCAAGCTGCAGATCGGCACCACGCGGCGCGGGATCGGGCCGGCGTATGCCGACAAGGCGGCCCGGTTGGGGATCCGCGTGCAGGATCTGCTCGACGAGAAGATCCTCAAGAAGAAGATCATGGCGGCGATGGAGCCAAAGCGGCTGTCGCTGCGGCCGTACGCCAAGTCGCCCGATCTGGACCTGCAGTCGATGACCGAGGACTATCTGACCTAC
>Ga0136612_10001370_pt1 | contig 10347 bp, 9 predicted proteins | sample AntDryUQ224A2306_2_FD_106644 | JGI IMG/M metagenome (GOLD analysis project Ga0136612, IMG submission 106644) | Polar desert sand microbial communities from Dry Valleys, Antarctica - metaG UQ224A (23.06) | ecosystem: Environmental > Terrestrial > Soil > Desert | place: Antarctica: Dry Valley...
CCGACCGGATCAGGAAAGTCGACCACGCTGGCGGCGCTGGTAGGCGAGACGAATCGCAACGATGCGCGCCACATCATCACCATCGAGGAGCCGATCGAGTACGAGCATCGCAACGCAGCGGCGGTCATCGAGCAGATCGAGATCGGACGCGACTCCCCATCGTTCGCGGCGGCTTTGCGCGCATCGCTGCGACAGGATCCGGATGTGATCCTGGTCGGAGAGATGCGCGATCTCGAGACGGTATCCACGGCGCTGACAGCGGCGGAGACCGGCCATCTCATCCTCTCCACGCTTCACACCAGCGACGTCGCGCAGGCCATTCATCGAATGGTGGATGTCTTTCCGCCGCAGCAGCAGACTCAGATCAAGCAGCAGCTCGCTCTGACGCTCAACGCCATCGTGGTGCAGCACCTCATCCCGCGAGCTGATGGCAAGGGCCGCGTCGTCGCCGTCGAGGTGCTGCTCGCCAACAACGCCGTCCGCAACCACATCCGCAACGAAAAGCTGCAGAACCTCGCCACCGAAATCACGCTCGGAAAGCGGGCCGGAATGATTTCTCTCGAAGACTCGCTGGCCCGCCTCGTTCAGCAGGGACTGATCTCAGCGGATGACGCGCGGGGCCGGAGCTCGAGACCGGATGAGTTGGATTCAGTGATGAAACGTTGAGGGCTCAGGGCTCACCACCCGATTCCGTAATCCTCACCATGATTCGACGATCCGCCCCAGAACGTGCTGTGCTCGCGATCGAACCAGATCGCGTTGATCGGGCCTGAGGTGCGTTCGGCGTAGGTGATGTCGTAGCCCATCCGTTGCAGCTCGGAGCGGACGTACGGCGGCATCGAATCGTTCAGAAGAATTCTTCCAGGCATCGAGCGATGTTCGCCGAGCCAGGTTCGCATCTGGGAGCTGTTGAAGTTCGGCGCCTCGGTCGCTTCCTGCACCGTCATCCCGAACTCGACGACGTTGAGAAAAAACTGCAGCAGGTTCTGATCCTGCGTGTCGCCCCCCTGCACGGCGAAAGCGAGGAAGGGTTGGCCGTCCTTCAGCGCGAGGGTCGGCGTGAGCGTCACGTGCGGCCGCTTTCCCGGCTCGATGACGTTGTAGGGATTCTCACGCCGATCGACGGTGAAACTCTGCGCGCGCTGACTCAGGCCGATGCCGGTCCTGCCGGCGACCACCGCCGGAATCCATCCTCCGCTGGGGGTGATGGAGACGATCCAGCCTTCTGCGTCGGCGGCTTCCACCGAGGTTGTGCCGCCATACATCGCGTCCTGAAACTTCCGGAAGCCTTCTGCCGACTGCGGCGGTACTGCTGCGGTGGCACTCCATCCGCGCAGCAGATCAGGGAAAGGATTGGTGTCTCGCTGGTAAGGATATGGATCGCCGGGGGCGTGATCCGGGTTGTTGCGCTCGGGGTTGATCAGCTTTGCCCGATCACGCGCGTACTCTTTCGAGAGCAGCCCCAGCACAGGCTCGGCCGGTGGAAAGTACGGATCGCCGTAATAGAAGTCGCGGTCGGCGAAGGCGAGGCTGATGGCTTGATACACAGTGTTGACGTAGCGTGAGCTGTTGTAACCCATCGCCTTGAGGTCAAAGTTCTCGAGGATGTTGAGCGCCTGCAGCATGGCCGGCCCCTGCGTCCAGGTAGTCAGTTTGTAGACATCGATTCCGCGATAAGAAGTTTTCACCGGCTCCTCGATCCGGACCTGATAGGTGGCAAGGTCCTGAGCGGTGAAAAGACCCCCCTGCTCGCGCGTCGACCTGACGATCTCCTGTGCGATGTCTCCTTTATAGAAGCGATCGCGCGCCGCGTAAATCGCCTCTTTCCTGTTCTTTCCGCTCCGTAGCGCCTGCTGCTCGGTCTCGACGAGTTTGCGCAACGTCGTCGCGAGATCGCGCTGGCGGAAGATCGAACCGGGGGCGGGACCTTCACGGACCACCACCGGAGCGGGGGCTGCGACCACGTCGTGCGATGGTGTCGCGGACTGCGGGGCGGTCGCAGGCGGAGGAATGGACGGAACTTCTGCCATTCCTTTGAGAAACAATGCATTCGAGTATGGCCACTGTTTGAGCCACGATTTCTGCCTCTCGATCGCATTCGCGGCCTGAGCCTCGATCGGATAGCCGTCGGCCATCTGGATGGCCGGCTCGAGCACGTCCTTCAACGACAGCTTCCCCCACTCGGCGACCATGGTCATCAATCCCGCGGGCGTTCCGGGCGTGACCGCCGAGAGCGGACCGTACTCAGGTGGGTACTTCAGGCCCTTCGATTCGTAGAACGTCACCGTGGCCCCGCTCGGCGCGACGCCGAGAGCGTTGAGTCCGATCACTTTCTTTGTGCGGGGGTTGTAGATCAGCGCCTGCGTTTCGCCGCCCCAGCTCAGTGTGTCCCACATCGTGCAGGTCGCAGCGAGCATGGCCGCGGCGGAGTCCACCGCATTCCCACCCTTCTGGAACATCATGGCCCCTGCCGTGGCGGCGAGCGGCTTGCCGGTGATGGCCATCCAGTGACGCCCGTGCAGCGGAGGTTTCTGCGTGCGCTGGGCAAAGATGGGGAGAGAGAGAAGTGACAACACCAGTAGCGCGCGACAAATCGGCATGAGGTTCCTCCGGGCGCGCGCAGCTTATCTTGAGCTGTCCTCATTCTTGCAATGGAGGACGACGTGACATTGGTGTGGAAAGGACATTTCTAGTTATGGCAAAAAGCAAGGCAAAAGCAAAAAAGGGCGGCAGCTCGCTCTTCGACCGGGCAGTGGACTCACTCGTATCAGCTCTCGGCCGTCTCCCTCAGAAAAAGGCGGCCCCGCGGACTGCTTCCCCTCGCAAGACTGCGAGCAAGAGCGGCGGAAACGGAACGAGCCGTCCAGCGAAACCGACGACGGATATCCCGATCGACATCATCGAGCGGACCTACACCCCGACACAGACCGGCATGAAGGCCGGCTTCCGCGCCTCCGGAGCCGACCAGAGCAGGGATCAGGAGTTCGCCGGAGGTTACGCTGACGACGAACGCTTCAAGGATGAGGATCGCTATACGAACAAGTCGGGCGACCCACGCATCGGAACTCACGGCCGGGCGTACGAGCCTGGCGAGAAGTAGCGCTCACATCTATTAAAGAGGGACCCAATGGATCAGAACAACATCACCGGCACAGGTACCAGCACCAGCACCGAAAACAGCGAGACGTGCTCGCATTGCGGCGGGTCACTCAACGGAGAGAACCGCGGTCTCGAGCAGTTTCTCGGTCGCATCGGCATCAGCGAAGAGATGGTCAGCAATCTCAAGGCCTCGATGCAGAACGTCGATGTCGAAGAGTATCTGAACACGGCCCGCGACTACCTGAAGGGCGCAAGCGAAAAGATCAAGGATGGAAGCAACAAGGCCACGCAGTTCTCGAAGGACAATCCGGGAAAAGTCGCCGCCGGTGTGGCCGTCCTGGCCGTCGGAGCGGGCCTCCTTCTCAACGCCCTGAACAAAGATCGGTCGTAACGCTGCAACACCACCAGGCACACGTCAACGGGATTGACCTTCACTATGTCGAAGAGGGCACCGGCCCGCTGGTGGTGTTCGTTCACGGCTTTCCAGAGTTCTGGTACTCGTGGCGCCGACAGATCCCGGCGCTGGCCGCTGCAGGATTCCGCGCGGTCGCTCTCGATCTGCGTGGATTCAACGACTCAGCGAAACCGCGCGACGTCGCTTCTTACAAACTCAGGAACGTGGTTGCGGACGTGGCCGCACTCATCGAACACCTTGGCGGCCCCGCTGTGGTCGTCGGACACGACTGGGGCGGGCTGACTTCCTGGTTCCTGGCGATGTCGAGGCCTGAGCTTCTACGGAAACTCGTGGTGATCAACATGCCCCATCCCGTGCCGTTCCTGCGGGAGCTGCGGCGCGACCGCGGCCAGAAGCTGCGGATGGCCTACCAGCTCTTTCTGCGACTGCCGGTCATGCCGGAACTGCTCATGCCGCTCCTGCTTCCGATGCTGCTGCGGGTGGCCGGTCGCTTCAAGGCAGACGAGATCGCGGAGTACAAGGCTGCCTGGCGGAAACCGGGGGCGCGTCGCGGCATGGCCAATTATTACCGCGCAGTTCCCGCCGGTCGCGGTGAGCTCAAGCAGCTCACCCGGCCGATCGCACTCCCTACCCTGCTGATCTGGGGCGAGAAGGAAAAGGTATTCACGCCAGCGACGCTCGAGGATTTTGACGAGTGGGTCCCGAACCTGACCATCGTGAGAATCCCGCGCGCCGGACACTTCGTCCAGACCGATCAGCCGGAGCGAGTCAACGAGGCGCTGCTGCAGTTCCTGCGTCTCCCGTAGTTACTTCTTTTCGCGGGCGCGGCGGAATGCGAGCGCCATTGCACTCTCGCCCTCGGAGTCATCGGTGTCGCGCTGGTCGCCCATGAACTTGACGTACTCGTCGCGCTCGGCGGCGGCTTTGGCAGCCTCGGAGCTGAGCGAGATCCGTTTACGGCTCGAATCGACGCTCATGACCCGGACCATCACCTTCGCGCCGGCCGGAAGCTCTTTGCTCTCGGCACTCGCTTCGGATCCCGGAATCAGGCCGGTGAGGCCCGGCTCGATCTGGACGAAGATCCCCGGGGCAGCAACGTGATCGACGATACCCTCGATGACTTTACCGACCGAGTATCTCTGCGCCGCGGACTCCCATGGATCGCTCGTGGCTACTTCACGAAGGGAGAGCGAAAGACGCTTCTTGGAAGGATCGACTTCGCGGACCCATCCGGTGACGTTCGAGCCGATGGCAACCGTTTCATCTCCAGCCTTGACTCCCAGCGGCAGTTGCGAGAGGTGGACGAGACCATCGAGGCCCGGCTCCACTTCGACAAAGTAGCCGAAGTCGGTCGAGCGGACGATCCGTCCGGAGAACTGCGAGCCGACGGGATAACGGTCCGCAACATCGCTCCAGGGATCCGGTTCCTTATCCTTCATGGAGAGCGAGATGCGCTTGCCGTCGTTGTCGACCTTGATGACCTTGACGTTCACTTCCTGGCCAACCTGGACGAGCTCTTTCGGATCGGTGACGCGCCGGCGGCTCATCTCGGAGACGTGCAGCAAACCGTCGATGCCGCCGAGGTCGACAAAGGCGCCGAAGGGGGTGATGGTCTTGACCCGCCCGGTGAGCTCGGCTCCCGGAACGACCCGGCCGCGAACTTCCTGAGCTCGTGTAGCGGCCTCTTCCTTCATGAGTGCGGCGCGGGAGACGACGACGCGACGGCCGTCGTCGGACAATTCGGTCACCCGGAACTCGAGTGTCTGATTGAGAAACGTATCGGGATTGTCGATCTTGCCGAGGGCGATCTGGGAGAGCGGGCAGAAGGCGCGGAGGCCTGCTACCGCGACGTCGAAGCCACCCTTGTTGCGGCCGGTAATCTTTCCTTCCACCGGAAGCCGGCTCTCGTACATGCCGCGGAGCTGATCGAGAGAAGCCTTCCCCTTGAGCATCTTCCGTGAGATGCGGAGCTCCTGACCGGTGCGAACCACGGTCGCTTCCACCGTGTCGCCTACCTCGAGCCCTTCCAACTCAGCAGCAGCCATCACAGCTTCGGACGGTCCGCCATAGGAGACGAATGCATCTTCGCCGGATATGGACACGATCTGCCCTTTCAGCAGTTCGCCCTGCTCTGGAGTCTTGAAATTCAGGCTCGCTTCAAACGCCTCGGCGAAACTGGCCTCAGCGTTGTCTCTGGTTTGCGTCATGGGGTCGTAATACCTTTCAAAGGATTGGCTCTCAGGTCCGTGAGGACGGATGGGCTGCGTATCTTACCGATATTCGTATCGATGTGCTACGCCAACCCCGTGCCGAAAGGCATCGCGGCCTTGAAAAATTCTCCTTACGCCACTTGACGATGAAGGACTGCGAACGCAGATTGAATTCGCCTGATCCGAATGCCACTTTGCGGCTGTGAACGGATCATGGACGCGTCCGGGAAAGCGAAGAATTTCCGGCGCAGTCGATTCGGATGCCCTCTGGTGGATGTCAACGAGTTGAGACCGGGCCCGCGGAACCAGAGTCCGCGGGCCTTTTTCTTTTTCAAATCTCGCATTTCCGTTAGCGTAGGCGCGTGAGCAAGACGCGACTTCTCCTCATCCGCCATGGAGCCACGGCTCTGTCCGCCGAAGACCGCTTCGCCGGCGAGCTCGACGTGCTCCTTTCCGATGCCGGCCGCGAGCAGGTGACCCGCCTCGGGCGGCGGCTTGCTGCGGAAACAATTGCCGGCATCTACTCGAGCCCGATGAAGCGAACCATCGAGACCGCTTCCTTCATCGCCGATCCGCATGGCCTCACGCTCGAAACCATTCCCGAGCTCCGCGAGATCGCCCATGGACGCTGGGAGGGAAAATCGCGCGCCGAGGTCGAAAAGGAGTTTGGTGACGAGTACAAGCGGTGGGAACATGACCCTTACTCGTTTGCGCCGGAAGGGGGCGAGACCGGCCTGCAGGTGACCGCCCGCGCGCTCCCGGCCATCCTGCGACTGGTCGAGCGTCATGAAGGTCAGAGCTTCGTGGTGGTGTCACACAAGGCCACCATCCGGCTCCTGATCTCCTCCCTTCTCGGATTCGATCCGCGCAAATACCGCGATCGCCTCGATCAGAATCCTGCGGCCCTCAACATTCTCGACTTCAAGGATCTCGCCCACGCCCGGCTCACGCTTTTCAACGACATCTCGCATTACGACCGGGAACTGCCGGAGATGCCGCACGGGAGGTTGTCGAAGGTCTGGGGGTAGCGACACGCATATGGAGCCGTTCACTGCACCGTGAAGACCGCGGTCGCCAGCACAGGGTCGTTCTGCGAGTATGTCTTCAGGTTCTGTCCGCGGTCGAGAACCTGGAGGAAGGAGATCCTCCAGAGTCCTTTGGCGGCCAGGCGGGGGACGACGACACGACCTACCCAGGTGTGCTGGTCCCCGGCAGCCGAGAACGAAAAGTAGAGGCGAGGAGGCTGGCCGCTGGGCGAGCTCGGACCGACGGCCTGGCCGCTGACGCTCATCACGCCGCACTGATCGTCGCCGAGCGTGGCGGTCACGGCAATCGTGCTCTGGTCGATGTTCGAAACGACGGTTTGATCGAGCGTGAGGGCCTGGACAGAGGGTGGGTTGGCGTCGCAGAGATCGGACGAGATGTCGACGCGGATGGTGGCGACCATCTCATTTGCCTGTGCGCGGAGCGTGGTCATGTTGTTGGCTTTGTCCTGAAGCTGCAGTTGCTCGAGTTGCCACTGGCCGCAATCGGCGCATGCCGGAGCGTTGAACTCGCACGACCACGAGACCTCGACCGAAGCCCGGCAGACAAAGCCGACACGCGCAGCGCGTGAAGGGCTCTGAAAGATCCCGCTGATGAGGTTCAGGCCGGATTTGTCATCCTCGGCCTGAACGAACACCATGTTCTTCTCGCCCCCACGCATAGCTCGCTTGTCGATCCAGATCGCCTTGAGGGTCGGCCCCTGCGAATCCGGCCGCGAGGAAACCACACGGAAGCTGGCCGTTGGCGGCAGAGTTCCCTGGGCGGCGGTCACGGCGCCGGCGTTGCTGGCGTTGTCCATCAGGTTCAGATAATTGACGGCCCAGACCCCTTCCGCCGCGTCTTTCGGAACCACCACCCTCGAGAAGAAGCGATTCGTCTCCCCCTCCCTCTGGCCGGCGAAACCCTGCACGGCCCCGCTCGGCGCCATGATCGTCCCCGAGATGCTGCGGATCCCTGAGAGGTCGTCCATGGCCTGCATGACCAGCATGGTTTCCTCACCGTCGCGAATCTGAGGCGGATTGAACTCGATCGACAAAAGGCGCGGAGCTGTCGAGTCGGACGTGATGTCGGATTCCTTCGGCGGCTCTTCTCCGCTGGACGACCGCTCGCGCGAGTTGCGCGGCTGCGATGATGCCTGCTGCTGGGCGCTCGAGGACGGCACCCGCTGCGCCGGAGGCGCTGCTGTGACTCTCCCGGCGCTCGCTGCCGATGCTTCGCCACGAGTGAACGGTTCCAGCAGTCGGGAGAGGATCGAGGGCTTCTCCGCTTCCGCCGGGGGCGCCTCGGCTGGCGCGGTCGAGGCGCGAGGAGGAACTGGAGTCGCGTCCTGAACCTCCACGAGCGTCATCGTCTGCTGCCCGGGCGGCTGCCCATAATCCGAGGTTGGGGTCGGGTCAATGGATGTCCCCGCCCCTTCGAACGGCGAAGCGGTGGATCGCTCCGTGATGACCGGAACCGTCCCGCTCTCGGCGTCGTACGAACGAATCCGCACCACCACAGCGATCGTGAAGGCGATCGCGAGCGACGTGAAAAAGGCTGGCAGAAATCCGAAGCGGGACGGGGGCATCTCCGGTCAGTTCACCACACCCGGAACCGCCAGCGTGAACGGGCTGATTTCCGCGTCGAAAAGATCGCCGGAGGTGGTCTTCATGTTGTACCGCCCGTGCATCGACCCCATGGAGGTCCGGAGCGGGCAGAAACTCGAGTACTCGAAGGTCTCGCCCGGCGCGAGCACCGGCTGTTTGCCGATCACTCCGGGACCCTGCACGGTCTCCACGTTCCCATCCGAGTCGGTGATGACCCATTCCCGGCTGATCAGCTGAGCGGTCTCGTTGCCGTCATTCGTGATGGTGACGTGATACGAGAAGAAAAAGTAGCCCGACTGCGGCTCACTCCGCTCCTCGATGTAATGGCTCTCGACTTCGATGCGGATCCCCCGCGTGGTTGCGCTGCTCACCCTGTGATCACCATCCGGCTGATTATAAGGACCAGCAACTACACTGCCGACTGTGAAAAGCCTCGCCGCACTGATCCTTCTCGCGCCGATCTCGCTGGGGCAGCCGGAGACGTCGACGATCGCGATCCCGATCCGCAGCACTCTGGCCCCCCTCCTGCCGCTCATCGAGGCACAGGTACCGAAGGTCTTCAGGAATCGGGTCGTGGAGCGCGGAGTGACGATCGGGTACGACATCATTCGCGACCCGATCGCGCTGCAGATGACCGGCACCGGCCTTCGCGCGACCACCGTGGCGCGGTACGCGCTCGAGGCATGTCCCCCGGGACGCCGCATCCCCTGCGTCTCCTGCGGGGTCGATGAGGCTCGAAGGGAGGCGGTGGTTTCAGTCCATTCGCGGTTGAGCTGGGACGCAGGGTGGAAATTGCGCTCGACGACGGTGCCGGAGCAACCGGTCTTTCCCAGGCGTTGCCGCATCACGTGGCTGTCGCTGGACATCACCGATCGCCTGATCGCTCCAGCCGTCGAAGACCAACTGAAGCAGATTGCGACCGCCATCGACCGGAACACACCCGGGATGACATCGATCCGGCCGCGCGCGCAGCAGATCTGGTCTGCGCTTCAGGAACCTTTCCAGATCGCACCAGGCACCTGGCTGCTCTTCGAGCCGCTGGAGGTCGGTCTAGGTCCTCTCCGCGGCCAGGCGTTGCAGGTCTCCACCACGCTCGCGTTGCGCGCCCGGACGCGAGTTGTAGTCGGGGCACGGCCGGGCGTAGCCCAGAAACCCCTTCCGGCCCTGCAGCATGCCGAATGGACCGGCGGTCTGCGCATCCCCCTCGACGCCGAGGTCCCCTACGCGGACGCAAGCCGCGTTGCCAATGAGCAGTTCGGGAAGAAAACCTTTCAGACGCGCGGAGCGACGTTTCGGCTCGAGAATATCCAGGCAGGCCCCGGCAGCGGCGGAAAGGTTCTCGTGCAGGCCACACTCGATTACAGCGGCGGCCGCCTCAAGCGGTACACCGGGCCGATCGCCCTCGAAGGAACGCCCCGTTTCGACGCCGCTACCTCACGAGTCACGGTCCCCGACCTCGATTACAAGCTCGATCCGAAACGGAAGAACCTCTTCGTCTCCGCCGCCGAAGTCTTCGCTCACGACGCGGTGCGGGGCCGTCTGCGCGAGAGCATCGCTTTCCCGATCGGAAGCCACCTGGCAATCGTGCGAGCCGAAGTCACGCGCGCACTGTCGCGTCAGCTCGCGCCGGGCGTGACCCTGCGCGGGTCGATCAACTCCGTGCAGCCGCAGGCCGTAGTCGGAACTCCCGGCTCCCTTGTTGTCCGCTTGCTCGTGACCGGTCAGGCGGAAGTAACGATCGAGAATTAGTTGCGAGCTCGGTTCGCGGGTGTGAAGATTTCTTCGATCGTTCTGCCGAAGGTGCGCGCGATCGAGAACGCCAGGGGAAGACTTGGATCGTACTTCCCCGTTTCGATCGCGTTCACGGTCTGACGCGAGACTTCGAGCTCGACGGCGAGATCAGCCTGCGACCAGCCTTTCTCGGCGCGGAGCGCGCGCAATCTGTTTGTCACAGCGGTTCGTCTCCGGAATAGCGGCGCGCGTTGAACCAGAG
>Ga0136612_10001371_pt1 | contig 10336 bp, 6 predicted proteins | sample AntDryUQ224A2306_2_FD_106644 | JGI IMG/M metagenome (GOLD analysis project Ga0136612, IMG submission 106644) | Polar desert sand microbial communities from Dry Valleys, Antarctica - metaG UQ224A (23.06) | ecosystem: Environmental > Terrestrial > Soil > Desert | place: Antarctica: Dry Valley...
CCTCCCAGCGCTCGGCCGGGTCCATCGCGTACCACTCGCGCGACTTGACGAACGGGTAGACGAAGAGGTACTTCGAGTGCGCCTCGTGGACCTGCAGGCGCGACTCGTCGGAGTACTCCGACGGCTTGGTCATGGCCAGGAACGAGTAGGGGGTCTCCGCCCACTTCATCAGTCCGCTCTGCGCCAGCACGACGTGGAACTCGTGGATGCGCTCGAGGTTCGTGGCCTGGGTGAGGAGCATCAGGTCCGTGTCCCCGCGGGTTCCCACGGTGGAGAACGCCCGGAGCAGCCGCTCGGAGGCGTAGTCCTCGCAGGCGGCCAGGAACTCGCGCTTGTGCTCGGCCCGCTCGTCGGCGTCCAGCCGCCGCCAGGCAGGATCGAGCTTGAGGAACGTGTACTTGACGAAGTGCCGGCTCGGCATGATGTCGAGGATACGAACGCGGGGCGCTACGTGGTCAGCCGCGCGCAGAGCGCGTCGATCTGCGCGTCGCGCGTAGCGATGAGCAGCTCGGCCTCCTCGCGCAGCCGCGCCAGGTTCGGGCGGCTCGCGTCGTCGAGGTCGTCCGAGGCGAGGCGGAGCTCGGTCTGCAGCCGGACGTAGCCGCCCGCGGGCAACAGCTGGGACAGCTGGAAGTCGACCGTGTCGGCGACGCCGTCGAAGACCACGTCGATCAGCGGCCGCGCCCACCGGAGCTGACCCCACCGGCGCGCCTCCTCGATCGGGATCGGACGGGTGAGCTCCCCCGTCCCCAGCGAGGCGACGAGCTCGACCTCGGCGCCGGCCTCGCGCAACACCTCGGCGTAGGCGCACATCGCCGGGTTGATGGCGAAGACGCCGCCGTCGACCAGCGGATGGCCGGGCTTGTCCTGCTGCGCGCCGATCGGCCGGACCTCGACCGGCTCGAAGTACGCCGGCGCCGCGGCGGTCGCCCGGGCGGCGTCGGCCATCGCGTAGTCGTAGCGGCCCGGGTCGGCGCGAGCGCGCTCGGAGCGGAAGAAGAAGGCGGTGCGCTCGCGCAGGTCGTAGGCGGTGACGAAGACCGGGGTGAGCGCTTCGGACAGGCGGGCCCCGGCCAGGTAGCGCTCGAGCGCGCGCTCCAACCCGTCCGCCTCGTAGCGCTCGTCGAAGAAGCCCTCGAAGGAGAAGATCCGCTTCAGCAGCGAGCGCGAGAAGATCCGCGGGCCCTCCTCCTCGTAGAGCCCGGCCAGCTCGGCGGCGGTGAAGCGCGGACGCGTGGCGTCGTCGGGCGACGGCGCGGTGAGCGCGCAGGCGAGGATCCCGCCCGTCGACGTCCCGGCGATCAGGTCGAAGAGCTCGAAGGTCCGGCGTCCCGTGCGGCGCTCGATCTCGGCCAGCACGACGGCCGGGATCAGCCCGCGGATGCCGCCGCCGTCGATCGAGAGGATCCGCATCGGAGGGACCCTACGCGGGCGCCTCGCAGTTCCGCGACGAAGCGATCAGGCCCGCGAGCGTGAGCTGGGCGCCGCGACCCTACGCCGCCGCGAGCTCTTCGGCCGCGGCGTGCAGCCCCGCCACGAGGGCTGCCAGCGCCTGGTGATGCGCGTCCTCGACGAGGCGCCCATCCGCCGCGAAGGCGTCGTGCGCCATCGGGACCGGCAGGTCCTCCTCGACCACCGTCGCGCCCATGGTGCCCAGGACCTTGCGCAGCTCGGCCTGCGCCCACACGGCGCCGAACAGCCCGGTGCTCGCCCCGACCACCGCGACGGGCTTGCGCCGCAGCGGGTTGGTGGCGAACGGGCGCGAGGCCCAGTCCAGCGCGTTCTTGAGCTGGCCGGGGATCGAGCCGTTGTACTCGGGGGTGGCGAAGAGGACGGCGTCGGCCTTGGCCAGCGCCCGGCGCAGCGCGAGGACGGCGAGCGGGACGGGCTCGCGCCCGTCGGCGTCCTCGTCGTAGGGCGGGACGGCCGCCAGGCCGCCCCACACCTCGAGCGTCACAGCGGCCGGCAGCAGCTCGGCCGCGGCGTGCAGCAGCCGCGTGTTGTGCGAGTCGGCGCGCAGCGAGCCGGAGATCCCCAGCACCCGCACGGCTAGGCCTCGTGGCGGACGAGCTCGAGGACGATCTCGAGTGTCACCGGGTAGTCGAGGGCGAGCTTGCCGCCGGGGAGCTCCGCCTGCCAGTCCAGGCCGAAGTCGCGGCGGTCGAGCTCCGCGGAGAGCTCGATGGCGAAGCGGACGCCGCCGAACGCGTCGTCGCCCGGCTCCGAGGCGGTACCGCGGGCGGCGATGGGCTTGGTGATGCCCTTGATGGTCAGCTCGCCGTCGACCTCCAGCGTGCCGTCCTCGGCGCGGCGCAGCGAGGTCGAGTCAAAGCGCAGCTCGGGATGGGCCTCGGCGTGGAAGAAGTCCTCGGCGAGCACATGGCCGCGGAAGTCGGCCTGGGTGATCGAGATCGACTCGACCGGGACGACGCCGGTGAGGCCGTCGGCGCCGTAGGACGCGCTTATCTCGCCGAAGCTCGCCCGGAAGGTCGAGACGCCGAAGTGCTTGACGCGGAACGAGGCGGTCGAGTGGACCGGGTCGGCCTGCCAGGTGCCGGTGGGAAGGGACTGCTCGAGAACGGACATCGAAAGGAGCTCCTCAAGGTTGAAGCGGACTGTGGTCCAGTTGTAGCACACGAACCGGACCGCGGTCCGGTCGTAGACTCTAGGACTGGCATGGACCTGCCTCTCATCGACGCCCAGCCCCTCGAGCGGACCGACGCCCAGCGCAACCGGGTGCGGATCCTGGCGGCGGCCGCACGCCTGATCGCCTGCTCGGGCGTCGACTGCGTGTCGGTGGACCGGATCGCCGCCGAGGCCGGGGTGGGCAAGGGCACAGTCTTTCGCCGCTTCGGCGATCGGACGGGCCTCATCCGGGCGCTGCTCTCCGACCGCGAGGCGGCCCTGCAGGAGCGGCTGATCCGCGGCGCGCCCCCGGTCGGCCCGGGGGCACCCGCCGGTGAGCGCCTCCTCGCCTTCGGCCCGGCCTACCTGGCCTTCGTCGAGGAGAACGGCGCGATCCTGGCTGCGGCCGAGGAGGGCTCGCGACGCAACAACGCGCCCTACGCGTTCCTCCACACCCACGTCCACCACCTGGTGCGCAAGTCGGCGCCGGAGGCCGACGCCGACTTCGCGGCCGACGCCCTGCTCGCCCCCCTGCGGGCGGATCTCGTCCTTCACCAGCGGCACGTGCGCGGGATGGCGCTCGAGCGTCTGGCCGACGGCTGGAGGGAGCTGGCCTCCGGCTACGCCACCTCGACGGCCTCGGCGCGGCTCTCCTCGTAGGCGTCGCCCCGATCCCCCTCGCCCGGATCGAGCTCAGAGGCGTCGTCGTCGCCGAAGACGACCGCGCCGTCCTTCACGCGGTGGCCGGCGCGGCGGCGGGGGTCGGCGATCAGCTCATCGCCCGCCTTGGCCGGCGGCAGCAGGCGGCCGGACTTCATGCCGAAGTAGATCGCCTGCGGGTGGTGGGTGATGATCGCGAGGGTCGACTGCTCGGGCTCGACCGCGAAGCCGCCGGAGAGCCGCATGCCGAGGGCCGGCGCGTCGAGCAGGCGGTAGACCTTCTCGTGCTCGGACTGCTCGGGCACCGCGGGGTAGCCCCACGAGTAGCGGCGGCCCTGGTCGGCGCCGATCCCAAGGTCTGAGCGCACGCGGGAGTGCAGCCACTCGGCCATGCCCTCGGCGACCTGGACGCCGAGGCCGTGGGTGTAGAGCTGCTCAGCAAACTCGCCATCCTGCTCTAAGCGGGCCATGACCTCGGTCACCTGGTCACCGACGGTGACGACCTGCAGCGCGACCACGTCGCGCTCGGCGGCGTCGACGGGGCGGTAGAAGTCGGCCAGGCACAGCCGGTCGTGCCCGGGCTGGCGCGGCATCACGAAGCGCTCGAGCTCGCGCGCGTGGTCCTCCGGGTCGAAGATGACAAGGTCGTTGCCGATCGAGCCGCACGGAAAGTAGCCGAGCGCCGCGCGCGGGCGCAGGTAGTCCTGCTCGGCCCACATCCGCGCCAGCCGGGGGCGGAACTCCTCCTCGAGCAGCGCGCGCCACGCCTCGCCCTTGACGCCCCGCCCGCCCCAGTGCAGCTTGAAGAGGACGTGGAGGTCGAGATGGGGGAAGACCTCGTCGAGTGAGACGTCGATCTCCCGCCGGCCCCAGAAGGGCGGCGTCGGGACCGGGTTGTCCGTCGCCACCGCGCTGCGGACGGTGTCGTCGTCCGTCGGCAGCGCCTCGGGCTCAGGACCCTTCTCCCGGAAGGTGCGCGCCTCCGCGTGCACCTTCGCCAGAATCTCCTCGCGTCGCTCGGGCTCGACGAGCTGGTCCATCACCCCGAGGCCCTCGAAGGCGTCCTTGCAGTAGAAGACGCCGGGCGCGTAGAGGTCGTCTGAGTCCTTGCCGCCCGGGAAGGCGATCCGCCGCCCGAAGTTGCGGTTGATCGCCGCGCCGCCGATCAGGATGGGCACGTCGATCCCCTGCGAGTGGAACTCCGAGACCGCCAGGGGCATCTGCTTGGAGGTGGAGACCAGCAGCGCGGACAGCCCGACGGCGGTGGCGTCGTGCTCCTTGACCGCGTCGGTGATCGTCCCGATCGGGACCTGCTTGCCGAGGTCGACCACCGTGTAGCCGTTGTTGGTGAGGATCGTGTTGACCAGCGACTTGCCGATGTCGTGCACGTCGCCGAACACGGTGGCCACCACCACGGTGCCCTTCGTGTAGCCCTCGACCTTGTCGAGGTAGAGCTCGAGCCGCGCCACCGCGCGCTTCATGACCTCGGCGCTCTGGAGCACGAAGGGCAGGATCAGCTCGCCGGCCCCGAACTTGTCGCCGACCTCTTTCATGGCCGGCAGCAGCACGGTGTTCAGCGTCGGCACCGCGCCGATCTTCTCGTTGCAGGCGTCGATCCAGTCCTCGACCCCCTCGCGCTTGCGGCGCAGGACGTGGTAGTGGAGCGCCTCCTCGGGCTCCATCCCCTCCGTCGGGTTGGCCTTCTCGGCCTCGGCCTCGGGGCCCTTGGACTCGAAGTGCGCGATGAAGCGCTCGAGCGCGTCCTCGCGCCGGTTCCACACCAGGTCGTCGGCGAGCTCGCGCTCCTCGGCGGAGATCTCCGAGTACGGCGTGATGTGGTTCGGGTTGACCATCGCCAGGTCCAGCCCGGCCTCCACGCAGTGGTGCAGGAACACCGAGTTCAGGACGGAGCGGGCGGGCAAGCCGATGCCGAAGGAGACGTTCGAGACACCGAGCGAGGTCTTGACCTCGGGCAGCGCCTGCTTGAGCGCCCGGATGCCCTCGATGGTGGCCACCGCGGACGGCTTCCACTCCTCGTCGCCGGTGGTCAGCGTGAAGGTCAGCAGGTCGAAGACGAGAAGCTCGGACTCCATGCCGTGCTCGACGCAGACCATCTCGTGGATGCGCTGGGCGATGTCCACCTTGCGCTCGACGGTCTTCGCCATGCCGACCTCGTCGATGGTCAGGGCGATCAGCGCGGCGCCGTGGGCGAGCGCGATCGGGACGACGGAGTCGAGCTTGTCACGGCCCGCCTCGAGGTTGACCGAGTTGACGATCGCGCGGCCCGGGATCTGGTCCAGCGCGGTGGCGATGACGTCGGGCTCGGTCGAGTCGACCTGGATCGGCGCGGGCTGGGAGAGCGAGACCTTCTTGGCGACGAGCCGCATCTGCTCGTCCTCGTCCTGGCGCTCGGTGAGCGCGACGCAGAGGTCGAGCACGTGGGCGCCGCCCTCCACCTGGCCCTCGGCGACCTGGACGAGCGCGTCGTAGTCGTCGGCCAGCAGCAGCTCCTTGGCCTTGCGCGAGCCCTGCGAGTTCACGCGCTCGCCGACGATCGTCGGGCGCGGCTCCTGCACGAGTGGCGCGGCGGCGATCATCGACGAGACGTGCGCGGCGCGCGGTGCGGGTCGCGGCTTCACCCGGCGCTCGTCGCCCACCCGGTCGCGGATCGCCCGGATGTGGTCGGGCGTGGTGCCGCAGCAGCCGCCGACGATGCCGACGTCGTAGCGCTCGACGAACTCGATCAGCGAGTCGGCCAGCGGGTCGGGCTCCTCCGGGAAGATCGTCTCGCCCTCGGGCCCCTGGAGCGGCAGGCCCGCGTTCGGGATGCAGTGCACGGGGACCGGGGAGAACTCGCCGAGGAAGCGGATGGCGTCGCGCATGTCCTCCGGGCCGGTCGAGCAGTTCAGGCCGATGACGTCGACCTTGAGCGCCTCCAGGGTGGCCAGGACGGCCGAGATGTCGGTGCCCAGGAGCATCTTGCCGCCGTTGGGCAGCAGCGAAACCGAGACCTGCAGGGGAAGCGTGCGGCCCGTCGCTCTAAAGGCCTCGCGGGCGCCGAAGATCGCCGCCTTGACCTCGAGGATGTCCTGCGCGGTCTCGATGATGATCAGGTCCGAGCCGCCCTCGACGAGGCCGGTGGCCTGCTCGGCGAAGACGGTGACGAGCTCGCGGAAGCGAATGCCGCCGAGCGTCGGGTCGTCGGAGGCGGGCAGGAAGCCGGTCGGGCCGATCGAGCCGGCGACGAAGCGGTCCGGGCCGACTGCCTCGCGGGCGATCTGGGCGGCGCGGACGTTTATCTCGTGCGTGTGGGCGTCGAGCCCCCACTCCTCGAGCTTGAGGCGGCTGGCCTGGAACGTGTCGGTCTCCACCACGTCCGCGCCGGCCTCGACCATCGACTCATGCACGCCCTGGATGACGTCCGGGCGATTGAGGACCAGCGCCTCGTGGCAGCGCCCCGGCAGCTTGTAGTCATCCTCGAGCGAGAGGTCGAACTGCTCCAGGGTGGCGCCCATCCCCCCGTCGAAGACGACGACGCGGGAGTGGATCGTGCCAAGGTAATCGCGCATGTGTGCCAGAGGATATCCAAACCTTGACAAAGGTGTGGCAAGGTTGGGCTAGAAGCGGACGACTGCCCGGCTCTCGTGGACCGGGCGGCGGACGTTCGCGCGCGGCCGGGGCAGGCTGTCGGTGTCCATCGTCGCCGTCACCACGCCGGGGGAGCCGTCCGGACCACGACCTTCAACACCCTCCTGCGCAAGCACCGGCCGTGAGGAAGGCGCGGGGGAGACGCCGCCGGGTTGCGCTCCAGAGGCGCACCGGTCTCCGCTCGCGTGAGGAGGAGGTGTGACTTCTCTCGCTCGTCCGACCGTCGGGCGGCTCGGCGGCGGGATGCTGATGCCGGGATGGCCGGTCAAGCGACGACTCGAGGTGGGTGGGGCGCCGAGCCGGCGATCGACCCCGAGATAGGTGGCGAATCGACGACTCGTGCTGCGCGACGCCGCGAGTCGTCGATTGACCACCTGATCGCCCGCCTCGCGGCCCGCCGGCACGGGATCGTCACCCGCCGCCTGCTCCTCGCCGCAGGGCTCAGTGCCAGGCAGGTCGACCATCGAATCGCCCTGAGCCGGCTTCACGTCCTCCATCGCGGGGTCTACGCCGTCGGCCACCTCGCACTCACGCTGCGAGCGCACCACCTCGCGGCCGTTCTCGCCTGCGGCCCGGGCGCGGTCCTCTCCCACGAGAGCGCGGCGGTCGAAGCCGAGATGCTCCGCGAAGCCACCGCGGGGGAGATCCACGTCACGCTCACCCGGCGCTGTCGACGTCCCGGCATCCGGACCCATCAGGCGGCGCTGACAGCGGGAGACATCCACCTCACGGAGGGGATCCCGATGACCAGCCCAGCCCGAACGCTCGTCGACCTCGCCGCGACCGCTTCGACGCCGAACCTCGAGCGAGCCCTCAACGAGGCCCGCGTCCTGCGCCTCCTCCGCCCTGGCGAGCTGGACGTGCCGGCGGGGGCGCGGGGAGCACGGCGGCTCCGGGCCCTCCTCGACGACACGACGACGTTCACCCGCTCCGAGGCCGAGCGACGCCTCGTTGCGCTCGTCCTCAAGGCGCAGTTGCCGCGCCCGAGAACCAACACCCGAGTCGGCGGGTTCGAGGTCGACGCCCACTGGCCTGACCACCGCCTCGTCGTCGAGGTGGACGGCTACGCCACCCACGCCGGCAAGCGCGCCTTCGAGCGCGACCGCCACCGCGACGCGATCCTCCAGACGGCCGGCCACCGCGTCCTGCGCCTCACCTGGCGACAGCTCACCACGGAGCCCGAGGCGACCGCCGCCCGACTGGCGGTGCTCCTGCACGGCGGCGGCGCCTCCGCTACTTGATGAACAGCACCTCGGAGTACTTCGGCAGCGGCCAGAGCGAGTCGGTGACCAGGTGCTCGAGCTTGTCGCCCTCGACCCGCAGCGCGTCCATGCCCGGGACGATCGTCTCCTGGACGTACTTGGCGGCCTCGATGATCTCCTCGGCGACCGGGTGGTTGACGTTGGCGGTCTCGAGATCGTGCAGCCGCTCGACGAACACGTCGAGGGAGCTCGCCAACTCGTCCTTGATGCGGGCGATCCCCGCCGACTCGCCGGCCTGCCCGAGCTGGACGAGGTAGTTGACCGCCGCCGGCGCGAGCATCGTGCGGCCCATCTCGGTCATCGTCTCCGCCTCGATGTTCAGGCTCGTCACGTACTGCTCGACGAAGACCTCGTAGCGGGACTCGAGCTCGCGCTCGGAGAGGACGTCGTAGCGCTCGAAGACCTTGACGGTCGACGGTGCGAGGAGCCAGGGCAGCGCGTCGGGCGTCTGGCGGAGGTTCTCGAGGCCCCTTCGCTCGGCCTCGGTGTGCCACTCCTCGGAGTAGTTGTCCCCGCCGAAGACGACCTGCTTGTTGTTCGTCCAGGACTCCTTGACCACCTCCAGGACGCGGGCGGCGAGGTCCTCGCCGGACGCCCCGTCGAGTTTGGCCGCCAGCTCGTCGATCGCCTCGGCCGCGATGGTGTTGAGCACCGTGTTGGGCAGCGAGGGAGACATGGACGAGCCGAGCGCGCGGAACTCGAACTTGTTGCCGGTGAAGGCGAACGGGGAGGTCCGGTTGCGGTCGCCGGAGTCCTTGGGCAGGCGCGGGAGCACCGAGGTGCCCAGCCCGAGGTAGGACTGCGGGGTCGACTCCTCGCCCGAGCCCGACTCGATCGCCTCGAAGATCCGCTCGAGCTCGGAGCCCAGGAAGATCGAGATGATCGCCGGCGGCGCCTCGTTCGCGCCCAGGCGGTGGTCCTGCCCCGGGGAGGCGATCGACGCGCGCAGCAGGGCCTGGTGTTTGTTGACCGCCTGGATGACCGCGGCGCAGAAGAACAGGAACACGAGGTTGTCGTGCGGCGTCTCGCCCGGGCCGAGCAGGTTGCCGCCCAGGTCGGTCGACATCGACCAGTTGTTGTGCTTGCCCGAGCCGTTGACGCCGGCAAACGGCTTCTCGTGCAGCAGGCAGACGAGTCCGTAGCGGCGTGCGACGTTCTGCAGGATCTGCATCGTGAGCTGCTGGTGGTCGGTGCCGACGTTCGAGTTCTCGAAGATGGGCGCGATCTCGTACTGCGCCGGGGCGACCTCGTTGTGGCGGGTCTTGATCGGCACCCCGAGCTTCGCGAGCTCCTGCTCGACCTCGAGCATGTAGGCGAGCACCCGCTCGGGGATCGAGCCGAAGTAGTGGTCGTCGAGCTCGTGCCCCTTCGGCGGCTTGGCGCCGTAGAGCGTACGGCCCGTGGTGACCAGGTCCGGGCGCTCGAAGAAGTACTGCTCGTCGATCAGGAAGTACTCCTGCTCCGCGCCGATGGTGGTGAACACGCGGCTCACCGGCGTGTCCGGATCGAGGATCGAGAGCGCCTTGACCGCCGACTTCGACAGCGCGTCCATCGAGCGCAGCAGCGGGATCTTGTGGTCGAGCGCCTCGCCCGTCCACGACGCGAACGCGGTCGGGATGCAGAGCAGCGCGCCGTTCGGGTTCTCCAGGACGAAGGCGGGGGAGGTCGGGTCCCACGCCGTGTAGCCCCGCGCCTCAAAGGTCGCGCGGAGCCCGCCGGTGGGGAACGAGGAGGCGTCGGGCTCGCCTTGGATGAGCTCCTTGCCGGTGAACTCGGCGATCGCGTCGCCGTCGCCGGTGGGGCCGTAGAAGGAGTCGTGCTTCTCGGCGGTGGAGCCGGTCAGCGGCTGGAACCAGTGCGTGTAGTGGGTCGCGCCCTGCTCCATCGCCCACTCGCGCATGGCGACCGCGACGGCGTCGGCGACCTCGGGATCCAGTGCCTGGCCGGCGTCGAGCCCGCTCTGCAGCCGCTTGAAGACCAACTTGGGCAGCCGGGCGCGCTGGACGTCGACGGAGAAGACGTTCGCGCCGAAGACCTGGTTGGACGGCAGGGTCAGGTCCGGGGCGCCGAGCGGGCCGCCGTTGGGGCTCCACTGGGCGGCCGCGACGTTCTGCTGGCGGAATCGTGCCATGTGTGCCGAG
>Ga0136612_10001374_pt1 | contig 10331 bp, 9 predicted proteins | sample AntDryUQ224A2306_2_FD_106644 | JGI IMG/M metagenome (GOLD analysis project Ga0136612, IMG submission 106644) | Polar desert sand microbial communities from Dry Valleys, Antarctica - metaG UQ224A (23.06) | ecosystem: Environmental > Terrestrial > Soil > Desert | place: Antarctica: Dry Valley...
CATGATCGGTTCGTTCTTCCGGGGGCCGGGGTTCAACTTCGTGTTCCCCTGGCAAGACGGCCTCTTCTTCGAGCTGTAGGAGCGTCGCTTGATCGTCATCGTTCTCGCCGTCGTCGTTCTCGTCCTGGCCGGCGCGGCCCTCGTGTTCGCGGCGATGCGCCGCCGCGACACCGAGCGCGCCGTCGGCGTGCTGTCGCGGGAGACGCGTGCTCGTGACCAGGCCCACAGCCCGGCCACCGACGCGCAACCGCCGCTGACCGGTCGAGCGGTGGAACGAGCCGCCGTGGTCGAGCGCACCGGCGGCGGCCAGGAGCTCGTCACGACCGGCGCCTCCGCCCCGGTCGCATGGGTCCCGCCCGACGCCGATGCCCTCGCGGTGAGCCGTCGCCAGTTCCTGAACCGGGGGATCGTGGCCGGGTTCGGTCTCGGGCTGTCCGGGTTCGGCGCGGCATGTCTCGGGTTCCTGTGGCCGCAGGTGAGCGGCGGGTTCGGGTCGAAGGTCCGAGTCGGCAAGATCACCGACATCAGGTCCCAGATCACGTCGGGCGGGGGCTTCTACTACTTCCCCGAGGGCCGGATGTGGGTCACCGAGTACCCGGCCAGCGCCCTCGACAAGGCCAAGCGGGTGTACTCCCCCTCCGAGCTCGCAGGGATGGAGGCGGGGCTGGTCGCGCTGTACCAGAAGTGCCCCCACCTCGGATGCCGGGTACCGGAGTGCAAGACGTCGCAGTGGTTCGAGTGCCCGTGCCACGGTTCGCAGTACAACCAGGTGGGGGAGAAGAAGGGCGGGCCCGCGCCCCGCGGCCTCGACCGCTTCGCCATGAGCGTCGACGGCGGGAACTTCGTGGTCGACACCGGCATCATCATCCAGGGTCCTCCGATCGGTACCAACACCACCGGCCAGGAGGCTGAGGGCCCGCACTGCATCTCCGGTGGAGGCGAGGCGCACTGATGCTGGCTGCCAGCACGCAGACCACCATCGGCGGCATCATCGTGTTCATCGCGATCGTGCTGGCCTTCGCGTACGCGTTCATCAACATCCGCAACTCCAAGGCGGAACTGGGTTCGGAGATCGAACTCGCCCCGAACCGCAAGCCGTACTACGCCGACGAGGAGCTCGAAGGCCGCAAGCTCGACCGGACCCTCACCTATGGGCTCCTCGGCATCTTCCTCGTCGCCCTGTCCCTCCCGCTCTACTGGTTGAGCGAACCGGGCCGTCAGGCCGGCGCCAAGGACGACTTCGACCGCAAGTTCGCCGAGCGGGGTTCGGAGATGTTCGCCACCACCGAGGAGGGCGGGTTCAACTGCGCCTTCTGCCACGGCGGGGACAAGGCGGTCGGCGGCGTCGTCGACTACACCATCACCGACGCCAACGGTGCGTTCGTGAAGGCCGTGAAGTGGAAGGCACCGGCCCTCAACACCGTCCTCCTGCGTTACAGCCGTGACGAGGTCCGCTACATCCTCGACTACGGCCGACCCTTCTCGCCCATGCCCCCCTGGGGCCTCAAGGGCGGCGGCGCCCTGAACGACCAGCAGATCCAGAACCTGATCGACTACCTGGCGTCCATCCAGCTCACCCCGGCCCAGTCCCAGAAGCAGGTCACCGAGCAGCTGGCCAAGATGCGGGCGATGAAGGACGCCGACGGCGAGCTGATGTACCCGGCGTCGATGAGCGACGGGGAGCTGTTGTTCAACTTGGGCGAGGACGACAACTTCGCCGGCGGCGCCTACGCCTGCGCCCGCTGCCACACGACCGGTTGGTCCTACGACGACAAGGGCGAGGACGGCAACGGCGCCTTCGGACCGGCCTTGCGGGACGGGGCCACGCTCGAACGGTTCCCAGGTGCCCTCCAGGGCCCGGTCCAGCAGCGGGACTTCATCTGCGCCGGATCCGTGGACGGCAAGGTCTACGGCCAGAACGGGCAGGGGAACGGGAGGATGCCCGGCTTCTGCCAGACCCCGGAGGAGAAGGCCGACGCCCTGGCCAGCGGCGAGGTGGGGGTCGAGAAGCAGACGCCGTCCGACGCTGAGAAGGTCGGTGGCATGCTGACCCAGGCCCAGGTCGCAGAGATCGTCGCCTACGAGCGAGGCCTGTGACGGCGATGGTGGCTGCGACCAACCTGCTGGCTGCCCTCACCTGGAGCCCGGGCGTGCGGGGCGTGCTCGTCGTGGCCGTCGGCGTGGCCGTCCTGATGGGCTCGGTGTACCTGATCATGGCCACCAACAGCGGCGCCCGGCTGGGGTTCCTGCTCGCCCTCACCGGCCTGATGGGCTGGATGACGATGATGGGTCTGGTGTGGAGCATCTACGGCATCGGCCGTCAGGGCGATCCTGCGACCTGGCAGGTGCGGGAGACGTCCTCGGACCTGAGCCAGACCGGCATCGGCGTGGCTCGCGACCTTCCCGTGCCTGACGATCTCCCGACACCTGAGTCGCTCCTCGCCGCCGATCCTGCGCTGTCCAAGCAGTTCCCCGCCGGTCCGAGCGTCAAGCGGCCGAACCTCGGTGACCTGCTGGGAGTGAAGCCCGAGCTGGAGACGTCGATCGAGACCGAGCTGCCGAAGGGGTGGAAGTTGCTCGCCACGTCGGACCCCCAGACCGGCGAGGCTCAGGCGGCGGCATCGGCCTACCTCACCGAGGTGTCGAACAAGTTCGAGGCGACGACCGACTTCGTCGTCCTCGAAGCCTTCAGCCGGGGTGGCAAGCCGGGGCTCGAGCGAGGCGCGAGCGCCCTGGACCGTGCCTGGTTCAAGATCAAGCGCGTCGCCTCCTGGCCGCTCGGGCATCCCCCCCACTACGGCGTGGTCCAGGTCCAGCGGGTCGTCGCCCAGGAGACCCTGCCCGGTGAGGCACCGCCCCTCCCCATCGCCGACGAGGCGCAGCCCGTGATCTCGGTGATCATGGAGCGGGATCTGGGCACGAAGCGGCTGCCGTCGGTGATGGTGACGATCTTCTCCGGCCTCGTCTTCGCCATCTGCTGCAACACGCTGCATCGACGGGACAGGCTCGTCACCGAGGCTCGCTCCGCCGCCCAGGCCCTCGTGAAGGCCTGACGCCGATGGGCCAGTACCTCCCCGTCATCGCCCTCCTGGTCCTGGCCGTGCTGTTCGGCGCGGTCAGCTTCGTGGCTTCGCGGTTGCTGGCGCCCCGCAGCCCCAACGCGGCCAAGTCGGCACCCTATGAGTGCGGCATCGTGCCGAGTCGAGAGCCCCCGGAACGATTTCCGGTGCGCTTCTACCTCGTGGCCATGATCTTCATCGTCTTCGACATCGAGATCATCTTCCTGTACCCCTACGTGGTGATCCACCGCGAGCTCGGGGGGTTCGGGCTGGCCGAGGTCGTGGTCTTCGCCGTCTTCGTGTTCGCCTCGTTCGTGTTCCTCATCGCCAATGGTGCGCTCGACTGGGGTCCGGTGAAGCACCTCCACCGAGTGGACCCGCGCATCAGCTCCGAGCGCACGGCCGACAGCACCGTCCGGCGGGTCGGGCTCGAAGGACGCAGCGATCGCCCCGAGGCCGCCTGATGGATCTGCACTGATGGGCATCCGCGACCTTCCCCAACACGGCCTCGAGGGGCTCGACCACAACTTCCTCACCGGCAAGCTTGAGGATCTGGTCAAGTGGGCTCGCGCCCGTAGCAGCTGGCCGGCCACGTTCGGCCTGGCCTGCTGCGCCATCGAGATGATGGCCACCGGTGGCTCCCACTACGACATCGCCCGCTACGGCATGGAGGTCTTCCGGGCGTCGCCCCGCCAGGCCGACATCATGATCGTGGCCGGACGGGTGTCCCAGAAGATGGCTCCGGTGCTCCGCCAGGTGTACGACCAGATGATGGAACCGAAGTGGGTCATCTCGATGGGCGTGTGCGCCTCGTCGGGAGGCATGTTCAACAACTACGCCATCGTCCAGGGAGTCGACACCGTCGTCCCGGTCGACGTGTACGCACCCGGCTGCCCGCCCGGCCCTCAGACCCTGATGCACGCCATCAGCACGCTGCACGAGTTGATCCAGTCGGGCGAGCTCACCCGCCGCCGCGACGACACCGGCGCCGGCGCCGGTGTCACCGTGGCCCAACGCGACGGCCAGCCCGACACGCAGCCGGTCACCATCGGTGCCAGCCGGTCGTGACCGACCCCAGCCCGAGCTCAGCGGCGGTCGACCCCGAGTCCGGGCCGGAGCTGCTCCACGGTGCCCCGGTCGTGCGGGCGCAGGGGCAGCGGAGCGTGCATGTCGGGCGGGAGGAGCTCGCTGCGCTCGTCGGAGCGCTGCGGGACGAGGGGTACGCGATGTGCATCGACGTGACCGCCGTCGACTACCTCACCCACGACGGCGCTCGCGCCCTCCCCGGCGATGTGAGCCCTGAACGGTTCGAGCTGGTCGTGAACCTGATCTCCCACGCCGCCCGGGATCGCGTCCGGCTCCGGGTCCAGGTGCCCGAGGACGACCCGGTCGTGCCTTCCCTCTTCGAGATCCACCCCGGCACGGAGGCCATGGAGCGGGAGGTGTTCGACATGTTCGGCATCCGGTTCGTCGGCCATCCCGACCTCAGCCGCATCCTGATGCCCGAGGACTGGGAAGGTCACCCACTCCGCAAGGATTTCGCCGTCGGACGCATACCCGTCCAGTTCAAGGGCGCCCCGGCGGCACGATGACCGCCACCGACGCGACCAGCGACGAGGCGCTCCACGCCGAGATGCACGACGAACTGGTGGAGCGCACCTCCGAGGGCACCCAGGAGATGTTCTCCCGTGAGGTGGCCGGCGGGGTCAACGTGCTGCGCGAGACCGGCTCCGTGCTGCGCCTCAGCGAAGCCGACGCCGCCGACCTCTCGAGCGACCGCACCGCCGAAGGCGACACCACCATCATCAACATGGGTCCCCAGCACCCGAGCACCCATGGCGTCCTGCGGCTCATGCTCGAGCTGGACGGCGAACAAGTGCTCCGCACCAAACCGATCATCGGCTACCTCCACACCGGCATGGAGAAGACGGGCGAGGTGCTCACCTACCTCCAGGGCCCGACCAACGTCACCCGGATGGATTACGCCAGCCCGCTGTTCAACGAGCTCGTGTTCTCCCTCGCCACCGAGGCCCTCCTCGGCGTCGAGGTGCCCGAGCGGGCCACATGGATCCGGATGCTGATGTGCGAGATGAACCGCATCTCGTCCCATCTGTTGTTCATGGCCACCAACGGCATGGACCTCGGCGCGGTGTCGATGATGCTGTACGGGTGGCGCGAACGCGAGGAGACCCTCCGGTTCCTCGAGAAGGTCACCGGCCTGCGGATGAACCACAACTACATCCGTCCCGGCGGGGTCGCCGCCGACCTGCCCGACGGATGGCGCGACGACGTGCTGCGCCTGTGCGAGACCATCCCGCCCCGGCTGGCCGAGTACGACGTGTTGATGACGGGCCAGCCGATCTGGCGCGAACGGCTTCAGGGCGTCGGGCTCATCACCACCGAGGAGGCACTCGCCCTCGGGGCCACCGGACCGATCCTGCGTTCGACCGGCTACGCCTGGGACCTACGGCGCACCATGCCCTACCTGGCCTATGACGAGGTCGACTTCGAGGTCGTGGTCGGATCGTACGGCGACTGCTTCGACCGCTACGCCATCCGCCTCCACGAGATACGCGAATCGCTCGGCATCGTCGGGCAGATCGTCGACCGCATGCCCTCGGGCGACTATCGCGTGCAGGACAAGAAGGTCACACCACCACCCCGTGCCCGGATCAACGAGTCGATGGAAGCTCTCATCCACCACTTCAAGATCTTCACCGAGGGCTTCAAGGTGCCCGAGGGCGAGGTCTACGTCGCCGTGGAATCGCCACGCGGGGAGCTCGGCTGCTACATCGTCAGCGATGGCTCACCCAAGCCGTACCGCATGCACATCCGCGGACCCAGCTTCGTGAACCTCCAGACCCTCCCCCACATGATGGCCGGCGGCCTGATCGCCGATGCGGTCGCCGTCATCTCCAGCGTCGACCCCATCATGGGCGAGGTGGACCGTTGAAGAAGCAGACCACGCCCCCCTTCCGCCCCGTGCTCGCGGTGGCCGTCTGATGGCGCGGCTCTCGGATCCGAACCTCGTTCTCGCTCGGGAGATCATCTCCCGGTACCCCTTGCCGAAGTCGGCGCTGATCCCTTTGTTGCACCTGGCTCAGGAGCAGGACGGGTGGGTCTCGGCCGAGGCGATGGAGCATGTCGCCGAGCTGGTCGGGGTGACGCCGGCCGAGGTGGTCGGTACGTGTTCGTTCTACGAGATGTTCAAGCGGGAGCCCGTGGGTCGCTACCTGGTGAACGTGTGCACGAACATCAGCTGCCAGCTCCTGGGGGGTGAGGAGCTGCTGGAGCACGTCGAGGAGACGCTGGGCGTGACGGCCGGCGGAACCACCGCCGACGGGATGTTCACGGTCTCCGACGTCGAGTGCATAGCGGCCTGCACCGAGGCACCGTGCCTCCAGATCAACTACCGCTACCGACACCGCATCTCCCACGATCAGTTCGACCGTCTGGTCGCCGACCTCCGGGCCGGCAACCTCGACGACGAGGTGCCGCCGCACGGCACGCTCGCTCGGGTTCGTCAACGCATCCCCGTCGGTCGTGGTGCAGGATCGGTGGCACCGGTCGGCGGCGTGGAACCGGCGTGGATCACCAGCCGGCCGGCCCCGCCACCGCCCGAGAAGCCGTCGTGACCATCACCGAACATCCGAAGATCATCACGGCGCGCCTCGAGCACGAAGACGCGCACACGTTGCGCCGCTTCCTCGCCACCGGCGGCTACGAGGGGCTCCGGGCCGCGCTGGCCCTGCGCCCCGACGAGGTCGTCGGTGAGGTGAAGGACGCCAGTCTGCTCGGGCGGGGCGGTGCCGGGTTCCCGGCCGGTGTCAAGTGGGGCTTCTGCCCGCCGGGGGTGTGGCCCCGGTACCTCGTGGTCAACGGGGACGAGTCCGAGCCCGGCACCTACAAGGACCGCATCCTCATGGAGCGCGATCCCCACCAGCTCATCGAAGGTGTCCTCATCGCGTGCTACGCCGTGGGCTGCGCCCAGGCCTTCCTGTACGTGCGCGGCGAGATGGCGCTGGCCCAGGAGCGCATCGCCACCGCCCTCAACGAGGCCTACGATGCCGGCTACATCGGGCAGGAGATCCTCGGTTCCGACTTCTCGGTCGACATCGTCCTGCACTGGGGGGCCGGCGCATACATCGTCGGGGAGGAGACCGCCCTCATCGAGAGCCTCGAAGGCAACCGCGGCGTGCCTCGCCTCAAGCCGCCGTTCTTCCCGGCCGCCAAGGGCCTGTACCTGCAGCCGACCATCGTCAACAACGTGGAGACGCTGTCGAACCTCCCGTGGATCCTCTCCAACGGAGGGACGAAGTTCGCGGAGCTGGGGGCCGAGGCGAGTCGCGGCACCCGCATGTTCGCCGTCTCCGGCCACGTCCGGAACCCGGGCGTGTACGAGGTCGAGTTCGGGGTGACCACCTTCCGCGACCTGCTCTACGCCCCCGTGTACGGCGGAGGCATCCGGAACGGCCACGAGCTCAAGGCGTTCATCCCCGGCGGTGCCTCGGCGCCCTGGTTCTTCTCCGAACACCTCGACCTGCCGCTCGAGGCGAGCGCCGTCGGCAAGGCCGGGTCGATGCTCGGTTCGGGCGCGGTCGTGGTGATGGATGACACCACCGATGCGGTGAAGGCGGCGCTGCGCCTCGTGCGCTTCTTCGCCCGGGAGTCGTGCGGCAAGTGCACGCCGTGCCGGGAGGGCACCAGCTGGTTGGAGAAGATCCTCGAGCGCATCCTCGACGGCAACGGTCGCCCGGGCGACCTCGATCTGCTGCTGGACGTGTGCGACAACATCAGCCCCACCATCTCGTGGCCGCCCAAGCAGACCACCATCTGCCCCCTGGGGCCCTCGGCCGTGTCGCCCATCGCGTCGGCGGTGCTGCGCTTCCGCAACGAGTTCGAGGCCAAGCTGGGCGGTTCCGCCCCCGTCACCGTCCGGGTGACCGGCGCCGCCTACACCTCGAAGCCGCCCGCCACGGACGACGTCGATGCAGGGTCGGGAGCGAAGGAGGGCGCAGGTGTCTGAGACCAGCGCCCCTCCCGAGACGATCGCCATCGCCGTCGACGGCAAGGAGATCCTGGCCAAGCCGGGCGAGCTCGTGATCGAGGCCTGCGAACGGGCCGGGATCTACATCCCCCGGTTCTGCTACCACCCCCGGATGCGCCCGGTCGGCATGTGCCGCATGTGCATCGTGGAGATCGACACCGGTCGAGGTCCGGCCCTGCAACCCAGCTGCATGATCCCGGCGGCGGCCGAGATGAAGGTGGCGACCCGCTCGGAGGCCACCATCAAGGCCCAGGACGGGGTGCTCGAGTTCCTCCTCATCAACCACCCGCTCGACTGCCCGGTCTGCGACAAGGGCGGCGAGTGCCCGCTGCAGGACCAGACCCTTGCCTACGGTCCCGGCGAATCGCGCTTCATCGAGGAGAAGCGCCACTTCGAGAAGCCGATCGCGATCAGCGAGACGGTCTTCCTCGACCGGGAGCGGTGCATCCTGTGTGACCGCTGCACCCGGTTCGCCAAGGACGTGGCCGGGGATCCCCTGATCCACTTCATCGACCGGGGCAACGAGACCCAGGTCAACACGTTCCCCGACCACCCCTTCGCGTCGTACTTCAGCGGCAACACCGTGCAGATCTGCCCCGTCGGTGCCCTGACGGCCAAGCCCTACCGCTTCCGGGCTCGCCCCTGGGACCTCGAGCAGTCCGAGTCCACGTGCCAGTCGTGTGCCGTCGGCTGTCGCATCGTGATCGACTCCTCCCGGAACCGCGTGCTGCGTTACAACGGCGTCGACATCGACCCGGTCAACTGGGGCTGGCTGTGTGACAAGGGTCGGTTCGACTTCGAGTCGGTGCAGCACCCCGACCGTCTCACCGGGCCGCAGCTGCGCAGCGACACCGGCGGCGAGCTCGCCGATGCCCGTTGGTCGGAGGCGCTCACCGCCGCCGGTGTCGCGCTGCGCGCCGGTCTCGACCGGTCCGGACCCGGGGGCGTGGCCGTGCTCGGCGGGGCCCGCCTCACCAACGAGAGCGCGTACGCCTGGGCCAAGCTGGCCAAAGGCGTCATCGGGACCGACCATGTCGACGCGCAGATGGGCGACGGCCTGCCCGCCGCCTCGGTCCTCGGTCTGCCCCGGGCCACCATCGACGACGTGTGCACACCGGGCGCCACGGTGTTGGTGCTCGGTCCCGACCTGAAGGAGGAACTGCCGGTCCTGTTCCTCCGACTGCGACATGCGATCGTGGAGGACGGCGTTCGAGTCGTCGAGCTGTCCCACGCCGGCACCGGCCTCACCGACCTCGCCACCGTCTCGCTGCGCTACCGGCCCGGTGATGTCGTCGACACGCTCGCGGCACTGCTCGCCGTCGGGCGGGCACCCGTCGGTGCCGACGCCGACGCATTCGGACGAGCGGTCGACCTCCTCGGTGACGGACCGTTCACGGTCGTGCTCGGCCGGGCTTCGTTGGCCGAGTCGGCCGATACGGTCGTCGCCGCGGCCGCCGCCCTGCTCGACGCACGGCCCGATGTCCGGTTCCTCCTCGCGCTCCGGCGGGGCAACGTCCACGGCGCGCTCGACATGGGCCTGGCGCCCGGGCTGCTCCCCGGTCGCACGACGTTGGCCGACGGACGCGACTGGTTCCTCACGGCCTGGGACACGGCCCCCGAGGTGCCTGGCCTCGACGCCGCCGGCATCCTCGTGGCGGCGGCCGAGGGTCGCATCGACACGCTGGTGCTGGTCGGCGCCGACCCGATGGCCGACTTCCCGGATCGACATCTCGCCGCTCGTGCCCTCGCCGGGGCCCGCACGGTCATCGCCTGCGATCTGTTCATGACCGAGTCGGCGGCGCGAGCCGATGTCGTCCTGCCGGCAGCCGGGTTCGCCGAGGTCTCGGGCACCACCACCAACATGGAAGGACGCGTGAGCCTCCTCGCCCAGGCGGTCACCCCGCCGGGGACCGCGCGTCCCGACTGGATGATCGCGTCGGAACTGGCGTGGCGCCTCGGTGCCGACCTGCGGCTCGAATCCGTGGAGCAGATCTGGGAGGAGATCGAGGAGCTGGCCCCCTCCCACGACGGCATCTCCCTCCACCTCCTCCGATCGCCCGGCGCGGCCGACGGCGTGCTCGCGCCCCTAACCGCCGGCTCGATCACCGCGACCGAGGTCAACATCGAGGGCACCGCCATCGGTGGCACCGACGTGTCGATCACCGGCGACCAGACGAGTGCCGAAGCCAAGGAGGCTCATGGCGAAGCGGCGGCGGCCGCCGCCG
>Ga0136612_10001375_pt1 | contig 10331 bp, 7 predicted proteins | sample AntDryUQ224A2306_2_FD_106644 | JGI IMG/M metagenome (GOLD analysis project Ga0136612, IMG submission 106644) | Polar desert sand microbial communities from Dry Valleys, Antarctica - metaG UQ224A (23.06) | ecosystem: Environmental > Terrestrial > Soil > Desert | place: Antarctica: Dry Valley...
GCTATCTGCTCCTCCGCCCGCTCCGGTCTCCGGCATTTGGCTCGGCATCTGGGGGTCGGAGTCTGCTGCTGAGAAGTTGTAGTGGGCGCTGATCGTGGCTTCTTCGTTAATCTTCCGGGTACCGCTGAAGAAGCCCTGTCCATCATCCGAAACCTCACGGGTCCTGAAGAAGCGGAACTGGAGGGTGTCGGTCTTAGTTCCGCGTATTGACATGCGTATGCGTCGAGTCTGGGTGTAGACGACGCCGGCGCTTTTGCATTGGACCGGGGAGTCGAAGCTGGACTTACTTGGGTCCCGGCCGCAGAGCGATACGGAAACGGGGAACACGGCAATATTTGGATACACCCCGGCGAAGGTCACGATGAAGTGCTCGCCTTGGGGTACGTCTCCGTAGAGTGTGAGTTTGAACGTCAACGCAACCTCGTCGCTCCCACCGGCAGTGGCGGGCAGCGGAAGCATCAGGGCGAGTAGAAGGGCCACAAACGCCGGAATCGCTAGTTTCATGATGATGTTTCCCCTATCTATACGGTCAACGGCTTCTGATGGCGCCGCGAAACTTCGAGCCGCCCCCGAGCCTGTGGCGTCGCGGCTTCGATCCGGAGCCTGGTTCCTTGCTGTCCAGCACTCTACAACCTGCGCCGTCCGGACGGCTGCTCCCTGTCCCGGCTTCCCAACTTCGTCGGCTCCGTTAGATGTACAGTTGATCTCTTGGTACAGCCGTGGGCGTCGGCTGCTCGGGGCGGAACCTCGGAATCTCTGGCATGATGTCTATCCTGATTAGGGCGACTCCACGGGTGACCGTGAGTACTGCCGGAGCGCCGCGTCCCACGGCCCTTCGTGTCGCTCGGTGGAAGACAGTGCGCAGCCCGGGGAAGGAGAGGGTCGGGTCCAGCGGCGTCCCATCTATCTCCGTAAGCACGTCGCCAATCCGGACCCCGCTCTTCTCACCGACGCCGCCCCGTTCAAGATCCACGACCTTCAGCCTCCGACCAACCACTATCCCGAACTGGCGTGCGGGCTCCAAGACGAACGTTCGTGTGCCGACCGGTCCCACCGCCGCCGTCCCGGCGACCACCGGCTCTCTGGCGACCACTGTCCCGACTACCACCGCCGTCCCAGCGACAGGCTTCCCTGGGACCGGCGTCCCGGCGGGACCGGCGGCCGCCGCCTGCTTCTCGGCCTTCGTTATGAAGGCCGGCAGCTCTGTAAGCCTGATGGTATGCGATGGAGATGTCGCTGTGTCGCCCTCGACCTTGTACACCCCATTGGACGCAAAGTTAATTCCGTAGTGTTTCGGCCCGATGTCTCGGGTCTGTGGGTTGTCGTCGTGTCTGAGCAACAGCAGGACTCGCTGTCCGGGCTCGAGCTCGGCCTCGGCGCTGGACATCATCCCGACCTCGCCGACCTGCCCACCCGTGAGCCTTACCCGAACCGTCTCGCCGACGTCTGAACCGTGCAGGACGCGGTCCACCTTCACCGGGTAGTCAGTGTAGATGATGTGTCCGTTGGCCGACGCAGCGTACACGTCCGACGCCTTGCCGCTCGGTGTCGTCCAGCGGCTGTCGTAGGCTTCGCCCACCGTTCCGAGTATGATTGCGTCGGCGCCGGCCACTCTCTCCTCGGCGGTTGAGGCAATCATTAAAGCATCACTTTCGATAATTATGGGCTCCTGGACGCCGCCGGAGTCATCACGCCCGAGGAGGTATAAGGACGCCATGATCAGCAGTACGACCGACGCTACGGCTGCGAGCAAGCCGCCGCCGAGGGTGAGCCGCCTGGAGAGACCGAACATCCCCGACCTCCCGTCCCCAAGCGTTTGGGGCGCGGCCTGCAGGGGCGGATGTTCGTCGGCTTTCGCTGCGAATGCGTGCGCCGGCTGTTTCCGTGCGAGGGCGGAGACGGCTGCGACCACGTGCGCCGGAGCTCGCCGTGACGAGTTCGCGGCGTCGAGGGCGCCGACGATTCGTACAAGGTCGGGATCGGGGTTCTCCCCGAGGATGTCCGCGTATTCTCTCCGAACGTCTACTTCGCGCCGCATTAGTTTCGCTCCTTGTAACTCGCCCGCAGGTCGTTGAGTATGCGCGTGAGCTGCTTCTGCACTGATGCTTCGCTCTTGTTCACAACGTGCGAGATCTCGCGTGACGTGAGCCCGGCGGAGAATCTCAACGCTAACAGCTCCTGCTTCTCGGACGCCAACCCCGCCGTCAGGCCCCGCAGCAAGGTGAGTTCCTCCTGCAACAGGACGCCCTCGTCCGGCGCCCGATAGTCCGCAGGATGCATCTTCTCCAGCAGCAGGTTCCAGCTCAGCGTCGTGCGCCGCTGTCGGTAGTAGTTGGACGCCAGGTTGTGGGCGATCCGAAACAGCCAGGCGGAGAACGGAGCCTCGCCAAGCTTGTAACGCGGCAAGGCGGCAAGCGCCTGCGTGAACACCTGCTGCGTGAGGTCGGCCGCATCCTCCTCGGAGGTCGTACGGACTCGCAGAAAGCTGTAGATCCGGTCGAGGTAGCGGGTGTACAACATTCCAAAGGCGGCGGGGTCGCCCTGAGCAGCCAGTATCAGCGAGCGCTCATCCCCGTCGTCCTCGTAGTTTCGCCCTGCGCGCGCCGCCGCAACACCATCCATCGCGTCCGTTCTCCTGCTGGGCCGTCCAGGTACTTCGAGCAGCGCCGTTGTCGAGTCGCCTCCGTTGCTAGTAATAACACATTAGCGGCAGAAACCGGACATGACCGTGAGCGTCTTCCCTGGTGCGAGTCCCTTGACGCTTCAAACTGCGGATGTCGCCTCGGTAATTCTAGTGCAAGGTTAAGCGGCGCCCTGTGAATAGGGAGTCCAGTCGGGTGTTCCCACGAGGGCGTTCAATTGAACGCCCCATCAGTGCAACGCGATCTGCGGCGCGCTCTCGGCGTCGGTTAATCCGGGCGTTTTCATGGCGTCCCACAGCGCCTCGTACTGCTATGCACGAGTTCGCGACCACTGCGCTCACGCTCGGACGCTGCGGAGCGGGGACGCGATCAGGAGCACGAGCTCGATGCCGAGTGCTGCGGCGCCCACGATGAGCGTTTCCCTCAGCCCGATCGCGCCGCCGAGCAACCCCCCAAGCGCGGCGCCCGCCGCTCCCGCCCCGAACAGCACGAACCGCCGGGCCGCGGTGACCCGACCGAGCAGCCGGACGGGCGTGATTCCCTGGCGCAGGCTGACCTGGTTGACCATGTACATCGCCGCGCCGACGCCGGTGAGCAGTTGGCCCACGACCACAAACGGCAGGGTCGGTCCTAAGAGGCCCGCCGCAGGCAGGCTCAGGACGCCGACCGCCCAGAGCGACTTGCCCAGTATCATCGCCGGCCCAACGCCCATAGTACGCGCCGTGCGACCGGCGAGCGCCGCGCCGATGAGTGAGCCGCCGCCGCCGCACGCGAGTACCAAGCCGATGCTCGACGGCCCGAGCTCAAGCTGCCGCGCGAGGAACAACAGCAGTACGGCGCCCTCCAGCGCTCCCGCAAGCATCCCCATGCTCGATGTGATAGTGAGCGTCCTGAGCAGCGGCGCGGCGACCAGCTCGCTGAAGCCCTCCATCACCTCCCGCCGAACCGATACTCTAGCTTTCCCGCCGATTCGACGCCCGTCCTGAGATCGGACCCCGCGCAGCGACCACGCCGAGAGCAGGTACGACGACGCGTCCGCGAGCAGGGCTTTCGGCGCACCCAGGACCTGAACCAGCCCACCGGCGGCGCCCGGCCCGGCGATGGCGACAACGGAGTCGCTTATCGAGAGTTTACTGTTGGCTTCCACTAGCTGCGCCCTCGTCACGAGCGTCGGTAGCAGCGCAATGGAGGCTATCTGAAAGAAGACCGTCAGACTTCCCGATAAGAATACTACTATCCACAGGTGGAGAAACGTGACCTGACCGAGCGCCGCAGCAGCGGGGATGGAGCCCAGCAGCGCGGCTCGGCCCAGGTCGGCCCCGATGAGTATCGGTCGCCGCTGGGTGCGATCCACCCATACACCCGCCGCCGGCCCGAAGAGGACGTTCGGCAGCGAGCCGGCGATTCCGAGCAAGCCCATCTGTGCGGGCGACGCGCGAAGCACAAGTACGGCGGTGAGGGGCAGAGCGACGTTCGTGATCGAAGTCCCAGCGCTCGACACGACCTGCGCCAGCCACAGCCGAAGAAACGCGCGGTTGCGCCAGAGGCTTGCCGAGGCTGCGTCGGTCGCCGCGTCGCTCATCACTGCGTCCTTCCAATTGCACATCTGCACGGCCACGGAGGCGCGCCGACCCGTCTGCTGCGTGGTACGCGCCTTCGCCGCCCCGACGCTGAGGGCTATCGGCGGGGCGGGTCCCCCCACGACCTGTCCGGGCGAGGCGGGCGTGGACGGCGTCGGCTCGACTCCCAGGCTACTCGGTCCGACGCAGGGCGGCCTCCAGCCTCTGGGCGCGCAGGGCGAACGTGACGTCGCCTCGGGTGCGCTCCAGTATGCCGCGCGCCTGGTCGGTTGTGCGCCTCAGTCCGCCGGTCACGGCGTCGGGGTAGTCCACGGTGACGAGCAGGTTGTAGATGTCCTCCATGGCTTCGAGCAGGTACTCAGCTTCTTCGGCCTCGCCTCGGCGTAGTATGTCGAGCGCCCGGCGTCGAAGCTCGCCCACTGCCTCGCCGAGACCGTTGAGATACGGCGCCACGTCCACACCGACCTCGTCGTGGGTCGGCATACTTTGTCGGCGCACAAGCGCAAGCGTGAGCACAGCCTCGGCATACTCCTTGTGGGCGTCCTGAACGTAGCCCGCCCAGTAGATCTCCGGGTGGTCGAGCAGGTCCTCGCGGAGCTGTTCGAGCGTGGCTCCAAGTTCGTCGAGCGCACCCGCCGCCGCATCGTACTCGCTGCGGTGAGTAGCCCGAATCGAGTTTGCCGATTGTCGGACGACTGTACGGGAGATGGCGAGCGCCCGCTCGCGAGCCGAGTTTTTTGCTTCCAGGCGCGCGGCAGCTTGCGAGCCCGCCGCGTCGAGGCCCAGCCCGTCCTGGTTGGTCATTCGTTCCTCCTGCCGCCGTCCGGCGCGTCGCCGCTGCGTGCGTCGGTCTTGGGAGGCGTCAGCTTAAACTGTATGAGCTTGCCGAGCAGCTCCGTGAACCCGAAGCGTCGCTCCCGTTCGGGCACGGCCTGGAGCATCAACACCCCCCCACGGCGCCCGTACTCGCGCCCGCAGCGCAGGCAGACTGCGGCGCGCGGGCGGCTTTCCAACGGACCCTCGCACGCAGGGCAGCGCAACACCGAGAGGAACTCCTCCTCCTCGGGCGGCACGTCGGCGAGGGGCGCCGGCCCGAACGCCCGCTCGATCTCCGCGCGAAGCTCCTCGCGCTCGATCTCGCCCGAGAGCAGCGTGAGCCCCTCGACCCTGACGACGGGTGCGACGACGCCGTACCGCTCGTTCAGCGCGGGGTCGGACTCCAGCGCCGTCTCGCGGACTTCGAAGCCCATCTCGGCGGCCAGCTCGTGCAGCCGCGACCTGGCCGCCTCGCACTGCGGGCAGTCCCGCCGGGTGAGCAGGAGCACCGCGCGTATGTCGTGGCTCGCCGTCGCCGTTGGCTGAACGGTGTCGTGCGGCTCGTTGATCTGTCCCATGGGCGCGATTATATCAGCCGGAGTCGGGTTTGGGAACGTTGGTGGGAGAGGGGTCGGAGGCGGCCGCAGCGCACTTGTCGTCCCAGCTGCGCTGGATCGTGTCGCACACCTCCTGGGGTGAATCGGTGACCATCAGCAGGCTCAGATCTGCGGGCGAGACCTTGCCCTCCGCCATCATAGTCGTCCGTATCCAGTCGAGCATGCCCTGCCAGTAGGCGCTGCCGAACAAGATCACCGGGAAGTTGGATACCTTGCCGGTCTGAATCAGAGTGAGCGCCTCAAACAACTCGTCGAGTGTGCCGAAGCCGCCGGGGAAGATGACGAAGGCTTCGGAGTACTTGACGAACATGGTCTTGCGTACAAAGAAGTATCGAAAGTTGATCGGCACCTGCACGTAGTGGTTAGTGCCCTGCTCGAACGGCAGCTCGATGTTGCAGCCGATGGACTCGCCGCCGCCCTCCGTCGCCCCCCTGTTCGCGGCCTCCATGAGGCCCGGGCCGCCGCCGGTGATAATGCCGAAGCCGGAGCGAGCGAGCGCTCGGGCGGTCTCACGCGCAAGCTCGTACATAGGGTCGTCGCTCGTCGTCCGAGCCGAGCCAAAGACCGCGACCGCAGGGCCGACGTGCGCGAGCGTGTCGAAGCCCTCGACGAACTCTCCCATAATGCGCAGCACCCGCCAGGGGTCGGTCTGCCTGAAGTCCGGCAGACTCGCCCGCGCGGGTGTTTCCAGCAGCTCGGCGTCCTCGGTGGTTGAGTGGGACCTCGCAGATCGAGAGAGCGTGGGATTGGGCTCCATCGGCAGGGGTGGGTCGCCGGCGTTGTTGCTCATCAGAGATACTATCCTCGATACCTGGTTTGGTTACGACTCGACGTGCTGTTGTATATCCAAGCCTACCGGACGTCATGGTTCGTGAAAGGATGATGCTGCGTCCGTAGGTACGATTAACGCTGGAAAGCATTCGCGTTGCCGCAGCCGCTGCGCAGGTCGGACGGCGGGCTGACTATCGTCCGACGTACGCTGTGATGCTTTCACTCGCAGAAACCGCGCCGCCGTATCGTAGTGGATCCCACGGATTGAACAACCAAGAGGGTGCGTTGAAGGTGTAGACTGGCCACCAAGAGGCAGCAGTATACGGCAATGTCTTCGTCACAGCCGCGGGCGCCTACAGCGGATTGATTGACTTCGGCCAAGCCCAAGCGGGCGATCCTCGATGGAACCTAGCACGGATAATCCTGTGGGACGGCCACGAAGCGCTCGACGCATTACTCGACGGATATGGACACGACACGGTGACCCAAGACGACCGAGACACTGTTTTTCCGCTCTATCTCCTTGCCTTCGTGATCCACCAGGCGGTCCAGTTTGACCGCAGCGGCCGACGCGACGACGCTCGGTCGCACCTTCAACAGGTGGGCTACGATGAGGCTGAAGCGGGCTGCCCGTTGTTTTGGTATCTGTCCAGTACTCTTCAACGAACTGTCTAAATCGTCTCCGGACGGCCCTACCGCGCAGGAGTGGCGCCGAACCTACCTCGGCCCTCGGCTGCCTCAGTGGAAGTCTGGACGCCGCTTCGAGCGCCCAGGTCGCCAAAGGGTTGTACAAGAGTTGCTTACCCTATAAGCGCTGTACTATGATTGCATATCAGACGCATTGCATAATACTATACCCACTTGCGCTAAGATGGATCCAACACACAGCATAGGCGCAAGATTGGTCAATCGCCGCTGCGCAGGCGCTCCGACCTTACAGCTATAGTAGACGCAATGAGAAACGTCGGGTTCGTAGTCGTACCGTCCAGGCCGACGCGTTGGCAGCGGGTGCGAGGTACTCAATCGGCAAAGCGAGTTGTGGTCGGGCGATACTAGAGCAACGACGGCGTCGCCCGGCGGACTCGGGGAATATTCGGAGGTAGGGTAAAACAGAATGACATCACCACTCTCCGACAACGATTCGGCCCAGGCCGTCGTTGTTCCGTTCGGCAAGACCGCCCCCGGCCCACGCGGCAATCCCTTGCTCGGCAGCGTGCTCGACATGCGACGTATGGACATGCTCCAGTTCTACCAGGACGCCTGGCGCGGCCACGGCGATGTGGTACGCTTCCGAATGGGTCCCCTTACCCAGCACCTCGTTATCGAGCCCGAGCACGTCAAGCACATCCTGGTGAGCAACAAGGGCAACTACGTCAAGGGCATCGGCATAGCCAAACTCAAGATGCTGCTTGGCAACGGCCTGTTCACCAGCGAGGGGCCCTTCTGGCAACGTCAGCGCCGGCTCATACAGCCTCCGTTTACAGCCAAGGGCGTGGCCAAACTCGCAACCGACATGACAGACGCTGCCGACGCAATGCTACAGCGCTGGGACGCGCCGAGCAAGCGCGGCGAGACCGTTGACGTATCCCTGGAGATGATGCGGCTGGCTTTGAACATCATCGCCAAGACCACCCTCAACATTGACGCGAACAACATCGCCGGAACCACGTACGAGGCGTTCACCGGCGCGCTCGAGTTCATCGTGAATCGAACCGTCACCATCGTGGACGTGCCGCTCTTTGTTCCCACCACACAGAACCGAAGGTTCAAGAACTCGATCGAGACGCTCGACAAGATCATCTACGAGATCATTGCCGACCGCCGCCGGCATCCGTCCGACACGCTCGACCTCCTGTCGCTGCTTGTACATGCGCGGGACGAGGACAGCGGCGAGGGCATGACCGAACAGCAACTGCGCGACGAGGTGATGACGATCTTCTTCGCGGGGCACGAGACGACCGCGCTCACACTCACCTGGGCCTGGCATCTGATCTCGCAGCATCCCGATGTCGAGGCCAAGCTGCACGCCGAGGTGGACGCGGCCCTGGACGGGCGGACGCCCACAGTCGAAGATGTGCCGGCTCTGCCCTACACCGAGATGGTGGTCAAGGAAGTCATGCGCCTCTACCCGCCGGCCGCGCTCTTTGTGCGAGACGCCGTCGGCACGGACGAGCTGGACGAGTATCACATACCCAAGCGCTCCATGATGGTGCTGTCGCCCTACATGACCCATCGGCACCCCGACTACTGGGATCGCCCAGAAGACTTCGAACCCGAGCGGTTCGCTCCCCAGAGGGCGAAGGATCAGCATCACTACGCGTATATCCCGTTCGGCGGAGGGCCTCGCAAGTGCATCGGCAACCACTTCGCCATGCTCGAGACCACGCTTGTAATCGCGATGGTTGCGCAGCGCTACAGGTTGCGGTCGGCGGACGGCCTGCCTGTTGCACCGCACTTCGGGGGCACGCTGCGTCCGGCGAGCCGCCTGCAGATGATCGTGGAAGGGAGATAGATGTCAACCTCCGCCAACCCTGTCGTATCCGACGACCGCGCAAGCCAGACCCGGCGAATACGGCAGTTTCTGCTCGTAAACGCACCTGTGGCGTTCGGCTTCGGCGTCGTTCTCTTCATTCTCTATGGAGTCTATCGCCTTCCATTGATCGCTATCTGCGGCGTTTGTGCGGTCGGGATGAGTGTCGTTTACCTGGCGGCCTTGCGGGAGGTACACCGGAACAATCTCGAGTCCGCCGTAGTGGCGATTTGCTTCGGTCTGTGGGGGCTGGCTATCTCCCTTGCGATAATGGTGCCGACGATCTACACGGTCCTGGCCGTAATCTGCTTCTGGCCTGTGATCGTTGCGCTGCCGTTCATCGGTGGACGCACATTGATCCGAGTGATAATTGGCTCCACCGTTAGCTCGGTAATCGTCGCCGCGCTCTCGCTGCGCGTAGAACCGTTCTCACTCTACCCCCTTCCCAGTTGGCTGGTAGACGTCGTACCGTTTATAGTAACCCCCATCATTACCGGCCTCGGCTTCCTGCTGCTTTGGCAGTACAGTAGTAGGCTCAACGACACGCTCGCACAAATGCTCAGGGCCAACTCCGCGCTTCAGGAATCGGAGCGCACTTTGGAGACGAAGGTGTTGGAGCGGACCGCAGAGCTAGCCGGCGCGAACGATGAGTTGCGCGCTTCGGAGCACGTGCTGGCCCAGACCAACGCCGCGCTGAGCGAGGCCGAGGAGAGATCGCGGGCCATCGTCGAGGCTAGCCCGATACCCATCGTCATCACCCGGCTCGCCGACGGCCTGTCCCTGTACGCCAACGGACACGCTGAAGTACTCTTCGACATGCAGGCCGAGGCGGAAGGCTTTTACCTGTCCACGGACTACTACTACGACCCAGCGGATCGGTCGCAGGTGCTGAACGAACTGCAAGTACGCGGTCGTGTCGGCCCGCGCGAACTGCAATTGAAGCGCCCGGACGGGTCGCCCGTCTGGGTCTCGCTCACAATCCACCCAATGCACTACGGCGAGGATCCCGCCCTCTTTGCCGGTATGGTGGACATCTCCCCGATCAAGCAGGCGGAGGTTGAGCTGCGCGAAGCCAAGGAAGTCGCTGAATCTGCTAACCAGACGAAGTCCGCCTTTTTGGCCAACATGAGCCACGAGCTTCGCACGCCGCTAAACGCGATCATCGGCTACAGTGAGATGCTTCAGGAGGAAGCCGAAGACGTTGGAGAAGAGAGTTTTGTGCTCGACCTCAAGAAGATCAGCTCCGCCGGCAAGCACCTGCTTGAGCTGATCAACAGCATCCTCGACCTCTCGAAGGTGGAGGCCGGCAAGATGGACCTGTACTATGAATCGTTCGACGTCCCGAGCATGGTTCGCGACGTGAACACAATTGTAC
>Ga0136612_10001376_pt1 | contig 10329 bp, 8 predicted proteins | sample AntDryUQ224A2306_2_FD_106644 | JGI IMG/M metagenome (GOLD analysis project Ga0136612, IMG submission 106644) | Polar desert sand microbial communities from Dry Valleys, Antarctica - metaG UQ224A (23.06) | ecosystem: Environmental > Terrestrial > Soil > Desert | place: Antarctica: Dry Valley...
CTACGTCAACCATCAGTTCGTGCCCGCTCGCAGACTCGGTACCAACCCCTACGGCGTCTGGACAGCCAAGGAAGTCTGGACCCTGACCGAGTGGCACAGCTTCGGCAACCTGCGCCAGGACGTGGGTGCGCTGGTGATGAACAAGAACTCGTCGGGCATAAGCATCGTCAACGTAGTCGGCGGACTCGGTGCGATCTTCAACGGATCGCGCATAGCTCACTGGAACGCGATGGGCTATCCGCAGGCTGCACCATTCGCCGGTGAGCGTCAGTACCAGAACCAGTCCTCGTACGCAGCCACAGACGCAGTGAACGCCAGACCCGGACCCGACACCACAGGTGCAGGCAACGACCTGACGGGTGGGTCGAGCGGTGGACCGTGGATCAAGGGATACACCGCAAGCGGCGGTTACATGAACGGTGTCAACAGCTACAAGTACGTGAGCCCTTCGATGCCGCTTGAGATGTACAGTCCGTACATCGGCAATGAGGCGCTGCTGCTGTACAACACAGTCAAGGACCGACCGTAGCACCAACCCTTGCCAAGAGGCGAGGCGAGGCGAACACAAGGGGGAGGCGGGCGTCCGTCTCCCCCTCTCTGCGCCCGGAGGTTATTGTGCAAGACCTACGGACCGGCCTGCGTTCACTGATCTCAGTCTGATTCCAATACCGTGCGCTGCAGGGGTCCCGTGGTATATGCTAACGGGTAGGAGGACGCACAAACATGACCATGCCCGTCGAACCTACCGTACTCGCTGCAATGCCGCTCTTTAATGGGCTCGCCCCGTCGGAGCTATCACGGATCACCCAGGCGCTTCATCGCCGCAACGCGCCTGCGGGCGTCGGCCTCTTCAGCGTAGATCAGCCTGGCGAGGTAGTCTACATCATCCAAAGCGGCACAGTGAAGGTACACGTCGAGCAGGGCGACGGCGACGACGTGACGCTCGCCATCCTCGGCCCGGGTCAGACCGTAGGCGAGATGGCGGCGGCGGACAGCCTCACTCGCTCCGCAACGGTCGTGACTTTGGAACCCTCGGTATTGCTCTGGACCAACCGCGTCACATTTCAACACTGGCTGCGCACCTATCCCCAGATCGCGCTCAACCTCGTGCGCATCCTGTCGCGTCGGCTTCGGGTGGCGAATGCGCACATCCAATCGCTGGCCTCGCTGGACGTGTACGGCAGGGTGGCCCGACAGTTGCTGGTGCTCTGTGAGGAATACGGCGTGCCGGACTCACAGGGCGGCGCTCGCATACCGCTCCGCCTCACGCAGACGGACCTCGCCGAGTTGGTGGGCGCCTCGCGGGTGCGTATCAACCAGGTGATCGGCGACTACAAGGAGCTCGGCTATATCGCCGTCAGTCGTGAGCACCACGTCACGGTTCGCGACCGAGCGGCGCTGGCGGCCCGGTGCGAGTGACGCGTACAGTGGTAAAGCACAGATGAAATTTCGGGATTGACGACGCACCGTTGACGCCGAACGTGGTTGGCCCTATACTAATCGCGCGGGAGGCGTAGCGGCCGTATCTCCGCCGCCGAACCGGGGCGTGAGAGCATACTGTTTAGTAGTAGTCAGGTGACCGATGGCGATTCAGACTGAGAACAAAGAGCAACTGCTGGAGCTTTATCGCAAGATGTTGCTGATCCGCCTATTCGAGGAACGTGCGGCACAGTTGTATACACAGGCGCATATCGGAGGCTACTGTCACCTCAACATAGGTGAGGAAGCCGCAGTCGTCGGCACACTCACAGCGCTGCGCGACACGGACTACGTGTACACGTACTACCGTGAGCACGGCCACGCGCTAACCCTTGGGAGCGACCCAGCAGCCGTGATGGCCGAACTCTGCGGCAAGGTCACGGGTGTGTCGAAGGGTCGCGGCGGCTCCATGCATCTCTTCGACCTGGACAATAGGCTCTACGGCGGCTACGGCATCGTCGGCGGCCACCTGCCGCTGGCGGTAGGAGCCGCGCTCGCGATACAGTATCGCGAGCAGGACGACGTCGTAATGTGCCTCTTCGGCGAAGGGGCGACGAACATCGGCGGATTCCACGAGGCGCTGAACTTGTCCAAGGTCTATCACCTGCCCGTCGTGTATATCTGCATCAACAACCAGTACGCGATGGGTTCGCGTCCGGACGAAGACTCCGCCGTCCCCGAGGCCTGGATGAAGGCCTGCGCGTATAACATGGAGGCCGAGCGCGTGGACGGCATGGAAATGTTCACAGTGCGAGAGGCGGCGAAGCGAGCGGTGAACAAGGTACGCGACACCCGCGATCCCTACTTCCTGGAGGTTGAGACGTATCGCTTCCGGGGCCACTCAATGGCCGACGCCGGGGCTTACCGCAGCCGCGACGAGGTTCAGGAGTGGCAGCGTCGCGACCCAATAGCGCTCTACGCCGCCAGGTTGGAGGAAGAGGGCGTGTTCGACTCCGAGCTGCGAGAGGAGATAGACTCCTCCGTCGAGCAGGAAATCGAGCGCGCCGTCAAGTTCGCGCTCGAAAGCCCATCTCCTGATGTTGAAAACCTTTACGATAATGTGTACACACCGCAGGACTGGGAGTAATTACTTGGCGATCAAGACGTACCGCGAAGCCCTCAACGAGACTCTGCGAACCGAGATGCGCCGCGACCCCGACGTGTTCATCATCGGACAGGACGTCGGCAAGTTCGAGGGCGCCTACCGAGTGACCCAGGGTTTGCTCGAAGATTTCGGCGCAAGGCGGGTCAAGGACGCGCCCATCTCCGAAACCGCCATCGTCGGCGCCGGCATCGGCGCGGCTATGCTCGGCCTGCGGCCCGTTGTAGAGTTTATGACGATCAACTTCACCCTCGTGGCCATTGACCAGATAGTCAATCACGCGGCGAAGATACGCTACATGTTCGGAGGTCAGGTCTCCGTACCGATGGTTATCCGTACGCCCGGAGGCGGCGGCCAGCAGCTTACCGCGCAGCACTCGCAGAACTTCGAGCACTGGTACGCCCACGTGCCGGGGCTCAAGGTCGTGGCGCCGACCACTCCCGCCGACGCGATGGGCTTGCTCCGCACAGCGATACGGGACAACGATCCCGTGTTCGTGCTCGAAAACCTCGCGCTCTACAACACACGCGGCGAGGTTCCCGACGGGGACCATACCATCCCTCTCGGCAAGGCGGACGTCAAGCGGGAAGGCTCCGATCTCACGATCATCGCCCACTCGCGAATGGTGAACGTTTCGCTCATGGCAGCCGAAAAACTGGCCGAGGATGGGATCGAGGCCGAGGTAGTGGACCTGCGCTCGCTCCGCCCGCTCGACACCGAGACGATAGTCGCCTCCGTGCAGAAGACGAACCGGGCTATGACGGTCGAGGAGGGATGGCCGACCTTCGGCGTCGGCGGCGAGATAGTCGCACTGCTGATGGCCGAGGCGTTCGACGACCTCGACGCCCCCGTCCTGCGGGTCGGCGGCGAGGAAGTGCCGATGCCGTACTCCAAACCGCTCGAGCGCGCGGCCATCCCCTCGGTGGACAAGGTGATAAAGACGGCTATGCGGGTGCTCGAGTAGCGCTGCGCCGACACTAGAACGATTCTCCCCACACCTGCGGGGTGAACCCTATACGAAAGGCTGCCAAATGGATCTCGCAATGCCGCGACTCAGCGACACGATGGAAGAAGGTACCGTTGGTCGGTGGCTGAAACAGGAGGGCGATCGCATCGAGAAGGGTGAGATCATCGCCGAGATCCAAACCGACAAGGCCAACATGGAGCTCGAAGCCTACGACGGCGGCGTGCTCGAACGCATACTCGTCCAGGAAGGCGAGACAGTCGCCATCGGCGAGCCAATCGCGGTGATAGGCTCGGGCGCCGACGGGGCTAATGGCGATGCACCCCCCCGCGAGCCAGAGGCACAGCAGGCTGAGCAACCTCAGGCAACCCAGCACGCCGAACCGAGCAGACAGCCCGAACAGGCGATAGACACGGAAGCCCGCACTGAACAGGAGATCAGCGGCGTGGAGAACGCCGAGCCGACGGCGCCCACGGGGCCGCAAGGACGGATAAAGGCCTCGCCCCTTGCTCGACGCATCGCGCAGGAAAAAGGGGTGGACCTCGCGACCGTGCAGGGCACGGGGCCGAACGGTAGGATAGACCGAGACGACGTGGAGCAGGCCGCAGCGAAGTCGCCCACACAGCAGGCGCCCGAGACGACGGCCGCCCAGGAGGCTAGACCTGCGGACGACGAAGCAGCTCCCCGGCCCGCCCCTGCTCCGGACGGTGAGGTGAAGCCGCTCACCCGAATGCAGCAGATCGTCGCCCAGCGGATGGTGGCGAGCAAGACGCGGGTACCGCACATCTACCTCACTATTGATATAGACATGGCGGGCGCTATCGAACTCCGTCGCCAGGTCAACGCACTCGGAGACCAGGCGGTGAGCTACAACGACGTGGTGGTCAAGGCGTGCGCGCTTGCGCTTCAGTCCCACCCTGTTGTAAACTCCTCGTTCAGTCCGGAGGGTATCCACACCAACCCCGACGTAAACATCGGCGTCGCGGTGGCTATCGAGGGCGGGCTCATCGTGCCGGTCGTTCACCACGCGGACCGAATGATGCTGCGCCAGATCGCCGCAGAGAGCCGTCGGCTCATCGAGGCGGCGCGCTCGAACAAGCTCGGCGCACAGGACCTGGCGGATGGAACCTTCACGGTTTCGAACCTGGGAATGTACGGCGTCGAGGAGTTTGGCGCTGTTATCAATCAGCCGGAGAGTGCGATCCTAGCTGTGGGCGCGATAACGGAGAAACCCGTCGTGACCGACGGCGAGGTGACGATTGGCCAACGCATGCGCGTGACAATCTCCGCCGACCACCGCGTCGTCTACGGCGCCCACGCGGCCGAGTTTCTCCAAACGCTCAAGCGGCTGATCGAGAACCCGCTGAACCTGGGGTACTAACGCTCGGCAGAGCAGACGATCGTCCAGATACAAACGAGCCTGCGCACGACGTCGGCTAGGAGCGCGCCGCAGCCGGGCTTGACTTTGTGGGCGGCATGATACATACTCTGCCCTACGCCGCCGCAGACGGAGGTGCGACTCCTTTGAGAGTGGAGGAACTGAACATGAGCACGACCTCGGATAGGACGGCTGTGCAATTGGAGGATCGGCACACTCCGCTGGACCTGGACGCCGACGACCTCAAGCGGATGTACTACACAATGGTGCTCGCTCGCTCGCTCGACGAGCGGATGTGGATACTCAACCGTCAGGGCAAGGTTGCGTTCGTGATCTCCGGCCAGGGCCAGGAGGGAGCGCAGGTCGGCTCGGCGTACGCACTGCGACCCGGCAAGGACTTCTTCCTACCTTACTACCGGGACTTGACCGTAGCACTCACCGCCGGGATGAGCCCGCGCGACTTGATGCTCGCCCTCTTCGCAAGGGCCGAGGACCCCGCGAGCGGCGGACGCCAGATGCCCGGCCACTACGGCCACAGAGCGCATAACATCGTCTCCGGCTCCAGTCCAATCGCCACCCAGATACCGCACGCGGTAGGCATCGCGATGGCGGCCCAGATCAAGGGGGAGGACACGGTCGTCGCTGTGTACTTTGGGGAAGCCGCGACAAGCAAGGGCGACTTTCACGAGGCGATGAACTTCGCCGGTGTGCTCGACGCCCCGGTAATTTTCATCTGCGAGAACAATCGGTACGCGATCTCAGTTCCCGAGAAAAAGCAGATGTCCGTGCCCAACGTCGCCGATCGCGCACAAGGCTACGGCTTCCCCGGAGTTATCACCGACGGCAACGACGTGCTCGACGTGTACAAGGCTACAAAGGCTGCGGTGGACCGAGCGCGCGCAGGAGACGGCCCGACGCTTATCGAGTGCAAGACGTACCGCATCGTACCACACTCCTCCGACGACGACGAGAGCCGTTACCGGCAAAAGGTGGAGGTCGAGGAGTGGAAGCTGAAAGGCCCCATCGAGCGGCTGCAACAGTACATGTCCGAGCGTGGTATCTGGAGCCAGGAGCTTGAGGACGAAGCCCGCAAGCGAGCTATGGCCGAGGTTGACGACGCCACTGTGTACGCCGAACAGGCCCCCTCGCCCGACCCCTCGACTCTGCTCCGACACGTCTTCGCAGAACAGGAGCATTAGATGCCTGTCAAGACGATCATCCAGACGATCCGCGACACGCTCTTCGACGAGATGCAGCGCGACGAGAGTATCATTGTGCTGGGCGAGGACGTGGGGCTCGCGGGCGGTGTGTTCGGCGCGACGAAGGGGTTGCAACAGGAGTTCGGCGAGATGCGCGTGATGGACACGCCGCTCGCCGAATCGGTCATCATCGGCGCCGCGATCGGCGCCTCGCTCAACGGGCTAAAGCCGATCCCCGAGATACAGTTTGCAGACTTCATCCTGCCGGCTTTCGACCAGATAGTCAGCGAGGCGGCGCGGCTGCGCTATCGGTCCAACGGCACGTGGAACTGTCCAATCGTCATACGTGTGCCGTGGGGCGGCGGAATCCACGGGGCGCTTTACCACTCGCAGAGCGTCGAGGCGTTCTTCGCGCACGTCCCTGGTCTGAAGGTGGTGGCGCCCAGCGACCCATACAACGCCGCAGGGTTGCTCCGCAGCGCCATTGACGACCCCGACCCGGTGATGTTCCTTGAGCACAAGCGCACCTACCGTCTCGTTCGGGGCGAGACGCCCGACGGCGAGCGCTACACCGTGCCCATCGGCCTCGCGGAGGTCAAACGGCCGGGGACGGACGTCAGCGTCTTCGCGTATGGGCTGATGCTCTACTACTCCCTGCAGGCCGCCGAGGCGCTCAAGGCCGAGGGACTGGATGTCGAGGTCGTGGACGTCAGGACGCTCCAGCCGTTGGACCGAGACACGATACTAGCGTCCGCCCGCAAGACCGGCAAGGCGCTCATCGTGTACGAAGACAACCTCACCGGCGGGTTCGGCGCGGAGATCGCCGCGACCATCGCACAGCACGCCTTTGAGTACCTGGACGCGCCCGTGCTTCGGCTCGCCGGGCCGGACGTGCCCGCTATGCCGTACGCCCCGGCGCTCGAAGAAGCCTTTCTGCCGAACATTGAAAGCATCGCGGCGTCCATCCGGGAACTCGCCGCGTACTAACACGCACCGATGCGGACGCCGGCCCGGCGATGCGCCGCACGATGTACCACGAGTTGAGAGGGAATCAGTATGCAGATCACTATGCCGCAGCTCGGCGAGAGCGTCGTCGAGGGCACGGTCGGCAAGTGGCTGAAGGCGGAGGGCGACGCGATCGAGCAGTACGAGCCGCTGCTCGAGATCATCACCGACAAGGTGAATGCGGAGTACCCCTCGCCCGTTACGGGCACACTGAGCAAGATACTCGTACCTGAGGGTGAGACCGTGGACGTTGACACGCCGATCGCCGAGATCGCCGCCCAGGGCGAGGCGGGCGAAGAGCCGACGCCTATCGAGCCCGAGCTCGAAACCGCTCAGATGCAGCCCACGAGTCAAAGCGTCGCCGAGACCGCTCGCGAGGACGAGCACGACATCGCCGCCCAGGTGGAAACGATCGAGAGTGAGGGGCGGGCTGCGGCTCCGGCGACCCCCGCAACCGAGAATCGCGAGGAGTCCGGCAAGCGCTACTCGCCGGCGGTGCGACGGTTGGCTCAGGAGCACGACCTCGACCTGACGCAGATAGCGGGCACTGGCGCCGGCGGCAGGGTATCCAAGCAAGACGTCGAGGGATACCTCGAGCGGCTGGCTGCACAACCCACGCAGACCGAAACGCCGACGCCGGAGATCGCCCAGCTCGTTACGCAGGCGCCGCCGCCATCCATACAACGCCCCGCCGCCGTCGAGGACGAAGACCGGCTCGTGCTGCTGAGCCCGATGCGCCGCGCCATCGCAGAGCACATGGTCCGCAGCGCCTTCACCTCGCCGCACGTCACCACTGTAATCGAGGTGGACATGACGCGCATCGTGCGCTATCGCGAGGGGGCGAAGGCCGCCTTTCAGCAGCGCGAGGGCGTGTCCTTGACGTACCTACCGTTCGTTATCCAGGCCGTCGTCGAAGGGCTGAAGGAGCACCCGGTGCTCAACTCCACGTGGACCGACCAGGGGATCGTACTTAAGAAGCACATCAACATCGGCATCGCCGTCGGGATGGAGGACGGCCTTATAGTTCCGGTCGTCAAGGACGCGGATGAGAAGAGCCTCGTCGGCCTGGCGCGCGCCGTCGCCGACCTCGCCGCGCGCGCGCGAGGGGGCAAACTCTCTCCCCAGGATGTGCAGGGCGGCACGTTCACCGTGAACAACCCCGGCACATTCGGCACGCTCGTGTCCACACCGATAATCCACCAACCGCAGGCTGGTATACTGAGCATGGAGGCTGTGGTCAAGCGGCCGGTCGTTGTTGAGGACGATGCGATCGCCGTACGCTCAATGATGTACATGAGCCTCTCGATAGACCACAGGGTGCTCGACGGCCTGCAAGCTGCGCGGTTTCTGCAAAGTATCAAGGCCAGGCTGGAGGGCTTCTCTCCCGAGAGCGTGGGGCAGGGGTGAGGCGCTGAGTGCGCCTCCGAACAACGCGGATCACACTGGATCGGAGCGACGAGTAGACGATGCCAAGAGACGTAATTCACCTGAGCACGGGCGAGCTTGCACCGACCGAGCTGCGCGAGAAGCGGCCCGAATGGCTGAAGGTGCGCTTCCCCTCCGGCCCAAACTTCCGCCAACTCAAGCAACTCATGCGGAGCAACGACCTCCACACCGTGTGCGAGGAGGCCCACTGCCCGAACATCGGCGACTGCTGGGAGCGCCGCACCGCCACGTTTATGATCCTCGGCAGCGTGTGTACCCGTTCGTGCGGCTTCTGCGCGATAGACACCGGCAGGCCGCCCGTTTACGACCTCCTCGAACCGGGCAGAGTGGCGTCCGCCGTGGCCCAGCTCGACCTCAAGCACGTGGTAGTTACGTCCGTTGCGCGCGACGAACTCGCCGACGGCGGCGCAGAGATATTCGCTCGAACCATCCGAGCCATACACAGACGAGCGCCGCAGACCTCCGTCGAGGTACTCATACCCGACTTCAAGGGCGACGCCGACAGCCTCCGAAAGGTCGTGGACGCGGCGCCGGAGATACTCAACCACAACACCGAGACAATTGCCCGGCTGCACCGCAGGGTTCGTCCACAGGCGCTCTATACAAGGACGATGGAGTTGCTACTGCGAGCAAAGGCGATGAACCCGAGGATGACGACCAAGAGCGGAATCATGGTTGGGCTGGGCGAAACGCGCGAGGAAGTTCGCCAGGTGATGCTAGACCTGCGGTCGTCGGGGGTGGACGTGATGACCATCGGCCAGTACCTGAGGCCAAGCCGCGAACACCTGCCGTTGGAGCGCTATTACACCCCGGAGGAGTTTGACGAGATGAAGGCGGAGGGGTTGTCGCTCGGCTTCACGCACGTCGAGTCCGGCCCGCTCGTGCGCTCGTCCTACCACGCCGACGAGCAGGCCGCCCATCTGAAGACTCAGGCGGTTTAGTCGTCCGAATGGACGCTGTGCTCTCCCGGCAGTACCTGCGTCGCAGCGAGCGGCCGGCTGTTGATCCTTCCGCGCCGCCGTCCGCCGCTGTAAGCGGGCCGCATCGCTAGTGCGCATCGTGGAGGTCCGCACGCTCGGACAAGTCTCATACCGTGAGGCATGGAGTCTCCAACGGGAACTCGCGGCGCGCATCGCCGCCGGCGACCTGCCCGAGCAACTACTCCTGCTCGAACATCCCCACACGTACACCCTCGGTCGGAGCGGCGGACTGAATCACCTCCTCGCCTCGCCCGAGGAGCTGGCGGCCCTCGGCGCCGAGGTCGTCGGGTCCGACCGAGGCGGCGACATCACGTACCACGGCCCGGGGCAGCTCGTCGGCTACCCACTCCTGAACCTGCGGCGAATGGGCGGGGACGTACACGTCTACCTGCGTACTATCGAGCAGGCGCTCATCGAGACGCTCGCCGAGTACGGGCTGACGGGCGAGCGCGAAAAGGAGTACACGGGAGTGTGGGTCCAGGGGGCGAAGGTCGCGGCGATTGGAGTCAAGGTGAGCCGCAGTGTGACGATGCACGGCTTCGCGCTCAACGTCTCGACCGATATGGCCTACTTCGACCATATAGTCGCGTGCGGCATCCAGGGTCGACGTGCGACAAGTATGGAGGAGTTGCTCGACGGCGGGCCCGTGCCGGGCGCCGATGTGCTCGACGGCGTGCAGCGAGGCTTCGAGTCGGCCTTCGGCGTCGCGCTCCGCCCCGCTGCACACGTGGCGACTGCTGAACTCAGTGCTCGCGGAGAAACGCGTCAAGCAGCGC
>Ga0136612_10001377_pt1 | contig 10325 bp, 6 predicted proteins | sample AntDryUQ224A2306_2_FD_106644 | JGI IMG/M metagenome (GOLD analysis project Ga0136612, IMG submission 106644) | Polar desert sand microbial communities from Dry Valleys, Antarctica - metaG UQ224A (23.06) | ecosystem: Environmental > Terrestrial > Soil > Desert | place: Antarctica: Dry Valley...
CGCACCCACGTGTCGATGGTGTTCCAGCACTTCGGTCTGCTGCCGCACCGCCAGGTGATCGACAACGTGGCGTACGGGTTGGAGATCCGCGGCGCCAAGAAGAAGGAGCGACACGCAAAGGCCAAGGAGATGGTCGACCTGGTGGGGCTCACGGGTTATGAGCGTTCGTATCCGGACCAGCTCTCCGGAGGCATGCAACAGCGGGTCGGCCTCGCTCGGGCGCTCGCCGTTGACCCCAGCGTGATGCTCTTCGACGAGCCGTTCTCGGCGCTTGACCCGCTTATCCGCCGGGACATGCAGAAGGAGGTCATCCGGCTCCACGAAGAGGTCGGAAAGACCATGGTTTTCGTCACCCACGACTTGCAGGAGGCCCTCAAGCTCGGCGACCGGATCCTCATCATGAGAGACGGTGCCGTGGTGCAGATCGGTACTCCAGCCGAGGTCGTGGCACAGCCAGCAGACGACTACGTCCGCGACTTCGTCAGCGACGTCCCGCGATCACACGTTCTTACGCTGCGGTACGTCATGCGCGAGCCGAGACCGAGTGACTCGGACGAGGGGCCGGTGATGTCACCTGACACGATCGTGCGGCAGGCGGCCCGAGCTGCCCTGGCGTCAGCCCACCCGGTTCGCGTGGTCGAGAACGGCCAGGTCATTGGCATCGTCGACGACGACGCAATTCTGCGCGTCGTGGTCGCCGAAGAGGGTGCGCCGGCATGACCGCCACCGCGACGACCCGCGACGTGGTGGGTCCTGGCACCAAAGTAGGTCTGCGTCGTGTTCCCCGCTGGGGACAGGCACTCTTCGTCCTCGGCATCTGGGTTCTGGTCTGGGCCGTCATGCGCGGGCAGGACACTCTGATCCTGCCCGGCCAAGCCAAGACCGGGCTACACGACTCGATGAGCCAGTGGAAGTCTGACCTGATCGCCGGCCGCGACGACAACGCGTTCATGCAGTTCACGGGATGGATCGCCGACCAGATCGAGGCCGTCGGAACGTGGCTGCAAGAGCTGGTGTCAGAGCCGGCCCCGCCCCGCCCGGTGCCGGAGATTGGCTGGTTCGGGGTGGTGGCTGTCGCAAGCTGGGTGGGGTTCGCTGTCGCCGGCTGGCGTATCGCCCTCCTGGTGCTCGGGTCGTTCCTGGCGTTCGGGCTGCTCGGTTACTGGGAAGACAGCATGGACACACTCATCATCACGTTCTTCTCCGTCGCCGTCGCGCTCGTTGTCGGTCTGCCACTGGCGGTCCTCATGGCGAAGAGCACCCGGGTCACGGCGGTCGTCGCGCCGGTGCTCGACCTGCTCCAGACGATGCCGTCGTTCAACTACCTTCTGCCGGTGTTCCTCTTCTTCGGTCTGGGCATTCCGGCGGGTGTCGTTGCGACCGTCATCTACTGCACGCCGCCGGTCGTACGGATCGCGGCGCACGGCATCCGTTCGGTGTCCGGCACGACGGTGGAGGCCACCGACTCGGTGGGGCAGACACGCTGGCAGCGGTTGCGCAAGGTAGAGCTGCCGATGGCAAAGAGCACCATAGTCGTCGGCATCAACCAGACCACGTTGGCCGCCCTGGCTATCGTCATCATTGGCGGCTTTATCAACATGCCGGGGCTCGGCGGGCCGGTGCTGGATGCACTCACGGGGCAACAAACCGGCAACGCCTTCGTCTCCGGCCTGTGCATCGTCATCATGGCGATCATGCTCGACCGCACCACCACGGCCGCGAGTGTGCATGGTGAGAAGCTGGCCCGTAGCGGAACGTTCGACCCTCGCCGACACCGCATAGTGCTGGCGGTCACCGGGGCTGTCGCCTTGGTGTGCGTCTACTACTCGCGGACATACCTGAAGCTCGCGGAGTTCCCCGAGTCCGCCCTTGGGCCCGCCATCGGACGCGAGATGGCGATGAAGGTGCAGTCGTTCGCCGACTGGTTCACATCAACCTTCGACGCTTGGACCACCGCGATCAAGGACGTGGTGAGCACTGTCCTGCTCAACCCGCTGCAGGACCTGATCGCGAATTCGCCGTGGTACGTCACCGCAGTCGCGCTCACGATGCTGGCACTGGTTGTTTCCGGTCTCAGGCCGGCCCTCATCACGGTGGTCTGCCTGACTGGGCTGTACCTCAGTGATCTGTGGAACGACTCCATGATCACGTTGACGATGACGCTGGTCGGCGCGTTGATCGTCATGATCCTCGCGCTTGTGCTGGGAGTCGCGATGGCCCGACGCCCAGGTGTCGACCTGGTGCTGAGACCGGTTCTGGATGCAGCCCAGGTGATGCCCGCCTTCGTCTACCTGATCCCCACGCTGCTGCTGTTCGGACCGACCCGGTTCACCGCGATTGTTGCCGGTGTCATCTACGCCGCCCCGATTGCCATCAAGCTGGTCGCGGACGGGATCGCCCGCGTGTCGGCTACCACGGTTGAGGCCGCAGTATCAAGTGGTTCGACTGCCTGGCAGGTCATCACCAAGGTCCAGCTGCCGATGGCTCGGGGCAACGTGGTCCTGGCCGTCAACCAAGGATTGCTCTACGTACTCTCGGTTGTCGTCATCGGTGGCCTCGTCGGAGCTGGAGCCCTCGGCTACGACTCCGTCCTCGGCTTCTCGCAGTCGCAGTACTTCGGCAAGGGCATTGCTGCCGCAGGATGCATCGTGCTGCTCGGCATCATGCTCGACCGTTTCGCACGCGGCGCGGTCGAGCGACAGCAGCGAAACAACGACATACTCACCAGGCGGCCGATCAGCGGGGCGATCTGATGCCATGAACTCATACACCACGTAACCGAAATGAAAGAGGACAGCATGAAGAGAGCCAGCAAAGCGAGGCAGACGGCCTCTGTCGGGGTCATGGCGAGCATGGCGCTCGTGCTGTCGGCCTGCGGCAGCGGTGACATCGAGCAAGACGCACCGGCGGCCTCCGGAGGCACGGACTCGGCAGCGGCCGAGTGCGGTGACCTCAACCTTGCCGTCAACCCGTGGGTGGGGATGGAGGCCAGTGTCACGGTGGTCGGTAGGGTCGCCGAGGAAGAACTCGGTTGCACGGTCAACTACGTGAAGACCAAGGAGGAGATCTCCTGGGCAGGCTTCGGCAGCGGCGAAGTAGACGTGATCATCGAGGACTGGGGTCACGAAGACCTCGAGAAGCAGTACTTCGCCGAGTCTGGCGACGGCACCGCGGCGGATGCCGGCCCGAACGGGAACGAAGGCATCATCGGCTGGTACGTGCCGCCGTGGCTGGCCGAGGAGTATCCGGATATCACCAACTGGGAGAACCTCAACAACTACGCCTCCGAGTTCGCGACCTCGGAATCGGGGGGCCAAGGCCAGTTTCTCGGTGCAGACCCGTCGTACGTGCAGTTCGACGAGGCGATCGTCGAAAACCTGGGTCTGGACTTCAAGGTCGTGTTCTCCGGCAGCGAGGCCGCTTCGATCGCGGCGTTCCAGAAGGCCGAAGAAAACAAGGAGTGGCTCATCGGGTACTTCTACGAACCGCAGTGGCTGTTCGCCGAGGTCCCGCTGGTCAGGGTGGAGCTCCCGCCGTATGAGGATGGCTGTCAGGACGATGAGTCGGCTGTCGACTGCGATTACCCGGTGACGCCTCTGAAGAAAATCGTGTCCACGGAATGGATGGACTCGGGTGAGCCGTCAATCGACATGGTCCAGAACTTCGAATGGACCAACGAGGACCAGAACCAGGTCGCGGCATACATCGCCGACGAGGGAATGAGCGCCGAGGACGCGGCCGACCAGTGGATCGCCGACAACCCGGACAAGGTCCAGGCCTGGATGCCCAGCTGACCTGAGCTGGTCACTTCCAATGGCGGAGGGGCGCTTCCAATGGGTTCGAACCCATTGGAAGCGCCCGTATCCCAGGTGAACATGGGATAGAGGCAGGCCGTTGCCCCGGTGGTTGACAAGGGGTGGAGGCACGGCCGATCCTGGCGCTGTCTCGCATAGTGCATCGAGTCTCTTAGTACGCAACACAAGGAGTAACCATGGCGTCGGCCCCAAGCGCCGCGCGGGTCGTTGTCATCGGCGCGGGCATCGTCGGCAACAGCCTCGTCTACCACCTGGCTCGACTGGGCTGGCGGGACATCGTGCAGCTCGACAAGGGGCCGCTGCCCAACCCGGGCGGCTCCACCGGACATGCCTCGAACTTCATCTTCCCGGTGGACCACTCCCGTGAGATCACCGACCTGACCCTCGACAGCGTGCGGCAGTACGACGAGATGGGCGTCTTCACCGAGTCCGGTGGCTTCGAGGTGGCGCGTACCGAGGAGCGTATGGAGGAGCTGCGCCGGCGGATGTCGTCGGCTCGGGCCTGGGGCATCGACGCCGAGCTGGTGACACCGGCCCAGGTGGCAGACCAGGTGCCGTTCCTCGACCCGTCGGTGATCGTCGGCGCGTTCTGGACACCGTCGGTCGGTGTCGTCGACTCGCTGCGCGCCGGCACGATCATGCGTGAACGGGCGCAGCAGCTCGGAGCTCTGCAGGTCGTCGCGAACGCGGAGGTCACCGGCATCGACGTGACCGACGGAAGGGTCGGCACAGTCCGCACCACCGCCGGCGACATCGAGACCGACACAGTCGTCGTCGCCTGTGGGGTGTGGAGCCCCGCTCTGGCTGCGATGGCAGGGGCGCACATCCCGCTCACCCCGGCCGTGCACCAGATGATCAGCGTGGGGCCGGTGCCGCAGCTCGCGGGCAGCGTCGGAGAGATCTCGATCCCGATCATCCGCGACATGGACACGTTCTGCTACGAGCGCCAGCACGGCAGCGACCTCGAGGTCGGCTCGTACGCGCACCGCCCGATCCTCTACGACCCGGCGGACATCCCATCCAACGAACAGGCGAAGCTGTCGCCCACAGAGATGCCGTTCACCGCCGACGACTTCGACGACCAGCTGGAGCAGGCGCTGGAGCTGATGCCGGAGGTCCTCGGCGACCCGCAGGTCGAGATCCGGTACGCGGTCAACGGGTTGCTGTCGCTGACGCCCGACGGGGCGCCGATCCTCGGAGAGACGCCCGAGGTCAAGGGGCTGTGGTCGGCCGCCGCCGGGTGGGTGAAGGAGGGCCCCGGCGTCGGGCGGCTGGTTGCCGAGTGGATGACCGACGGCGACCCGGAGTACGACCTGCACCACTCCGACATCGCCCGCTTCTACCCCCACCAGCGGACCCGGGCTCACATCCGGGCGCGCACCGGCGAGGCGTTCAACAAGACCTACGGCATCGTGCACCCTGGCGAGCAGTGGGCCAGCGACCGCAACGTCCGGCTGGCCCCGATGCACACCAGCCAGCGCGAGCTCGGAGCCTTCTTCTTCGAGGCCGTCGGCTGGGAACGCCCGATGTGGTACGCCAGCAACGAGGCGCTGCTGGGCGACTACGTCGACGCGGTGATGCCGCGCGAGCACGAGTGGGACGCCCGATGGTGGTCGCCGATCATCAACGCCGAGCACCTGGCGATGCGAGATCGGGCCGGTGTGGTCGACCTGTCGGCATTCTCGATCTTCGACGTGGTCGGCCCGGGTGCCCTGTGCGCCGTGCAACGGATCGCCGTGGCCCAGGTCGACGTGCCGCCCGGTCGGGTCGTGTATACACCGGTGCTCGACGACCGGGGCGGCTTCCGGGCCGACCTGACGATCATGCGGCTGGCCGACGACCACTACCGCGTCGTGACCGGAGCTGCGACCGGCAACATCGACCGCACGTGGTTCGCAAACCGGATGCCGCCCGACGGCACGGCGCATGTGGTCGACCGCACCTCGGCGTACACCACGATCGGGGTCTGGGGCCCCCGCGCCCGCGACCTGCTCGGCTCGCTGACGTCGGCCGATGTGAGTCACGAGGGCTTCCGCTTCGGCCGGTGCCGGGAGATCGAGGTCGAGTCGCTGTTGGTGCTGGCGTCGCGGATCTCGTACGTCGGCGAGCTCGGGTGGGAGCTGTACGTCCCGATGGAGCAGGGCGCCCGGCTGTGGGACCTGCTGCTCGACGCCGGCCGGTCGCACGGTGCGGTGCCCGTGGGCATCGGGGTGTACGGCACCACCGGCCGGCTGGAGAAGGGCTACCGCGCGCACGGCGCCGAGCTCGACACCGAGCGCACCATCGTCGAGGCCGGGATGATGCGACCGAAGGTCAAGGACGCCGACTTCATCGGCCGGGAGGCCTACCTCAAGCAGCGGGCGGCCGAGCCGGAGGCGGTGCTGTGCACGTTGACCGTCGACGACCACATCTCGGGCGACGGCACCAGGCGCTTCATGCTGGGTGGCGAGCCGATCCTCACCCGCGACGGACAGATGCTCGTCGACGGGCACGGCCACCGGCCGTACGTCACCTCCGCGGGGTCCGCGCCGTCACTGGGCAAGCACCTGCTGATGGCGTACCTGCCGCCCGCGGGTGCGGTCGTCGGCGGCCAGCTGGCGGTGAGCTACATGGAGGAGCTGTATCCGGTGACGGTGGCAGCAGCGGACGCCACCCCACTGTTCGACCCGGCCAACGAGCGGATTCGGGGGTAGCGGCGGTGGCGAACGTCCTGGTGTGCGTCAAGCGCGTGCCCGAGGCCTCCGGTCAGATCCTGCTGACCGACGACGAGCAGTCGGTCGACGCCCGGCATGTCGGCTGGACCGTCAGCGCGCACGAGGAGGCCGCCGTGGAGCTGGCGACGCAGGTCGCGGCCGCCACCGGCGGCTCGGCGACGGTGGTGACGGTCGGCAGCTCCGACGCCGTCGAGCAGCTGCGGAACGCGCTCGCAGGGGGGTGCGACTCCGCCGTGCTGGTCGAGGCGGACACCACGGCGTACGGGCCGGCCGACGTGGCCGCGGCCATCGCCGACGTCGTGCGCGCCCATGAGGCGGACGGCAACGCGTACGACCTGGTGCTGCTGGGCAACGACGCCGCGGACACGGGGGACTTCCAGGTCGGGATCCGGCTCGCCTCGACCCTCGGGCGTCCGGTCGTCACCGGGATCTCCACCTGTGCCGTAGCCGACGGCGTCGTAGTGGCGCGCGGCGAGGGGCCGGACGGCACCGAGGTGTTCGAGCTGCCGCTCCCGGCTGTGGTCGCCGTGATGGAGGGGGGCGTCGCCCCGCGCTACCCATCGATCCCCGGGCGGATGAAGGCCAAACGGGCTCCGATCGAGACCGTGGTCCCACAGCGGGTCCCGACAGGGTCCGGGCGGGTGCGATGGAAGCTGCCGCCGCCGCAACCGAGCTCGGTGGAGATCCTCGGCACCGGACCGGAGGCTGCACCCGCGGTGGTCGACCTGCTGGAGCGGCTGGGGGTGGTGTCCAGGTGACCCCGGCCGGCGTCGGCGTCCTGGTCGAGACCGACGCGATAGGGACGTTGCTAGTCTCGCAGGAGGCTCTGACCTTCGCCCGGGACCTGGCCGGCGGACGGCCGGTCCACGCCGTCGTCGCAGGTCCTCTGGACGCCGGCGTCCGGGACACCTTGCTCGCCCAGCTAGGGGAGCAGGGCGTCACTGCGCTGCATCACGCGACCGATGATCGGCTGTCCACGTACTCGGCAGCGGCATGGGCCACGTCCGTCGTGGACGTCGTGACGCGGACCGCGTCCTGCGCACTGGTGGCTGCCGGGACCCCGCGCGGCAACGAGGTGCTGGCGCACGCGGCTGTCCGGCTCGGGGTCGCCATGGCGGCCAACGTGCTCACCGTGGAGCAGCCGGATCCGCTGGTCGTCTCGAGGCAGGTGGTGGGTGGGGCCGTCTTGGAGGAGATGCGGCTCGACGACCCTGTCGCGGTGCTGTCGGTCGCCGGTCACGCCCTCGACCCGACCCCTGCCGCCTCGCCGACCGAGCCGGAGGTCGTCACCTTCGCACCGACGCTGTCCGCGGCCGACCTGGTGGCGCGGGTCGTCCGTACCGAGGAGGGCGTCCCCGACGAGTCGGCCGCGCTGGCGTCCGCCCGGGTCGTCGTCGGCGCCGGACGGGGTGCCGGTGGCGCCGACGGGTTCAAGGACCTGATCTCGCTCACCGAGCTGATCGGCGGCGCCCTCGGGGTCTCACGGGTGGTGACGAGCCTGGGCTGGCGACCACATCACGAGCAGGTGGGGCAGACCGGCAGCCGGATCATGCCCGACGTCTACATCCCCTGCGGGATCAGCGGCGCCATCCAGCACTGGGCCGGCTGTCAGAGCGCCAAGACCATCGTGGCGATCAACACCGACCCCGAGGCGCCGATGGTCACCCGGGCGCACTACGCCGTGATCGGCGACCTCCACGAGATTGTCCCCGCGATCAACGACGAGATCCGCCGCCGCCGCGGCTGACCGGTGTCCCTATCCCATGTTCACATGGGATAGCCGCACTCCCAATGGGGTCGAACCCCATGGAAGTGCCCCTCAGCCATGGGAAGTAGGGGGGCCGATATCGCCGGCGAGCAGGTCGAACCACAGCGCGTCGGAGTACGAGCCGTCACCGAGTCGTTCGGCGGCCCGGTGGTGACCCACCTCGGTGAAGCCCGCCCGGCGGGCCACGTACTGGCTGGCGAGGTTGTCGACGGCAGTGCCGAGAGAGAGCCGGCGCAACCCGAGGCCACCCCCGGCGACGTCGGCGAAGGCGTGGTCGACCACGAGCCGAAGCGCCTCGCTCATCACACCCTGCCCGCGAGCGTCGGGATGCACCCAGTAGCCGATCTCACCCGACGTCGGATCCGGACCGTGGAGGTCCATCACGCCGATGTTGCCCAGCAGCATGTCCGTGCGAGGGTCGGCGATGCACCAGGTCACCGAGGCGTCCAGCGACTGCTGCACCTCCTGGGCGAGCAGGTAGGTCCGTGCGTCTCGGTCGGTGTACGGCGCCGGAAGCACGGCCAGCCACTGGCGAGAGCGCTCGTCGGAGCACGCGGCGACGACGCGCGGCACGTCCGCATCGCGGAAACGCCGCAGGACCACCCGTTCACCCCGCAACCCGACCGGCTCGAGCCAACGGGTCCGTGGCGTCATGTCCTGCCCCGGGGGCAGCGAACCGATCCAGGCGTCGACCACCTCGCCGCGTTCGGCCAGCAACCGGGGCACGATGCCGTGGAACGTGAAGCCGGCCGCCCAGGCGACCCGGCGTGACGGAAGGTTTCCGACGGCGGCCCTCCAGTGCAGCGCCGCTACGTCGCCGAGCTCGAACCCCCAGCGCGCCGCGAGCCGCACCGCTCGTGCCATCACCCCGCGCCCTCGCGCCCACGGGTGCAACCCGAAGCCGATGTCGGCCACCGGCCTGCCGCGCACGTCGACGTTCCCGGCGTACCGAGCCCGCCCCGCGTTGTCGAGTGCCTCGATCGCCCAGCCCCGGAAGTCGCCGCGCTCCCAGCCCATCGGGACGATCTCGCGGATGAAGCGTCGCGCGTCGTCTCGGGTGTACGGCTGCGGCACCGACGTCCACCGGACGAACTCGGAGTCGCGGCACATCTCCACGGTGGCGGCGATGTCGTCGTCACTGTGGGCCCGCAGCCGCACGACGCCGTCGTCGAGCACCGGGATGCCGGGTGTCGCGCCCATCTCAGCTCTCCCGTCCGGCGCCGACTGACGGTACGACGGCAAACACCGTCGGGTCGGCCCATCCGGCCGCGGCGAACACGACTCGACATCGTTGCGCGACCGCGTCGGCGCGTTCGTCGGGCACGAGTGTGATGGCGCTACCGCCGAAGCCGCCCCCGGTCATCCGGGCGCCCAGCGCTCCGGCGTCGAGCGCGGCCGCGACCGCCGTGTCCAGCTCGGCACTGCTCACCTCGAAGTCGTCGCGCAGGGACGTGTGCGAGGCGGTGAAGATCTCACCCAGCCGGGTCCAGTTTGCCTCGCGCACCGCGGTGACCGTGTCGCGCACCCGCGCCGCCTCACTGACCACGTGGCTGGCCCGCCGGAACAGCACCGGGTCGACCAGCCGTACCAGATCCCCGGGCGTGGCCACTGCCAGCGCCGCCACTTCGAGCGCTGCGGCGGCGTCGTCACACTGGCGTCGGCGGACGGAGTACTCGCCGTCGCGCAGCGAGTGGCGGGCCGCGGTGTCGACCACCAGCAACGTCACACCGTCTCGGCTCCAGGTGATCGGCACCAGCTCGACGGACGGCCCGATCGTGTCGATCAGGACGGCGTGGCCGACTGACCCGCACATCGACGCGAGCTGGTCCATCGCACCGCTGGGCACGCCGACGTAGTCGTTCTCCGCATGCTGCGCCACCACGGCGAGCTCGACGTCGCCGATGTCGAGCCGCGCCAGGTCTCGCAGCGCCACCGCGACCGCGCACCCCAGAGCCGCCGACGACGACAGCCCGGCTCCTACTGGCACGTCGGAGCGCACCTGCAGGTCGAGACCGGGCAGCTCATGGC
>Ga0136612_10001378_pt1 | contig 10319 bp, 7 predicted proteins | sample AntDryUQ224A2306_2_FD_106644 | JGI IMG/M metagenome (GOLD analysis project Ga0136612, IMG submission 106644) | Polar desert sand microbial communities from Dry Valleys, Antarctica - metaG UQ224A (23.06) | ecosystem: Environmental > Terrestrial > Soil > Desert | place: Antarctica: Dry Valley...
CCGATCTCCGCTCGTATGCCACCGCGCGTGGCGCCCAGCGCAGCCTGAAGCTTGGGAACGATGCCGCCGGAGAGGGCATCGGTGTCGAGCAGGCGCTGGGCTTCCGTGGCATTGACGGCCGCCGCCACGGCGCCGCCCAGCAGGAGCCCAGGGACGTCGCTGATGAAGAGCAGCCGCTCCGCCCCGAGTCCGACCGCGAGCGCGGCCGCCGCTTCGTCGGCGTTCACGTTCAGCGGGCCGGCGGCGAGCGGCGCGACGACAGGGATCAAGCCCGCTACAAGCGCGATCGTCACCGCGGGAGGGGCTGAGGGCACCGCCTCGCCGACATAGCCGAGCTCTGGCAACAACGTCGCGCCCAGGCCGATCTCGTCGCCGAAGAGCGGTACGGCGCGCTCACCCAGGGCAGCGCAGACGGCGGCGTTGACCTCGGCGAGCGACTCGCGAACGATGGGGATCGCGGCGGCAGAGGTCACGCGCCGGCCGTCGACAAATCGCACCTCGATGCCACGCCGCTCGAGCTCGGCCGAGATCTGGGCACCGGCGCCGTGGACAACGACGACGGGCTGCCGCTCGGCAAGCTCGAGCACCAGCTCCGCCGCCTCCGCGGCCACCGCACCACCGAGCTTCACGACCACGACGCTCATGTCCGGTAGACCGCGTTGATCTTCACGTAGTCGTACGAGAGGTCGCTCGTCAGGTAGCTCGCGCTCCCCGACCCGAGGCCGAGGTCGAGCTCGATCCGGCAACCGCCGGTGGAGACGTCCGGCTCGACCCCCTGCGGGGCGCCGCGCTCGAGCACGGTGACGCCGTTGTACGAGAGGCTGACCAAGTCGGGGTCGACGTGCGCAAAGCCGCCGTTCCAGGGAGCGGAGCCGGCCGCCGCGAGGACCCGGCCCCAGTTCGCGTCACGCCCGAAGAGCGCTGTCTTGACGAGCGGGGAGGTCGCGATCCGTGACGCGATCGCGCGCGCCTGCTTCGCGTCCTCGGCGCCCGTGACTTCGATCTCCGCCACCATCGTCGCGCCCTCGCCGTCGGCGACGATCTGCTCGGCGAGCGACGCGCACACCCGGCCGAGCGCGAGCGCGAAGGCGGTGTCGGTGGCAGGCGTCCGCTCGATCCCGCTGGCGCCGTTCGCGAGCAGGCAGACGGCGTCGTTCGTCGAGCAGTCGCCGTCGACCGAGATCGAGTTGAAGCTCGTGTCGACTGCAGGCCGCAGGAACTCGAGCGGCTCGCCCGGCTCGAGTGGGTAGTCCGTGGTCACGACTGCGAGCATCGTCGCGAGCTGGGGGTGGATCATGCCGGAGCCCTTCGCCATGCCGCCGACGGTGAAGCCGTCGAGGGAGACGGCGGCCTCCTTCGTGCAGGTGTCGGTCGTGAGAATCGCCTCGGCCGCGTCGGCACCGCCCGTCGTCGCGAGCATAGAAGCGGCCTCGCGCAGCCCTGAGACAACGCGGTCGAGCGGGAGCAGCGGGCCGATCACGCCCGTCGAGAGGACGAGCACCTCCTCGGCCTGCAGGTCGAGCAGCCGCGCGGCCTCGGCCGCCGTGGCGATCGCGTCGAGCAGGCCGCGCTCGCCCGTCGCGGCGTTCGCGACGCCCGAGTTGACGACGATCGCCTGCGGCTCGGTGGCCGCGAGGTGCTCCTTCGTGACGAGCACGGGCGCCGCCTGGACGCGGTTCACGGTCAGCATCGCGGTGCCGACGGCGGGGACGGTCGAGCGGACGAGCGCGAGGTCCCTCGCGTTCCGCCGGATCCCGGCATGGACGCCCGCGGCGACGAAGCCCTTGGCGGCGGTGACGCTCACACGAGCACCCCCGAAAGCCGCAAGCCGGCCGTCTCGTCGAGTCCGAGGACGAGGTTCGCGTTCTGTACCGCCTGGCCGGCCGCACCTTTGCCGAGGTTGTCGAGCGCGCAGACGACGATCGCCGTGCCGGTGGCGCGGTCTGTGAAGACCCCGATCTCGGCCGCGTCCGTGCCCTGCACGCGCGAGAGCTCGGGCGCGATGCCCTCGGGCAGCACGCTGACGGCCGGCGCGGTGGCGTAGGCCGCCTCGAGCGCGTCGCGCAGGCGACTTTGGGTCGCTGCGACACTTTCTCCCTCGCCGCGCGGCCGCACGTAGCAGGTCGCGATCAGGCCGCGGCGCACGGGCAGCAGGTGCGGGACGAAGCAGACCGGGAAGCCGAGCGCCTGCGCGATCTCCGGCGCGTGCTGGTGCGTCCCGACCTTGTAGGGCGAGACGTTCTCCAGCACAGCGGCCGCATGGGAGGTCGCCTTGAGGGTCTTGCCCGCGCCCGAGACGCCCGACTTCGCGTCCACGATGACGCCCTCCGGCTCGATCTCGTCCAGCAGCGGGGCAAGCGCGAGCAGCGCCGCCGTCGCGTAGCAGCCCGGGTTGGCGACGAGGCTTCCCGCGGGCGGGAAGAGCTCCGGCACCGCGTACGACCAGATGTCGAGCGCCTCCGCCCGAGGGTGCTCGAAGCCGTACCAGGAGGGATACAACGTCGGATCCGAGAGCCTGTGCGCTCCGGACAGGTCGATCACCACCGCGTCGGCAGGCGGCTCGAGCGCGGCCGCGCGCTCGTGGTCGAGGCAGCAGAAGACGAGCTCCGCGCCGGCCGCGAGAGCGTCCTCGTTCGAGACGAACGCCGGCACGCCCGCGCCCAGCCGGGGGTCGAGCGCAGCCGCGGGCAAGCCGACGAGCGAATCGGAGCCGAGCGCGACGAGTTCGAGCTCCGGGTGTGAGAGGACGCGATCGAGGGTCTCCTGGCCCGAGTAACCGGATGCGCCGACAATGGTGGTGGAAATCGCCACGGATGCTTATTATGCTGATAGTATGATTAATATGCAAATGGAAGTAGATGCGAGCCTCGTCCTGGAGGACGGCACGGTCTTCCCCGGTCGCGCGGTCGGGGCGGCCGGCGTGGCCGCGGGCGAGGCGTGCTTCTCGACGGCCTCCGCCGGATACGAACAGGCCGTCACCGACCCGAGCTATGCACGCCAGGTGCTCGCCTTCGCCTATCCGCTGATCGGCAACTACGGCGTGGACGAGCGCCTGCTCGAATCGGACCGCGTGTGGACCGAGGGCGTCGTGATGCGGCGCTCGCGTCCCGCCTGGGCCGCCTGGCTCGCGACGCGCGGCATCGTCGCGCTCGAGGAGATCGACACGCGCGCACTCGTGCGCCGGCTGCGCGCGAACGGCGCGATGCGCTGCGCGCTCGGGACAGCGACGCCCGAGGAGCTGCACGCCCGGGCGCTGGCCCAGCCGCACCTCGACTGGCCGCGCATGCAGGCCGAGCCGGAGCTCGCCTCGCCTCCGCCCGCGCTCGAGGCGTGCACGCCCGAGCCGTTCACCTTCGGCGCCGGGCCGCGCGTCGTCGTGCTCGACTTCGGCTGCAAGCGCTCGATTATCCGGCGCCTCGCGGGCTGCGGCGTCGAGGCCGTCGTCGTCCCAGGCACGTGGAAGGCCGACGCCGTGCTCGAGCTCGACCCCGTCGCCGTCCTGATCGGCAACGGCCCCGGCGATCCCGCGCAGCTGGATGGCCCGGTCGAGACTGTGCGCGCCCTGCTCGATCGCGTGCCGCTCTTCGGCATCTGCCTCGGGCACCAGCTCGTCGCGCTCGCGCTCGGACTCGAGACGTTCAAGCTCCCGTTCGGCCACCGCGGAGCGAATCACCCGGTGCGCGTGACCGGCAGCCATCGCGTCCTCGTCACCGCGCAGAACCACGGTTTCGCGGTCGCGCCGGGGGACGGCGCCGAGGTCAGCCATGTCTCACTCAACGACGGCACCGTCGAGGGGCTGATGGGAGAAGGCTTCACGACCCTCCAGTTCCACCCCGAGGCCGCACCCGGGCCGCATGACGCCGTGCCCTTCTTCGACTGGATCGCAGACGCGTGCCGAAGAGAAAAGACCTTCGCAGCGTCCTGATCGTCGGCTCCGGGCCGATCCGCATCGGCCAGGGCTGCGAGTTCGACTACGCCGGCGTCCAGGCCTGCCGCGCGCTGCGCGGCGAGGGCTACCGGGTCGTGCTCGCGAACTCGAACCCTGCGACGATCATGACCGACCCCGAGTGGGCAGACGCGACCTACCTCGAGCCGCTCGACGCTGAGACCCTCGCGGCGATCATCGCGGCCGAGCGGCCGGATGCGCTCCTCCCCACCCTGGGCGGCCAGACCGCATTGAATCTCGCCGTCGAGCTCGCCGAGGCGGGCGTGCTGGCCGAGTACGGGGTCGAGCTGATCGGCGCGAACCTCGACTCGATCCGCACCGCAGAGGACCGTTCGCTGTTCCGCTCGACGATGGCGGCCGCCGGGCTGCCCGTGCCGGAGAGCGTCGTCGTGACGTCGTTGGATCAGCTGGACGAGTGCCCCCTGCCCGCGGTCGTCCGGCCCGCGTTCACGCTCGGTGGACGGGGCGGCGGGCTCGCGCGAACGCGCGCAGAGCTGGCACAGCGCATCGCGCACGGCCTCGCCGCGAGCCCAATCGATCAGGTGCTCGTCGAGCGCTCCCTGGCCGGCTGGCAGGAGTTCGAGCTCGAGGTTGTCGCCGACACCGCCGGGAACTGCGTCGTCGTCTGCTCGATCGAGAACCTCGACCCCGTCGGCGTGCACACGGGCGACTCGTGGACGGTGGCGCCGCAGCAGACGCTGCCCGACGGCGAGCTCCAGCGTCTCCGCGACGCCGCCTTTGCCTGTGCCCGCGCCGTCGGCGTGGCAACGGGTGGCGCGAACGTCCAGTTCGCGTACGACTCCGGGACGCGCGAGCTCGCGCTGATCGAGATGAACCCGCGCGTCTCCCGCTCCTCCGCGCTCGCCTCGAAGGCGACCGGCTTCCCGATCGCGAAGCTCGCCGCGCTGCTCGCGGTCGGCTACACGCTCGACGAGCTGCCGAACGACATCACCGGCACCGCGAGCGCGGCCTTCGAGCCGGCGCTCGACTACGTCGCCGTGAAGGCGCCGCGCTTCGACTTCGCGAAGTTCCCCGGGGCGGACCCCACCCTCGGCACCGAGATGCGCGCCGTCGGCGAGGCGCTCGGGATCGGCCGCACCTTCCCCGAGGCCCTGCTGAAGGCGCTCGAGGGCGTCGAGTCGGGCGACGCGCTCCCCGAGATCCCCGGCCTTCACCCCTACTTCGCCGGCGAGCTCGACGCGATCCGCGCCGCCGAGGTCGAGCTCGGCGCCACCGGCGACATCCGCGCCGCGAAGCGCTTCGGCCTCCCGGATGCGCGTATCGCGCGCATCCTCGGGATCCCTGAGGCAGAGGTGCGCACGCGCCGCGACCGACCCGGGCGGCTCGCCGTCGACTCCTGCGCAGGTGAGTTCGAGGCGCAGACGCCGTACTACTACCTCTCGCACGAGCTCGGCGACGACGAGCCCATCGCGACCGGCGCGATCGTCGTGCTCGGCTCGGGCACGAACCGGATCGGGCAGGGGATCGAGTTCGACTACTGCTGCGTGCGCGCGGCGCAAGCCTTCCGCCGGCTCGGCCACGAGGTCGTGCTCGTGAACTCGAACCCAGAGACGGTGTCGACCGACTACGACACGTGCGACCGCCTCTATCTCGAGCCGGTGGCCCTCGAACGCGTCCTCGACGTGGTCGAGCTCGAGCGGCCGCTCGGTGTCGTCGTCTCGCTCGGGGGACAGACCCCGCTCGGGCTCGCGCGCGGCCTCGAGGACGCCGGCGTACCTCTCCTCGGCGACCCGCTCCGGGCGATCGAGGCCGCGGAAGACCGTGCGCGCTTCGGCTCGCTGCTGGGCGAGCTCGGGATTCGCGCGCCCGCGTGGGGCCACGCCGAGACGACCGCCGAGGCGCGGCTCCTGGCCGAGGATCTCGGCTATCCCGTCCTCGTCCGCCCGTCGTACGTGCTGGGCGGGCGCGGGATGCGGATCGCGCGCAATGCCGACGAGCTGGAGCTCGAGGGCCCGGCGCTCGTCGACCGCTTCCTCGAGGGCGCGCTCGAGCTGGACGTGGACATCCTCTGCGACGGCAACGACGGCTGGGTCGCGGCGATCCTCGAGCATGTCGAGCGCGCCGGGGTCCATTCCGGCGACTCCGCCTGCGTGATCCCAGCACCCTCGGTCGGCTCGGCGCTCGAGGCCGAGATCCGGGAGCTGGCGCGCACACTCGCCCGCGGGCTCGGCGCACCCGGTCTCCTCAACCTCCAGCTCGCGCTGCGCGACGGGGACGTCTACGTCCTCGAGGCGAACCCGCGTGCGTCGCGGACGATTCCGTTCGTCGCGAAGGCGACCGGCGTCCCGCTCGTCGACCATGCCTGCCGCCTGCTCCTCGGGGAGCAGCTCGCCGACCTCGGCCTGCCCGAGCGCGTATTGCCCGATCGCGCCTGGGCGAAGGAGGCGATCTTCCCGAGCGAGCGCTTCGCCGGAGCCGCCGACCGCGGTGTCGAGATGCGCTCGACCGGCGAGGTGATGGCGAGCGGGCCGACGCCGTCCGCCGCCTACCGGCGCGCCCTCCGTGCGGCAGGCCGTGCCCGCGGGATCGGCCTCGAGCCGCAGCCGCTGATCCGCCGATAGGGTCGTCGGCGGTGTGGGGCGCAGTGTCCTGCGGTCTACGTGTCGCAGGCGAAGTGCAGCCGGCGGGACTTGGCGGACGGTCGCGCTCGCTGGGAGTCGTACACCCTGACGCGCCGGAACCGCGCGGCGAGACTGTCTTTGATCCGCTCGACGCCGAACGAGACCTCGGGGATGCGCTCGGAGTGCAGCCGGTAGAGCGACCTCTCCACGCGCTCGAAGACCTGGAGCTGCCAGACGACGAGCCCGGCTTCCTCCGCGTCGACGACGTCCATCAGCAGGAGGTCGTCGTCGCCGAACCAGATCGCCTGCTGCGGCTGGGCGGCGAGCTCCCCGAGCCGGTATTCCGTGTTGATGTCGAAGACGAAGACCCCGCGATCGGAGAGATGCTCGCGCGCCCGGTCGAAGAGCGACTCCCACTGCTCGAAGACGAGCAGGTGGTTGATCGAGTCGTAGAGGCATAGGACGACGTCGAAGGTCTCACCGAGGCTGACCTTGGTCATGTCGGCGTGCACCAACCGCGCCTCGGGCACCTTCTCGGCCGCGATCGCGAGCATCGTGGGCGACAGATCGACGCCTGTCACCTCGAAGTCGGGCCGCAGCTGCTTCAGGATCGAGCCTGTGCCGCAGGCGAGCTCCAGCACGGTCCGTGCGGCCGGGTGATGCCTGTCGATCAGTGTGCGCACGTAAGCGGCGTGCTCGGCACGGTCCCCCTGAACCGGATCATAGAAACGGGCGAAGGTCTTGTAGCTCTGCACGGCAGCTACTCGTACAGAACGAGGCGGTCGCGGTGGACGGCCTCGAGACCTCGCGGGCGATCGCGCAACTCGGCCGCACCCGCTCCGGCGAGGCCCTTGCCGAGCACGGTGCCGTCGAGGGCCACCAGCTCGACCGCGTCACCCGGGACGAACGTCCCTTCGCAGCGCACGACACCCACGGCGAGGAGACTGCGGCCGTCCTGGGCGACCGCGGCGCGCGCGCCCTCGTCGAGCACGAGCCGGCCGCTCGCCGGCTTCGCGTGCCGGAGCCAGAGCCGGAAGGCACTCGCCGGCGACGCGGCGGCAGTGAAGCGCGTGCCGCGGCCCTCCCCCGCGGCGATCGCCCTCAGCACGCCTTCGCCGCGCCCGGAGGCGATCACGGTCGGTATACCCGCGGCGGCCGCGAGGCGCGCGGCCGCGATCTTGCTCTCCATCCCGCCCTTGCCGAGCGGGCCGCCGCTCCCGAGCCGCGCTCCCTCGAGCGCATCGCCTTCGGCCAAGAGCCGCGCGTCCGGGTCGGCCGGATGGGAGCTGTAGACGCCCTCGACCTCGGTCAGCAGCACGAGCAGTCGCGCCCCGAGCAGCACCGCCACCTGCGCCGCGAGCGAGTCGTTGTCCCCAAACGTGATCTCGTCTGTCGCCGTCGCGTCGTTCTCGTTGACGACCGGGACGACACCGAGCTTGAGCAGGGCCGTGAGGGCGTTCCGGGCGTTGACATAGCTTGCCCGCTCGGCGAAGTCACCTGCTGAGAGGAGCACCTGCGCCGCCTCGAGCCCCTGCGCCTTGAGCGCCGCCTGCCATGCGAGCTGGAGCCGCACCTGGCCGACCGCCGAGGCGGCCTGCAGCTGCGGCGTCGCCCGCGGCCGCCGCACGAAGCCGAGCCCAGGCAGCCCGAGGGCAATCGCGCCCGATGAGACGACGCAAACCTGCTCGCCCCGGCGAACCAGCGTTCCGACCTCCCCTGCTCGCGACTCCAACAGCCCTCGCCGGACGCGCCCGCGCTCGTTCGCGACGAGCGACGACCCGAGCTTGACGACGATGCTCACGAGGGGGAGGCGTCGTCTTCGACGACGCGGTACTGGCGGATACAGAGGTCGCGATAGGTGACGGGGCCACGCGGGCCCGGTGCCCAACCGACTCCGATCCCGGTCTCGGGCGTGCCGAGGAGCTTGAAACCGTCGGTGAGCCGGGTCGTGGCGTTCCGGAAGGCGGCGGTGCCGCGATAGCCGTCGAGAAACCGGGACGCCGCCTCATCGTCCTCGGTCACGACCGAGGCGGCCAGCCCGGAAGTCTCCTCGTTCGCGATCCGCACGGCCTCGTCGAGATCGTCGACGAGATCGAGCGTCACGGTCGCCACACGCTCGGGCTCTCCGGCCCATTCGTGCCCCCGCGGCCGATCGAGCGGCAGCACTCCTTCGATCCCGGCGGCGCGATCGGTGGCCCGCACCTCGACGCCGCGTTCGCGGCAGGCCTCGAGCAGCGTCGGGACGAGCGCCGTGGCTTCCCGGTCGACCAGCGCCAGGTTGAGGCGGTTGCAGACACCGAGCCGGTCGAGACTCTCGCGCGCGACGGCCGCGAGCGTCGCAGCGGACGCGCCTGCGTGCACGTACAGCACGCCGCCTCCCTCCGCGTGGGCGAGCGTGCGGACGCCATTTGACGCCGCCAGGCGCTCGAGCGCGGCGGTCGACTCGCCGCTGCCGCGCAGGATCACGAGCGGGATCAGCCCGGGCAGCGAGACGAGCGCCTCGGCACCGGCTCGCTCGGGCGAGCGTACGAGCCCGACGGCGGCGCCTGGAAGGCCGGCCCCTTTGAGCGCCGGCCTCAGCACCTCGTCCACGAGGAAGGTGACCGTTCCAAGCGCCGCGCCGCCGGTCCGCAGCACGACGGCGTTCCCGCTTTTCAGCACCTGCGACGCGACATCCACCGCGACGTTCGGCCGCGCCTCGAAGTTCGCGCCGATGACGCCGACGGGAATCCGCCGCTCCGACGCAACCAGCCCGTTGGGGAGCCGCCACGATCCGACCTCCCGGTCGATCGGCGGGAGCGCCGCGGTCGCACGCAGCCCGTCCGCGACCGCCACGAGCCGGTCGTCGTCCAGGCGCAGCCGGTCGAGCGCACCGGCGTCGAGCCGATCCCGCGCAGCCTGGACATCCTCCGCGTTGGCCCTAAGCACGTCGTCCCGCCGCCGCCTGAGCAGGTCGAGCGCCCGCTGGAGCGCCTCGTCGACGCGCTCGTCCGCGAGCCCGCCGAGCGCCTCCCGGGCAGCGCGCGCCTCCTGCTCGACGAGCGCGAGCGGCGTCACGCCGCGAGCACCCCGGAGAAAACGCGGCGGAGCCGCACGAAGAGAGCTTCGAGCGCGAGCTGCGGTGCCAGGTTGAACTCCTCCATCGCGCGCCAGAGCTCGCGCACGTTCTCCGCGGCCGTCTCGGCATCGATCGCCAGCTCGCGCGTCGCGTCTTCCCTCAGCTCTTCCAAGCGGTCCGCGTGAACGACCGCCGACTCCGCGCCCGCGGCGACGACGACCAGATCGCGGTACCACGACGCGAGCTCTTCGAGCAAGGCGAGAAGCTCCTCCCGCTCGGCGCCGCGTTGGGCGCGCCTGAGCCGCTGGTCTGCCTCGCGTGCCGTGAGCTCCAGACCCTCCACGTCGACCTCCGCCTCCTCGCGCGCCGTCGCACCTCGGGCGCGCGCACTTTCGAGCAGCGTCGCGGCCGCGTCGGCCGGCTCGAACTCGGGATCCGCATAGACCCCGCGGGCAACCCGCAGCTGCTCCGTCCGCCGCTCGGCCGCTTTGGGATCGAGCAGCCGCTCGGCCCGGTCGAGCCGCCCGGCCGCCACCCTCGCCAGCGCCGTCCGCTCCGTCTCCCCGAGCCCCGGCGCCCGCTCGGCCAGAAACTCGCGCACGGCGTGCCCCGACAGCCGGCGGAAAGGCACGAGCTGGCAGCGTGACCGAATCGTCGGCGGCAGCGGCCCGAGCTCGTCCGCGACAAGGACGATCACCGCGTAGGCAGGCGGCTCCTCGAGATCCTTCAGCAG
>Ga0136612_10001379_pt1 | contig 10318 bp, 7 predicted proteins | sample AntDryUQ224A2306_2_FD_106644 | JGI IMG/M metagenome (GOLD analysis project Ga0136612, IMG submission 106644) | Polar desert sand microbial communities from Dry Valleys, Antarctica - metaG UQ224A (23.06) | ecosystem: Environmental > Terrestrial > Soil > Desert | place: Antarctica: Dry Valley...
AGGTCGGCGATGGAGTCGCCCTGAATCCCGGGATCGGGATCCATGCGCTCCTCGCCCTCGATGTCGGCCTCGGTGCGGGCCGCCTCGCGGGCGGCGAGCTCGTCGGCCACCCAGGGCGTCTCCTGCAGCGGGCGGAAGGCGACCATGGTGCCGGCCGTGCGCCAGCCGTCCCACGGCTGGGGCTCGGTTTCGAGCGCGGCGCGCAGCGCGCGCACCACGACCGGGTGCTGCTGGCGCATGCGCGCCAGCATCAGGTTGCGCGGCAGCTCGAAGCTCAGGTCCTCGAGGAAGAGCGAGAAGTCAAAGCCCTCGTCGAGCTTGACCGGGACGAAGACCATCTCCATCGGGAACGTGCGCTTGTCGCCCGCGTAGATCGCGCTGACCTCCTGCAGGGCCCGCGTGCGCGGGGGCTCGCCGTTCTCCAGGAAGCGCCGCCACACCTCGGCGTCGGCGGAAGCATGGTCGACCAGCGTTTCGAACAGCGGCTTGCCCAGCGCCTCGGAGGTGAGCAGGCCGAACAGCAGCTCGGCGGGCTCAGACCACTTGCTGACCGCGCCCTGGCCGTCGGTGAGGACGAAGAAGCCGTTGATGATCTGGGTGAGGAGCGCGTCGAGCGGGTCGTCGTGACCCGTCGGCTCGTCAAGGCCAGGCGTCTGTGAGGGTGATTGGATGGGATTCATCGGGCAAGCGGGTGAGCTGACTCACGTATCGGCCCGGGTGCCCCTACGGCTGAGAGTTGCGCGCGAGCCAGTCCTCCAAGAGCACGGCTGCAGCACGCGAATCCTCGGCCGTCACGCCCCCGGATCGGCGCGCCAGCTTCGTGGTGAAGCGTTCGTCGTAGGTCTCAATCGGCACGTTGAGCCGATCACTCAACCGCTGGACGAATGCTCGGGTGTCGCGAGTCTGACCCGAGTCCTCTCCGGACAGCGAAAGCGGCAGCCCCACGACCACTCGGGCAGCCTCCAACTCGGCCACGAGGGCCACGATCCGCTGCATGCCCCGGCGCGTGTCCGGGCGCAGGACGGGCGCGAGCGGCGTCGCGAGCGTGCCCGAGGGATCTGAGACGGCGGCGCCGCAGCGAGCGCTGCCGTAGTCGAGCGCGAGGATGCGACTCAAGGTTCGCCGATGGCGTGCCTGATCGCCATCTCGGCGATCTTGAGCGCCTCTTCGAGGCGCTCGGGGTCGCGGCCACCGGCCTGGGCCATCGTGTCGCGCCCCCCTCCCCCGCCGCCGACCGCCCGCGCGGCGGTCTTGACGATCTCGCCGGCCTTGACGCCGCGCCCGACTGCGCCGGGGGTGACGGCCACCAGCAGGTTCACCCGCCCCCCGCCGCGGCTGCCGAGCACCACGACCGCCGGATCGCCGAGCTGGTTCTTGAGCCGGTCGGCGAGGTCGGGCAGGACCTTCGGATCGGGGACGTCGGCGAGCTCGAGCAGGACCCGCACGCCCTCGACGTCGAGCACGGCGGTGGTGTCGAGCGCGATCTCGACGGGCTTTGCAGCGGGCTGCTTGGCTGCCGTGCGCCGCTGCTCCTCGCGCTCGGCGGCGACGGTGGGGACCTGCGCTGGGGTGGTGCGCAGGATCTGAGCGGTGTCGGCCAGGTAGCGGTCGTGGCGGCGCAGCTCGCCGATCGCGACCGGGCCCGTGAGCGCCTCGATGCGGCGCACATTGGCGGCGCTGGAGGTCTCCGTCCGGATCAGGAACGCGCCGATCTCGGCCGTCGAGCGGACATGGGTGCCGCCGCAGAGCTCGCGTGACCACGTGCCGTCGCCGACCTCGACCATCCGCACGACGTCGCCGTATTTCTCCCCGAACAGGGCCATCGCGCCGAGCTTGCGCGCCTCGTCGAGGGTCGTGGTCAGGGCCCGCACCGGCTGGTTTGCGAGCACCCAGGCGTTGACGCGCTCCTCGACGGCGGCGACGTCCTCCTCGGACAACGGCGCGCCGTGGGTGAAGTCGAAGCGCAGCTTGTCGGGCCCGACGTAGGAGCCGGCCTGGTGCACGTGCTCGCCGACGCGCTCGCGCAACGCGGCGTGCAACAGGTGGGTGGCGGTGTGGTTGGCCTCGGTCGCGTGGCGGGCGGCGGCGTCGACGCGCGCGATCACGCGCTCGCCCTCCGCGAGCTCGCCGGCCTCTGGCTCGAGTACCAGCACCTGATCGTTGCCGAGGCGCAGGACGTCGGTCACCCGCGCGCGGCAGTCGCCGTTCTCGCACTCGACGACGCCGCCGTCGTGGACCTGCCCGCCGCCCGTCGCGTAGAAGGGCGACTCGACGAGCTTGGCGAGCAGCCGTCCGTTCTGGGTGGTGACAGCAGCGACCGCCGTGGTCTGCTCCCTCGTCTCATAGCCCGTGAATGCGCTCGGGCCACCGGACCCCTCGGCGAAGGCCTTCGCGCGCTCGCGGTCCTCGTCGCGCGCGCCGCGGCCCGCGCTCGCGCGCGCCCGGGTGCGCTGCTGGTCCATCAGCGCCTCGAAGCCCGGCTCGTCGACGCCGAGATCCTGCTCGGCGGCGAGCTCGAGCGTCAGGTCGAACGGGAAGCCGTAGGTGTCGTGCAGCTGGAAGGCCTCGGCGGCGCCGATCCCCTCCGCGCCGTCGGCCTTCGCCCGCGCGATGTGCTCGGCGAGGATCCGCGTGCCCTGCTCGAGCGTCTGGCCGAAGGCCTCCTCCTCGCGCGCCAGCCACATGTCGATCGCGCCCGCGTGCTCGCCCAGCTCGGGGTAGGCGGCGCCCATCCCTTCGCGTACCTTCGCCGCGAAGGCCGGCAGGAAGCCGGGCTCGATGCCGATCCGGCGCGCCTGAACGATCGCGCGGCGCATGATGCGGCGCAGGACGTAGCCGCGCTCCTCGTTGGAGGGCACGACGCCGTCGGCCACGAGGAAGCACATCCCGCGCGCGTGCTCAGCGAGGATGCGCAGAGCGCGGTCGGTCGCGGCGTCCTCGCCGTAGGTCCGGCCGCTCAGCTGCTCGCCGAGGGCGATCAGCGGCACGAACAGGTCGGTCTCGAAGACCGAGTCGACGTCCTGGAGGATCGCCGCCATTCGCTCCAGGCCGAGCCCCGTGTCGATGCTCTGCGCCGGCAGCGGGGTCAGGACGCCCTCGGGCTGCTGGTCGTACTGCATGAAGACGAGGTTCCAGTACTCCAGGAAGCGCTCGGTGTCGTCGCCCGGAAGGTCGTCCGGGGCGCCGAAGGAGAGCCCGCGGTCGTAGTAGAGCTCCGAGCATGGACCGCACGGTCCGGTCGCGCCCGCCTGCCAGAAGTTGTCCCCGCGGCCGAGCAGGACGATCCGCTCGCGCGGCACGCCGACCGACAGCCAGGCCTCGATGGCCTCCTCGTCGGGGCCGAGCCCGAGCGCCTCGTCGCCTTCGAACACCGTGATCCAGACGCGCTCGGGTTCGAATCCGAGCACTTCGAGCGAGAACTCCCAGGCCATCTCGACGGCGCCCTGCTTGAAGTAGTCCCCGACGGAGAAGTTGCCGAGCATCTCGAAGAAGGTGAGGTGGCGCTTGGTCACGCCGACCTCGTCAATGTCGGGGGTGCGGAAGCACTTCTGGGCCGTGGTCAGGCGGGGGTGGGGCGCGGGTTCGAGTCCGCTGAAGTACGGCTTGAACGGGTGCATGCCTGCGCTGATCAGCAGCGTGGAGGGGTCGTTGCGCGGTACGAGCGGCGCCGAGGGCAGCCGCCGGTGGTCGCGGGCTTCGAAGAAGCTCAGGAACTGCTCGCGGATCTCGGCGGTCTTCACGCCGGTGAGTCTAGGTCCGCCCGCACCTCAGGCGATCGTGCCCCAGCCGACGACGACGTCGCCGGCGAGCAGGCAGGCCGCCTGACCCGGTGCCGCGCCGCCATCGACCGGCTCTGCGAGCTCGAGCTCGAGCTGAGGGTGGCGCCCGGGCGCGAGCCCGGCGTCCACCCGGCAGGCCAGGGCGCGCGAGTGGTAGCGCAGCCTGACCGTCTCGATCTCCGCGCCCGGCCGGTGCAGCGTGGCGCCACGGACGCGCACCGCGGCGGTGCCGAGCTCCGCGCGCGTCCCGACCGTCACGCGATTGGAGCGCGGGTCGGTGGCGAGCACGTAGAGCGGCTCGGCCGCCGCGACGCCGAGCCCGCGCCGCTGGCCGACCGTGAAACCGTGGTGGCCGCGGTGGCGGCCGAGCACCGCGCCGGCGCGATCGACGATCTCCCCGTCGCGCTCGCGCGCGCCACCGTGGCGCGCGAGGAACGCCGCGCGCCCGGTGCCCGCGAGGAAGCAGAGATCCATCGAGTCGGCCTTGGATGCCACGGGGAGCTCGGCCTCGGCCGCCAGGGCGCGGACCTCCGGCTTGGTCAGCTCGCCCAGCGGGAAGCGCATCCGGGCGAGCGACTCCGGGGCGAGCGCGCAGAGCATGTACGCCTGGTCCTTGGCGGGATCGGCGGCGGCGCGCAGCAGCCCGCCGGTGCTGTGGCGCGCGTAGTGGCCGGTCGCGAGCGTCGCGGCACCGAGGGCGTCGGCGAACTCGAGCATGGCGTCGAGGCGGACATGGCCGTTGCAGCGCACGCACGGGTTGGGCGTCAACCCCTCGGCATGGCCGGCCAGCCACGGCTCGACGACCCCCGCACGGAACTCCGCGCGCAGGTCGAGCGTGAGGTGTGGCAGGCCCATTCCGTGCGCCAGCGAGCGAGCGACGCGCACGGCGTGCGCCGAGCAGCACGACGCCTCGGCGTCGTTGTCGGGGTCGGCCCAGAGCTCGAGCGTGACCGCGATCGCCTCTTCCCCGTCGCGAGCGACGAGGAGCGCCGCGACCGCGGAGTCCACCCCGCCGCTCATGGCGACGAGCGTGCGGCGCGGATCGTGCGCGAGCGCGGCGTCGGCGCGGGCGGCGGCACCCAGCGCCCGGTGCAGCGCGTCGGCCGCGAGCTCAGCGGCATGCAGCTTGCCGGGCGAGAGCCCGCCCAGCTCCGCGGCGACCTCGGCGGTGCCGATGCGGGCGGCGTCGAGCAGCGGCGCACCGAGCGCGAGCGCGACCGCCGCGGAGCCCGCGGCTGTGGCGGCGCCGCAGCCAGACGCGTCGAAGCCGGCCGCAGTGACGCGGTCGGCGTCGACCCGGAGCGAGATGCGAATCAGGTCGCCGCACACTGCGCCGCCCGCAGCGCCGGAGTGGGCACCGTCGGGGTGGGCGCCGCGGCCCTGCGGGAAGTTCAGATGCTCGGCGAAGCGCTCCGTGGTCACGGAGCCGAGTCTAGGCGCGGGGTATACCCTCGCTCTAGAAGCAGGTCAGGCCGCGGCGGCCGTTCTGGGCGACGAAGCGCTTCTCGAGGCGCTTGCCCTTGGCCACGGCGCCACGGAGGATCGCCTGGCTCTTGGCGGGGTTCGCCTTCGCGTCGGCGGCGGCCTTGGTGAGGATCGCGGTGCCCGCGGCGTTGTAGGCCACCAGGCGCTTCTCGAAGCGCCGCCACTTGGCCGGCGCCTTGACGGCGGCGATCTTCGCGTCGGCGGCCACGCTGATGGTGCGGGTCGCGTCGAGGTAGGTCGGCAGGGCTGCGGCCGTGGCGGGCTGCCCCAGCGCCTTGACCTGCGCCTCGGCGGAGATGCACACCGCGTCGACCTGGCGCAGGTAGGGGTCGCTGACGAGGCTGCCGCCGCCGGCGCGGAGGGCGTCGAGCGCAGCCTGGTCGATGGTCTCGCCGTCGACGTAGCCGACGAGCGTCTCGGCCTTCAGGTTGGAGTCGGCGATGACCACGGTCGGGGACTGCTGGACGTCGGCCCCGCGGGTGATCGCCTGGTAGCGCCCGACGGACTTGATCCAGTGGGCGTCGACGAAGATCTGGCCACCGCGGCGGTCGACCTTGGCAAGCGCGCGGCGCACGGCGCGGTCGTCGTAGGAGCGGTTGTTGTAGAAGAGCAGGACGAGCGTCTTGCGGGCACGAACGGCGCCGCGAACGTCCTTCGGGAGGCGCGCGAGCGACTCGGCGGTGATCGCCGCAGGCTGAGCCGCGGTCCCGGTCGCCGGGACCTGCGTGGTCGGGTTGGTGTTCACGCCTCCACCGGCGCCCGTGGCGGGGATGACGGCGGTGCCGCCCTCGGCCTGAGCGACGGCTCCGCCGGCAGCGGCGTCGGCGCGCGCCGAAGCGTCGTTGCCGCCCTTGACCGCGCCCTGGACGGCGGCGCCGGGACCGCTCTGGGTCGTGGCGCCGGGGTCCTTGGCCGGAACCGGCGTGGTCGCGGCGGCAGGAGTGGCCGGGGCGGGAGTGGTCTCCTCCCCGGAGGGCCGCAGGAACAGCATGTAGGCGGCGAGGAGGCCGACGACGGCCACAAGGAGGATGCGAATCGGGGGGGAGATCTGGCTCATTCCAACCCCCGTATCGGCAGAGGAGTGCTTGCCCCTTAGGGCGACTTCCCCTCAGATCCCGGGGGAGCTGCCGTGGAGCGCAGCGAGAGCTCCTTCAGCTGGCGTTCATCCACGCGCGCGGGGGCGCCGGTGAGCGGATCAGAGCCGCTCGCAGTCTTCGGGAAGGCGATGACGTCGCGGATCGAGTCGCGCCCCGCGAGCTTGGCGACGATGCGGTCGATGCCGAGCGCGATCCCCCCGTGCGGCGGCGCGCCGTAGCGCAGCGCCTCGAGCAGGAACCCGAAGCGCGCGTCGGCCTCGGACTCGGTGATCCCGAGCGCGTTGAACACCTGCTGCTGGACCTCTGGACGGTTGATGCGGATCGAGCCGCCGCCGATCTCCGTGCCGTCGAGCACGATGTCATAGCCCCGCGAGGAGAGCGCGCCGGGATCGGCGAAGTCGCCGCTCGGCGCCGTGAACGGATGATGCACCGCGCTCCAGCGCTCCTCCCCCGCGTCCCACTCGAACATCGGGGGCTCGACGATCCAGAGCAGCTCGTGGCGCCCCTCGGCGACGAGGCCGAAACGCCGCGAGAGCTCGAGGCGCAGCTCGCCCAGCGCCGTCGCCGCCACCCGCTCGGAAGCGTCGGCGACGATCAGCAGCAGGTCGCCCGGGCTCGCTCCGAGCTGTTTGAGCAGCGCAGCGCGTTCCTCGTCGGAGAGGAACTTGGCTATCGGCGAGCGCCACGACCCGTCCTCGTCCACGAACCCCCACACGAGACCCCCGGCGCCGAAGCGCTTGACGTGCTCGGTCAGCGCGTCGATGGCCGAGCGCGGCAGCTCGCGCGCGCCCGCGTTGATCCCGCGCACCACCCCGCTGCCCGCCAGCGCGCCGGCGAACACCTTGAACTCCGTGCCGGCCAGCGCCTCGCCGAGGTCGGCGATCTCCAGGCCGAAGCGCGGGTCGGGCTTGTCCGAGCCATAGCGGGCCATCGCCTCGGCGTAGGCCATCCGCGGCCACGGCGGCGGCGCGGCCTCGAAGCCCACGGCTTCGAACACGCGCGCGAGCATCGCCTCGGTCACGCCGATCACGTCCTCCTCCTCCACGAAGGACATCTCGAGGTCGAGCTGGGTGAACTCGGGCTGGCGGTCGGCGCGCAGATCCTCGTCGCGGAAGCAGCGCGCGATCTGGTAGTAGCGCTCGAAGCCCGACATCATCAGCATCTGCTTGAACAGCTGCGGCGACTGGGGCAGCGCGTAGAACGCGCCGGCGTTCATCCGCGAGGGCACGAGGAAGTCACGTGCACCCTCGGGGGTGGAGCGGGTGAGGATCGGCGTCTCGAGCTCGAGGAAGTCGTGGGCGTTGAGGAAGTCGCGGATCGCGCGGTTGACCGTGTGGCGCAGCACCATCGCGCGCTGCATCCCCTCGCGGCGCAGGTCGAGCACCCGGTGGCGCAGGCGCAGCAGCTCGTCGACCGGGGTCTCCTCATCGACCGGGAACGGCGGCGTCGGGGACTCGGCGAGGGTCAGCACCTCCTCGACGGCGAGCTCGATCTCCCCCGTTCCCAGACGCGGGTTGACGTTGCGCTCCTCACGTCGCGACACCGCGCCGAGTACCGACACGACGTGCTCGGAGCGCAGCCGCTCGGCGATCGCGAACGCCTCAGGGCTCTCCGGATGGAAGGTCAGCTGGAGGATCCCCGAGCGGTCGCGCAGGTCGATGAAGATCAGCCCGCCGTGGTCGCGGCGGCGGTGCACCCAGCCGGCCACGCGCACGCGCGACTCGACGTCGCCCGCGCGCAGCTCGCCGGCCCAGGCGTCGCGGTACTCGTTGGCGCGCGGCGGCCTCATACGAAGCCCCGGGTGATGTGGTGCATGACCGTGTCGGGTTCCACCGTGCGCTGCTCCCCGCTCTCCATGTCCTTGAGGGCCGTTCCCTCGTCGCCGAGGATGGCAACGTAACGGGCACCCGCGCGGTCGGCCTGCTTGAGCTGGCCTTTGAGCGAGCGCCCGGCGAGCTCGACGCGCGCCGCGTGGCCAGCGCGCCGGGCGTCGGCTGCGAGGCGGAAGGCCGCCACGCGCCGCTCGGGCTTGGCGTAGGCGACGAACAGCTCCAGCGGCACTGCGGCGACGGGCGCCGGTGGTGAGGCGAGCAGCATTCGCTCCAGGCCCGCGGCCCAGCCCATTCCGGGGGTCGGTGGCCCGCCGATCTCCTCCATCAGCCCGTCGTAGCGCCCGCCGCCGCCGACGCCGCTCTGGGCCCCGAGTGCGTCGGAGGTGTACTCGAACACCGTGCGCGTGTAGTAGTCCAGGCCGCGCACCAGCGTGGGATCGAGCTCGTAGTCGATCCCTGTGCCGTCGAGCAGCTCGCGCACGGCCGCGAAGTGCTCGCGGTCGGCGTCGTTGAGGCGGTCGGTGAGCAGTGGCGCGCCCGCCATCACCCGCCGGGTGCCAGGGTGGTCGGCGTCGAAGGCGCGCAGCGGGTTGAGCTCGATTCGCGCGCGGACCTCTTCGGAGAGCTCGGCCTCGTGCTCGCGCAGGTAGGCCTGCAGCTCGACTCGGTAGGCGGCACGCGTCTCGGGAGTGCCGAGGCTCGCCAGCCGCAGCCGCAACCCTCTTGCGCCGAGCGCCTCGAGCAGCTCGGCGAGCAGGAGGATCGACTCGGCGTCGACCGCGGGATCGTCGGAGCCGATGGCTTCGGCCCCGATCTGCCAGAACTGGCGGAAGCGCGCGGCCTGCGGGCGCTCACGGCGAAAGAAGCTCGAGAGGTACCAGAGCTTCACCGGCGCGGGCAGCTTGTGCATCCCGTGCTCCATGTACGCGCGACACACGGGCGCGGTGCCCTCCGGGCGCAGGGTCAGCGACTCCCCGCCGCCGTCGTCGAAGGTGTACATCTCCTTCTGGACCACGTCGGTGGACTCCCCCACCCCGCGCGCGAACAGCTCGGTGGCTTCGAACGCCGGCGTCTCGATACGGGAGTAGCCGGCGCGGCCGAGGATCTGCGCGGCCTGCTTTTCAACCGAGACGCGCACCATCGCGTCGTCGCCGAGCACGTCGTACGTGCCGCGCGGCGCCTGGAGCTTGGGTCTCACCGGTTGGAGGCGAGCTCGCGCAGGAACGGGTTGGTCGCGCGCTCGCGCCCGATGGTGGTGACACCCATATGGCCGGGGAACACCGTCGTCTCGTCGGGCAGCACGTCGAGCAGGCCGGCCAGCGTGGCCATCAGCGTGGCGGTGTCACCGCCCGGAAGGTCCGTCCGCCCGACGGAGCCCTCGAAGAGCACGTCGCCGCTGAAGATCGCCCCCTCGGCGGGCAGGACGTAGGTGACGTGGCCCGGGGAGTGGCCGGGCGTGAAGATCACGTCGATCTCGAAGCCGGCGAGCTCGAGGCGCTCGCCGCCCTTGATCGTGTGGTCGGCGGTGTAGGACTCGAACGGGCCGAAGCCGGGCCACGGGACGTAGCTCATGATGTCGGCGAGCACCCCCACCTCGAGCTCGGGGCACCAGACCGGCGCGCCCGTGGCACGCGCCAGCGGCGCGACCGCCCCGACGTGGTCGAAGTGCGTGTGGGTGAGCAGGATCGCCTCGACCTTCAGGCCGAGCTCGGAGATCGCGGCCTCCAGGCGCGGCGACTCGTCGCCCGGATCGATCACGATCGCCTCGGACGCGCCGTCGCGGCGGGCGATGTAGCAGTTCTCGGCGACCTGCCCGACGGTGAAGCCGTCGACCTCCACTACGTCTTGGGCCTGTTCATGCGCTTGTACATGAAGTTGTCGAACGCGTAGCCGAGCGGCACGTAGATGACCAGCGCCACCATGCAGACGGCGATCGCCTCGCCGATCGGGACGTCGTCCTGGAAGAGCCCCAGCTGCGTGAGAACGAACAGCAGCACCGCCGCGGCGGCGGCGCGAAGGATGGCCCGGTTCCAGGAGGGCGGCTGCGCGAGGCGGGCCTGGCGGCGCGCCTTCGCGTCCTCCTTGCCGGCCTTCTTGGGGTCCACGGGGTTGGCCGGACGGCCCG
>Ga0136612_10001380_pt1 | contig 10317 bp, 8 predicted proteins | sample AntDryUQ224A2306_2_FD_106644 | JGI IMG/M metagenome (GOLD analysis project Ga0136612, IMG submission 106644) | Polar desert sand microbial communities from Dry Valleys, Antarctica - metaG UQ224A (23.06) | ecosystem: Environmental > Terrestrial > Soil > Desert | place: Antarctica: Dry Valley...
ACGTAGAAGAACCACCCGAAGAGCAGCGAGAACAGGCCGATCATGATGTAGCCGATAGGCGACGCGAAATACGAGCGCAGCTCCTTGTCCGCGATCGCGAGCATGTTACGCACGGGGCGCCTCCTCCGGATGTTCTTCGGTGGTGACCTGGAGGAAGACGTCCTCCAGGCTCATTCGGACGGGGCGCAGTTCGAGAAGCCCCCAGCCACGGTTCACGACCGCCCGGGCCAGCTCGCGGCGGACGTCGACGTCCGGCTCGCTTTCGACTTCGAACGCGGCCGGGGACAGCCGCGACATCTCGGAGGACGCATGGCTCGGGAGCGTCGCAGGCTGACCGGCATTCTGGCGGTCCGGATCGGCCGGCTCCGAAGCTCGCTCGTTGCCACTCGCGAAGCTCGCATCCCCCGGCTGTGGGGCGCGTCCGTCCGCGCTGGCCACGCGCTTCACGCCGGGTATCGCGGCGAGTGCGGCGGCCGCATCTGCACCGCCGGCGTCCACCTGGACGTACATCGTCGCCGCCCCCTTCAGGCGCGCCGTGAGGTTGTCGGGCGTATCAACGGCCACGACGCGACCCTTGTTGATGATGACGACCCGCTGGCACGTCTGGGCGACTTCCGGAAGAATGTGCGTGCTGAGCACGATGGTGTGGTCCCCCGCAAGTCCACGGATGAGGTCCCGGGTCTCGATGATCTGCTTGGGGTCGAGGCCGGCCGTCGGCTCGTCGAGGATGAGGACCTCGGGGTTGTGAATGAGCGCCTGCGCGAGTCCGACCCGCTGCCGGTATCCCTTGGACAGTTTCGAGCAGTGCCGATCCGCCATGTCGGCAACGCGCGTCCGCTCCATGACCGTCTGCACCCGCGCCTTCCGCTCCCGCGGCGGCACCCCTTTGATCTTGCCGACAAAATCGAGATATTCGCGCACGGTCATATCGGGGTAGAGGGGCGGGGTTTCAGGCAGATACCCGGTCCGCCGCTTCGCCTCGAGCGGCTTGTCGAAGACATCGAAGCCAGCGACGACGGCGCGTCCTTCCGTCGGAGGCATGTACCCCGTCAGGATCCGCATGGTGGTCGTCTTGCCGGCGCCGTTCGGCCCCAGGAACCCGAGAATCTCGCCGCGCTCCACGCGGAAGCTGACGTCGTCCACGGCCGTGACCCGGCCGTAGTTCTTCGAAATGTGCTGAACCTCGATCACGCCCTGCTCCGTTCCGTCCATCATCGGCGCATCTCGGGCGTTCGATTCCTGCGAGGAACCCGCCCAGGGGATGCACCGGCGTAAGGTATAGAGGGTAGGCCGATTACGGCCCAATCCAGCATACTACCGACACTCCGAAAATCGTGTCAAGCGCGCTCGACCCGCAGGGCTCGTAAATGCAGGGGCAACGACGTTTGCATTCCGTCCGACATTTGCATAGGCTATATATGAATAGATGTTCATATATTCATATGTCCAGCCAACTCACGCCTGTTAGAACGCCGGGCGGCGCAACCAAGACGATTGCCCTGGGGGCTCAGGCAGCCCGCGCTCCCGCGTTGATGGGGGCGCGTACTGTCGAGGCGCTCGCCGAAACGTTCCGTGCGCTCGGCGATCCGACGCGCGTGCGGATCCTTGACGCGCTCGCCGCCGGGGAGCTTTGCGTGTGCGACATTGCAGCGCTCGTGGGCATCAGCGAATCCGCCGCATCGCACCAGCTGCGCCTGCTGCGCGGAATGCGCCTCGTCCGGCCGAGGAGGGCGGGCCGCCTGGTCTACTACGAGGTCGACGATCACCACATCCTGGAGCTCCTCACCCAGGCCCGTACGCACGTCGACGAGACGCAGCTCGCGCCCCGCCCGGGCGGTTTGACGGATGGTCCCTCGCGATGAACACCTGTCAAGTCTGTGAACTCCACGCCGAGTCCACCTTCAAGATCGAAGGGATGGATTGCCACGAGGAAGTGGCCGTGATCGAGCGTCGGCTGAATCGGCTGGCGGGTCTGGAAGCGCTCCATGCCGACGTCATCGGGCAGCGGCTGCGGATCAAGTACGACGCCGCGAGGCTCTCCACCGCGTCCATTGCGGAAGCCGTCGCCCAGACGGGAATGCGTGCCTGGGTGGAACACGAGGAGCCGGCTATCGTGACGGCGTCGGCGGCTTCACGCCAGCGGCTCGTTCTGCTGTCGGGCGTAGCGTTCACGGCCGCACTGCTCCTGCAGCAGGTCAGCGCCGCGCCGCGGCTTCAGTGGCTGCTGTTCGCGACCGCGGTCGTGTCGGGAGGCACCTTCACAGTCCGCCGGGCACTCGTCGCCGTGCGTTCCGGGGTCCTCGACATCAACGTCCTCATGGTGATTGCGGTCTGCGGCGCCATCCTCCTTGGCGAGTGGTCGGAGGCTGCGTCGGTCGTTTTTCTGTTCGCGCTCGCACAGCTCCTCGAGGCGCGCGCGATGGATCGCGCACGAGGTGCGATTGGCGCCTTGATGGATCTCGCACCGGCGGAGGCGATGGTGCGGCGAGCCGGCGTCGAGCGTCGTCTTTCCGTTGATCAGGTAGAGGTCGGGGACCTGGTGCTCGTGGGGCCCGGCGAGAAGATTCCCCTGGACGGACGCGTGGCCGCCGGGGACAGCTACGTCAACCAGGCACCGATTACAGGCGAGTCCCTGCCCGTCGAGAAGCGCGCCGGCGACGATGTGTACGCGGGAACGATCAACGGGCGTGGGGCGCTGGACGTGCAGGTCACACGGCTGCGCGGCGAGTCCGCCCTGGCCCGAATCATCCACCTCGTGGAGGATGCGCAATCGCAGCGCGCGCCAACCCAGACGTTCATCGACCGCTTCGCACGCATCTACACGCCCATCGTGCTCACCGGCGCGGTGATGGTCGCGCTGCTCCCGCCACTGCTGGTCGGCGGCGACTGGGCCGTCTGGTTCTACCGCTCGCTCGTGCTGCTGGTCATAGCCTGCCCCTGCGCGCTGGTCATCTCGACCCCGGTGTCCATCGTGTCGGCGCTTGCCGCGGCGGCACGCAAGGGCGTGCTCGTCAAAGGAGGCGCCGCGCTCGAACGGCTGGCCGCCGTGCGGTGCGTCGCATTCGACAAGACCGGCACCCTGACTCGAGGCCGTCTGCAGGTGGTCGACGTCGCGGGCATCGGCGGGGCAGACGCCGCTGATGTGCTGCGCGTCGCGGCGTCGCTCGAAAGCCGGTCGGAGCATCCCGTCGGTCGTGCGATCGTCGCCCACGCATTCGAGCGCGGGGTCGTGCCCTTCGCGGTCGAGGGCTTTCACGCGCTGCCGGGCCTGGGAGCCGAGGCCCGCCACGGAGACGACAGAATCGTTGCCGGTAGCCATCGTCTTTTCGAAGAGCGCCACTTGTGCTCACCCGCGATGGAGACGGCCTTTGCGGCGATATCGGCGCGTGGCTGCAGCGCGGTGATGGTCGCTGCCGGCGGAACCGGAATCGGGATCATCGGCGTCGCAGATGAGACGCGGGAATCCGGCCGTGAAGCGATCGATCTGCTCCGGAAACAGGGAATTCGGCACGTCGTGCTCCTGACCGGGGACCACGAACCCGCCGCCAGGGCGCTTGCCGAGTCGTGCCACCTGGACGGGTTTCGGGCGGGCCTGCTGCCCGAGGACAAGGTGACGGCCGTTCGGGAGCTGCGCGATCGGTACGGCTCGGTTGCCATGATTGGAGACGGCGTCAACGACGCACCGGCCCTGGCCGCCGCCGACGTGGGCATTGCCATGGGAGTGGCAGGCACTGACGCGGCCCTCGAAACCGCGGACGTGGCGCTGATGGCCGACGAGCTGCTGAAGATTCCCTACGCGGTACGACTGAGCCGCGCGGCCAGCCGGAACATCCGCGCGAACATCGCGTTCTCCGTAGTCCTGAAATCCGTCTTCCTGGTGATGGCGGTCACCGGCACCGCCACCCTCTGGATGGCGGTCGCCGCCGACATGGGAGCGTCGCTCATCGTCATCGCCAATGCGCTCCGGTTGCTCCGCGAATGAGGTGAATCCGTGCGGCCGGCCAACAGCCCTACCCTCATGCGCTTGACACCCCCGGGTCCATTCTCCTAGGGTCTGCGCAGGGTCTCGCGGTCCTGGCCAGTGAAGCAGGCGGCCGCGAGCGGGCACACCGGTTCACGGTTGGCGCTGGGAGGACATCGCGATGCACGGCTCACGACGGACGTTTCTGAAATCGGCGGGTGCCACGGTGGCTCTGGCGGGGCTGCCCTCGTCCGGGGAAGCCATCGATCCGATCAAGCGCCGGGGCGGGCCCCAGATGAAGCTGAGTCTGGCGGCGTATTCATTCCGGAAGTACCTCACGGACTATCGGCGCCGGAGCTCCGGTTCGCCCGACGCGGCCACGGCGCGTCGAGCCGACACGGGTACGATGACCCTGGAGGATTTCGTCGATCTGTGCGCCGAGTATGGGCTCCCCGGAACCGAGCCCACGTCCTATTACGTTCCCGAACCGTTGCCCGACAAGTACCTCCAGCGCCTGCGCCGGCGCGCCCTCCTGGCGGGTGTGTCGGTGTCGGGAACGGCGATCGGCAATACCTTCACGCATCCCGCCGGAGCGGACCGCGATCGGGAGCTCGCCTATACGAAGCGCTGGGTCGATCGGGCCGCCGACATGGGCGCGCCAACCATCCGTATCTTCGCCGGGAACGTGCAGAAGGGCACGACGGAAGCGCAGGCGCGTCAGTGGTGCATCGACGCCATCCGCGAGTGCTGCGAGTACGCCGGCGCCCGAGGCGTGATGCTCGCGCTCGAGAACCACGGCGGGATCGTGACGACCGCCGAGCAGCTCCTGTCGATCGTTCGTGAAATCGACTCGGAATGGCTCGGCGTCAACTGGGACAGCGGCAACTTTCGCAGCGCGGATCCCTATGGCGAGCTCGCGATGATTGCGCCGTACGCCGTCACTGCGCAGATCAAGACGCACATCGCGGGCAAGCCCGCGGATCTGCCCCGGGTGGTGCAGATTTTGAACGCAGTCAACTACCGCGGTTGGCTCGCGCTCGAGTACGAGGAAGAGGAGGAACCGAAGATCGCCGTGCCGAAGTACCTCGAGCAGCTTCGGCGGCTCACCGCACCGGGTCGGCCGGCATGACCCTCGGAGGTCGCCGCGCGGCGGTGTCCTGGCGGTCGGAACACGGCCGTGATCAAGCCTTCCGGTTCGAGAAGAAGTGCTGCTCGACGAACTCGTCGATCGCCCCCTGGTCGATCGGGTCGACCTTCTCGAACTGCAGCCCCATCCCCACGCGCCGATCGCTCCAGGCGATCCGCGATTCGGCGTGGATTTCGCGCTTCGATCCCGGCAGGCGGAAGCGGGCGCGCAGCTTCGAGGGGCCCTGCAGCGGACTCATCGTCCGAATCGCCACGCCTCCCTTGCTCAGGTTCAGGGTGAGCGCCGCAGCAATGGTGTTCCCGAACCGATAGGCGACGGGAATGCCCAGCACGACCCGCGGACTTCCGCGGCGGTTGAAGTTGTCGGGGAACAGATGCGGCGCGAGCGACGGCAGGATGTGCTGCACGGCGCTGTACTCGTTCACGTACCCCGCGACGCCCATCGCGGCAAGATCGCGCACCTCTTCGGCCGTCGCAATGGTCCCGCTGAAGACGAGGATCGGCAGCCGCCCCGCATCGAGCTTGCGGATCGACCTGACCAGGTCCACCCCCCCCGCGTGGGGCAATCGCAGATCCAGCACGATCAGGTCGATCTTCTCGAGGTCGGCGCGCACGCGGGCGAGCAGTTCCGCCGCGCTCTTCACCGTGAGCGCGGTGTGGCCCGCGCTCAGGAGGGCGGTGGCGAACCGATCCCGGACGAACGCAGTGTCGTCGGCGACGATGACGGTTTTCGTGACAGTCACAATAGGGCCACGCCCGGGACGGCCTTCGTGCGCACACGTTCCCGAGGCGGAGGCGCGTTGCAGAATTTATCAGGGTTTCGCTATAATCCGGAGATTATCGCGATCGGAAACGCACGCTGTGTGTGGCTTCGGATCCCAAGCCGCGCGGCGGACGCCACAGTCCGCCGCCAGGAGCATGTATGGCGACCTGCCCGGAATGTGATGCCGAAGTCGAAGTCGACGAATTCGATGTCGACAAGGGCGATCTGATCAGTTGTCCCGACTGCGGCTCCAATCTCGAAGTCACGAGCATCGCGCCGGTGGAACTCGAATCCGTCGACGAGGATGAGGACGACGAGGAGGACGAAGACGAGGACGAAGACGAGTTGGACGAAGAGGACGACGCGGACGACGACGATACGAAGGAGGACCTCGACTAGTGCCCGGAAGCCGCGTCCAGGAGACGCAGGGGCTCCCCCGGTGAGCCATCCGGGGCCCGCGAGTGAGCCCGCTCGGCGCATCAGTTCCGCACCGGGCGCTCCCCTGGCCGTCGCGTCAAGGCTCGAAGAGAAGGAGGCGGCGCTCGATCGCACCCTGCGCGGCCTGCCCTCCATCATCGTCGCCTACAGCGGCGGGGTCGATAGCGCGTACCTCGCGTTCGCCGCGAATCGGACGCTGGGCGACGCGGCGCTGTGCGTGACCGCCGACAGCCCGAGTTATCCGCAGCGCCACCGCGCGCTCGCCCTCAGGATCGCGGGTGAGTTCGGTTTCAACCACCTGTTCATCCGCACGGCCGAAATGGCCCGTCCGGAGTACCGCGCGAACCCGGCGAACCGGTGTTACTTCTGCAAGCACGAGCTCTATACGCACCTGGCGGCGCTGGCGCGCGAGCGGGGCGTCCCCGTGGTCGCCGACGGCAGCAATGCGGATGATCGCGGGGACTACCGCCCCGGCCGCCAGGCCGCGCGTGAGTTCGGCGTGCGCAGCCCTCTGGACGAAGTCAGCCTGTCCAAGGATGAAATCCGCGAGCTTTCGCGGCGCGCCGGCCTCCCGACCTGGGATGAGCCGGCATCCGCGTGCCTGTCGTCGCGCATTCCGTACTTCAGCGAGGTCACCGACGAGAAGCTGCGGATAATCGAGCGGGCGGAGGAAGTGCTGCGGGGCCTCGGGTTCCGCATCTGCCGCGTCCGACATCACGACACAATCGCGAGGCTCGAGCTCGGACAGGATGAAATCAGCCGCGCGCTGGAGCCCGCAACGGCGGCGCTGATCGATGCCGAGTTGAGGGCCCTCGGGTACGCCCACGTCACCGTCGACTTGCGCGGGTATCGGCTCGGCAGCCTGAACGACGCGCTGCGCCTGCGCGAGGTCTGATCCACGACGGTCACGGTGCGCAGGCAGCTCGCGGCGCTCGCGCTCGTTGTACTGGCGGCGCATCTTCCGTTCCTCCCCGCCTCGCTCGAAGACGTCGACTCGATCAACTTCGCTCTTGCGATCGAAGAGTTCGACGTCGCGCGCCACCAGCCGCATCCTCCGGGTTACCCGGTCTTCGTCGGGGCGGGGCGCGCGTCCACCGCCGTGCTTCGAACTCTGGGTTTCTCCTCGCCCGAGGCGCGCGGGCTGGCCTTGTGGAGCACCCTCTCCGCGACGGCGCTGGTCTGGCTGCTGTTTACCTTCTTTCGATCGCTGCGCCAGTCGCCAGAGGGCCGCCCCGGTGCAGCATGCCAGGAGAGTGACGAGAATGCCGCGCGGCGGGCCTTCTGGGCGACGGCGCTTGCGGTCGCGTCCCCGCTTTTCTGGTTCACTGCCTTACGGCCCCTGAGCGACATGACGGGGCTCGCGGGTGCCGTCGCGGCGCAGGCCCTCATTGTTGCCGTGCTGAACCGGCGGGCCGGCCCGGCTGCCCTGATGTGGGGCGGCCTTGTCGCTGGGCTCGCGGTCGGCATCCGGTCTCAGACCTTCCTCCTCACCCTGCCGTTGCTCGGCATGGCGCTGGTCGTGCCACGCCTTGGCCTGCGTGTGCGGGATCGCGCCGCCGTGCTTGCGGCGGTGGGACTTGGCATTTGCGCCTGGGCACTTCCGCTCGTCTGGGCGAGCGGGGGTCTTGTCGGGTATGCGGCGGCGCTCGGCACTCAGGCGGGGGAGGACTTTTCGGGCGTCGTGATGCTCTGGAAAGTACGCTCTGCCCGAGTCGCCGCCGACGCGCTCGTGTTCTCGTTTCTCTGGCCGTGGGGGAGCCTGCTCACGGGCTCCGTGGTGCTCGCGGCCGCCGCTGTCGGCGCGGGTCGAACGGCGTGGCAGCAACCGCGGGTCCTGCTGCTGCTGGTTGTCGGGTTTCTGCCGTATGCAGTGTTCCACCTGCTGTTCCAGGAAGCCGTCACCGTCCGCTACGCGTTGCCGCTGGTCCTGCCGGTCGCCTACCTGGTCGTCTCAGCGCTCGCCTGGTTCGGGCGGACCGGGCAGCTCGTCGGCTGCAGCATTCTGGCCGGCGTGTGTCTAGCGCCCGCCGTGTCGGCGAGCGTTTCGTACGCACGCGAGGGAAGTCCGGCCTTCCGCGCGTTCCGCGCGCTCGAGGGGTTGCCCCAAGCCTCGTCCGTGTCGGGTCAGGGCGGCGGCGCGGTCGATGCCGTGGGCATGCATGCCTTCGCGCGGCGTGCAGCCCAGTGGGAGGGCAGCGCGCTTCCGGGGCGGGTGCTGGATGCCCGGCACGGGCGCGAGTGGCTCGCGCTCGTCGCCGAATGGCGGGCGCATCCCGATGCGAGCATTGCATTCGTGGCAGACCCCCGCCGCACGGATCTGGCGCTCATCGACCCGGCGTCGCGCCAGCGCGTGCAGTCGTATAGATGGCCCTTCATCGAGCCGCCGTACGTGGGCGGCGCCCGGCCGGGGAACTCGGACCTCTACCGCATGTCGCCTCCACAGTGGATGCTCGATCGCGGCTGGGCGCTCGGTGCCGAGGTCGCGGGCATCACCGCGCGTGACGGGCTGGGTCCGCACCGCCGCCCCAGCGTGGCGTGGATCAGAGCGGGGCAGGACGAGACATTGATGATGCTGGGAGGCCGGCACCTTGGCGGGGCGGGAGACCCCCCGGCGCGCGTCAGTGTAGGGGTACAAGGCCGCCGCCTCGAATCGTTCGACGTGGTACCCGGCTTCTTCTTCAGGACGATGGCGGTTCCCGCCGGTACGCTCGCGTCGACGGATTCATACGTGACGCTGGACGTCAAAGCCGAAGCTCCAGCCACGCTCGGCGAGATTCCCGTGTCGCTCGAGCAGTTCGATCTCCAGCGCGGCGGTGTGCCGATGATTGGTGTCGAACAGGGCTGGCAGGAACCTGAGTACGATCCACGCTCGGCGCGGTCATGGCGCTGGGCGACGGAACGTGCCACGCTCTGGGTGCGTCCCGTGGGGCGGGACGTCAGACTCATCCTCCATGGGGAATCGCCCCGCCGCTACTTCGCGAGAGCCTCGGTCATCACGCTGACCGTGGCCGGACGCGAAGTTGCACGGTTCAGTCCCGCCAGCGACTTCCGGGAGGTCATCGTGCTGCCCGCGGCTGCGCTGTCGAATGCGAACGGCCGTGTGGTGATGGAGAGCGACCAGTGGTTCTCTCCCGGCGATCGCGACGGCTCGCCGGACAGACGTCACCTTGCGCTTCGTATCTATTCTTACGCGGTGGAATGACGAGCGGTCCCGGGTGTTCCTACCCCGGTCGTTGCGCGAGCGCGAGGAGCGAGCTCCCGAAAGGCATGTTGACGACGCGCAGGACAGCCGCCTCGACTCCGAGAACCGCCGCAAGGGCTGTATTGACGAGGGGTGAGGGGATTGCTATCTCGTGCGCTGATTCCCTGTGCCCCTGGATGCGCTGCAGCAGCCGCACCGCTCCGACCAGGGGCGTGATGGTCGCGTTGGTGTACGAGAGCTGCCGAATCGCGAACCCGGCGGCGCGCAGTCGATCGGCGAGCATCGTCGCGTTGTATCGCCGGACCTCGCGCGCCAGGATCGAGTGATTGCCCGTGAGCAGGGCCAGGGCCGCCACGTTGATCACCAGGTGCCCGCCCGGCCTCATCACACGATACATCTCCGACAGCGCCGTGCGCTCCGCCTCGTCGTCCAGCGTCTGCAGGACGTCGAACGACGTGACGACGTCGAAGGAGGCGCTTCCAAAAGGCAAGGCCACCGCGGACGCCTGCGCCACGGAGCGCTCCCCTCTACGGGTGGCGTATGCCAGACCACTCGCCGTGAGATCGATTCCCACGGCGCGTCCGTATTTTCGCAGCAGCGCAAGGTTGTGTCCCGTGCCGCAGCCGCAGTCAAGGATGCCAGGGGCCGGAAGGTGCCGCACGGCGCGCGAGAGAAGGGGACTGACGAAGCCGCGGAAGCCGTGGAACCAGAAGTGATGGGCTTCGGCACGCGCCGTCGCCGCGAGGAGTTGATCCTGATCCATCAACGATACGAAATTGACAGCGCGGAGGGTGGACGGTAAGCTCC
>Ga0136612_10001381_pt1 | contig 10305 bp, 10 predicted proteins | sample AntDryUQ224A2306_2_FD_106644 | JGI IMG/M metagenome (GOLD analysis project Ga0136612, IMG submission 106644) | Polar desert sand microbial communities from Dry Valleys, Antarctica - metaG UQ224A (23.06) | ecosystem: Environmental > Terrestrial > Soil > Desert | place: Antarctica: Dry Valley...
GCCCTCGGACGTGCGGCTGCACTGCGCCCATGACCCGACCCATTGCCCTGAGGCCCTGCTCCGCGACGCCGGCGCCCTGGATCGCCTCGGAGACGATGCGGCGAATGCCATCGGCACTGAGCTGCTCGGGCAGGTACTCCGCGAGGATGCGCGCCTCAGCACGCTCCTTGTCCGCCAACTCGTCACGTCCGGCACCCTCGAAGGCCGCTGACGCCTCGCGCCGCTTCTTCGTCTCGGACACGATCACGTCGGTGACCTCGTCGTCGCTGAGTTCGCGCGCCTGTTTGCCTGAGACCTCGGCGGTCGTCACGGCGGCCAGCACCATGCGCAGTGTCGAGGCGCGCAACTCGTCCCGACTCTTCATCGCCGTGGTCAGGTCGGCCCGCACCCGCTTCTTCAGCTCGGCCATGGCGCCAGTCTGTCAGCCAAATCGTGGCGGTGTGACAGCCTGTGCGGCGTGCGAGCCCTGACATCGACGACCGCACTGACCGCGGCGGCTCTGGGCGCCGGTGGGCTCGCGTACGCCGGAGGGGTCGAGCGGCGGGCCTTTGCGCTGCGCCGCTTCGATGTGCCGTGCCTGCCCGTCGGTAGCCGCCCGCTGCGCCTGCTGCACCTGTCCGACGTGCACATGGCCCCCGGCCAGCACAAGAAGCAGGCTTGGCTTCGCCGGCTGGCCGATGTGGAGCCGGACCTCGTCGTGAATACCGGCGACAACCTGGCGCACCTGCGGTCCGTGCCCGTGGTGTTGCGTTCGTACGGCGAGCTGCTCGACCTGCCTGGAGTGTTCGTCATGGGCTCCAACGACTACTTCGCACCGGTGCTGAAGAACCCTGCTCGTTATCTGCTGCCAGCCGGAGTTGTGCGTGCCAAGGGCACCCCGCTGCCGTGGCGCGAGCTGCGGGACGGCTTCTGCGAGCGCGGCTGGCTCGACCTCGACAACGTGCGCGGTGAGCTCCGGGTCGGCAGCCTGCGGCTGGCCCTATCCGGCGTCGACGACCCCCACCTGCGCTACGACGACCTTGCGGCTGTCGCCGGGCCCGCCGACCCGGAGGCCGACCTGGCCGTCGGGGTCGCCCACGCGCCGTACCTGAGGGTCCTCGACGCATTCACCCGCGACGGTCACCATCTCGTCCTCGCCGGACACACGCACGGAGGTCAGCTGCGACTTCCCGGCATTGGTGCGCTGGTCACCAACTGCGACCTCGACCGCGCCCGCGCCCGTGGTTTGCACCAGCACACGGTCGGCGGCAGGACGTCCTGGCTCCACGTGTCCGCCGGTCTCGGCACCTCACCGTTTGCGCCTGTGCGGCTCTGCTGCCGGCCCGAGGCGACGCTGCTCACGCTGGTCCCGGCCGACAGCGGCTAGACTTCCGGGGCGCTCGGGCTGTGGCGCAGTTTGGTAGCGCGCTTCGTTCGGGACGAAGAGGCCGCAGGTTCAAATCCTGTCAGCCCGACTCTGTGTTGTCTCAAGCAAATGGAACGGCCAGGTGGAGCTGAGGCTCGGTCTTGTCGCGTACCTCGTCGACAGAGACGTCGGGCGCCGTCTCGACCAGCACCAGCCCCCGATCGGTGACGTCGATGACCGCGAGATCGGTGATGATGCGCTGCACCACGCCCCGACCGGTGTACGGCAGCGAGCACTCGCGGACGATCTTGTACGACCCGTCCTTGGCCACGTGCTCCATCAGCACCACGACCTTCTTGGCGCCGTGCACCAGGTCCATGGCGCCGCCCATGCCCTTGACCATCTTGCCGGGGATCATCCAGTTGGCTATGTCACCGGTCTCCGAGACCTGCATGGCACCGAGGATCGCGGCGTCCACCTTGCCGCCGCGGATCATCCCGAAGCTCGTCGCGGAGTCGAAGAACGACGCTCCCTTGCGCAGCGTCACCGTCTCCTTGCCCGCGTTGATGAGATCGGCGTCGACCTCGTCGTCGTACGGGTACGCGCCGACACCGAGGATGCCGTTCTCGGACTGCAGCACAATCTCGACGTCGTCGGGTACGTAATTGGGGACCAGGGTCGGCAATCCGATGCCGAGGTTGACATAGGCGCCGTCGGTCAGCTCGGCGGCGGCACGCGCGGCCATCTGTTCGCGAGTAAGTGCCATCAGCCGGCTTCTCTCGGTCGGGTCGTACGCCGCTCGATTCGCTTGTCTGCGGCCTGCTCGGCGGTGAGTGGCACGACGCGTTGCACGAAGATGCCCGGCAGATGCACGGCATCAGCGTCGATGTCACCTGGCTCCAGCAGTTGCTCCACCTCGGCGATCGTCACCCGACCCGCCATTGCGCACAACGGGTTGAAGTTGCGCGCCGACTCGTGGAACACCAGGTTGCCGTGGCGGTCACCCTTCCAGGCTCGTACCAGTCCGAAGTCGGCGCTGATCGACTGCTCGAGGACGAACTCGCGTACCTCGCCGAAGAACTCGAACTCGCGCGTCTCCTTCGGTGGGGACGCCACTGCCACGTCGCCACTGTCGTCGTAGCGCCAGGGCAGCCCGCCTTCGGCCACCTGGGTGCCGACGCCGGTGGCGGTGAAGAACGCCGGGATGCCCGAGCCACCGGCGCGTAGCCGTTCGGCGAGCGTCCCTTGGGGAGTCAGCTCGACCTCGAGCTCGCCGCTGAGGTATTGGCGCGCGAACTCCTTGTTCTCGCCGACGTACGACGAGATCATCCGGCGGATGCGGTGCTCCCGGAGCAGGATGCCCAGGCCCCAGTCGTCGACGCCGCAGTTGTTCGACACCACCTCGAGGTCGGTGATCCCCTTGTCGACCAGCGCCGCGATCAGGACGCTCGGGATGCCGGACAGCCCGAAGCCGCCCACCGCCAGCGACGCTCCGTCGCCGACGTCAGCAACGGCGTCCGCCGCGCTGACAACCACCTTGTCCATGGCCGCGACCTTACCGCCGACCGCTCCTCCGGCCCACGCCGAGTTGTCACTACGAGACCAGGTCATAGCCTGATCTGACAGTGACAGGTCAGGTCCGTCAGCGAGGCAGCTCCCGGGCCACCAGCTCGGCGATCTGGGCGGTGTTGAGCGCGGCTCCCTTGCGCAGGTTGTCGCCGCAGACGAACAGGTCAAGTGTGTTCGGGAAGTCCAGTGCCTGGCGGATCCGGCCCACGAAGGTGGGGTCAGAACCCACCACGTCGGCGGGGGTCGGGAACTCACCGCGCTCCGGGTCGTCGATGACGACCACACTCGGAGCCTCGACGAGAACCTGCCGCGCCTCGCCGGCGTCGATGGCACGCTCGAACACCGCGTGGACGGCCAGCGAGTGTGTCGTCGCGACCGGGACCCGGACACAGGTGGCTGAGACCTTGAGGTCGGGGATGCCGAGAACCTTGCGCGACTCGTCGCGGACCTTGAGCTCCTCGCTCGACCAGCCACCATCGCGCACCGACCCTGCCCAGGGCACGACGTTGAGCGCCAGCGGGGCGGGGAACGGTGAGTCGTCACCCAGCTTGTCGGCGAGTGCCCGGCGGACATCGCCGCTGTAGTGGCCGAGCTGGCGCTGCCCACCCACCACCTCGAGCTCGTCAAAGAGCCGGTCGAGGCCGGACTGACCGGCACCGGAAGCCGCCTGGTAGGACGCGACAACGAGCTCGCGCAGGTTCCAGCGGGCATGCAGGGCACCGAGGGCGTCCATCATCGTCAGGGTCGTGCAGTTGGGATTGGCGATGATGCCTCGCGGCCGGTTGCGGATCTGATGGGCGTTCACCTCGGGAACGACCAGCGGCACCTCGGGATCCATGCGGAACGACCCGGAGTTGTCGACGACGACTGCACCGCGCGACACAGCGACGGGTGCCCACCGCGCCGACACGTCGTCAGGTACGTCGAACAATGCGACGTCGACGCCGTCGAAGCACGACTCGTCCAACGCCACCACGGGGAGGTCGACACCGCGTACGCGCAACAACCGCCCCGCCGACCGGGTCGAGGCAACCAGCCGGATCTCGCCCCACACGTCCTCGCGGGCGGACAGGATGTCGAGCAGCACAGACCCGACGACGCCAGTCGCGCCGACAACGGCCAGCGTCGGCCGTGCGACGCTCATCGTCCCGTCCCGCCGTAGACGACGGCCTCGACGTCGGTGGCATCGAGGTCGAACGCCGCATGCGCCGCGGACACCGCTGCGTCGACACGGTCCTGCGCCACCACAACTGAGATGCGGATCTCCGAGGTGGAGATCATGTCGATGTTGACCCCAACCGCCGCGAGGGCGCTGAAGAACCGCGCCGAGACACCCGGGTGCGTGCGCATCCCGGCACCGATCAACGACACCTTGCCGATCGCGTCGTCGTAGAGCAACTGATCGAAGCCGACCTCGTCCTTGAGGCCGGCCAGTGCCTCCATAGCGCTCTGTCCGTCGGTACGAGGCAGCGTGAACGAGATGTCGGTACGCCCGGTCGCCGCGGCGGACACGTTCTGCACGATCATGTCGATGTTGGTCTGCCCGGCCGCCACGGCCTCGAAGATGCGCGCCGCCTCGCCGACCTTGTCCGGTACACCGACCACGGTGATCTTGGCCTCGCTGCGGTCGTGTGCGACGCCAGCGATGATGGCCTGCTCCATGTCGTCCCCCTTGAGGTCGTCCACGACCCACGTGCCGGTGCGCTGCGAGAACGACGATCGTACGTGGATGCGCATGTGGTGGCGGCGGGCGTACTCGACACACCGCAGGTGCAGCACCTTCGCGCCGCACGCGGCCATCTCAAGCATCTCCTCGTACGAGATGCGCGGGATGCGTCGTGCGGTCGCGACGATGCGCGGATCGGCGGTGAAGATTCCATCCACGTCGGTGTAGATCTCGCAGACCTCGGCCTGCAGCGCCGCCGCGAGTGCGACCGCTGTGGTGTCGGAGCCACCGCGGCCGAGTGTGGTGATGTCCTTGCTGTCCTGCGAGACGCCTTGGAAGCCGGCGACGATCGCGATCGCACCGTCGCTGAGGGCCTGCTCGATGCGGCTCGGCGTGATGTCGATGATCTGAGCCTTGCCGTGCGCGGAGTCGGTGATCACCCCGGCCTGTGACCCGGTGAACGATCGAGCCTCATGGCCGAGGTTTCCGATCGCCATCGCGAGCAGCGCCATTGAGATGCGCTCCCCCGCAGTGAGCAGCATGTCGAGCTCGCGGCCGGCCGGAAGCGGTGTTATCTGGTGTGCGAGGACCAGCAGCTCGTCGGTGGAGTCACCCATCGCCGAGACGACCACGACGACGTCGTGACCCTCCTGTGTCGTGGTGACAATCCGCTGGGCCACCCGCTTCATACCGGCGGCGTCGGCCACCGATGAGCCCCCGTACTTCTGCACGACGATGCCCACGAGTCTCCTTGCTGTGAGGGACAACAGGGCGGTGGGCAGTTTATCGACGGGGTCGACCTGCGCCGCACATCCGCGCCGGACGCGGCGAGGTCGGATCGTCACGGGGTACCGGTGACGGAAACTTTAGACCCAGGCGCCGCGTTCGTACGGGGGTGGCCAGTCGAGCCGGATGCCCAGCTCGGAAGCCGCGCGGCGTGGCCAGTACGGGTCCCGCAGGGCGGCCCGCGCCAGCATCACGGCGTCCGCCGAAACCGACGTGAGGATGCCCTCGGCCTGCGCCGCCTCGGTGATCAGCCCGACAGCAGCCACCGGCAGGCCGGAGAGCTCCCGCACCCGCCGAGCCAGCGGTACCTGGTAGCCGGGGCCCACCGGGATCTGCGCCGAGGCGGCATTGCCCCCGCTGGAGATGTCGACGAGGTCGACGCCGGCGGCACCGAGCTTGCCGGCCAGGTCCCCGGTCTCCTCGACCGTCCAGCCGCCCTCGACCCAGTCGGTCGCCGAGAACCGCACGAACAACGGCTTGGAGCCGGGCCAGACCTGTCGGATGTCGTCCACGACCTCTCGCAGCAGGCGGGAACGCCCCTCGAAGCCGCCCCCGTACGCATCGGTCCGCGAGTTGGAAAGCGGGGAGAGGAACTCGTGCAGTAGGTAGCCGTGAGCCGCGTGAATCTCGACGACGTCGAATCCAGCCGCATCGGCCCGCCGCGCGGCCGCCGCGAACGCCCGGCGGACTTGGCTGATGTCCGCAGCCGTCATCGCCTGAGGGGCGGCGTAGCCGGGGAACGGATCGCCGATCGGAGCGATCGTCGACCACCCACCCTCGGCTGGGGGGACGGTGCCCCGGCGCGGCGACCACGGCCGGTACGTCGACGCCTTGCGTCCCGCGTGTGCAAGCTGGATGCCGGCGACCGTGTTCTGCCCGTGGATGAAGTCGACGATCCGTGCGAATGCGTGTCGCTGAGTGTCGTTCCACAGACCGGTGTCCTGCGGGCTGATCCGGCCCCCGGCGTCGACGGCGCTGGCCTCGGCCATCACCAGTCCGGCGCCGCCGACCGCTCGCGAGCCAAGATGCACGAAGTGCCAGTCGCCGGGCACCCCGTCCACGGCGGAGTACTGGCACATCGGCGAGACCCAAGCCCGGTTGCCGAAGGTCACGTCGCGCAGCGTTAGCGGATCGAACAGCATGGACAGTGCAGCAGCGCCGTCCCGAGCCGTATTCCGGAGCGCTAGTCCCGGATCAGCCTGCTCCGCTCGTCCAACGATCCGAGACTCCTGACGCTCTGCCTCGGGCTCAGGTCCGAGGGGGTCAGCCCTCAGCGCGAGCCACCGCCTCGGCGACGGCGACTCGCTCCATCTCGAGGGTGCGCTCGGTGTCGCTGTCGAGCCGGTCGTGCGCGACCACCGACTGCAGGGCTCGCAGAGCGCCGCTGGCCTCGGCTCCCCACGAGGCAACGTAGGAGAACTGCCACCACCACAGCGCCTCGAGGACGCGCCCCGCCCGGTGGTGGCGCAGCCCGTGCGCGACACTGCCGGCGATCGCGGAGACATCGTCGGAGATCAGGGAGGCGACCAGCTCCGGCGACTCTTCGTAGGGGTCGAACACCTCGGTGTACTCGTCGACGTGCCCGAGCAGTTCCGCCAACGCCTCACGCATCCGGTCCAGGTCGGGGTCGGGGCCGGCGTCCGGCTCGTACTTCTCGCTCGGTACGAAGTCGATCTGCACGCCGAGGCGGGCGCCGGCGAACAGCAGTTGGCTGACCTCGAGCAGCAGCAGCGGTACGGCTCGGGCGCTGTCGCCGCTGGCCGCGATCTCACGGACCGCCAACAGGAAGCTCTCGACCTGGTCGGCCACGGCCTGCGCGAGGTCCTCCACGTCGCTGTCGAGGCCGTGATCGGCGGGCTTCGGGACGGGCTGGTGCTCACTCATCGACGGCTCGTCTCCCTTCGAAGGCGCGGCCGAGCGTGATCTCGTCGGCGTACTCGAGGTCACCTCCGACCGGGAGCCCGCTGGCCAAGCGTGTCACGCGCAGGTCCAGCGGGCGCAACAACCTGGTGAGATAGGTGGCGGTGGCCTCGCCCTCGAGGTTGGGGTCCGTTGCCAGGATTACCTCTGTCACGACGCTGTCCGCGAGCCGTCGCATGAGCTCCTTGACGCGTAGCTCATCGGGGCCGATGCCTTCGATCGGTGAGATTGCGCCGCCCAGGACGTGGTAGCGGCCGTGAAATTCGCGGGTGCGCTCGATCGCTACGACGTCCTTCGACTCTTCTACAACGCACATCACGGCGTCGTCACGGCGGGGGTCGCGGCAGATCCGGCATTGCTCGTCTTCGGACACGTTGCCGCAGGTGACGCAGAACCGGACCTTGTCCTTGACCTCGACGAGCACGTGTGCCAGCCGGCGGACGTCGATCGGGTCGGCGTCGAGCAGGTAGAACGCCATGCGTTGGGCGCTCTTAGGCCCTACCCCCGGCAGCCTGCCGAGCTCGTCAATGAGATCCTGCACGACCCCCTCGTACATCGCGGCGCTCCCGTCTAGAGACCGAGCTCGCCGCCGAAGCCGCTGGTGAGCCCACCGAGCCGCTCCTGCGCGAGCGCCTCGGCGTTGTGCGTCGCGTCGTGGACGGCGGCCACAACCATGTCGGCGAGCGTCTCGGTGTCGTCCGGGTCGAGCGCCTCGGGGCTGATGTCGAGCGACACCAGCGAACCGGTGCCGCTCACGGTGGCCGTGACCAGGCCACTGGCGGCGCTGCCAGCCACCCGCACGGCCGCCAGCTCGTCCTTGGCTGCCATGAGCGACGCCTGCATCTGCTGCGCCTGGGCCAGCAGCGCGGACATGTCAGGCATGCCACCTTCGGTCACGGTTGTCTCCTTCACCCTTGCCGTCACGAGCGTACGACTCTCTGCCTGGTCAGGTGTCGTGTGGAATCTCCTCGATCACCTGCGCGCCGAGCTCACGGGCGAGCAGCTGGTGGTGGTCGCCGGCCGCGTCGTCGACCACCGGGTCGTCGCGAGACACGGCACGGTCGGACTGGTGGGCCGCCTGCTCGCGGGGTGAGACCGGCACCGGATGCTCCGTCGTGGCCGGCGGGGCCGGCTGGCGCGACGTCGTCGAGCCGGCGGTCGGGTCGACCACCACCTCGACCCGACGATCCACACCGAGCACGTCGATCAGGGCCTGTCGCAGGACCTCGTCGCAGCCGTTGCGCACGAACGACTCGCGTGCCCCGCCGTTGACGAGTGCGACGGTGAGCGTCCGATCGTCGAGCGCCTGCACGTTGGCGCTCTGGCTCAGCACCATCCAGGCAAACCGGCGCCGGCGCATCACGGCCTCGAGCACGGCCGGCCACAGCCGGCGCACGTCGATCAGCTCCGGACCCTCCCGCAGCGGTGGCGCCTCGGCCGCTGCTGACGGGCCCGGAGCCGCAGCCGCTTCGGTAGAGGCGACGTCGAGAGCCGTCGCGGTCACATCCGGCGCCGCGACCGTGGACGCAGCGATGGCCATCCGGCGCTCGATGCGATCCAGCCGCGCCTGAACCCCTTCACTGCTCGAGTCTGCGCCGGGCAGCAGCACCCGGGCACAGATGAGCTCCAGCAGCAGCCGTGGCGCGGTTGCGCCACGGATCTCGTCCAGGCCACGGCTGACGACCTCGGCGGAGCGGGTCAGATCGGCGGTGCCGAAACGCGCCGCCTGGTTCTGGAGGCGGTCGGCCGCGTCGTCGGCCACCTCGAGCAAGCCCTTGCCGACAGCATCAGGAACGGCCGCGACGATGATGAGGTCGCGCAGCCGCTGCAACAGGTCCTCGGCGAAACGGCGCGGCTCCTGACCGCTCTCGATCACCTTGTCGACGGCGGCGAAGACAGACGCCCCGTCACCGGCGGCGAACGCGTCGACAACCTCGTCGAGGAGGGAGTCGGGTGTGTATCCGAGCAGCGCGGTGGTCAGGGCGTACGTCACTCCGTCCTCACCGGCGCCCCCGATCAGCTGGTCGAGCACGCTCAGCGCGTCTCGTACCGACCCTCCCCCGGCCCGGACGACCAGCGGCAACGCGGTCGACTCGATGCCCACCAGCTCACGCCGGCACAGGTCGGCCAGGTAGTCGCTGAGTAGCCGTGGCGGAACCAGGCGGAACGGGTAGTGGTGGGTGCGGGAGCGGATGGTGCCGATCACCTTGTCCGGTTCGGTGGTGGCGAAGACGAACTTGACGTGCGGAGGAGGCTCCTCGACGAGCTTGAGCAGGGCGTTGAAGCCCTGTGCGGTGATCATGTGAGCCTCGTCGAGGATGTAGATCTTGTAGCGGCTGCTGACCGGAGAGAAGAACGCCTTCTCGCGCAATTCGCGTGCGTCGTCGACGCCGTTGTGGCTAGCCGCGTCGATCTCGATCACGTCGATGGAGCCGGGGCCGCCGCGGGCCAGGTCCTCGCAGCTCTGGCACACCCCGCACGGCTCGGCTAGGGGCGCCTTCGCGCAGTTGAGGGCGCGAGCAAGGATCCGCGCGCTCGTGGTCTTGCCGCAGCCTCGTGGGCCCGAGAACAGGTACGCGTGGTGGACGCGGTTGTTGGCCAGAGCCTGCCGCAGCGGAGCGACGACGTGGTCCTGTCCGATCACCTCCGCGAAGGTGTCCGGGCGGTATCGCCGGTACAGGGCGAGCGGTGCGTCCACTCCTGAACCCTAACCAGCGCCACCGACACGCGACAGGTGCTGGCCTTGGCCGGTGGACACCGGGCCGGATCCCGTCCAAAGGACCCCTCGCGCACCCGGTAGAGCCTGCTGACCCTTGCTGCCTTCCGGCCCTGGGGGAGTTGGGCAGGGTGCCGCCGCGCGAGGGGCTGGCAGCCATCGTAGGAGGTCGCGCACCGTCGGCCCAAGCCGGCAGCCCCGCTACCCTGCTCGGCGGAGGATTCGCATAGTGGCCTAGTGCGCACGCTTGGAAAGCGTGTTGGGTGCAAGCCCTCAGGGGTTCGAATCCCCTATCCTCCGCCA
>Ga0136612_10001383_pt1 | contig 10292 bp, 12 predicted proteins | sample AntDryUQ224A2306_2_FD_106644 | JGI IMG/M metagenome (GOLD analysis project Ga0136612, IMG submission 106644) | Polar desert sand microbial communities from Dry Valleys, Antarctica - metaG UQ224A (23.06) | ecosystem: Environmental > Terrestrial > Soil > Desert | place: Antarctica: Dry Valley...
CGCGAGCTTCGGCAAGCTCAACGCGCTGTGGTCGGGCAAGCGCTACGACGCGCGCCTCGCGGCGCTCCTCGACGAGCTGCTCGCGCTGCCGGCCGAGCGCGGGGGTGGCCTGGCGTGGGAATACACCTTCACCTTCGACGGCGGCGCGCCGCCGTGGGTCTCCGCCCTGGCCCAGGGCACCGCGGTGCAGGCCCTCGCGCGCACCGCCATCCGGCTGGGCCGCCAGGACGAGGTCCTCCCGGTCGCCCGCCGCGCGCTCACCGTGTTCGAGCTGCCGCCGCCGGTCGGGGTCCGGGTGGCCGACGGCGACGGCGCGCACTTCCTCATCTACTCCTTCGCGCCCGAGCTGCGGGTGCTCAACGGCTTCGCCCAGGCCCTCATCGGGCTGCACGACTTCGCCGGGCTCACCGGCGACCCTCAGGCGCGGGGGCTGTTCGAGGCCGGCGACCGGCTCGCCCGGCGGGAGGTGCCGACGTTCGACACCGGCGCCTGGTCGCTGTACTCGCGCGGCTCGAGCAGCCGAGAGTCCGACCTGGGCTACCACCGGCTCGTGGGCGGCTTCCTCGCCGGCCTCTGCGCCCGCACGGGCGCCGAGCCGTACTGCGTGACCCGCGAGCACTTCCGCGCCTACGAGCGCGTCGCCCCGATCGTCACGCTGGTCAGCCGACGACTCAAGGGCGGGGCGGTGCGGCGCCTGCGCTTCTCGCTCTCCAAGCTCTCGCGGGTCGGCGTCGAGGTCCGCCTGGGCGGCCGGCTGGTCCTCTCGCGCCCCGCCTTCGCCGCCGGCCGTGGCCGGCGCTTCGTCGAGTGGAAGGTCCCGCGGCGGGCCGGGACCTACACGGTCGACCTGACCGCGGTGGATCTGGTCGGCAACGTGGGTCGGGCCACGGGTACTCTCACCGTAAGATCCCGTCCCTGACCCGGACGATCCTCTACACCGGCAAGGGCGGTGTCGGCAAGACCTCCGTGGCCGCCGCGACCGCCCGGCGCTGCGCCGCGGCCGGCCGGCGGACGATCGTCCTCTCCACGGACCCCGCCCACTCGCTGGCCGACGTCCTCGGCGTCGAGTCGGTCGGCTCGCGCCCCGGGCCGGTGGCGGGCGACGTGCACCTCTGGGCGCAGCAGGTCGAAGCGGGCGCCGAGCTCGAGCGCAACTGGTCGGCGGTACAGGAGTGGCTGGGTGGCCTGCTGGTCGAGCACGGCGTCGAGCGCATCGCGGCCGAGGAGCTCACCGTCCCGCCCGGCACGGACGAGCTGTTCTCCCTGCTCGAGCTCAAGGCCCACCGCGAGTCGGGCGAGTGGGACGTCATCGTCGTCGACTGCGCGCCGACCGGGGAGACCCTGCGGCTGCTCTCCTTCCCCGACGTCGCCCGGTGGTGGCTCGACAAGGTCTTCGGCCGCGAGCACGAGCTGCTGGCCGCCGCCCGCCCGTTCGCACAGACGTTCTTCGGCGTGACGCTGCCCGACGAGCGCGTGCTCTCCGAGGTCCAGCGGCTGATCGCCAACCTGGTGGCCATGGACGAGCTCCTGCGCGACGGTACGTCGGTGTCGGTCCGGCTCGTGATGAACCCGGACCGGATGGTGGTCGCCGAAGCGATGCGGACCTTCACGTACCTGAACCTCTACGGCTACCTGACCGACGCCGTGGTGGTCAACCGCGTCTTCCCGGAGGAGGTCGAAGGCACCTACTTCGGGGCCTGGCGCGAGGTCCAGCGCGAGCAGCTCGAGCTCGTGGAGTCCGGCTTCGCCCCGGTGCCGGTCCTGCGGGCGCCGTACTTCGCCGAGGAGGTGGTCGGCCCGCGGATGCTCGACTCACTCGGCGACGCGATCTTCGCGGAGGCTGGCCTGGACGCTGCGGCGGTCCTGCACCAGCGGCTCACCCAGGCCGTCGCGCTCGACGACGACGGGGCGGGGGCGCGGCTGCGGCTCGAGCTCCCGTTCTCGGAGAGGGGCGACATCTCGCTCAAGAAGGTCGGGCTCGAGCTGGTCGTCCGGGTCGACGGGCACAAGCGGACGATCATGCTCCCGTCGGCGTTGGCCGGCTTCCGCCCGGCGTCGGCGGCCTTCGAGGACGGGGCGCTCGAGGTGCGCTTCGACCATGTCTGAGGGAGGCGACGCCTTCCTCGAGATGCGCGAGCGGGTCGACGCCGCCTACGAAAGCGCCGAGCGGCTGGTGCGCGAGGCCGAGGCGGCGGCGCGGGAGCACGCCCGCGACGTACCGCCCCGCGGCTTCGCGGGACCGTCCGCACCGGATCCCCACCCGGCCAGCGCGACGGCGCTCGAGGCGCTCCAGGCGATCCTCGGGCTGCTCGAGGTGGTGCGTCGCCAGATCCCGCCCGAGCTCGCCCATCAGTTCGCGGGGGCCCTGCGCGAGCTGCTGGCCGCCGTGCGGGCGCTCATCGACTGGTACCTGGAGCGGCTGGATAACCCGGTGGCGACGCCCCGGGAGGTCGAGGACATCCCCATAGACTGAGGAGCCGTGCCCAAGACCTGGATCCTCACCGGCTCCCCGGAGAACCACGCCGTCACCCGCGAGCGCGGCCACCGGCTCATCGGCTTCAAGGAGCGCCGCCGGCTGCAGGCCTCGGAGATGGAGGCGGGCGACCGGATCGTCCTGTACGCGACGAAGGTGCAGGCGTTCGCGGGCTCCCTCACGCTGGTCGGTGAGCTGTTCGAGGACCGCACTCCGGTCTGGCCCGGCAAGCCGGGCAAGGCCGATCCGTACCCGTGGCGCTTTACCGCGGAGCCGGAAGTGGTGCTCGAGCCCGACGCCTGGGTGCCGGCCGAGGGGCTCAAGGACTCGCTCGAGCACGTCCAGAAGTGGCCGGCCGAGCACTGGAAGCTCGCCTTCCAGGGCCAGCTACGGATCGTGTCCGAGCACGACGCCAGCGTGCTCCTGGACGCACTGGGCGCTCGCGCGTCGACTCCGTGACGTCCTTGCGGGACCTCCCCGCCGAGTTCAAGCTCGCCGGCGGCGCGGCCCTGGCCTTGATCGTGACCCTGCTGCTCCCGTGGTACGAGAAGAACTACCTCGCCCCCGGCGAGGGCCGGCTGCGGACGGAGACCTTCCGGGCGCTCTCCCCGGTCGAGGCCGCCCTCCTGCTCGTGGCCGCCGGGGTCGTCTACCTGGTCTGGGCGCGGGCGGAGCGCAAGGCCTTCCACCTCCCCGGCGGAGACGGGACGGTCATCGCCGCGGCGGGCGGCTGGTCGCTGCTGCTCATCGTCTACCGGATGTTCGACCAGCCCGACGTGGCCGGCGACGTCGCCTCGGTCGGGCTGCAATGGGGCATCTTCGCCGCCTTCCTCGCCGCCGGGGGCCTCGTCCTGGCCGGCGCCCGGGTGCGTGCGGTCGATCGGCCCGAGCCGCCCAACCCCGCCGAGGCGCCGACCGAGGCGATGTCGCGGGAGCCGGCCCCCCCACCTCAGGACCGGCTCTTCTGACCGGAGGGACCGCCGCGGTCAGTCGTCGTCGCGCTCTGAGTCCTCGCTCTCCTGGCCGACCACCTTGAAGTCACCGTCGAGCTGCACGTCGACCTCGCCGCCGCCGTCGCGGGTGACCTCGACCTCGTAGAGGCTCTCCTCGTCGCCGACCTCCGTGTCGGTGACCTTGCCGTTGCCGACGTGGTCGAGCGCGACGGCGCTGGCACGGTCGAGGGCGGCGCCGCTGATCGGGGCCTCTGCGTCGTCGCCGCCGCCTGAGCCGGCGAGGGCGATGCCGCCGCCGGCCGCGGCGAGGACGACGCTCGCGGCGCCGACAACGAGGAGCTTGCTTCGCTTGTTCATCTGATCCTCCATTGGACTTGAAGACTAGGACCGTTCTACATCGACTCGGATGAGACGATGATGAGGAGAGGCCTCGCTATCTGCCCTTGGTGAAGCTGACCAACGACGCCCGCCCACCCGTGCCGTCGAGGTGCACGCTGAGCAGCGGGCCGACGCCGGGCGCGTAGAACTTGAGCTCCTGGACCTTCGGCTCGAGGGGCACGAGGTCGCGGGTCATGAGGATGTCCTCGTCGAAGAAGCCGAACGGCACCTCGACCTGCTCCTGACCGACGGTGATGACCCCCGCCCGGTCCTCGGCCTCGCCCTTGTAGTACTCCTGGCGATAGGTGAGTCCCGGCTTGGGCTTGGCCGCCATCGCGATGCCGGCCTGGGCCCCGTCCACGCCGGCCTCGAAGGACCCTTCGTGGTCGACGACCTTGCCGTCCTGGTAGTTGGACACGTACTCGCCGAGGTACCAGACGTTGCCACGCTTGTCCTGTGCGTACCAGTCGTCGGTGACCTCGACCGGCACGCCCTTCTCCGTCGCGGTGTCGCGGACGACCCGCGCGGTGATCCCGTTGGCGATCCGCTTGGTCTTCTTCGTCACCTCGACGACCACCCGCTCCTCCGACCCCTCGGTGTCGGCCTCGCGGTAGACCCACTTGCTGCCCGGGCGCATCGGCCAATAGGGGTTATCGATCTTGGTGGTGAAGTCGGCCGGCTTCAGGTTGACCGGCTCGCTTCCCTGCGGAAGGCCTCCGGTGCGGCTCGAATGGCTCGCCGGAGCCGCCGCGACCGTGCTTGAGTCGCTCTCGCCGTGGGCCGCGATCGCGAAGCCCGCTGCGAGGACGCCGACGGCACCCATCATCGGCTTGGAACCCTTCACGTGACACCCCCCATCTCGAGCCGCTCGGACCCGGTTGATCGATCAGTGAGGGGAGTTCTAGGAACCCGGTGATGAGGCTTCGATGAGCCCGCGACGCCCGCCTGCCCTAGTCCCCCGAGAGGTAGAGCCCGAGCGGGAGCAGCAGGGTCGAGACCGCGACGAGGGCGATGCCGAGGGCGACGACCGTGTCGGACTTGTAGACGTGGCCGGCGGTGCCGACGAGGAAGCCGAGCGCCATCAGCAGGATGAAGGGGACGGGGGATGGCGCGAAGGCGGCGAGCAAGGCGCGGGCGAGTATCGCCCACTCCGTATCCTCAGCCGCCCGATGGCCGTCTTCCCCGCATCCGCGCAGGACCTCGCCACCGGCCTACGCGAGGCGGGCTACCTGGCCGGCGAGTCGACCGCGCTCGTGGCCTTCCTGGCCGCCCGGCTGGGCAAGCCGGTGCTCGTCGAGGGCCCCGCGGGGGTCGGCAAGACCGAGCTGGCGAAGGCGCTCTCGCGGTACCTCGAGCGCGAGCTCGTACGCCTGCAGTGCTACGAGGGGCTGGACGAGGCCAAGGCGCTCTACGAGTGGAACTACCGCAAGCAGCTCCTGCGCATCCAGGCCGGCGAGAAGGAGTGGTCAGAGCTCCAGGACGACATCTTCGGCCCGGACTTCCTGCTCGAGCGCCCGCTGCTGCACGCCATCTCCGCCTCCGAGCCGGTCGTGCTGCTGATCGACGAGATCGACAAGACCGACCAGGAGTTCGAGGCGATGCTCCTTGAGCTGCTCTCCGACTTCCAGGTGACCATCCCCGAGCTCGGGCGGATCGAGGCGCGGACGCACCCGGTCGTCCTGCTCACCTCGAACAACACGCGCGAGCTGACCGAGGCGCTCAAGCGGCGCTGCCTCTACCTGTGGCTCGACTACCCGGAGTCCGAGCTCGAGCTCGAGATCGTCCGGATGCACACCCCCGAGCTCCCGGCGCACGTGGCGGCCAAGCTCGTGGAGGTGGTCCGGCTCGTCCGCGAGCTGGACCTCAAGAAGCCGCCGTCGATCGCCGAGTCGATCGACTGGGCGCGGGCGTTGCTGCTGCTGGGCGCCGACGACGTCGACGAGGCGACCTTCCGCTCGACCCTGTCGATCATCGTCAAGCACCGCACCGACCTCGACACGGTGGCCGAGCGGATGGGCTTGAAGCTCGGCGGGGTGTTGAGCGCCTGAGCGCGGGAGCGCGGCCGGCGGGCTTCGACGCCCGGATCCTCGACTTCGCCGAGACGCTGCGCGGCGAGGGGGTGGCGGTCGGGACGAGCGCGCTGCTCGACGCGTTCGCAGCCCTGAACGAGGTCGAGTGGACTCAGCGGTCTGACTTCCGCGAGGCGCTGGCGGCCACGCTGGCCAAGTCGCCCGAGGACCGGCGGGCGTTCGACCTGCTCTTCGAGCGCTTCTTCTTCCGGGCGGTGGAGCTCGAGGCGGTCCAGCGCGGGATCACCGAGGTCGGCGCCGAGAGCGGCGAAGCCGAACGCAACGACGGCATCACCGGCGGAGAGGAGATCGACTTCGAGGCGCTGCGCGAGGCGGTGGTGCAGGCCATCCGCGAAGGCGACGACTCGGCGATGCGCGACCTGGCGCGGCTGGCCATCGCCGCGTTCGGCCGCCGGGCCGAGGGCTCCGGCGTGCTCGGGGTCGACGTCCAGCGCATCCGCCGTGCGCTCGGCCTTCGCTCCGAGCCCGGCGGCGTGTCGCCTCCGTCGGGTTCCCCGCCGCCGGCCGAGGGGCTGACCCGCGACGCGATCCGCCAGTTCGAGCGCCACCTGCGCGCCGAGCTCGAGCGCGCGCAGATCGAGCGCACCCAGTCCCTGCCGCCCGCCCGCCCGCTGAACGAGCTCGACCGGGCGCTGCCGAGCGGCCCGCTGCAGGACCTCGCCGGCGTGCACCGGGTGGTCACCCAGCTTCGCCGCCGGCTCGCCACCCAGGGCCAGGAGCACCGGGGGGCACAGCGCCACGCCCACGTCGACGTCCGCCGCACCATGCGCGCCTCGCTGCAGACGGGCGGCGTACCGGTCGAGCTCAAGTTCCGCCCGAAGCGCCCGCGGCGGCCGGAGCTCTACGTGCTCTGCGACGTGTCCACCTCGGTGACCAGCGCCTCCGTGTTCTTCCTGAGCGTCCTGCACGCGCTGCACGACTCGTTCCGCCGGATGCGCTCCTTCGTCTTCGTCGAGCGCATCTCCGAGGTGACCGACGTCTTCGACTCCGAACGGGACTTCAAGGCGGTGAGCGCGGCGATCGGCCGGGACGCCGGGGTGGCCGACGTCAGCGGCTACACGGACTACGGCCGGGTCTGGCGCGAGTTCCTCGAGCAGGTCTCCGACGACCTGCACCCGCGCGCGACGGTCATCGTCCTCGGCGACGCCCGCACGAACGGCCGCGACCCGCGCGCCGATATCTTCGCCGCGGTCGCCGCCCGGGCCGGCCGGACGTTCTGGCTGAACCCCGAGCCGAAGCTGTACTGGAACTACGGCGACTCGGTGATCGCCGCCTACGAGCGCTACTGCGAGGCGTTCGAGTGCTGGACGACGCCGCAGCTCGAGGAGTTCGTCAAGGCGCTGACGCGGGTGGGCGGACGGTAGCGCGAGGGCTCGGGTCCCGCACCGGTGAAGAAGGCAGGGCGGAAGGGCGCGTCCGCGAGCCACCGGCTACCGTCCCACCCATGCTCGCTCTCCTCACCGTCCTCGCCCAGTCGAGCCAGTCGGAGTCCAACCCGAGCGGTGGCAACGCGACTCTGATCATCATCCTCACGCTCGTGGTGGCGGTGCTCGTCATCGGCGTGGTGGTCGGACTGCTGATGAAGCGCGGGAGCAAGGTCCCCGCCAACGAGCCCCACGACGAGGGGCACGTCGGCTCCTAGTCACGCCGTGGGCACCTGTCTCGTCTAAGGGGCATGGAACCACGAACGCACGCCATCGCCGTCGGCGGAGGCCCAGCCGAGCTGCTCGCCGCCATCCACCTGGGCCGGGTCGGGCTCGAGGTCTCCGTGCTCGAGGCGCGCGGGCGGCTTGGCGGCCGGGCGTCCAGCGAACCGGTCGGCGCGGCCGAGCTGGGAGCGGGCCTGGAGCTCAGGGGCCGCACGCGCTGTACCTCGGCGGGGCGGCGCGGCGGGAGCTCGACGCGGTCGGGATCGACCCGCCCCGATGGCGGCCGAAGGTCACCCTCGGGAGCGTCTGGCTCCGCGAAGGGCCCGTCCGTCGCAGCCCGGCCCGCCCCAGGGCGATCGCCGGCTTCGTGCGCTGGGCGGCCGGGCTGCGCGGGCCGCGACGAGGGCGCGCTCGATCTCGTGCTCGGCCGCCTGCCACGTCCGCGCCGGACCTTCGCCGGCGGGCTCGAGACCCGGCACTACCTCTCCGTGCACTCGCGACCCGGCCAGTCGCCCGTGCATCTCTCGCTCGCCGCCTACCTCACTCCGGAGGACGCCACGGCGGGCACCCGCGAGGCGCTCGAGACGGTCGCCGACCGGGTGCAGCCCGGTTGGCGCGACGAGCTGGTCGCCGAGCCCCGCCACCTCGCGCGGATGCGAGCCCTGACCGCGATTCCGACCGCCGTCGCCGGCGGGCTCGCCGGCCGGCTTGGGCCGACGCTGCCCGACGCCCCGGGGCTCGTGCTGGCCGGCGACTGGGTGGGATCCGAGGGGCTGCTCATGGACGCCGCGCCGGCGAGTGCCCGAGCGGCGGTCGGGACGGTGCTCGGCGAGCGCAGGGCGGTCGCGGCGTGAGCCATGGGTCGGGCGGACGCGCGCCCGGGCCGGGGTGAGCGATCGGGGAGGTTCCAGAGGTCCGGGACGCCTGGGTGCCTGAGCGCTACTCGCTCTGCCTTCGTCTCCGCCTTCTGGAGCTCGTGGGCGAGCCTGCGCTTATCGAAGCGCTTCTGGCGTGCACGGCCGTCCTCGACCGCCTCCTCCTCGCCCACGTCGGCGACGGCCTTTCACGCGGCACCATTGAGCGGCCTCAAGCGGCAGGACCCGCTACGCTCTGCCGACAAGTGGCACCGGCCGTTTCGGCGGACTCGAGCCAGAACACAGGGGGGCTGGGGAGTTCGCCCGGCTGAGATAGCGCTTCGCTGGCGCTGACCCTTCGAACCTGTGAGGTAATGCTCGCGCAGGGAGACATCGAAGTGGCCGCCCCCGCGCGGTCGAGCCTGGCCCTCGAGGACGTCCGCGCCGCGTACGGTCCTGTGCGGGCGCTCGACGGCGTCTCGCTGACCGTCGCCGAGGGCGAGGTCGTCGCGGTGGTCGGCCCGAGCGGCTGCGGCAAGTCGACCCTCCTGGACCTGGTCTGCGGGCTGCGGGCGCCCGACGCCGGCACGGTGCGGGCGGACGACGCGGTGCTGATGCCCCAGCGCGACGGGCTGCTCCCCTGGCTGAGCGCGCTCGACAACGCCGGGCTGGCGCTGCGGGTGGCCGGCGTCTCGCGCGAGGTGGCGCGAGCGCGGGCGCGGGAGCACTTCGCCGCCTTCGGACTGGGCGGCTTCGAGGCCGCGAGACCTGCGCAGCTCTCCGGGGGCATGCGCCAGCGGATCGCGTTCCTGCGCACGCTGCTCGCCGGCCGGCCCGTGCTCTGCCTCGACGAGCCGTTCGGGGCCCTCGACGCGCTGACCCGGGCGCAGATGCAGGACTGGCTGGCAGCGACGCTCGAGCGTGAGCCACGCACCGTGCTGTTGGTGACGCACGACGTGGAGGAGGCGGTCCTGCTCGCCGACCGGGTCGTGCTGCTCTCGCCGCGGCCGGGCCGGGTGGTGGCGGAGCTGCCCGTCACCGCCGTACGACCGCGACGGCGGGCGGATCCGGAGCTGGTGGCGTTGCGGGAAGCGGCGATGCACGCGCTGAAGGCGAGCGGGGGCGCGGCGTGATCCGCGCGAGCGGCAGGCTGCGCGGCGCGGTTCCGGCGGCCGCCGCGGTGCTGGTCTGCGTCGCCGCCTGGGAGGCGATCGTGCGCGGCGGGGCGGTCGACGAGCTGATCCTCCCGGCCCCGACCCAGGTCGCGCAGGCGCTGTGGACGGACCGCTCGCTGCTCGCCTCGGACCTCGCCGTGACGGCCTACGAGGTGCTGGCGGGCCTGGCCGCCGCGTTGGTGGTGGGTGCCGCCTTCGCCGTCGCCATGCACCTCTCCCCTGCCGCGCGGCGCGCCATCGGACCGCTCGTGGTCGGCTCGCAGGCGGTGCCGGTGCCGGTCGTCGCTCCCCTCCTCGTCCTCGTCCTCGGCTTCGGCCTGGCGCCCAAGGTGCTGATGGTGGCGCTCGTCTGCTTCTTCCCGGTGACCATCAACCTCTACGACGGGCTGCGTGCGGTCGACGCCGACCAGCGCAAGGTGCTCGCCTCCTTCTCCGCCACCCGCTGGCAGACCCTCCGGCTGCTCGAGGCCCCGGCCGCCCTCCCCCAAGCGTTCACCGGCGTGCGGATCGCCGCGGCGGTCGCGGTGATCGGCGCGGTCTTCGCCGAGTGGGCGGGGGCGGACTCGGGGCTCGGCCACGCGCTGCTCACTGCCAACGGTCAGTTGCTGACGCCGCGCGCGTTCGCCTGCGTGGTGCTGCTCTTCCTGCTCGCCGTCGTGCTCTACGAGGGCTGCTCGCTGCTCGAGCGGCGCCTCGTGCGCTGGACCCCCCGCCCCGAAA
>Ga0136612_10001384_pt1 | contig 10286 bp, 9 predicted proteins | sample AntDryUQ224A2306_2_FD_106644 | JGI IMG/M metagenome (GOLD analysis project Ga0136612, IMG submission 106644) | Polar desert sand microbial communities from Dry Valleys, Antarctica - metaG UQ224A (23.06) | ecosystem: Environmental > Terrestrial > Soil > Desert | place: Antarctica: Dry Valley...
CATCAAGGAAAAGATGAAGGAGACGAACGCGCCGCTCGCGGGTGAGATGTCGGGCCACATGTTCTTCGGCGAAGGGTTCTACGGGCACGACGATGCCCTGTATGGCGCCGCAAGACTGCTCCGTATCATCGCCGACTCCGGGCACACGGTGCGCGAGCTGCTCGCCGACGTGCCGGAGTACGTGAGCACCCCGGAGATCCGCGTCGACTGTGCCGACTCGCTCAAGTTCGATCTCGTCCAGCGGGCCGTGGAGCACTTCCGGGCACGCCATGATATAATCGACGTCGATGGTGTGCGTGTGCTGTTCGGCGACGGATGGGGCCTGATCCGCGCCTCGAATACGCAGCCCATCATCGTCACTCGATTCGAAGCTCGCACGCCGGAGCGCCTCGCCGACATCCGTGCCGAGATGGAGGGGTGGTTGCGCCAGCAGGGTGCCGCGGTGTGAGGTGACACGCCGTCGACTCGTGTTCGCGGCGCTCGCTGCGACGGCACTCTTTCTGATGTCGGGCCGCTGGGTGGCGGCGCTGTACACCGACTACCTGTGGTATCACTCGCTCTCCGCCGTCGACGTGTGGCGCACGCGCGTGATCACCACGCTGACATTGAGCGCCGGTTCGTTCGCGGTCGCCGCGCTGTTTGCGTTCGTGAATCTCTTCGCCGTGCGCCACTCCGTCGTGTCACTCGTGCTGCCACGGCGTATCGCCAACATCGAGATCGGGGAGGAGGTGCCCGGTCGCTACCTGTTCCTTGCCGCGGCGATCCTCGCGACCGTGGTGGGTGCGGCGTTGATGCTTCCGGGCGACGTCTGGAGCGAGGCGTTGCTCGCGCGGATGGGTCGTCCATTCGGCGAAGCCGATCCCTACTTCGGCGCCGATCTCGGTTTCTTCGTCTACCGGCTGCCGTTCGAAACGACGTTGTATTTCTGGTCGATCCTCGTGTTCGGTGTCATCACCGCGCTCGTCGTGCTCCTGTACGCGCTCACCCCGAGCCTGCGATGGGACCGCGGGCACCTGTATGTGTCCGCCTACGTCCGACGACACGTCGTGATGCTTGGTGGAGTCCTGCTCCTGCTGCTGTCGTGGAGCTACCGGCTGGCGATGTATCGACTCGTGGCGTCGGGCGGCGGTGCGGGCGGCATGTTCACGTCGATCGACCATCGCGTCCTCGTGCCGGCGATGCTCCTGCTGGCGGTCGTCACGCTGTGCGCCGCGCTCGTCGTCCTGTGGGCGGGGTGGTCGGGTCAGATGCGGCTCGCCTTCCTGGCGGTGAGCGCCGTCCTCATCCTGAGCGTGCTGGCGCGCTCCGTCGCCCCGCTCCTGGCGCGTCGCTCGGTCGGTCCGGCCGAGGCGATCGCGCAGGAGAGCCCGTACATCGCGACTCGGCTCAGCTACACCCGACGCGCGTACGCCGTGGATCGGATGCGACCCGAATCCATCGGCGCTGGCTTCCGCTCGATCGCTGCTGCGGCAAGCCGTGCGTCCCTGTGGGACGGATCGACGCTGGCGCTCGCCGCCGAGCGCGTACGACGGGTGCGCGTCGTGGGTGATGGCGCGGCGTGGCAGGAGCGCGACGGCGTGCTGACGGCGCTGCTCGTGGAGCACAACAGCGATGGCGCGCTCGATTCGCGGGACGTCTGGGGCATCACGCGGTTCGATCCAACCAGGGGCGACGAGCGCGGAATGCCGGTGCGGAGCGGCATGGGCGCCGGGTTCGGCGACGAGTCGCTGCTCGACGAACCGGCCGTGTTCACTGGTGCGCCCGGATATTCGGTCGTCTCGGACTCGCTCGGTCGTCTCGTCGGTGTCGAAATGGCCTCCACGACGTCTCGCATCGCGCACGCATGGGCGCTCCAGAATTTCCGGCTTCTCTTCGGAGAGATTCCGCTCGATCGGCCCACGATCATGCAGCGACGGGATGTCCGCGAGCGCGTCCGCTCGCTGGCACCATTTCTCGTCCAGGGTCGCGACGTCGTGCCGGTGGTGGCCGGCGATTCCCTGTATTGGGCGATCGAACTGTACTCGGCGTCCACCGCGTACCCGCTCTCGCAGCGACTCACGGTGCTCGGTAGCGAGCGTGGATATCTCCATCACGCCGCGACAGCGCTCGTGCATGCGCCCAGCGGACGCGTGCGCCTGGTGGTCGTACCCGTGCCGGATCCCGTCGCGGCGAGCTGGGTGCGGCAGTTTCCTCGCTTGTTCGTGACGGTGCCGTCGCTGGAGCGCGCGGTGCAGATCGCGCTCCCGCCGCCAGGCGACGGCGCGCGAACGCAGGCCCTCGCCTTCGCGCTTGCCGGATTTCGCGGTGACAGTCTCGAGCTCCGGCACTTCGCCTCGCCCGACGGCGCAGACTCGGCCGCATCGCGCGAGCCGATTCACGTGGCGCTGCCCGGTGCGGGGGTCGCGACACTCTGGCCCCTGCTCGACGAGCAGGAACGCGTGCGCGGCGTCGTCGCCTCCGAAAGCGGTCCGCTTCGCGCCACGACGTGGATTCCACTCGAGAGCGACGGCCTTCGCTGGGGCGGGGTGCTCGACCGGCTCCGGTCGGCGGATACCGCCAGCCATGAGAGCGGTCTCGTGCGCTCGCCGGTGCGCGTGCTTCCGGTGGCCGGCCGCGCCGCATACGTCCAGTCGATCTATCAATGGCGGCCCGGCGGAAGTCCTCGACTGGCGAGGGTTGCGTCCGTCCTCGACGACTCCGTGCGCGTGAGCTCCACGCTCGTCGCCGCGGCCGGAGTACCGGGGTCGGCAACGATGCTGGCACCCGGGCGGCGGGATTTCCGTGCGATGACCGACAGCCTCTACCGCACCATGCGCGACGCCCTCGCGCGCGGAGACTGGAGCGCATTCGGTCGCGCCTTCGACGCCCTCGGCGCCGCGCTTCGACAGGCAGCGCCGTGAGCTTGCCCGACGCATCGGGCCGGCCTAGCTTGCCTCGGCTGTTCCCTGAATGGACCACCAGAGCGGAGAAGGCGTGAACATCCACGAATTTCAGGCGAAGGAGTTGCTGCGTGCCGAGGGCGTGCCGATTCCCTCGGGCGACGTCGCGACGACTGCCGAGCAGGCCGAGGCGATCGCCCGAAAGATCGGCGGCATGGTCGTGGTGAAAGCGCAGGTGCACACGGGCGGTCGAGGCAAGGCCGGCGGGGTCAAGCTGGCGAAGACTGCATCGGAGGCCGGTCAGATTGCCGGGAAGATTCTCGGCATGCAGATCAACGGCCTCACGGTGCATCAGGTGCTCGTCACAGCGGCCGCGGATATCGCGTCGGAGGCATATGTCGGTATCATCCTCGACCGCGCCTCGCGGAAGCCGGTGTTCATGGTGAGTCCGGCTGGCGGTATCGACATCGAGGAAGTCGCCGCGAAGACGCCCGAGAAGATCATGAAGTTGCCGATCGACACGCGCTACGGATTGCAGCCGTATCAGGCGAGCGAACTCGGGTTCTTCCTCTTTCCGGACGACGTGAAGAAGGTGCGCGCCGCCTCCAAGATCATGATGTCGCTGTATCAGGCATTCATGAAGCACGACGCCTCGCTCGCCGAGATCAATCCGCTTGTCGTGACGCCGGCGGGCGAGGTGCTCGCGCTGGATGCCAAGATCTCGATTGACGACAACGCATTGGATCGTCACCCCGATCTCGTGAAGCTCCGGGACGAGACGGCGGAAGAACCGAGCGAGGTGGACGCCCGGAATTCCAGTCTCACCTTCATCAAGCTCGACGGAAACGTCGGGTGCGTGGTCAATGGCGCCGGGCTGGCGATGGCCACGATGGACCTCGTGAAATACTACGGTGGCGAGCCCGCGAACTTCCTGGACATCGGCGGGTCGTCGAATCCGGAAAAGGTCGTCAACGCGCTGCGCATCATCACGGGTGACCCGAGCGTGAAGGTCATCCTGTTCAACATCTTCGGCGGCATCACGCGCACCGATGACGTCGCCAATGGCATCGTCACGGCGACACGGGCGAATCCGCTTCGCATTCCCATCGTCATTCGCCTCACCGGCACGAACGAAGAGATCGCCATGAAGATCCTGAAGGACAATGGATTCAGTGCGTCATCCGACATGGACGAGGCGGTGCAGCAGGCCGTTGCCCTGGCGACGAAGGGAGGCAAGGCGGCGTGAGCATCTTCATCGACAGGAATTCCACCGTCATCGTGCAGGGGATCACGGGCCGAGACGGCTCGTTCCACACGAAGCAAATGATCGAGTACGGAACGCGGATCGTCGGCGGCGTCACTCCTGGAAAGGGCGGCCAGAAGTTCGAGGGATCGGTCCCGGTGTTCAATACCGTGCACGAGGCCGTGAAGGCGACGGGCGCGAACACGTCGGTGATCTACGTGCCGCCGATGTATGCCGCCGATGCGATCATGGAAGCGGCCGATGCCGGAGTCGCCTTCATCGTCGCCATCACGGAGGGCGTGCCGGTGAACGACATGACCCGCGTTCATCCGTTCGTGAAGGAGAAGGGCGCTCGCCTGCTCGGCCCCAACTGCCCGGGCCTCATCACGCCTGGTCAGAGCAAGGTCGGGATCATCCCCGGCCGCATCTGCACCCCTGGAAGCATCGGGGTCGTGAGTCGCTCGGGCACACTCACCTACGAAGTCGTGTATCAACTCACGCGCGCGGGCATGGGCCAGAGCACCTGCGTGGGGATCGGTGGTGACCCCATCAACGGTACCAGCTTCATCGACTGCCTGGCTGCGTTCGAGGCTGACCCGCACACGTCGGCCGTAGCGATGATGGGCGAGATCGGTGGGACGGACGAGCAGGAAGCAGCGGAATTCGTGCGCACTCGGATGAAGAAGCCGGTCGTCGGGTTCATCGCGGGGCAGACGGCGCCTCCCGGGCGTCGGATGGGTCACGCCGGCGCGATCATCTCCGGCTCTGCGGGCACGGCGGCGGAGAAGCTCGAGTCGTTCGAGAAGGCGGGGATGGGCATCGCGCGCCGGCCCATCGAGTTCGTCGAGCAGCTTCGCGCGCGGATGTGAGTGCGAGGACGCGCGCCGGGGGCCAGTCGTGAGACTGCGCGATGTGCTCGCTCCCGCGCGCCTCGTGGTTCCGCTCGAGGCGCGCACGCTTCAGGAGGCGGAATCACTCCTGCTCGAGCCGCTCGCCGCGGCGCACGGCGTTCTTGATGTCGTGAAGTTGCGCCGGCGCGTCGCCGAGCGACGGGCGGAAGACGCAGTGGCCATGGGCGACCGGGCGTTCCTCCTGCATTACCGCACGGATGCGGTCGGCCAGCTCGTGGTGGCGTTGGGTGTCGCTCCTTCCCGCATCTGCCGACGGGCGCTGGACGAGCAGGAGCAGTGCGCTCGCATCGTCATCATGATTGCCGCACCACCGCGACACGCCGCGCGCTACCTGCAGGTGGTGGGCGGCTTCGCGCGACTACTGCGGAAGCCGGAAGTACTCGAAGCGGTCCTCGCCGCGCGCGACCCGGATACGCTTGCGGCACTCGACCAGTTTTCGGAGTACCGACTTCCGGAGCAACTCGCCGTCCGCGACGTGATGAGCGACCATCCGTTGACCGTGACTCCGGACGTCCCGCTCAAGGACGTCGCCCGGCTACTCGTGCGAACCGGGCTCGGCGCCCTGCCCGTGGTGGATGAGGACCAGCGGGTGATCGGCATGGTGAACGAACGCGAGGTGATCCGGTTTCTTCTTCATGTCCAGGCATTCACGGGCCCGGATGCACGAGTGGCATCGCCGCTCGCCCTGGGCGTTCGGACAGCGCGCGACGTGATGAGTCGCCAGGTCCTCTGCGTCGCACCAGAGCAGCCGATCGCTGAAGTCGCGTCGCTCATGAGCAACAAGGATGTGGATCGCGTCCCCGTCGTGCGGGAAGGACGCCTCGTCGGCTTTCTCACGCGTGGTGACATCGTTCGTAAATTGATCGGCACTTAGGTTCGCAGGCGCAGGTATCGGGCGACGAATCGTGGCCCACTCGACTCCAGGTCATTCACGAGGACTGAATACATGGCAGGCAAGCACACGCTCACAATCATCAAGCCGGACGCATTCGGCGCGGCGAAGGCCGGGAACATCATCGCCCTCCTCGAGGCCAAGGGATTTCGGGTAAGGGCCGCCCGCGTCATGCAGCTCACGAAGCAGCAGGCCGGCGAGTTCTACGCCGTGCACCGGGAGCGACCCTTCTACGGTGAGCTCGTGGACTTCATGACCTCGGGCGCCTGCATGCCGATGGTCCTGGAGAAGCCGAATGCCGTCATGGCACTGCGCGACGCGATAGGGGCCACCGACCCGGCCGAGGCGGCGGCGGGCACGGTGCGGAAGCTGTACGCCGAGTCGAAGGGACGAAACGCGATTCATGCGTCGGATTCGGACGACAACGCCGCGAGGGAAACGCGCTTCTTCTTCGCCGAGACGGACCTCATCTACTGAGTGTCAGGTCGTCCGACGGTGCACGCCTCACCGGTTCGTGCGTCCGCTTGATAAGTCCAACGGCCCCAAGTAGTTTTGTAGGCTATGCTGTCCTTTGACATTCGGTCGCTCGCCGAGCGCGCCGTGGCGGTGGACGACACGTTGTCGTCCGACGATCCGGTGTGGCTCGAGGGGGACATGGTGCCGTCGGGGCCATTGCGTGTGAAAGGGCGGTTGTCGGCTGCGGGCCCGGGCCGGTTCTATTGGCACGGCACGATCGAGGGCGATGTGGCCCTGCCGTGCCGTCGCTGCCTTGGCGATGCGTCGGGTCATGTCGCCGAAGACGCGCATCTGATTTTCGCGGAAGCGGACTCGGAGGGCGTCGAGGATGATCCTGACGTGTTCATGCTGGATGATCGCTCGCCAGCGTTGGACCTGCGACCCGCGGTGCGGGAGCAGTGGTTGTTGAACGTCCCAGGCTTCGCGTTGTGCCGGGACGACTGCAAGGGGCTATGCCCGACGTGCGGGGCCGAACTCAATGTCGGTCCCTGCGAGTGCGCTTCGTCCGCCGCGGATCCCCGCTGGGCGACGCTGCACAAGCTGCGCGGCGGTCACGGCTGAGTCGTCCCGGTTCTTATCCTTTTCCGACCAGACCATGGCCGTCCCGAAGCGCAGAACATCCAAGCGGAAGAAGCGCGCCCGCAACACGCACAAGACCGCACCGGCAATCGCGATCCAGAAATGTCCCCGCTGCCAGGCGATGAAGCGCCCTCATCACGTGTGCGCTGAATGCGGGTATTACGCGGGTGAGCAGCGAGTCGCAGCCAAGGAAGCCTGACCTTGGCGCGGATCGCGTTGGACGCCATGGGGGGCGATTTTGCTCCCCAGGCGACCGTAGCCGGCGCGCTCCTCGCGCTCGCGGAGCTCGATCCCGCCCACAGCATTCAACTCGTCGGCCAGACCGCTGTCGTTGACGCGCATCTTCGCGCGTTGCTCGACGGCGAACTCGCCGCGCACGCCAGGCATCGCGACCGCATCAGCATCATCGAAGCGCCTGAAGTCATCGAGATGACCGACAGGCCCAGCGCGGTCGTCCGGGGAAAGCCGAATAGCTCCATGGCCGTCGGGCTGCGCCTGCAACCCGACGGTCTGTCCGACGCCTTCGTGTCGGCCGGCAGCACCGGCGCGCAGATGGCGGCGTCCATGGTGATCCTTCGGCTGCACGCCGGCCTCAAGCGTCCCGCCATCGCCACGTTTTTCCCGTCCTCGCGCCGCACGGTCGTCGTGCTCGACTCCGGGGCGAACGTCGACTGCTCGCCCGAGGAACTGGTGCAGTTCGCCCGCCTCGGCGCGACGTACGCCGAGTGCGTGATGCGTCGCGCCAACCCGGCGGTCGGCCTCCTCAGCATCGGTGAGGAGCCGGAAAAGGGGAACGCGGCCACCAAGGAAGCGCATCAACTGCTGCGCCAGTCAGGGCTCAACTTCATCGGCAATGTCGAGGGGCGGGATCTTCCCGCCGGGGGAACCGAGCAGCACGCGGTCGACGTCGTCGTGTGCGACGGGTTCGTGGGCAACGTGCTCCTCAAGTTCTACGAGGGCATCGCGCCGCTCATGGTCGACACGCTGCAGAAGGAAGGCTTCAACCCCGATGACATCCGGGCGGGCCTCAAGCATCTGGACTATTCCGAGCACGGGGGCGCGCCGCTGCTCGGGGTGAAGGGGGTCAGCATCATCGCCCACGGCAAGTCATCCCCGCGAGCCATCAAGAACGCCGTCAAGGCAGCGGTGCAGGCGGTGACGAGCTGCATGAACGAGGAGATCGGACAACGGCTGGGCGTGGCCGCGGAGAATGCCGCGTGATCCGGCCAGTGGCCTACGTCGCCGGAACGGGTCGCGGGATTCCAGCGAAGATGATGTCGAATCACGACTTCGCCGCGCTCGGCCTCGACACCGATCACGACTGGATCGTCGAGCGAACGGGCATCGTCGAGCGCCACATTGGAGCCCCGGACGAGACGACGATGTCCATGGCGGCGACGGCGTCGCGCGCGGCGATGAAGTGTGCGGGCGTCGCCGCAGGGGAGATCGACGCCATCATCCTGAGCACCGCCACGCCGGACCGGCTTCTGCCGTCCACAGCGGTCGATCTCCAGGCAGAGCTTGGCGCTACGCGGGCCGCCGCGTTCGACATTTCGGCCGCCTGTACGGGTTGGGTATACGGCATGACGATCGCCGAGGGGCTCATCTCGTCCGGTGTGGTGGAGACCGCGCTCGTCGTGAGCGCCGAGAAGATGAGTGCGATCGTCGACTGGCAGGACCGCGCCACGTGCGTGCTCTTCGGCGACGGCGCGGGCGCGACGATACTCAAGCGCGCCGCCACAGCCGATCGCGGAATTCTTAGCGTCTACATGCGAAGCGATGGCTCGCTGGCAGAACTGTTGTGGCGTCCGAGCGGAGGAGCAAAGGTGCCGTACGCGCAGGCCGTGCTCGACGACCGCTCGACGTATGTGAAAATGGCCGGCCGTGAGGTGTTCAAGCACGCGGTGCGCTCCATGGCGGACGCGTGCGATCGTGCGCTCGATGCGGCGCGACTGACGGGACAGGACATCGACATCCTGATTCCGCACCAGGCGAACGTCCGGATCATCGAAGCCACGGCGAAGCACGCGAACATTCCGATGGACAAGGTCTACGTGAATGTCGATCGATACGGAAACACGTCGTCTGCATCGATCCCCATCGCACTCGACGAGGCGATCGAACGTGGCCGGGTCGCCAGCGGAACGACGGCGTTGTTCGTCGCCTTCGGCGCGGGCTTCACGTGGGGCTCCATGGTCGTCCGCTTCTAGCACGATGCCACAGGTCGTCCTGCTGTTCCCGGGGCAAGGCTCCCAATCGCCGGGAATGGGAAAGGAGCTCGCCGAGCGGTTCTCCGCGGCGCGTGACGTCTTCCTCGCGGCGGACGCCGCGGTGGGCGCGCCGCTCTCGACGCTCTGTTTCTCGGGCCCCGCCGACGAGTTGACGCTCACGCACAACGCGCAGCCGGCGCTGCTCACCCACGGCGCAGCGGTGTGGGCGGTCGTGCGAGACGTGCTCGCGCCCCACGTGGTGGCGGCGGCCGGCCATTCGCTCGGCGAGTTCACGGCGTATCACGCGGCCGATGCGCTCTCGCTCCCCGAGGCCGTGCGACTCGTGCGCCGGCGGGGTGAGTTGATGTTCGAGGCGGGGAAGCGGAGGCCCGGAACGATGGCGGCCATTCTGGGCCAGCCCACCCGTCCCATCGAGCGGATCTGCGAGCAGGCCGCTGCGGAGGCCGGGCTCGTGGGTCCGGCCAACTTCAACGCGCCGAGTCAGGTCGTCATCAGCGGCGAAGTTCCCGGCGTGCAGCGGGCGATGGTGCTGGCGAAGGAAGCCGGCGCCAAGGCCATTGCGTTGCCCGTGAGCGGGGCCTTCCACTCGCCACTCATGGAGGACGCCGCCGCCGGACTGGAAAGTGCGCTCGACCTCGCACACTTCGGCGATCCGCGCTTTCCAGTCTACGCGAATGTGAATGCGCAACCAGTTCAAAGCGCGGCACTTGCACGTCGACTCCTCGTGGAGCAACTCACCGCACCCGTCCAGTGGGCTCGCGAGCTGGAGCACATCGCGATGCTGCACCCCGACGCGCTGTACGTGGAGATGGGTCCCGGCGCGGTGTTGAAGGGATTGGCGAAAAAGATTGCCCCGGCGCTCACCGTTCTGTCCTGTGGCACCGGCGCCGACGTGGACGCACTTCTCGCACGCATCACCGCATGAACATCGATCTATCGGGGCGCACCGCGCTCGTCACAGGCAGCACGCGCGGCATCGGCCGCGCCATTGCCGAATCGCTCGCTGGCGCTGGCGCGCGCGTCGCCGTGGTGGGC
>Ga0136612_10001385_pt1 | contig 10283 bp, 10 predicted proteins | sample AntDryUQ224A2306_2_FD_106644 | JGI IMG/M metagenome (GOLD analysis project Ga0136612, IMG submission 106644) | Polar desert sand microbial communities from Dry Valleys, Antarctica - metaG UQ224A (23.06) | ecosystem: Environmental > Terrestrial > Soil > Desert | place: Antarctica: Dry Valley...
CCCGGGAGTAGGTGCGCGGTGGTGCGGGCGCTGGCGCGGGTCGATCTGCGAGCGATCGAGCGCAACGCCGCGCGGATGGCGCGGGCGGCGGCGCCGGCCGTGCTCTGCGCGGTGGTCAAAGCCGACGGCTACGGGCACGGCATGATCGCCTGCGCGCGTGCCGCCCGGGCGGGTGGCGCGACGTGGCTGGCGGTCGCGACCGCGCTGGAGGCGCGCGGCCTGCGCGATGGTGGCCTCGACGGGCCCGTGCTGGTCATGGGGGCGCTCTCGAGCGAGGAGCTCGCGCTCGCCGCCGCCGCGCGCGCGGACGTCGTCGCGTGGCGCGAGGACTTCGTCGCCACGATCCCTCACGGGACGGGGGTGCACGTCAAGCTCGACAGCGGCATGGGTCGCCTCGGCACCCGCGACGCCGAGGAGGCGACGCGGGTCGCCGCGGCCGTCGCCGGCGCGCCCGGGCTGCGCCTCGCCGGAGCGATGACCCACTTCGCCACCGCCGACGACGACCCCGGCTTCCTGGCCGAGCAGCTCGCCGTCTTCACGCCCTGGGCGCGAGCAGTGGAGGCGGCGCACCCGGGCCTGCTCGTGCATGCCGCGAACTCCGCCGCCACCCTGCGCGAGCCCGCCGCGCGCTTTGACATGGTCCGCTGCGGGATCGCGCTCTACGGCATGGATCCCTTCCACGAGGACCCCGCCGCGCAGCAGCTCGAACCGGCGCTGACGCTGAGCAGCTACGTGGCGGAGGTCAAGCGCGTCGAGGAGGGCCAGAGCGCGGGCTACGGGCGGCGCTTCGTGGCCGCCGAGCCGACGTGGCTGGGAACGCTGCCGATCGGCTACGGGGACGGGTACCGCCGCGCGCTGACCGATCACGCCGACGTCCTGGTCGAGGGGCGAAGGGTGCCGCTCGTCGGCACCGTCTCGATGGACAACGTCACCGTCGACCTCGGGCCCGACCCGCCACCGCGCGGCGCCGAGGCGGTCCTGATCGGCGCGCAGGGCGCAGAGCGGATCCTCGCCGAGGAACTGGCGGATCGGGTGGGCACGATCAACTACGAGATCACGTGCGGGATCTCAGCCCGGGTCCCGCGCGAATACCCGTGAGCGCCCCTCTGGAGGCCGTCCGCGAGGCGCTCGCAGGCCAGGCCGCGTGGCTCGTCGGCGGGGCGGTCCGCGATCGCCTGCTGGGGCGCGAGACTGCCGACCTCGACCTGGTGGTGACCGAGGACCCGCAGGAGGCCGCGCGGCGCGTGGCCCGCGGCGCCGGAGGCACCCCGTTCCGGCTCTCCGACGCCTTCGGAGGGTGGCGGGTGGCGGGCCCCGCGCAGGCGTGGCAGGTCGATCTGCTCGAGCTGCGCGAGGGTGACCTCGCGGCTGACCTCGCCGCGCGCGACTTCACGATCAACGCGATGGCCGAGCCGCTCCAGGGTGGGGAGCTCGTCGATCCGCACGGAGGGCGCGCAGATCTGGAGGCGCGGCGGGTGCGGATGGTCTCCGCGGCCTCGCTCGCCGAGGATCCGCTGCGCACGCTGCGGGCCTGCCGGCTGGCGGTCGAGCTCGACCTCGACATCGAGCCGGCGACCGCCGCGGCGGTGCGGCGCAACGGCGAGGGCCTGCGCGGCGTCGCCGCCGAGCGCGTGTTCGCAGAGCTCAAGCGCGTGCTGGCGGCGCCCGCGGCGCGGCAGGGGCTGGAGCTGATGGATGAGCTGGGGCTCACCGCGTTGGTGCTCCCCGAGCTCGCCGCCCTGCACGGGGTCGGGCAGAACGTCTTTCACCATCTCGACGTCCACGACCACACGCTCGCGGTGCTCGACGCGGTCGCCGGCCTCCAGCGCGACGCGAGCCCGTTCGGCGAGCACGCCCGTGCGGTGCGCGAGCGGCTCGCGGAGCCGCTCGCCGACGGCCTCACAAGGGGCCAGGCCATGCGCTGGGCCGCCATCCTGCACGACGCCGCAAAGCCCGCGACGCTCGGCCGGCGTCTCGACGGCCGCGTGACTTTCATCGGCCATGACACGGCCGGGGCGGAGCTGGCGCGCGACGTGCTGCGGCGCCTGCGCGCAGCGGAACGGCTCGTGGAGTACGTGGCGGCGCTGACGCGTCACCACCTGCGGCTCGGCTTCCTCGTCCACGAGCGCCCGCTGTCGCGGCGCTCGCTGTGGCGCTACCTGTCGGCCACGGAGCCCGATGCGCTCGACGTCACAGTGTTCACGGTCGCGGACCGGCTGGCCACGCGCGGGCGCAACGCGGAGCCGGCGATCGCCGCCCACCTCGAGCTCGCGCGCGAGATGGCCGGGCACGCGCTCGAACTCGAGGCGGCCGGCCGCCGCGACCCGCTGGTCCGCGGCGACGAGCTGGCCGCCGAGCTGGGCATCGCGCCCGGCCCCCGGCTCGGCGAGCTGCTCGCCGAGCTCGAAGAGGAGCGCTTCGCGGGTGAGGTCGTGACGCGGGAGGAGGCCTTGAGGTGGGCGCGGGGGAGGCTGGGGTGAGTCAAGCGAACGTCAAAGGCGGCTGGGTAGGGGAGCGAGGGAGCCTGCCGCGCGGGTGATCCCGGAAGGTTGTCCTGCACTACACCCCTGAGAGGGGTACCAGGCAGGACAACCTCGGGATTTCCCCGCCTCGGCCCGTCCCTCGCCTCCCTCACCAGCCGTCGTTCAGGCCGCCACCGACCTGATCGCGGCTTCGGACACGCGAGCGGCGGCCGCCACCGTGGAGTAGTCCACGTTGGCCGCGATGTCGTTGGGCGAGTGGTAGTTGGAGGCCATCCGGTACTCGTTGACCGAGGCGAGCGTGGCGGTGGGGTAGCCCGCGAGGTGGGCGATCAGCGCGTCGGTCGCGAGCCCTGAGCGCAGGCCGCGGATCAGCGGCGCGCCCGCGCGCTGCGCGGCGTCGGCCAGGAAGTCGCGCACCCCGGCGTCGTAGTGGTTCATGCGGATCATGCCCTCGCCCTCGATCAGGACCAGCTCCGGGGACCCGAGGGACTCCAGGCAGACGACGCGGGTGCGCTCGCGCGGGAGCTCGGCCCCGTGCTCGGCGATGAACCCCCGCATGCCCTCCATGAAGGACTCCTCCGAGCCGGTGGAGACCAGAAGCACGCGGACCCCGCGGACCGGGCGCTCCTCGAGCGCCCGGGCGAGCTCGAGGATCACGGCGACGGCGCTGAGGTTGTCGTTGGCCCCCGGGACGACGTCGCGCGCCGCGATGTCGAGGAACGCGGCCAGCGAGCCGGCGGAGATCGCCAGCCCGAGCTTGCGCAGCCCCTTGCTTCCCAGCGCGGCGCCCAGGCCCGCCAGCAGCGGCCCGGCGGCGACGAGGCGCATGACCTGCGGCGAGGTTTCCTGGCGGGCGTACCACTCCGGGAAGCGGTCGGCTGCCAGCGTCATCAGCTCAGGCCGGAAGATGAAGCCGCCGTGAGCGGCGTCGTGGTGGGAGACGAACACGAGCGTCTGCGCGGCGTCGCGGTCACCGGCCTCCGCCACGACGTTGTAGGTCGACCGATGCGGCAGCAGGCGGCGGAAGGCGTGCGGGCCGCCCGAGACGTCGTCGACGATCCCCGCCGACGCGAGCGCCCCGATCAGCGCACCGGCGCGGCCTGCCACGCCGGCCAGCAGCCCAGCGGCCGACAGGAGCGCGAGCGGCAGGTGAAACGACCCGACCGCAGGAGCCTCCTCGACCCGCGCGTCGAGCCCGTGCCCACGTAGCTGGTCGCGGATCCACTCCGCGGCGCGGCGCTCGCCCGCGGACGCCGAGCCCCGCTCGATCGCGGCCAGATGCTCGACGGTGGCACGTAGGCGTTCGGTTGCGGGCGGCATGCGGCGCAACCTAGTGGAGTACGCTGCCGCGGCGATGGCTGCTGATCCGGACTGCCTGTTCTGCAAGATCGTGGCGGGTGAGCTGCCCGCCACCCACGTCCACGAGGACGAGCGGACGATCGCCTTCATGGACATCAACCCGGCGACCCGCGGTCATCTGCTGGTGATCCCCCGCGAGCACTCGAACGACCTGTTCGCGATCGAGCCGGAGGACCTCGCCGCGTGCACGATGGCGGCGCAGAAGCTCGCCACCGACGTGCGCGACCGCCTCGGAGCCGACGGCGTCAACGTGCTCAACTGCGTCGGAGCCGTGGCGTGGCAGACCGTGTTCCACTTCCACCTGCACGTCGTCCCTCGCTACGAGGGCGACCCGTTGCGCCTGCCTTGGAGCCCGGCGCCGGGCGACCGCGACGAGATCGCCGCGGCCGCCAAGGAGCTGGCGCCCTGAGGCAGGGTGCGAGACGGGCTGCGGCCACGGCCGTCGCGCTCGGAGCGCTCGCGGCCGCGCCCGCCGCGGCGCAGGCCCCCGCCGCGGCCAAGGACCGCTCCGGCGACGTCCGCGGCGCGCTCGACATCGTGCGGGTCGCGATGGAGCGCGGGGAGGACGGGCGCCTGCGCGGCGAGATCACCATGGCCGACGACTGGACCACGGCCGACCTGCGCGCCCCCGGCCCCCCCGCTCGGCCGGGCCCGCCGGGCTCGATCTGCCTGACTCTGCACACGGCGCGCGAGCCCGGCGCCGGCCCACCCGACTTCCTGGTCTGCGCGACGCCGCCGCCGACGGGGGACGAGCTGGTCGGGCGGGTGATGCGCGACCGCGCCAACGGGCGCCCTCGCACGCTGACCGGCGCCGTCGCCACGCGGCCGACCGCGCGCACCGTGTACCTGCGCTTCTCCCAGTCCTCGCTCGGCATGCCGGCCTCCCTGCGCTTCTCGGCCGAGGCCGTTACGCGCGCTGCGCGCTGCCCACGGCCGCTCGGATGCCGCGACACAGCACCCGATGCGCCGCAGGCGACGGGTTTGACCTTGCGTTCTGGCGCGTTGCCCGGGTAGCGTTGTCAGCGTAAGGACTGGTCACTCGGGACCCGTTCGAAGGACAAGCGAGGGCATGCACCCATGAGCACCGGGACGGTCAAGTGGTTCAGTGACGACAAGGGATTCGGGTTCATCACGCCCGACGAGGGCGGTGGCCGCGATCTCTTCGTCCACTTCAGCGGCATCAGCGGCGACGGCTACCGGTCGCTTGCCGAGGGCTCGAAGGTCTCCTACGACGAGGAGACGGGGGACAAGGGCCCCAAGGCCATCAACGTGGTCAAGCTCTAGCCCGGAACGCCCGGCCGCAACCCCGCCCGCCGCGTGGTGTTCAATGCGCGGATGCGGTTCCCCACCCGGACAACCCTCACCCTGCTGGCGTTCGTGGTGAGCGTCGCGCTGCCCGCGGCGCCCGCGGCTGCGCGGATCGTCGAGATCGGCAAGACCGCGACCGAGCAGCCGCCGAGCTGTCCCTCCAACCCGTGCCAGGCGGTGTCGCGCACCACGGGCTACCAGGCCAAGGTCGGTGCCGACCGCGGGATCTTCGTCGCGCCCGCCGACGGCAAGATCGTTGCGTGGTCGATCAGCCTCGGCAAGCCGGGCACGCAGCAGGTCGAGTTCTTTGAGCGCAACTACGGCGGCGACGCGAAGGCCGGCATCTCCGTGCTCAAGCCCGGGACGAAGCTGTTCGGGCGCGTCACCGGCCAGAGCCCGATCCGCAACCTCGAGCCCTACTTCGGCCAGACGGTGCAGTTCCCGCTCGGGCGCGCGCTCAACGTCAAGAAGGGCTACCTGGTGGCGCTCACCGTGCCCTCGTGGGCTCCCGCCCTGGCGCTCGGCATGGGCAACGACACCTCCTGGCGCGCGAGCCGGCGCGGCGGGCGCTGCGCGGACACCGACGGGCAGACGGCGCAACTGCGGCTGAAGTCGCTCGCGCAGTACCGCTGCCTGTACCGCACGGCGCGCCTGACCTACAGCGCGACGCTGATCACCAACCCTTAGGTCGAGCCCTCCAGCGAGGACAGCAGCGCCTTCACCACGTCGGGGTCGAACTGGCTTCCGGCCTTGTCGCGCAGCTCGGCGAGCGCGGCGGCCTTGGGCATGGCCACGCGGTAGGGGCGGGTGGTGATCATCGCGTTGTAGGCGTCGCAGGCGAGGATGATCCGCGCGGCGATGGGGATCTCCGTCCCGGCGAGCCCGTCGGGATAGCCCGCGCCGTCCCAGCGCTCGTGCTCGTGGCGCACGATCGGAGCCAGCTGGGCGAGCTGCGGTGTGCGTCGGAGGATCCGCTCGCCGATCGCGGGATGCTCGGCCATGACCTTCCACTCGGCGTCGTCGAGCGGTCCGGGCTTGTGGAGGATCTCGTTGGGGATCGCGAGCTTGCCGACGTCGTGGAGCAGCGCGCCGTGGCGCACCCGCTCGAGCTCGGACGGCGCGAGGCCGAGCACGCCGGCGACCTCCGTGGCGAGTCCGACGACCTGCTCGGAGTGCTCGTGGGTGTAGTTGTCGCGCGCCTCGATCGCCGCCGCCAAGGCCTGCACGGCGGCGGGGGAGCCCGCGTCGGGGCGCGCGGCGGCCACCGCCATCACCTGGCGCGCGAGCAGCTCGGCCAGCCGCAGGCGCTCCGGTGCGCAGGCACTCCGCCCGCGCAGCACGATCACGCCGTGCGCCGGCGAGCGGCACGGCCGCGTACGTTCCGGCCTGGGCCTCGTGATCGGCCGGTTCGGTCTCGACGCCGATGGCGGACAGCAGCCCGGTCAGGGACGGCCGCGAGAGCGGGCCGAGACCGAGGCGGTACTGGAGCTGGCGGCCCGCTCGGAGGCTGGCGCGGCAGCACACGCCCGGCGGGTCGTCGTGCGGTCGTGCGATGGCTGCGAGCTCGAGCGCGCCCGAAGCCTCGTCGAGCTCGTAGATCGCGACCTCCTCGGCATCGAGCACGCGGCGAAGGAAGGCCGGCAGGGTGAGCAGCGCGTCGCGGCCGGACTCGCAGCCGGCCACCATCTCCCAGAACTCGCGCATGACCGCCGCCGGCGAGCCGTCGGGCGCGTGAAGCAGCTCGAGCTCGTGCTCGAGCTCGGCGCCGGCGACCGCCACGCGCCCCTTGCCGCTGCGCTTGGCCAACAAGAGGACGCGGTCGGCCCGCTCGAGCAGCTCGTCGGCGGCCAGCGGCTCAAACCACTCAGCGAGGCCGGCCGAGCACGGCGCGATCTCCAGGACCGCCGAGCGCACGCGCTCAGCCACCGCCCGGGCGTCCTGCTCGCCGGCACCGGGCAGCAGGATCACGAACTCGTCCCCGCCGTAGCGGGCCAGCCCGTCGTACTCGCGCAGCTCGGCGCGCAGCGCGCCCGCGACGCGCCGCAGGAGCTCGTCGCCCGCCTGGTGCCCGCTCTCGTCGTTGACGGCCTTGAACTCATCCAGGTCGATCAGCAGGCACGACAGCGGCGTCCCGTCGCGTCGCGCCCGCGCGACCTCCCCGCGGGTGCGCTCGTGCAGCGCACCGTGGTTGAGCAGGCCGGTGAGCGCGTCCGTGGAAGCGGCGGAGCGCACCTCTTCGTAGGCCTCGGCGTTGCGGCAGGCGAGGACCGCCAGCTCGGCGATGGCCTCGAGCGTGCGGACGTCCTCGTCGCTGACCCGGTGGTCGTCGGCAAAGCCGACCGACAGCGCACCCTTGAGCTCCCCGTTCCAGCTCATGGGGACGCCCACCGCGGTCTGCAGCGCGCTCAGTGACGCATGAGCGGGCACGCTGACCTCGGACTGATATGCGTTGGTGATCCAGGGGCGCCCGGATTCCAGCACGCGGCCGGCGACGCCGACGCCGGGTGCCATCACGAACCCTTTCCAATCGACGGGACAGTTGTGCCCGGCCGTGGCCACGCCATTCCCGGAGCCGTCGGCGAGGTAGACGCCGGCCACCGTCCCGCCAACGGCGAGGTCGGCCTCGCGGGCCAGGGTTTCGAGCACCTCCTCGAACTCGAGCGAGGCGTTGAGCGCGCGCGCCGCCCTCGCCAGAGCGCTGTCGTGCTCGACATGAGCGGACCGGCGGCGCTCGGACTCCAGGAGCGCGAGCCCGAGGGCGGCCTGAGCGCTGAGCGTCTCCGCGAGCTCGATCTCCTCGGCGAGGAAGACCCGGCGGGTGTGGCTGATCAGGATGGCGACCTGGCGGACCTCACCGCCCCAGCTGAGCGGCACGTAGATCGCGGAGGCGACGTTCCAGCGCTCGACCAGCTCGCGGCGCAGCTCGCAGGACGCCTTCGCGTCGGGAACGTGCAGCGTCTCGCCGGTGGCCAGCACGCGCCCCACGCCCGACGGCTGCTCGTCGAGCACGAGGACGTCGTGCGGATCTTCGCCTTCGCCGTGGGAGCCGGCGCCGATCGTCCAGCGGCCGAACTCGAGGCTCTGGGAGAGCTCGGACATGTGGACCTGATCCACGTTCAGGGCGCCTTGGAGCTCCCCCACGAGCACGGCCTCCAGCTCGTGAGGGGAGCAGCCGGAGCGAGCCGCCTCGGAGAGGCGGGCCATGGCGGTCAGGGTGGGGCCGCGCCTCGCGGCGTGTCCCGCCGCGGCGGAGGGGGTCCCGACGGGCACAGAGATCCCCTCAGTCATCGGCCCGCGCCGCGTGCGGCTTGACCGGATCCGCGGCCCTCAGGCCGTCAGCAGGCGCCGGCGTTCTGCTCGCAGAACTGCTCGAACTGATCCGGGGCGCTGCCGGCTTCGGGGGCGCTGTCCGAGGCAGGCCCGTCGGCTGGTGCCGGGGCCGCGGTGGGGGCGGGAGCGGCGGCGGTGCCCGAGCTCGTGCCGTCCTGCGTCGAGCCCGTGGCGCCGGACTCCGTGGACGCCGCGCCCTCGGGCGTCGCGGACGGTGTCGGAGTGGGGCTGGCAGCGGCCTCGGCGGCGCTGCGGTCGTGCGGGACGGTCAGCTCGGTCGCAGGCCCGGGGACCTCCTCGGAGGCGACCTTGTCGGTGCCGCAGCCGGCCACGACGAGCAGGCCGAGCATGATGGCCAGCAGGCGGCGCGGGCTCACTAGCCGTTGATCGCGGTCATGCGGCGGCCGCAGGTAGGGCAGTCGTTGAGGTCCTTCTGGGCGAGCTGGTCGCACCAGTTGCAGAAGCGCAGGTTCTCGACCGACCAGGGCAGCTGGGACTCGGACGGGGCGAGGGGCAGCACGCGCCCGACGACCTCGAGCTCCTCGCCGGTGTTGCGGTCGACGTACTGGCGCCCGGGCTCGGCCGGCAGCAGGATCTCGCGGCCCGTGGAAGGCGTGCGCATGCGATACAGCTGGCGCATCTCGCGGCACCATAGCAATGGCCCCGGGCGGCGGCGGAGGCCCCGATCCCTAGGCTCAGAGCGATGCGCGTCCTGATCTTCCACGGCTACCTGCTCGGCGGCACGGGCTCGAACGTCTACAACGCCAACCTCGCCGCGGCGCTCGTGGACGCGGGCCACGAGGTGCACCTGCTCAGCCAGGACCGCGCGCCGCTGGAGCACGACTGGGTCGACGCCACCGGCGACTGGGACGGCGGCCGTCTTGCGCTCGCGGCGCGGCGCGAGCCCGTGCGCGCGACGGTCTACCGGCCCGACCTCGGCGGGCTGCTCCCGGTCTACGTCGCCGACCGCTACGACGCGATCGAGGCCCGGCCCTTCCAGGATCTCTCCGAGCCCGAGCTCGACGGCTACCTGGCGCGCAACGTGGCCGCGGTGCGGGAGGTGGCCGAGCGCGCTCGGCCCGACGTCGCGCTGGCCAACCATCTCGTCATGGGCCCGGTCGTGCTGGCGCGGGCGCTGGCGGGGCTGGGGGTGCCCTACGCGGTCAAGGTGCACGGCAGCGCGCTGGAGTACACGGTCAAGCCCCACCCGCGCTTCCGGCCCTACGCGGAGGAGGGTCTCGCGAGCGCGAGCGGGGTGCTGGTGGGATCTCGCCACACGGCCGAGAGCCTGTGGGAGGCGATGGGGGACCCCGAGCTGCCGGGCCGCACCCGCCTCGGGCCGCCGGGAGTGGACATCGAGCGCTTCGCGCCGCGCGAGCCTGCAGCGGCCGCAGACGGCCTGCGCGAGCTCGCTGCCTCGCTGCAGCGGCAGCGCCCGGCCCAGCCGTCCTCGCGTCCGCGCTCGTCCTTCGAGCGCGACCCGGGTGAGGCCGGCACTGCCCTGGCGACGCTCGACCCCGGCACGGACCGCCTGGTGGTCTTCGTGGGCAAGCTGATCGCCTCCAAGGGCGTCGAGCTCCTACTCGCCGCCTGGCCGCTCGTGCTCGCGCGCCAGCCCGCGGCGAAGCTGGTGCTCGTCGGCTTCGGGGAGTTTCGCGACGGTCTTGAGGCGCTCGCAGCGCGGCTGGCCGCGGGCGAGCTCGAGGCCTCCGCCGCCACGCAAGGGGAGACTGGCGAGCCGCTCGGGCTGCTCGCCGCGTTCCTCAACGGGCTCGGCGGCCGCGACCGCGAGACCTACGCGGC
>Ga0136612_10001386_pt1 | contig 10283 bp, 5 predicted proteins | sample AntDryUQ224A2306_2_FD_106644 | JGI IMG/M metagenome (GOLD analysis project Ga0136612, IMG submission 106644) | Polar desert sand microbial communities from Dry Valleys, Antarctica - metaG UQ224A (23.06) | ecosystem: Environmental > Terrestrial > Soil > Desert | place: Antarctica: Dry Valley...
CAGGTGGTGCAGGCTTCCGTCTGGTTCTGCAGATGGCTCTGTCGAACGCGCTGGCGGGTCATCTCGATCAGCCCCAGATCACTCACCGCGAACGCCTTCGTGCGCGCGCGATCGCGACTCAGGTGCGTGCGCAGCTCCTGGAGTACGCGATCGCGATTGGCCTTCGTCTCCATGTCGATGAAGTCGCAGACGATAATGCCGCCGATATCGCGGAGCCGGAGCTGTCGAGCGACTTCCTTGGCGGCCTCGACGTTGGTCCGCAGGATGGTCTTCTCGGGGTCCTTCTTGCCCGTGTACCGGCCGGAGTTGATGTCGACGGACGTGAGCGCTTCCGTCGGCTCGATAATGAGATAGCCACCTGAGGGAAGATCGCACCGGCGCTTGAACAGATCACGAATTTCCGGCTCGATGCCTGCCTTGTCGAACAGCGGCACCTTGTCATCGTGCAGCTTGACGCGGTCCATCAACTCGGGCGCGATGCCCTTCAGATACTCGATGATCTCGTTGTAGACCTGCTTCGAGTCCACCGTCAGGCCGTCAATCTTTGTGCTGAACAGATCGCGGATGATGCCCCGGGTGAGACTCGTCTCCCGGTGCAGCAGCGACGGCGCGCGCGTAAAGTTCTTCTTTTTCTTGATACGCTTCCAGTTGTTGATCAGCGTCGTCAGCTCGCGCTCGAAGGTCTCCTTCGTGACCTCCTCGCCCACGGTGCGAACGATGACGCCGCCGGAGTCCGCCGGCAGCACCGACTGGACCAGATCGCGCAACCGATGCCGCTCGGCGCGCTCGCCGATTTTGCGGCTGACGCCGACGCGCGAGGCGAACGGCATGAAGACAAGGAAGCGGCCCGCCATGGAAATCTGGGCGGTGACACGCGGCCCCTTCGTGGAGATGGGCTCCTTCGAGATCTGGACGAGGATTTCCTGGCCGCGCTTCAGCACGTCCTGAATGGGCGGACCCTTGCCACGGTCGCGTCCATCACGCGAGGGCTTCTCGGTCGCGCCCTCTTCCTCGTCGTCATCATCCTCGTCCGCTTCATTGTCGGGGTCGACGAGATCCGACGCGTGCAGAAACGCGCTCTTTTCCGTGCCGATATCGACGAACGCCGCCTGAATGCCAGGCAGTACAGCTTCGACCTTTCCGAGATAAATGTCGCCGACCATGCGCCGAGCATCCGGGCGGTCGACGAGCATTTCAACGAGGAGGTCGTCCTCCAGGATCGCAGCCCGAGTTTCGCGCGCGCCTGCGTTGATGAGAATCTCTCGTTTCATTGACATCCACAACACACCCGGGGTACGGCGACTCCGCGTGACGGGCGGTGCGGTCTATTGGGTAGAGGGACAGGACCGCCGACGGGCCACGAGCGAGCGCGGCTGCCGACGGTACACTGAAAGGGGATCTTCGCGCCGCACGTGCTATCGTCCACACCGTGCCCCGCCGGGAGTGCACCGCCGACTGCTCGATTACCGACGTCGAGCGACGTGATGCGCTACCCGTGATGTAGCGGGTGAGCGTGCGATCCGCGGCACGAATGCGCGCGGCACATGGGGGAAGACAGGTGCAGGCCGGCGTCGTAATCACGACGTCGATCCGGCACGTAAAACGGGCGAATGTCGCGAGTCGCGCGACGGATTGCCCGTGAGATAACGCTGGTTGCATACTGCGTTCAGTGTAATGGCCGCTTTGGCTTTCGGCAAGAGCCACAACGACTTACAACCCTGACCGCAACCGGAACATGAGCCACGCCATGGCGCCGAGGAAGCCAAGTCCGGCCTTCCATTCGCCGTGTTTCATGTAGAGGTCGAAGCTGAAGGCGCCCGCGTCGTCCGCAGGCTGGTTTGCCGGACCCGGCCATGGGAGGACGCGTGGTATGAACGCGGGGACGTTCTTCTCGTAGTCCGGATACAGATCCGGGAAGCGCTTCCCTGTCATCACGCGTTCCCGCTCCATCGTCGGCATGTAGATCAGGACAAAGAACGCGATGACGCCGATGATCAGCGCCCAGTGCGCCGCGATCGCGAAGCCAACGGAGATCAGGAAGCTGCCGAAGTAGAGCGGGTTACGCGTGTGCGCGTAGGGTCCGGTCGACGCGAGCTTCTGATTCTTGTGGATGTGTCCGGAGGCCCAGCCCCGCGCCAGCACGCCAACGAGGGCAATGGTCCCGCCGATAAGAAGACTGGACTGCTGCGGACGAGCGAAGGCGAGGTAGAGCGCCGCGAGCAGGAAGCCCAGCGGCAGACGCAGTTTCTTCGCCGTCAGCTGCCAGTTCAACCGTTGAGCTCCTTGAGCAGGTGCCGCGCGATTACGAGTCGCTGGATTTCGGAGGTACCTTCGCCGATCTCGCAGATTTTTGCGTCGCGCATCATGCGCTCCACGGGATAATCCTTGGTATAGCCATAGCCGCCGTGGATCTGGATCGCCTTAATGGTGGCACGCATGGCGAGCTCTGAACAGAACAGCTTGGCCATCGCAGCCTCCTTACCGAACGGCCGACCGTTCATGGCGAGGGAGGCCGCATGATACGTCAGGTGCTTTCCGGCTTCGATCTCCGTCGCCATGTCGGAGAGCTGGAACTGGATGCCCTGGAAGTTGGCGATCGCCTGGCCGAACTGCTTTCGGACCGACGCGTACTTGATCGATTCCTCGAACGCACCCTCGGCGATACCGAGCGAGAGCGCGGCGATCCCGATGCGACCGGAGTCGAGCGTGCGCATGAAGTTGAGGAAGCCCTGCCCTTCCTCGCCCAGCAGATTCTCCGCCGGCACTTCGCAGTCTTCGAGAATGAGCTCTCTGGTGTCCGACGCGCGCCAGCCGAGCTTGTTCTCCTTTTTCCCGGCACGGAAGCCGGGCATCGCCGCCAGCGATGCATCGTGGCCGATACCCGCCTTCGCGGTGTCCTCGAGGTCCGTCGTCTCCTTGGTCAGGATGAACGACGAAATGCCCTTGGTGCCTTTTGAGGGATCGGTGACCGCCGTGCAGATGAAAATTTCGCCGACGCCGCCGTGCGTGATGAAGATCTTCGAGCCGTTGAGGACGTAGTGGCCGTTCTTCTTGATGGCGGTGGTCTTCGTTCCGCCTGCGTCGCTGCCGGCAGACGGTTCGGTGAGGCCGAAGCCGCCGAGGACCTTGCCTGAGGCGAGGATCGGGACGTACTGCTGCTTTTGCGCGTCGGTCCCGAAGTTCATGATCGGCGACGTGCCGAGCGTCGTGTGGGCAGAAATGGTGATCGAGTGGGACGCATCGACCTTCGCCAGCTCATGGATGGCGATGATGTAGGACATGAGGTCCAGCCCCGCTCCGCCAAGCTCTTCGGGCCACGGGATACCCATCAGCCCGAGGTCGGCCATCCGCTTGACCGTTTCCCAGGGGAAGTCCTGGGACTCGTCGAACTGCGCGGCGATGGGCGCGATTTCATCGCGGGCGAATTCGCGGACCATGTTGCGGACCGCGAGCTGTTGTTCGCCGAAGTAGAGGCTGTCGTCCATGCTGGCTGAGTTACCGTTATTGCGTTCGGCGTCGTGCGTGGGGCATCAATTCGGGGCGGATTGACTCGCCAACGCGTAAGTCAAACGTAATGGGTGACCATGAATTAGTGCACGCTCAACGAGACACGACCTGTCGATTCGATTGTTAGCCCGCTTCCAAGATGATCGATAACTCGATCTCGCTGAGCGCGTCTTTCACATCGCTAGGGAATCGACGTGGTGGTCCGTGGTGAACCCGGATAGCTGCATACGCCACAGCACCGCGGCGTAGTGCGCGCTAACCATAACTTGACCCGCCAGGACCCTTGTTTACCTGAATTGACGTAGGAGAAAGTGTACTAGATCTTCATAGGCGTTCTACCTGCTCATCAGGAAGTTTCTACCTGGGCTAGTACGCTCCTTACATACATGATGCGCCGAATACTTCCGCGTAGCTGAGCCACTCGGCCGGCATGAATCCCCTTCTTGTTCTGGAGACTCTCGTGCGCGATTCAGTCAGGCTACACGCAAGAACAGTGTCGGTCATCGCGAGTCTTGCGGTGATGCTCGCGCCTCTCTCCGCGCTTCGCGCACAGCCAGCGATCAACTCGAAGCCGTCCAGCTCGGTAGCCGCTACGAGCCCCGAGTCCATCGGCCGACGCTACTCCACCGCCCCCCAGGCGGGAGATTGGGACGCTGCGGCCAGGCTGATGCATCCGGAGGCAACCCGGAAGTTTCGCGCGATGATCGAACCCGCAGCCAAGGCCGACACGAGCGGCAAGATGGCGCTGATGTTCATGGGCGTTGAGTCCACCTCCGCCGTAGCCACGCTCTCCGACGCCGCGTTTTATGCGCGGGTGCTACGAAACCTGACGTCCAGACCCGGCATGAAAGAAGTGCTCGCCGGCTCGCAAGTAACGATCATTGGTCATGTGAAGGAAGGAACGGATCTCGCCCACGTGGTCTACCGGACTCGGATGTCCGTGCAGTTCATCAACGTGGAGAAGGTAGAAACGATGTCCCTGCGCCGGATGGGCAACACGTGGGGCATGCTCCTCTCGGGAGGCATCGAGGGTTTGGCGGCCGCGTTCGGCGCACGGTCACGGACGTGAGACTTAATCCGCCTCGCGCAGCGGGTCGGCATTGTGCCGGCCTTATCGCGCGCGAACGAGTCCCACTCACGAACCGCGCGATCGCAAGAACACGCCCTGCCATGGACGAGGCGATCAGATACCGGTCTTATCTCGAGCAGCGGAGTAAACGAGCGCCTCCGGAATTGCGCGCAGCTTCCGGGCGATAGCGCTCCACGACTCCACCGGCGCCACCAGCAGGTCGGCAGTCTCAGGGAGAACGATGCGATGGATGATTGCTTGAGCGCTCTGGGCGGCCTCACCGACGAGCGTCGGGCGACGCCATGAACTACCGAAGATGAGCGCAAGCACGACCAGGGGTTGGTCGCGGAGCATCCTTGTTTCCTTTTTGACGAGAAAAGCCTCTGACAGGCCGCGCTCGAGCCTGCATGCCTTTCGGATCCGTTCGAGTGTTGGTTTCGGAACCGGATAAGCACTCACACGGTCGCGTTGCAGGAGGCCCGAACGCTCGCGCGCTCCTGCCAGCAAGCGACGCTGCAACGCCCGTTGTCTCGACTGTACTCTCGCCACTTCATCTGGCCAGCCGAGTCGGGCGTACTCCGCTTCGAGTGCGACGCCCGCAAACGTCGCCAGAACGGAATCGCGACGAAGCAGATCCTCGAGAATGCTGAGTCCTTCACGCTGCTCCGCTTCACTGTCGGACTCGATCATTACGTGCGCTACCGAAAAGCTGGCCTCTTGATGGCCGGGCACTCGGTGCAACATCTCGCGTGCGAGCGGCAGCGCGACTGCCGGGGGCTCACAGCTGGTTGCCCAACGCATCCGTGCGCGCAGCACTGCCAGCTCGTCAGCGTTGGCTGCGTCTTTGTCCTGCCAGATGAGGGCGTCAGCGTGCCACAGTCGCCACGCTGGAAGGACGGCTTTCTGCCACTCGCTATCCAGTAGTGCGCGCAGTCTGGGAACGCGGGCTCGACCCAGGAGTGAGTCTGCGCCGCTGTCGGCTGGCGGGACGAGCACGCTGCTGATCACGCGGCTCGCCTCCACTCCTGCCTCTGCTGTTGGGTGCAGCCTCGCCAGGCGATCTGCAAGGCTCGGATGGTTATCCGACCGAACGGTTCGGGAAGCCAGAGCGCGACGCGCCCAACGGTCAGCGTCCCCTGCATTTGGTCCCTGTCGGAGTTGGTTGCCCAGACCAGAGAACACCCCTGACGGGGGTTCGAGATTCACTGCCGATTGGCGATAGACCGGTCTCTGAAGATCCGCCAGGAAGAATTGCGCGACGTGAAGCCTTACCAGCGCCCGAGCAGCCGTCTCGGCTCCACCGTACTCTGCCGCCAGCGCGTCGGATTCGTGCTCATCGCGCCGTGCGACAGCCTGAGCGAGAATGTCGAACCGCGGCGCGTACCAGCGAAAGAACGGCAGAAAGAGCACACGTCCCCAATGCCTGCTGACTTCGAGATTCGCAGCGATGGTGTGCCAGGTGATCGCGATACGGTTGACCCATAACAGACGTCTACTGTGCCGTCGTGAAAGATGGGCCAGCTCATGAGCGAGAATTACACGGCATTCCTCTGTGGACAGCGCTTCGAGCAGAGGCAAACCCACGATCAGATAGCGCGTCCTGACAGGGAGAAGGCCGAAGCGCGGTATCTCGGCCGCCGCCGCGTTCAACGATCCGTCGATCAGCACCACATCAGGCATGGGCGTGTCGAGCTTGCGTTGAATGTCATCAAGCGTCGCGAAGAACGCTGGGGACCCTGAGCGGGTAATGCGCTGTCCCTCCGGCAGCCGTGACCGAACCCGCAGGCTCGCAAGCAGGAAGAGGACGAAGATGCCGACCCACACAGCGATTTGGCGCGCCGGAAACCACACAGTGGCGTCGAGCATGTACAACGCTACCGTGCCGAAGGTGAGCAGTGTCATGATGCCAACCACGTAGCCATAACCGACGAGCGTCATCATCCAGATACGACGGGTCAATTGCTCTGGACTGGACACTGCCACCAGCTCTACCTCCCGCTGGAATGAGAGCAACTGACGATCGGCAAGCAGCTGGGTAGCGGAAGGCGCATCCTCGAAATCTCCGCTGGGGAGCCGTGCCTTCACTTCGCCGCGGGCGCACTTGCGCGCCCACCACGCCTGACCCACGAGCACTCCGACAGGAGGCGCAAGTAACAGCAACATGTAGGTGAGCTCAAACGCGTTCTCAACGGTGAACCACAAGTCGAGATTTCCATGGGCCCGCAGGATCAAGGCGTTCAGGATCACGCAGACCGGCACACCTATACCAATCACTCCATAAACGAGGATGAACGGCAGTTTCTCTTGCCGATAATTCTGTACGCCGGTGAGCCGAGACAGGACGTTCATCAATCGGTGTTCATCAACGCGTGCGAGGAATGAGCACCACGCTCTCCAGCGTGTCGGGCCGCACATCCGCAGTGCTCCCCCGTTTCGCCGACCGAAACATTGCACGCATCAGTGGCTGACGAAGGAAGAACATCGAATCCTGTTGTTCGGCCTGTGCAAACGCCGCCGCAGCGGCGGATGCGTCCTGCATGAGATAGTGAGTCACTCCAAGATCGGCCCAGGCAAAGGCAAACCGAGGATTGAGCTTCACTACCTCCTCGAGATGCAGCCTGGCATCTGCGAAACGCCCCTTTGTCCGCAGAAGAAAGCTCGCTCGCATGCGGTAGCCGACATGCTTGGGGTCGAGGCTCACTGCGCGGAGCACCTGTGCGAGCGCCTTGTCGTGCTTCCGCAGCATCAGGAGCACGCCGCTATACTCAACAGCGGCAGTGGCAGTGAAAGGCAACAATTCGACAGCCCGCGCGTAGGCGACCTGCGCTTCTCTGAAGCGTTGTAGTTGTGCCAGCGCCCAGCCAAGGTTATGCCACGCGTGGCCGTAACTGTCGTCGATCCGCACCGCTTCCTGCAGATACGGAATTGCTTCGGCGTATCGATCCTGGGCGTTGAGCATCCAACCGATCGCGTTACGCGGATGGGTCAAGTGCGCATCCATGCTGATGGCGCCCTTCAGGACCCGAATGGACTCGTTGGATCGGCCGAGCTCCATGAGCGCGATCCCATGAACCAGTTGCGAATGTGCATGCTTCGGCCGCCGCGTCGCTTCATCGAAGGCGTCGTCCAGGATACTCGCCGCCTCAAGCCGATTGTTGGGGATGAGGAGTTCCTCTCGGCGACCGACTACGTGGAATACCACCCAACCGATGATGCCGGCACTCAGCCACTTGAGGAGCGTTCCACGACCGACGTCCTCGCCCAAGCTCGTGAAGAAGGGGGCACGCTCGTCGGTAGACTCGGCTTCTGCCATCAGCATGCCGAAAAGCGCTCCCGCGCACACCGCGGCAAGGAGGCCGGTGCCGGTACCCAGCGAGCGAATACGAACGATCGCGAAGTGACTGCTGTCCATCATCGCCGCTGCGACTCGGGCGGAGAGCAAGAAGATTGCTAATGCAACCCAGCTCAACACCGCCCAGGACGTTGCCTCAGCGAGCCAGCTGCCCTTCCACCTCTTCCGGAACGCGCGAAAGTGGAGAGCCGCCGACATGCCACTCAGGACAACAATCACGGGGAGGCCCAGGGCTGCAACCAGGAGGATCATGACAGATCGGCCCTCGACCAGGCCGCATGCGAAGGATTCTGCAGCCCGAATCCGACCTGGAAAACTGTTCTCGCTCCGAATCGGTTGGTCATGCGCCCATGTGTGTGTGCCTGTCATTGAAACCCCGGAGCACTGCCCGCACCTGATGGAGTCCTATCGGCTTCTCCGGCGACTAGACTGCTTCGCTCGCGATGGTCTCGAGCTCCTCCCAACGCCGAACCGCCACGTCAATCTCCAACTGGATCGAGGCCACCTTCGCCTTCGCATCGGCTACCGACGCGCCAGCGCGCAACACCGCCGGATCAGAGAGCGACAGATACGCGGCCTCGCGCTGGCCCTCCAGCGCATCGATGCGCCCGGGTAGCGCCGCCAACTCGGCTATCTCCTTGAGGGATAGCTTCCGTTGCTTTGGTTGTGCTGGCTTGGGCGCGCTCACCGGAATCGATCGTTTTGCCGGCGGTGCAACCGGCGCCAGCTTTCGCTGTCGCACCCAGTCCGTGTAGCCGCCAACAAACTCGTTCACGCGCCCACCGTCTTCGAACACGAACGTGCCCGTCACGACATTGTCGAGAAACGCACGGTCGTGCGAGACGACAAGCAACGTCCCCGAGAACGCCATTAACAATTCCTCCAGGAGGTCGAGCGTCTCGATGTCGAGATCGTTCGTCGGCTCGTCCAGCACGAGAAGGTTGAACGATCGCGTAAAAAGCCGAGCGAGCAACAGACGATTCCGTTCACCACCGGAGAGCGCGCGAACGGGCGTGCGCGACCGATCCGGCGAGAACAGGAAATCCTGCAAATAGCCGAGGACATGCTTGCGCGTGTCGCCGATGTCGATCCAATCCGCGCCGTCAGCGATGCTTTCGAACACGGTTGCCTCGGGATCGAGCTGTTCGCGAAGCTGATCGAAGTAGGTCACCTCGCGACCGGTGCCCAGACGAATCGTTCCCGAATCGGGCTGCAGCTCGCCGAGCAGGAGCCGGAGCAGTGTGGTCTTGCCGGATCCGTTCGGGCCAATGAGGCCGATGCGATCGCCGCGTGTGATCGTCGCACTGAAGTTGCGCACGATCGGTCGGTCGCCACGCGAGAAGGTCACGTCCTTCGCCTCGACAACGAGCCGGCCGGACCGTTCGGCCTCCTGCGCCTGGAGCCGCACCGCCCCTGTGCGCTCGCGGCGCGCGCCGCGTTCGACGCGCAGGGCTTCGAGCGCGCGCACCCGTCCTTCATTGCGCGTGCGCCGTGCCTGGATGCCGGTGCGAATCCACACCTCCTCCTTCGCGAGGTTCCGGTCGAACTGGGCCCACTCTCTTGCTTCGACCGCCAGCGCGGCCTCCTTGCGCTCGAGATACTGATCGTAGTCGGCGCCCCAATCCACGAGCCGGCCGCGATCGAGCTCCACGATGCGCGTAGCCACGTTCCGCAGGAAGGCGCGATCGTGCGTGACGAAGACGAGTGTCGTGCCCCGGTCCACGAGAAACTCCTCCATCCACTCGACGGCATCCACATCGAGGTGGTTCGTGGGCTCGTCGAGGAGGAGGACGTCGGGCTGGCGCACGAGCGCGCGCGCCAGGAGCGCCTGGCGCTTGCGTCCGCCGGATGCCGCGTTGAAATCCGCATCGGCGTCGAGGGCCAGGTGCTCGAGGACCGTATCGACCCGGGATTGCATCTCCCATGCGTTCGCGGCGTCGAGCGCGTGATGCAGTCGGTCGAGCTCGCGCAACGCCCCTGCGCTGGCGTGCGCGCCGACGGCGTGGCTCGCCTGATGGTATCGCGCCAGCAAGCGTCCGGCATCGCCCAGACCGGCGGCAACGACGTCGAAGATGGTGCCGCCGACCTCCGCGGGGACTTCCTGTTCGAGGCGCGTGACCGCGACACCGCCCTGCCGGACGACCTCGCCGCTGTCGGGACGAATGGTGCCATCGAGCAGTTTCATGATGGTGCTCTTGCCCGCCCCGTTACGGCCGAGCAGACAGACGCGTTCACCTCGCTCGATGGCGAAGTCGGCGCCATCGAGGATGGCGGGTCCACCGAACTCGATGTTGACGTCCTGCATTGCGAGCTGAGCCATGGTGATATATCTAGCCGTGGAGATCAGCCTGAGGG
>Ga0136612_10001387_pt1 | contig 10282 bp, 10 predicted proteins | sample AntDryUQ224A2306_2_FD_106644 | JGI IMG/M metagenome (GOLD analysis project Ga0136612, IMG submission 106644) | Polar desert sand microbial communities from Dry Valleys, Antarctica - metaG UQ224A (23.06) | ecosystem: Environmental > Terrestrial > Soil > Desert | place: Antarctica: Dry Valley...
CTCCTGGCCCTGGGCTGGGCCGTGCGCGACGGCCCGGATGGGCCGTCGCTGGTGCCCGCGCCGCGATGATCCTCTACGGCCGCAACGCGGTGCGCGAGGCGCTGCGCGGGCGGCGCGATGTGCTGCGGGTGTGGACCGCCGGCGGGCGGGACGAGGACTGGCCCGCCGGCCTCGACGTGCGCGCGGGCGTCGAGCCGGCCGAGCTCGAGCAGCTCTGCGGCTCGGCCTCGCACCAGGGCGTCTGCGCCGAGGCTGCGCCGTACCCCTACGTCGGCGCGGCCGAGCTGCTGGCCCGGCCCGACCCGGTGCTGGTGGCCCTGGACCAGGTCACCGACCCGCAGAACCTGGGCGCGGTCTGCCGCTCGGCCGAGTGCACCGGGGCGGCCGGTGTGGTCCTGCCCGAGCGTCGTTCGGCTGAGGTCACGCCGGCGGTCTGCCGGGCCTCGGCCGGCGCGGTCGAGCACCTGCTGATCGCGCGGGTGCGCAACCTGACCGACTTCCTGGCCCAGGCCCAGCAGGCGGGCTGCTGGTGCTACGGGGCCGCGGCCGAGTCCGGCGTTCCCTACGACCGCCCCGACTACCGCGGCGGCGTCGTGCTCGTGCTGGGCTCGGAGGGGCGCGGCCTGCGCCCGCGCGTGGCCGGGGCCTGCGACGAGCGGGTCGCCCTGCCGCTGCGGGGCCGGGTCTCCTCGCTGAACGTGAGTGCCGCCGCCGCCGCCCTGCTGTACGAGATCTTGCAGCAGCGCGAGGCGGCGCTTGACAGGACTTCATAACTGTGGGAGGTTGCCGCGCATCACGCTGAGCTTGAGGGTTTGAGTTCAGCTCATAGCGGCGCCGCGGGAGGCGGACGCCACGACCTCACGGGCGCTTGAAGCCCGGAAAGGACGCCGCTCGTGGCTCTCAGCACCTCCCGCTCTCAACCTGCACTTCAGGTTGATGATGGTTTCTTGATCGCGCTCGCCAAGCAGGGCAACGCGGACGCATACGACCGGATCGTGCGTCGCTACCACTCGTTCGTGCGCTTGAAGGCGTCGTCCTACTTCCTGGTCGGCGGCGACGCCGACGACCTGATCCAGGAGGGGTTGGTCGGTCTCTACAAGGCCGTGCGCGACTTCCGCACCGACCGCGAGTCCTCGTTTCGCAACTTCGCCGAGCTCTGCATCACGCGCCAGATCATCACCGCGGTCAAGACGGCCACGCGCAACAAGCACACGCCGCTCAACGGTTACGTCTCCTTCTCCTCCTCGCCCGCCGGGGCGGCGTCCGACGGCGACGCCACCCTGGACGAGCTGCTGCCCGGGCCGACGGTCCACGACCCGGTCAACCAGGTCGTCTCCTCCGAGGAGCTGCGCGCCCTGGTCGACTGCCTGACCTCCGTGCTCTCAGAGCTCGAGGCCGAGGTGCTCTCGCTCTACCTCGACGGCCACTCCTACTGCCGCGTGGGCGAGCTGCTGGGCTGCGACACCAAGACGGTCGACAACGCCCTGCAGCGGGTCAAGCGCAAGGTCGGCACCCACCTGCAGCAGCGTGACGTCCTGATCTAACCTGCAGGCATGCCCACCTGGCTGATCATCGTCCTCGCCGTGCTGCTGGTCCTGATCGCCGTGCTCGCCGTCGGCGGCGCGCTGGCCGCCGGGCGGCGCGAGCGCGAGGGGCGGGCGGCGTTCGCTCGTCACCTGGACGAGGTCGACCGCAACCTGGCGGCCGCCCACGCCGAGGACAAGGGCTGGGAGCCGGGCGGGCTGGAGGCGGCTGCCCGGGCCGCCTTCGCCGAGGCCCATCCCGGCACCGAGCCGGGCGAGGTCAACCTGGTCCAGGTCGTCGACGAGCCCGGGGTCGAGTCCGACCGGGCCGTCTTCCGCTTCGGCTCGGGTGGCGACCAGCGCCATCTCACCCTGCGCCGCGAGAGCGGCAGCTGGGTGAGCGAAGCGACGGCCTGAGCTCCTAGCCGGCCCGGGCCGGTATGGCGTGGCGCTCCTTGGCCAGCTCGAGCTCGTACTCGAGCTCGTCGAAGCTGGTCGCGGTCAGGTAGCCGAGCAGCTCGCCGGCCGCGTAGACGACCACGGCGACGGCCACCAGCGGCCAGCAGCGCCGCAGGACCCGGCGGCCCTCCGGCGTGGTGCGGGCCATGCGCGCGGTGCGCCAGAGGCGCAGGGGCGGGATCAGCGGCGAACCGCATGCGTAGAGGAGACGGCGCGGCCCGCTCCACCCGCGTGAGCGCTCCGCTCCCAGGAAGCGCCCGGAGGAGAGCCGCTCGAGGATGAAGGAGCGCGGCCGGTCTGCGTTGAGGTGCGCCGTCCGGGCCCGGGGCTCGAGCACGATGCGCCCGCCCTCGCGGCCGAAGCGCTCCGCGAGCAGGAACGGGATGCGCAGGGCCTCGGGGTCGACCTCGCCCCGGTCCAGGACCAGCGAGCGACGCCAGGCGCACGAGTGCCCGGGCGCGGTCGCGGGATCCTCGGCCGGCTCGATCCCCTCCCACCAGCGTCCGTAGTCGAGCAGGAACGAGGCCCAGCTCCTGCGCGTCCCGGGGTTCGCATTCTGCATCAGCGGCCCGGCCACGGCGGCCCCCCGCTCGATCGCCTCGGCCAGCAGGGCGACGGTCCCCGGCGCGGGCCAGGCGTGGGTCTCGGCCAGCAGCAGGACCGGGGAGGTCGCAGCGCGTGCCCCCGCCAGCCGGGAGCGGTGGATCACGCGGTGGTGCTCGCGCTCGAGCACCTGCACCGAGCCCAGGGCGGCGCGGACGTCGCCGGGGACCTGGATCGGAGCCGCGGCCGGCCCGACGAGGACGAGCTCGACCTCGGGCGCCACCGGGTCGGCGGCCAGCTCGCGCACGTAGCGCTCGATCTGGGCGAAGCTGTCCGTGGCCAGGATGACCGAGAGCCGCGGCAAGCTCGGCAATCTACGCGCCGGCCCGGCCGCGCCGCCGCGCGCGGTCCAGGCGCCGGATCGAACGCTAGCGTCGGGTCGTGGCCGCCGACCCCAGCCGCAGCCGGCGACCGGTCGGTGTCGCGCTCGTCGGCTGCGGGGCGATGGCCGGTGCCGTGCACGTCCGCGCACTGCGGCGCGACCGGGCGGCGCGCCTGATCGTGGTGGCCGACCCCGATCCGGGGGCCCGGGCCCGAGGAGCCGCGCTCGGCCGTGCCGCGGGTGACCGGGACCTGGCCGCGGTCCTGCGCCGTCCTGAGGTCGAGGCCGTGGTCGTTGCCGCGCCGAGCCCGCACCACGCCGAGCTGGCCACGGAGGTCCTCGCCGCCGGCCGTCACCTCTACCTCGAGAAGCCGGTGGCCACCGACGTCGCGGGCGCCGAGCGGGTCGAGGCCGCGGCCCGCTCGGCCCCTGAGCTGGTGGCCGTCGTGGGCTACAACGGCCGGGCCCACCCGCTCTGCCGGCGCGCGCGCGAGCTGGTTCGCGGCGGGGCGATCGGCAGCCTGTGCCACTTCCAGGCCCGTTTCGGCGAGCCCGCCGGCGCGGGAGCGGCGTCGTGGCGCACGGGCGCCGCGGGCGGCGTGGTGCTCGACCTGGCCGACCACCACGTCGACCTGATCGGCTGGCTGACGGACGACCCCGTGGTGCAGGCCGACGTGGACGCCCGCCCCGACCGGACCGAGGCGACGGTGCGGATGCGCACCGCCGCAGGGGTCCGCGGTCAGGGCCTGTACTCCACCCGGAGCGCCCGCGTGCACGACCTCGAGCTGCTGGGCACGGAGGGGACGCTGCGCCTGGACCGCTACTCGACGCGCCTGGAGCTGACCAGGCCGCGGGGCGGCCCGGGCCAGGCTGCGCTGCGGCGGGCGCGGCCCTCGTCGAGCCGCAGGCCCGAGCCGTGGCGGCTGCGGCGGCTCGTGCGCCCGGCCCACGACCCCTCGTGGGCGGCCAGCCTGCACGCCTTCGCGCTCGCCGTCCGCGGTACCCCGCACGACCTGGCCACAGTCGCCGACGGCGCCCGCAACGTCGCGCTGCTGCTGGGCTGATGCGGGTCCTGCTCGTCCATGACTGGGTCGCGGGCGAGGGCGGCGCGGAGCGGGTCATGCTCGACGCCCGGCGGCTGCTCGAGGCGGCCGGCCACCGCTGTGAGCTGCTCGTAAGCTCGGCTGGGACGATGGCCGACGGGACGGCCGAGCACGTCGCCGTCGGAGCCCACAGCCTGCCCGCCCAGGCCTTCCTGCAGGTCGCGAACCCGTCGGCCGTCGCGGCCGTGCGGCGCGCGGTCCGAGCCTTGCGTCCCGACGTCGCGCTGGTCGGGATGTTCGAGATGCACCTGTCTCCCGCCGTCGTGCTCGCGCTCGGCGCCGCGGGCGTCCCGACCGCCGGGCTGGTCTTCAACTACAAGCCCCTGTGCCCCACAGGGCGCAAGCTCTGGCCCGACGGGCGGCTGTGCGAAGTCCGCCTGGGCCGGGTCTGCGTCCGGACGGGGTGCGTGCCGGCGGTCGGCGCCCCGCGCGAGGCGGCCCGCTACGCGCTCATCGGCCGAGCGCTGCGCCGCCTCGATGCCGTGGCCGGGTGCAGCCGCTGGATGTCCCGCTGGCTGCGCGAGGAGGGCATCGACGCCGTCAGCCTCCCGATGCCGGTCGCCGCGCCGTCGGCGAGCTTTATCCGCGCGGCGTCACCCACGCCGCTCTTCGTCGCGGCGGGCAGGCTCGCGCCCGAGAAGGGGGTGGGGGACCTGCTCGACGCGCTCGCGCGGGCCGCCCCCCGGCACCCGGGGCTGCGGCTGCGGCTGGTCGGGGACGGCCCCGACCTCCCGGCTCTGCGCCACCGGACGGCCGAGCTCGGGCTCGAGGTCGACTTCCGCGGCGCGGTCCCACGCGGCGCGGTCGAGTCCGAGCTCGGCGACGCCTGGGCCGCGGTGCAGCCCTCGCGCTGGGCCGAGCCCTTCGGCCTGGGTGCGGCCGAGGCGATCGTCGCGGGCGTGCCGGTCGTCGCCAGCGCGGCGGGCGGCCCCTCCGAGGTCGTTGAAGAGGGCCTGACCGGCCTGCTCTACCCCAACGGCGACGTCGCGGCCCTGGCCGACCGCCTCGACGCGGTCGCCTCGCGTCGCGCCTTCCCCGACCAGCGGGTCGACGCGCAGGCGGCGGCACGACTCGCCGAGCGTCACACCGAAGTCGGCTTCTCCCGTGCGCTCGAGGCGCTGCTGGAGAGCGCACGGCAGGCGGCCCGCGCCCGCTGAGCGCCGGGGCGTCCGTCAGCCGGGAGCATCGCTGGCCCGCCGCGGCGAGCGGTGCTTCGCGGCGCGGACAGCGGCCAGCACCTGGTCGAGGTCGTCGCAGACCAGCAGCCCGTCCACGTCGGACCCATCGATGTTGCCCTCGGCCAGGACGGTGCTGCGCAGCCAGTCCACCAGCCCGCTCCAGTACGCCGTGCCCACGAGCACGACGGGGAAGCCGTGGATCTTCTCGGTCTGGATCAGGGTCAGCGCCTCGAACAGCTCGTCCATGGTGCCGAAGCCCCCGGGAAAGACCACGAACGCGCTGGCGTAGCGCACGAACATGACCTTGCGGGTGAAGAAGTAGTGGAACTCCAGCGCGACGTCGACGTAGGGATTGGCCCCCTGCTCGAGGGGAAGATCTATGTCCAGGCCGATCGAGCTGGCCCCGACCTCGTGAGCGCCGCGATTGGCCGCCTCCATGATCCCCGGCCCGCCGCCGGTGATGACTCCGAAGCCGGCCCGGCCCAGGTGACGACCGAGCGCGCGGGCCTGCTCGTAGCTGGGGTGCTCGGGCGGGGTCCGGGCCGACCCGAAGACCGATACGGCGGGGCCGACGTGGGCCAGAGCCTCGAAGCCATGCTCCAGCTCGCCGCGGATCCGCTGCACGCGGTCGGCGTCGGTGAGCTGGGTGACGACGCTCGCGGTCTCGGCCTCGAGCAGTTCCTCGTCGAGGGTGTCTGGCGTGCGCTGGTCCGGAGCGGTCATGGACGCCGCAGCCTAGCCCCGCGCCCGCGGCGGGGCCGCTGCCCCGAGAGCCGGAGAGGGGACTCGAACCCCTGACCCACGCATTACAAATGCGTTGCTCTACCAGCTGAGCTACTCCGGCGCCGGGCCGAGTCTACGGCGGCCCGGGCGCTGCGCGGACGCTAGCCTGGACGCAATGGGAGGCCGGCCGGGAGCACGGAGGGGACTCTTCCCGGCGCTGGCCTTCCCGGCGCTGGCCGTCGCGGCGGTGCCCGCCTCGGCGTTGGCCGGGGCCGGTGATCCCGTGCGGGCGGGCGGCGTGCTCGAGGCCCGCGTGGCGCAGGACCCGGTCGCGCTCTCGGTCACCTACACGCGCGGCGGCCGGCTGCTGCGCAGCTCCGCCGGGACCGGGGCGGACGCCCCCGGCGCCTTCGGGCTCAGGACCGGCGGGCGCTGGCGCCAGGCCACGCGCGTGCTCGAGCAGAGCCGCAGCGGGGCGGCGCTGCAGGCCACGTTGGCCACCACCGACCCGGCCGGGCGCCGGCTGGCCCTGCGCGTCGCCCCGAACGCCGCCGGGGTGCTCAGCGTCAAGGCGTGGGTGCTCGGGGACACGGCCGGGGTGGAGGCTGTCGGCGCCTCGTTCGCGGCGCCCGCGGGCGCCCGCTACCTCGGCTTCGGCGAACGCTCGAACGCCGTCGACCAGACGGGTAACGAGGTCGAGAGCTTCGTCGGCGAGGGGCCCTACGCCTCGGCTCAGGAGTACGACACGGTCGCGGGCGCGATCCCGCCCTGGGGCCTGCACCGCCGCGCCGACGCGACCTACTTCCCGATGCCGTGGCTGCTCTCCACCAGCGGCTACGGGGTGCTGGTCGACGACACCCGGACCAGCCGCTTCGCGCTGCCCGGGCGCCGCGGCGGCTCGTGGTCGGTCTCGGTCGACTCCCCGTCGCTGGCTCTGCGGGTCTTCGCCGGCCCGACCCCGGCCCAGGTCCTGCGGCGGCTGACCACCCGCACCGGACGCCAGCCCGCCCCGGCCGCGCCCTGGCTGCTCGGGCCCTGGTTCCAGACCGGCCACGGCAACGAGAGCCCCGACGAACAGGACTACGTGCGCATCCTGCGCCGGGCCGACGCCCCGGTCTCGGCCGCCGAGACCCACATGCGCTACATGCCCTGCGGCGCCGACCGTGGCCGCGAGCAGTCCGAGCGCGCGCGCACGGCCGCCTTCCACGCCGCCGGCCTGGCCTCGCTGACCTATCTGCGCGAGGCCGTCTGCGCCGACGACGCCAGCGCCTACGCCGAGGGCACGCAGAAGGGTGTCTTCACGAAACGCGCGGACGGATCGGTCTACTCCTACCGCGCCTTCGTCGGCGGGCGCGTGACCGACGTGGCCCAGATCGACTTCACCGCTCCCGGGGCCGACGCCTTCCACGGCAGCCTGCTCGGCCGCGCCGTGGCCAACGGCCACGACGGCTGGATGGAGGACTACGGCGAGTACACCCCGCCGGACTCGGTCTCGGCCGACGGGCGGCCGGGGACCGAGATGCACAACCTCTACCCGGTGCTCTACCACCGCTCGGGCTTCCGCTTCGCCCGGGCCCAGAAGCGCCCGATCGCCCGCTTCGTCCGCTCGGGCTGGACGGGGGTTCACCCCTACGCCCAGATCGTGTGGGGTGGGGACCCGGCCACCCGCTGGGGCTATGACGGCTTGCAGTCCGCGGTCACCCAGGCGCTCTCCATGGGCTTGTCGGGGATCTCGCTCTGGGGCTCTGATGTCGGCGGCTTCTTCTCCCTCACCGCTGAGGAGAAGCTCACGCCCGAGCTGCTGGCCCGCTGGATCGAGTTCGGCGCCGTCTCGGGGGTGATGCGGACCAAGGCCGAGGGCATCGGCGTCGGCCTGAAGGACCGCCCGCAGATCTGGGAGCGCCCGACGCTGCCGTTGTGGCGCCGCTACGCGAAGCTGCGCACCCAGCTCTATCCGTACCTGGTCGCGGCCGACCGCGAGTACCGGCGCAGCGGCCTGCCGATCATGCGTCACCTCTCGCTGGTGGCCCCGGGGGATCGTCGCGCCGCGGGGGTGCAGGACGCGTTCGGCTTCGGCCCGTCGCTGCTGGCCGCCCCGGTGCTTCGCCCCGGCCGGCGCAGCCGGCGCACCTATCTGCCGCGCGGGCGGTGGGTCGACCTGTGGCGCTCGGCCGCGTTTGAGAGCCGCAGCGGCGCGCTGGCCCTGGGCCGGGCGCGTGTGCTCTCGGGCGGGCGCAGCGTGAGCACGCCCGCGCCGCTGGACGAGCTGCCGCTGTTCGCCCGCGCCGGCGCCGTGCTGCCTCTGCTCCCGGCCGACGTGGACACGCTGGCCGGCTACGGCGACGCACCCGGTCTGGTCAAGCTCGGCGACCGTCGCGATCGCCTGACCCTGCTCGCCTTCCCCCGGGGCACGAGCAGCGCGCGCTTCGGGACCGACGGCGAGCTGCGCTCGCGCGAGCGCAGCGGGGCCTGGGAGCTGAGCCTGCGCTCGCCAGACGTGCGCCGCTACGACCTGCAGGCCTCGCTGCAGACCCTGCGCGATCCGATCCGGCCCTGCCGGGTGCTGCTCGACGGTCGCCCGCTGTCCCGCGCGCGTTGGCGCCACGACCGGCGGACGGGGGTGTTGAAGGCGACCGTGCGCAGCCGCGGCCGCGCCGCGGAGCTGAGGGTGCTGGCCTGCTCCTGAGCCGGGGCGCCTCAGCCGCGCCCGGCGCGGATCTGCTCGCGCCACCAGCGCACGGTGTCGGCCAGGGTCTGGCGCAGCGGCGTGCGCGCCTCCCAGCCCGTGGTCCGGGTCAGCCGCTCGTGCGAGCCGCGCACCTCGAGCACCTCGTGCGCGCGCACCAGGCGCTGGTCGACGACGTGCTCGATCCCGACGCCGGCCTCCTCCCCGAGCATGCGCACGAGCTCTCCCGCGGTCGTGGTGCGCCCGGAGCAGACGTTGTAGATCCCGGGCTCGCCGGCCGCGGCCAGCAGGCGGTAGGCGCGGGCCACGTCGCGCACGTCGGTGTAGTCGCGCCCGGCGTCCGGGTTTCCGCTGACCACCCGGACCGGGTCCTCGCCGCGCTCCAGGCCGGCCGCGACCTGGCGCGCGAAGGAGGCGATCGCGTAGGAGGGCAGCTGCCCGGGCCCGGCGTGGTTGAAGGCCCGCGGGCGGACCACGTGCAGCCCGTGGGCGTCGGCGTACTGGCCGGCCAGCAGGTCGGTGCAGGCCTTGGAGACGGCGTAGGGGTTCTGCGGGCGCAGCGGCGCGCCCTCGTCGACTGGCAACTGGTCCGGCGGGCCGTACTGCTCGCTGGAGCCGACGATGACCACGATCGCCTCGGGCGCCTCGGCGCGCACCGCCTCGAGCAGGTGCAGGGTCATGACCAGGTTGTCGCGCAGCACGCGCTCGGGCTCCTTCCAGGAGTCCCCGACATGGGCGATCGCGGCCAGGTGGTAGATCGCCTGGGGTCTGACCGCGGCGACGCGTTCGCGCACGGAGGCGGCGTCGAGCAGGTCCAGAGCCGCCCGGGCCGGGGCGGCGACGTCGTCACCGGCCTGGCCGCACGCCCGCGCCACGTGGCCGCCCGCGAAGCCGCCGGCGCCGGTGATGAAGACCCTCGCGGCCAGCGTGCTCTACCCGGATGACCCGGGCGTGGCGCCGACCAGGTGCTCGAGCGAGCCGTGCCCGTTGCTGGACACGGTCGCCTCGAAGTCGGGCGCCGCCGGCTCGGCCGGGGCGTTGAGCCGCCGCTCGAGCTCGCCCAGGACGACGGCGAAGAGCAGGTGGCGCCAGGTCGCCTGGGCGAAGGCACGGCGGCTGCCGAAGATCGCCGGCAGCTCGTCCCGGGCCGGGTGGAAGCGGTCGGTGAGCTGGGCCAGCGGCCAGGTGGCCAGGTGCTCGGCCATCCCCGCCAGCGGCCCCCGGGCCCACGGGGCCACGGGCACGCTCGGAGCCAGGTTGGCGTACAGCGCCCCGAACAGCGCTCCGTTGCCGACGTGCATGGCCAGCCCCGCCGGCAACCAGCCCTGGCCCCGGGTGACCAGCTTGCCGAGCAGCTCGACGTCGTCGAAGGAGCAGCCGAAGGCGCGCTTGTCCACCGGCTGCTGGGCCGCCCAGGCGGCTGCTGCGACGCCCCCGGCCAGCGCGCCGCGCAACGTGCGTGTCCGGTTGAGCGCCACGGGCCTCGCACTGTAACGAGCCAAACCCGGGCGGGTACCCCAGGCATGCCCGCGCGCCCGATCGAGTTCGATCGCCTCCACGCGCGCGCCCGCGGGCGCGGGGTCAATCCGCTCGTCTACTGGCTGGTGCGGGCGCTCATGCAGCCCTTCTTCCACCTCTACTTCCGGCTCTCGCGCATCGGCCGCGAGCACATCCCGGCCGACGGC
>Ga0136612_10001389_pt1 | contig 10278 bp, 11 predicted proteins | sample AntDryUQ224A2306_2_FD_106644 | JGI IMG/M metagenome (GOLD analysis project Ga0136612, IMG submission 106644) | Polar desert sand microbial communities from Dry Valleys, Antarctica - metaG UQ224A (23.06) | ecosystem: Environmental > Terrestrial > Soil > Desert | place: Antarctica: Dry Valley...
GCGTCGACAACGTCCAGGCGTTCGCCGACGCCATTCCGATGTGGGGTCCGCGCGGACGTGTCCTAGTCGAAGAGCTCGGAAAGAGCCTCCAGCGTCACCGCGGGTCGCAGCGGGTCTATCTGAGTGGATCCGCCACCAAGCCGGTGCTCGAACATCTTCGCAACCGAGGTGTCACGTCAAGTCTCGTTGCCCACTGGCTCGGATTGGAGCCGAAGCGGGCTCGCTCCGGCATGCATCAGCTGCTGGGGACTCCCCTTCTGCGCCGGGACCGGTTGGCGACCGTCGCAGCGGCGCTGGACGACCCCTTCCTCCACGACGTGCTCGCTGACGAGCTGAGCTACCGGACGGTGTCCGAGATTCTGCCGCTGCGCCGGGCGCGTACGTTCGACCTCGAGGTGGAGGACCTGCACAACTTCGTGGCGGACGGCGTCGTGGTGCACAACTGCGCGCCGCCGTTCAAACAAGCGGAGATGGACATCATGTACGGCCTCGGGATCAGCCGCGAGGGCGGTCTGATCGACGTCGGGGTTGAGACCGGACTCGTGCGCAAGGCTGGTGCTTGGTACACCTACGAAGGCGATCAGCTCGGTCAGGGCAAGGAGAACTCGCGCGCGTTCCTGCGCGACAACCCAGACCTCGCCGACGAGATCGAGAAGCGCATCAAGGAGAAGCTCGGCGTCGGGCCGAAGGTGAACGAGCCGCCAGCGGCCAACATCGACTTCTGACCGTGGCCGTTGAGGTTGACCAGGATCCGGCGTTCCCGGACGCCGATCCCGAGGCGGTGGCGCGCCGGATCCTGCTGCGGCGGTTGACCGACCAGCCTCGCAGTCGCGCCGAGCTCGCCGAGGCGCTGGCCAAGCGACGAGTGCCGGTGGACGTTGCGACGCAGCTGCTCGACCGCTTCACCGAGGTCGGGCTGATCGACGACGAGGCGTTCGCCCGGGCGTGGGTCGAGTCCCGCATGAGAGGCAAGGGCCTCGCTCGTCGCGCCCTGGCGCTGGAGCTGCACCGCAAGGGGATCGACGTCGACCTGGCGCGCGAGGTGCTCGACGAGGTCCAGCCCGACGACGAGGAAGCTGCGGCACGCCGGGTCGTCCAGCGCAAGCTGCGCAGCACCCGCGGGCTTGACCCGCAGGTGCAGATGCGTCGACTGGCCGGGGTGCTGGCGCGCAAGGGCTACCCGCCGAGCCTCGCGATGCGGCTGGCCCGCGAGGCGGTGGCCGCCGACGACATGCCGGCCAACTGACGCTGTCAGCGGCAGAATTCGCTGATCAGCGCCGTCACCGGTTCGGGCCGCTCGAGGCTCGGGAGATGACCTGCCCAGTCGAAGTCGACATGCCGTGCCGTCGGCATCGTCACGGCCAGATGTGCCGCCACCGCCCGGAACTGGTCCATGTCGTGAGCTCCGCTGACCACCAGGGCAGGTGCCGCAATCGCGGCCGGGTCCACGGCCACCGGTACCGGCTCGGGGGGAGACGGCCCGTCGTCGGCTGCCAGCTGTACCTCGAAGGCCCGGCGCTGCATGATGCAGACCAGCTCACGGGTGGCGCTGTCGGCCTCCGGCCCGAGCCAGGTGGCCACGTTGAGCGCCACGGCGCCGTCGATGTCGCCGAGCTCGAACAACTCCTCCTCCGCCTCCTCGAACGCATCCGCGGTCGGGGTCGACGGGAAGCCCGGCAGCGCGGAGCAGAGCAGCACCAGCCGCTCCACCCGTTCCGGCGCGCTCGACGCGAGCTCCAGCGCCACCCGACCACCGAACGACGACCCGACCACGCAAGCGCGCTCTATGTCGAGGAAGTCCAACAGCTCGACGATGTCGGCCGCGAACGAGAAGCTCTCCGCAGGCAACGGTGTCTCGCCGAACCCCCTCAGATCCGGTCGCACGGCGCGAAACGAACCCGACAGTGTCGCCCACTGCGGTTGCCACATCCGGCGGTCGCAGACCCCGGAGTGCACCAGCAGCAAGGCTGGCCCTGTGCCCTGTTCGTCGTACGCCATGAGCATGCCCAGCAGCGTACGGCCGGCCACCGGACGTCCCGACGCTGAGGTTGCGCACACGACGTGCATATCGGGGGATCGGGGGAGGTGCAGCCACGTGCCCGGGTGGGACGATGGCGTCATGACGTCGGTGCCCGAGGACTCGCGAGTGTGGCCAGCGGTCAGGTACGACGGGCAGCGGGTTGCCGAGGACGATCCGCGCGCGACGACCGTCGTCGTGCGGCGTCCCGGAACGACCGGGTGGGAGTACCTGGTGCTCCACCGGGCTCACGAGGGTCCCGACTATGCCGGTGACTGGGCGTGGACCGCGCCTGCCGGCGCCCGGCTCCCGGGCGAGCCGATCGAGCCGGCGGCGTTGCGCGAACTCGCCGAGGAGTCCGGGATCGTCGACGTGGCGATCTGGGCCGTCGACCTGTCGAGTGAGTGCGCGGTGTTCGCCGCCGAGGTCGAGCCGGACCACGACGTGGCCCTCGACGCCGAGCACGACCGGTACGAGTGGCTACCCGTCGACGAGGCAGTGGCCCGCATGCTGCCAGCCTCGGTGGCCGAGCAGGTCCGCGGCGTCGACCTCGTGCCGTCGGTGCGCTTCCGGTTCCGGCCGATGACACTCGACGACCTGCCGGCGGTTGCGGAGCGGCTGTCCCAGCCGCACGTGCGTCCCTGGTTCGACCCGCAGACCCACACCCTCGAGCAGCTGCAGCAGCGGTACGGCGACCGGATCCGCGGTGAGTCGGCGACCACCCGGATGTGGGTCGTCGAGGTGGACGGTTCACCCGTCGGGCAGGTCCAGGACTACCGCGTCGGCGACGAGCCTGACTTCGCCGAGATCGACCTGCCGGACGCTGTTGGCATCGACTACGCGCTCACCGACCCCGGCCTGATCGGTCACGGACTTGGCACCCGGATGTTGTGGCGGTTCCTGCGCGACGTGATCTGGGTCGACTACGACGCCACGCAGGTCGTGGCGGCGCCGGCGGTTGACAACATCGCCTCGCTGCGCACCTTAGAGAAGGTCGGTTTCGTCGCCGACCGCCAGCTCGAGGGGCCTGGGTCGACCCGGCATGTCCTGAGCGTCCTCGACCTGACCCGCCTCTTCGGCTGAGGGCGAGCGACAGCTAGTCGCCGGCGCCACCAGCCGTCGGAGCGAGCTGCATGTCGGTCGGTCTCGCGGCGCCGGCGCTGGTGCGCCCACGCCGGGCGAACCGAGCCTCCAGCCACACCGCCAACCGGGACAAGGCGTAGTTGATGACGATGAAGATGAGTGCGGCGAGCGCCAGCGGCACGATGGTGTGGTCGACGAACTCGGCGATCAGGTTCGCCTGGAACACCAGGTCCCCGTAGGCGATGATCACGCCGAGCGCGGTGTCCTTGAGCACCACCACGCACTGGCTGATGATCGCCGGCAGCATGATCGCCACCGCCTGCGGCAGCAGGATCGAACTCATCACCTGGCTCTTTAGCATCCCGACCGAGTACGCCGCCTCCGACTGCCCGCGCGGGACCGCGTTGATCCCCGCCCGGAAGACCTCGGCGAGGACCGACCCGTTGTAGAGCATCAGCGCCAGGACCAGGCTCCAGTAGTCGCTGAAGAGGTTGTTGAACCCGAAGAACACGAACACGATGAGGAGCAGCAGCGGAACGGCGCGGAAGAACTCGACGACGATCGCCGCTGGGATGCGGAGCACGCGGTGGTCCGACAACCGGGCGATCGCCAGCACAGCGCCGAAGATGACCGATAACACGATCGCGACGGCCGCCGCAGACAGGGTGCTGACCAGGCCTAGCCAGACCGCCCGGGCGATGTTGGGCTGCCCGAGGTCCTGCCACAGCTCGGCCTCGAACTCGCCCTCACGGTAGAGCTTCCATCCCACCAGACCGACCAGGGCGGCGGCCAGGACGGCGGCAACGATGGTGCCAATAGCCGCGCGCCGACGCGACTGCGGCCCGGGAACGTCGAACAGCGCCGCGGTCACCGCGCCACCGCCAGGCGCCGCTCGGCCAGACGGAGCAGGACCGACAGCACCAGCACGAGCACGACGTAGCCCGCCGCGATCCCGAAGAAGATCGCGTACACGTCGGAGGTGAACTTGTTGGACAGCCGGCGCATCACGTACGCCGCCTCCGGGACGCCGACGATCGCTGTGATGCTGGTGTTTTTCGCCAACGCGATGTAGATGCTGGTCAGCGGCGGGATCACCGCCCGCAGCGCCTGCGGCAGGACCACCAGGCGCAGCGATTGGGCGAACGTCATACCCACCGAGCGGGCGGCCTCAGCCTGCCCGGTCGCGACCGAGTTGATCCCCGACCGCACCGCCTCGCACACGAACGCCGCCGTATAGAGCCCGAGGCCAAGGATGGCGAAGGTGACGAAGGTGTTGTAGCCGAAGAAGCCCACGTCGTTGAAGCCCAACGTCGGCCAGAACGCCGCTGACATCACCAAGATGATCACCAGCGGGGTGTTGCGGAAGACGTTGACGTAGCTGGTGCCGATCCACCTCAGCGTCGGGACCGGTGAGACGCGGAAGCTGCCCAGGACGGTGCCGAGAAGGGTGGCGAGCACGCCGGACGTGAGCAGCAGCCACAGCGTGAGGCGGAACCCCTCCCAGATCTCGGCCCGGTTGTCGACCAGCGTGTCCACGCGGTTGCTGTGTCCTCTCGCTGCATGCCGGGTGCGCCACCATGCCGACGCACCCGGCCGTACCGACGGTTCCTACTCGCAGGGGTCCATCTGCGGCGGCTCCGGCGTGTCGACGCCGGATTCACCGAGCGTCGCCTCGAACGCCTCGGCCCAGGTGCCGTCGTCCATCGCCGCCTGGACCGTGTCGGTGATGTACTGGCAGAACTCGGTGTCACCCTTGCTGTAGCCGACGCCGTAGCGCTCCTCGCTGAACGCTTCGCCGACCACCTCGAGCTCGTCAGGCTCCTCGGCGGCGTAGCCGAGCAGGATCGCACCGTCGGTCGTCACCGCGTCGACGGACTCGTTCTTCAGCTGCTCGACGCACTCGGAGTACGTCGCGAACGGCACCGGCTCGGAGCCGTACTCGTCGACCATGCGATCCAGCGACGTTGAGCCGGTCACCGAGCACACGTTGCTGCCCTCGAGGTCCTCAGGACCGGTGATGGTCTCCTTGTCGTCCTCGCGGACCAGCAGCTGCTGTCCGGTGACGTAGTACGGGCCGGCCTGACCGACGAGCTGGCGACGCTCCTCGGTGATCGAGTACGACGCGACGACGATGTCGACGGTGTCGTTCTCCAGGAACGGCTCACGGTTGTCCGACACCGTCTCGATCCACTCGATGCCATCGTCCTCGATACCGAGCCCGGCCGCGATGATGCGCGCGATCTCGATGTCGAAGCCGGTCGGCGCGTCCGCGCCCGGCTCCTGGAACCCGATACCGGGCTGGTCGACCTTGACCCCGATCCTGATCGATCCGGCGTCGCTGAGCTCGGCCATCGTGGTGCCCTCGTCGAACGCCGGGTCCTCGGCGACCTCGACCTCGGTGCTCGAGCTGTCGCTACCGCAGGCGGCCAGCGACAGTCCGAGCGCCAAGGCACCGACTGCTGCCTTCGTACGGGTGAACCTCATGAGTAACCCCCTCAGTGTCGGAGGATCTTGCCGAGGAAGTCCCTGGCTCGATCCGATTGCGGGTTGGTGAAGAAGTCGTCCGGAGTGTTCTCCTCGACGATCGAGCCGTCGGACATGAACACCACCCGGTTGGCGGCGGTTCGCGCGAACCCCATCTCATGGCTGACCACGATCATCGTCATGCCGCCTCGGGCCAGGTCGATCATGACGTCGAGGACCTCGGAGATCATCTCCGGGTCCAGCGCCGAAGTTGGCTCGTCGAACAGCATGACCTTCGGTTCCATCGCCAGGGCGCGGGCGATCGCGACCCGCTGCTGCTGGCCGCCGGACAGCTGCGCCGGGTACTTGTCTGCCTGGTCGGCGACACCGACCCGCTCGAGGAGGGCGTTCGCGCGCTCCTCGGCCTGCGCCCGCGACAGCTTTCGGACCTTGATCGGCCCCAGCGTGACGTTCTCCCGAACTGTCTTGTGGGCAAAGAGGTTGAACGACTGGAAGACCATGCCCACGTCGGCGCGCAGCTTCGCGAGCTGCTTGCCCTCCTGCGGCAGCCGTTCACCGTCGAGCGTGATCGTGCCCGAGTCGATGGTCTCGAGCCGGTTGATCGCCCGACACAACGTCGACTTGCCCGCCCCGGACGGTCCGATGACGACCACGACCTCGCCAGGGCTCACCTGTAGGTCGATGTCGCGCAGCACGTGCAGGTCACCGAACTGCTTGTTGACGCTGTCGAGAACGACGGTGCCGCCGCGCGAGCCCACCGGTTCGGTCGCTGCGGCGGGGGACGACGTTGCCATTGCCGGACCATAGCCGGTCGGGGCGCATCGATTCGAGTACCCGACCGGCGCCGTAGGCTGGTCGCACCATGCCCGCCGTCGCCACGACCGCCGTTCGACCCCGCACGTACCAGGTGCGGACGTACGGCTGTCAGATGAACGTGCACGACTCGGAGCGGCTGTCGGGGCTGCTTGAGGACGCCGGCTACGCCGCAGCCTCGGCGGATGAGCCTGCCGATGTCGTGGTGTTCAACACCTGCGCGGTGCGGGAGAACGCCGACAACCGGCTCTACGGCAACCTCGGACATCTGGCGCCGGTCAAGGCGGCGCACCCCGGCATGCAGATCGCCGTGGGCGGCTGCCTGGCACAAAAGGACCGGGGCGAGATCACCCGCCGTGCCCCGTGGGTGGACGTGGTGTTCGGGACCCACAACATCGGCTCGCTGCCGGCACTGCTCGACCGGGCCCGGGTGCTCGCCGAGTCGCAGGTGGAGATCCGCGAGTCGCTCGAGGTGTTCCCGTCGACGCTGCCGACCAAGCGGGAGTCGGCGTACGCGGCGTGGGTCGCGATCAGCGTCGGGTGCAACAACACCTGCACGTTCTGCATCGTGCCGAGCCTGCGCGGGCGGGAACGGGACCGGCGGCCGGGTGAGGTGCTCGCCGAGATCCAGGCGCTGGTCGCCGACGGCGTCGTCGAGGTGACGCTGCTGGGGCAAAACGTGAACTCCTACGGCGTCGAGTTCGGTGACCGGTTCGCGTTCGGAAAGCTGCTGCGGGCCTGCGGCGGCGTCGTCGGCCTGGAGCGAGTGCGCTTCACGTCGCCGCACCCGCGCGACTTCACCACCGACGTGATCACCGCGATGGCTCAGACGGCCAACGTCATGCCGTCGCTGCACATGCCGATGCAGTCCGGCTCCGACCGGGTGCTCAAGGCGATGCGCCGCTCCTACCGGAGCGATCGTTACCTGTCGATCATCGACGAGGTGCGCAGCGCCCTGCCGCATGCCGCGATCACCACCGACATCATCGTCGGCTTCCCCGGTGAGACCGACGCCGACTTCGACCAGACCCTCGACGTGGTACGCCGGGCCCGGTTCGCCGGGGCGTACACGTTCCAGTACTCCAAGCGTCCTGGCACCCCGGCGGCGGAGCTGCCTGACCAGCTGCCCAAGCACGTCGTCCAGGAGCGGTACGAGCGGCTGGTGGAGCTGGTCGACGAGATCGCCTGGGCGGAGAACCGGGCCCTGGTCGGCAGTCGGGTCGAGCTCCTGGTCGCAGCGGGGGAAGGCCGCAAGGACGCTGCCACGCACCGGATGAGCGGGCGCGGGCCGGACAACCGGCTGGTGCACTTCGTCCCGCCTGCGGACACGCCGGTACGGCCCGGCGACATGGTCGAGGTCGAGGTGACCTACGCGGCACCGCACCACCTGGTCTCCGACGCACCGGTGTTCGCCGTGCACCGCACTCGGGCCGGTGACGCGTCGCAACCGCGCGCGGCGACACCGCGCGGCGTGCCGCTGGGCATGCCCGGTGTCTGGGCGCCAGACTCAGCTATGGACACTCCCGCGACGATTCGAGACTTGTGAGCGGCATGGCACCTCACGACGGTCACGAGGCTGGTGTGAGCATCGAGGTGGCGATGAACGCGCCGGTGGACACGGTCTGGCACTGGTTGCGTGACCCCGACGCGATCCGACGCTGGCACGGCTGGCAGTACGAGGGGCTCGACGAGGAGATCGAGGTCATCTACCAGGCCGCCCAGGAGGGCGACGAACCGTACCTGCTGCGCATCGACGGCGGCGACGTGTTCCGCCTGCTCGACAACGGGCTGACCACCACCGTCACGGTCTCCAGGCCGCCGCGAGCCGAGGGTGACGAGGAGTGGGCCGACTGGCACGACGACATCACGCAGGGGTGGATGGCGTTCTTGCAGCAGCTGCGCTTCGCGCTCGAGCGCGAACCCGTTCGGGAGCGACGGACGCTGTACTTCTCGGGTGCCGGCCTCCCGACCGTGCCGCCGCTGCAGGGGTTGGGCGTCGAGGCTCGACAGGCCGGCCAGCCGTACGCCGCCACCGGCCACCCCGACCTGCGCGGCGAGGTGTGGCACGTCACCGCGTTGCAGGTCGGGCTCACCATCGACAGCCTCGGTCCGGGACTGCTCGTCGTGCTGGAGATTCCGGCGAGCGAGCACGCGCCGGAGGGCGCCATGCAGGCCATCCTGACGACGTACGGCCTCGACGACGCGACGCTGGCCACCGTCCGTGACGAGTGGTCGGCCTGGTGGCGAACCAGCTATCCGGACGCCGACGCGGCAACGGGCTGAGCTCGGCCAGGTCACGTCCAGGAGGTGGCGTGCTGCTCGAACAGCTCGCCGGTCTGCACCGGCACCACACAGAACACCAGGCCCGTCGGGTCGGCCAACACCGAGAACTCGTCGTCGGCCGTCACGATCGTGGCGCCGAGTCCAACCAACCGGGCCACCTCGGTGGCCACGTCGTCGGTCTCGATGTCGAAGTGGACCCGCGGCGAAGTGCCGGAGCCGGTGCGTTGCAGCTCGAGCCGCACACCACCCCCGACTCCGAGCGACTCGTACGGGCCATCCGGCTGAGCCTCCGGCTCGGTCCCGACGGCCGCCGACCAAAAGGCCCGCGACCTCTCGTACTGCTCCTCGGGATGGTCGATGAGGACGACCCCGATCCGGGCGCGGTGCATCAGCGCAGGGTCAGGGGCTGCTCGCCGGCGGAGTACCCGGCATCGATCCGCCGCTGGTGCCCGGTGAGCGGGGGCCGCTGGTCCCGTCCGCGAGGTCGACCGGGTCGGTACTGACGACCGGCTCGACCGGGTCCACCCCTGGACCCGTGCCGCCGGTGCCAGGCCCGGCCGGCCCGGCGGTCTCGGTCTTGCTCAGCGGCTTCTTCGCCAGGCCCACACCCTTGTCGACCTTGTCGGCGTACTTGCCCTTGGTCGCCTTGTTTACCGCGCCGCCGGCCTTGTCCACCCCGGTGGCGATCTTGTCCCCGTGCTGGCCTAGGGCTCCTTCGGCGGTCTTGCGCACCGAAGAGGCGGTGCTCTTCAGCTTGTCCATCAATCCCATGACGTCTCCGTGAGTCGGTTTGCGGTAACTGCAGGCTGCCAAACTACCGGCGTGCAGCACCCGATCGCCATTGTGGGCCCGACGGCCGCAGGCAAGTCGGGCTTGGCAGTGGCGTTGGCGCGATGCCTCCAGGGCGAGATTGTCAGCGTCGACTCCATGCAGGTCTACCGGGGCATGGACATCGGCACGGCCAAGCTGCCGCCTGCCGAGCGTGGCGGCGTCCCGCACCACCTGCTGGACCGGCTGGACGTGACCGAGCCCGCGACCGTGGCGGAGTTCCAGTTGTGGGCGCGGGCAGCGATCGCCGACTGCCTGGCCCGCGATGTCACCCCGGTGCTGGTGGGCGGCTCCGCGCTCTACGTGCGGGCGGTGCTCGACCGTTTCACCTTTCCCGGCACCGACCCCGCGGTACGCCAGCGGCTGGAGCAGGAGCTTGCTCGTCTCGGACCGCCGACCATGCACGAGCGGCTGGCCGCGCTCGACCCAGCGGCGGCAGCGCGCATCTTGTCGACCAACGGGCGGCGCATCGTTCGCGCTCTAGAGGTCGTGACGCTCACCGACCGCCCGTACACCGCGACGCTGCCCGCGTACGAGTATGCCTACGCCCATGTGACCGCGATCGGGGTCGACGTGCCGCGCGACGTCCTGGACGAGCGCATCGCCGCGCGCGTCGCCGCCATGTGGGCGGCCGGACTGCTCGACGAGGTACGCCGCCTCGAGCACGCCGGCCTGCGGTGTGGGCGCACCGCAAGCCGGGCGCTCGGCTACGCCCAGGTGTTGCGTTTCCTCTCCGGCGAGTGCACCGAGGCGCAGGCGCACGCCGAGAC
>Ga0136612_10001390_pt1 | contig 10278 bp, 9 predicted proteins | sample AntDryUQ224A2306_2_FD_106644 | JGI IMG/M metagenome (GOLD analysis project Ga0136612, IMG submission 106644) | Polar desert sand microbial communities from Dry Valleys, Antarctica - metaG UQ224A (23.06) | ecosystem: Environmental > Terrestrial > Soil > Desert | place: Antarctica: Dry Valley...
CAGCGTGGCGCCGGTGTCGAGTGCGCGTCGGAGCTCGTCGTCGTCACGGACCTCGACCAGGATGTCCAGGCCGATCGTTCGCGCGTACTCCATCAATTCGACGAGCCGAGCGGGCGAGACCGCACGCGCGATGATCAGCGCCGCCGATGCGCCGAGCGCCCGTGCCTCGAGCAGCTGGATGGGCGAAACGTGAAAATCCTTCTTCAGCACGGGGACGTCGAGGCCGGCGCGAACGCGCCGCAGATCGTCGACGGATCCGCCGAAATGGTTCTGTTCGGTCAGAATGCTCACTGCGACCGCACCCCCGGCGACGTATGCGCTCGCCTGCGTCACTGCGTCCAGCGAGTCGTCGATAGACCCCTTCGAAGGCGATCGACGCTTCACCTCCGCGAGCACGGCGACGGAGTTCCCGCGAAGCGCTCGCGCGAGTGAGGGCCCGGACAGCGTCTCTTCGGCATCAGATTCGAGGTCCGGGCGGCGGAGCTCCAGCACCCGAGCGCGTTCCTCGGCTTCCCGGACGATGGCGCCGAGGGTGCCTGCAGGTTGCCGCCAGTGAGAATTTGCTTGCACTTCGGGACTTATTCGGATATCCTATTCGGGGGTTGTTCGGGCGACCGTCGTGTCACCCGGCCTCGAATGCGGTCGCGATCGCCACTCTTCTGCCGGAGCCGTCATGCCGCTCACCAAGCGTCAACGCGAGATTCTAAACTACCTGACGCTCTACTCCGAGCAAAACGGCTACGCGCCGAGCTTCGAGGAGATCGCCGAACACTTCAATTACAACTCGCTGGCCACGGTACACGAGCACCTGAGCAATCTCGAGCGAAAGGGCTGTATCAAGCGGTCGTACAACGAGAGCCGGGCCATCGAGATCCTGCCAAGCGATCTCCTCCCCCGGGCGATCGAGCTGCCGCTCCTGGGCGCCGTCGCGGCCGGCGTGCCGATCGAGGCGGTGGCGCATGGCGAGACCATCGCCGTCCCGGATTCGATGGTGCAGCGCGGTGGCAATCATTACGTCCTGCGCGTGCGCGGCAACTCGATGATCGAGGAGCAGATCCGCGACGGTGACCTCGTGGTGGTGAACGAGCGCCAGCGCGCCGACAACGGTGAGATGGTGATCGCCATGCTGCACGGCAACTCGGCGACGGTGAAGAAGTTCTACCGGGAACGCGACGGGCGGATTCGCCTGCAGCCAGCGAACGAGACCATGGCGCCCATGTACGTGCACGAGAACGACATCACGATCCAGGGCATCGTCGTGGGGGTGATGCGCCGGTATTAGGTCAACTGCCAAAAAAGTACTTGGTACTTGGTACCTGGTACGAAGTACCAAGTACGCGCCCTGGTACGTGCTACCTGGTACCTAGTACCTAGTACCGCCGCCAGCGGCCTACACCGGACGGCCGTGCGCCGCGCGCAGGCGTTCCAGGGCGCGGAGCCCCGCCCCGTCCTTCAGTCCCGCCCGCGCCGTGGCGATCGCGTCGCCGAAATCCGTGGGTCCGTCGGGCGCGACGTACAGCGCTGCTCCGGCGTTGAGTATCACGGCCGCAGTCGCGGTCGGTGGTGCCCGGTTCTCCATCACGGCGAGCACCGCGTCCGCGTTCGCCACAGGAGGTCCACCGCGCAGCTCCTCCGCGCGTCCCGCCGGCAGGCCGTACCTCGCCGGGTCGATCGTCCACTCGCGCGTCTCCTGCTCGCGTATCTCAACCACGTGCGTGGAGCCGAGCGGTGAAATCTCGTCCATGCCGGGCTCGCCGTGCACCACCAGCGCGCGCCGAGTGCCCAGGATGCGCAGTGCGCCGGCGATGAGCGGCACACGGCGGGCATCCGCGACGCCCACGACCTGACGGCCAGCCGACGCAGGGTTCGCGAGCGGCCCGACGATGTTCATCACCGTCGGAATCGCGAGCTCGCGACGCACGGAGCCGACGTGTCGCATGGCGGGATGCATGAGCGGTGCGAACATGAACACGATGCCCGCCTCGCGGAGCGCCCGGGCCATCACGTCGACGCCGACGTCAATCGGCACGCCGAGGGCCTCGAGCACGTCGGCACTTCCGCACTGCGAAGTGAAGGAACGGTTGCCGTGCTTGGCGACGCGCACGCCGAGCCCCGCGGCGAGGAGCGCGGCCGCGGTGGAGATGTTGAAGGTCCCGATCGCGCCCCCACCGGTCCCGCAGGTGTCGACGAGGTCGTCTGGCCGGTCGACGTCGAGCCGTACCATCGCGCCACGAAGCGCGTCGGCGGCGCCGGCGACTTCCTCGACAGTTTCTCCCTTCACGCGGAGGCCGACGAGGAGCGCGGCCAACTGCGCCGGTGTGGCCTCCCCGCTCATGACCGCATCGAAGGCGGCGCGCGACTCCGCTTCGGTCAGTGAGCTTCCCATCGCGAGCTGCCGAATGGCGAACAGGAGCGGCAGGGCGGCGCTAGCCGACACTCAACGTCTCGAGCATTCGCTCCGGGAGTCGCGATTGGGTGGCGACGAGACCGATCACGAGCGCCAGCAGGCGAACGCGCTCGATGTCCTCCTCGACGAAGATGCCGTGCATGGCGCGATTCGTCAGGTTGACTACGCCCACGAGCTCGCCGTGATACACGAGCGGGAAGCTGATGAACGAACCGGTAGTGAAATGCTCGTCCTGCAGCAGCGGATGGCTCTTCGCCTCGTCGACGTCCTGCACCAGCAGTGGCTCGCGTGTCAGGGCGACCTTGCCCGCGACACCCTCACCGAGCCGCACGCGATATCCCGCCGGCACATTCGGCGCGATGCCTCGTGCCGCCGCCAGGTACAGCATGTTCTCTTCGGGTGCGAGCAGCATGAGCGAGCAGCGCTGCGCCCCCATGTCGTCGCCGACGAGCGTGAGCAGCCCATTCACCATCTCGCGCGCATCATCGGTCCCCGCATCGAGGGTGAGCACGCGGTCTATGAGATAGAGGGTGCGGGTCTTCTGCCGGAGTGCCTCACTGCGGCGGTGCAACTCGATGTGCGCCTTCTCGAGCTGGTCCACCGCGGCAGTGACCTGGACCTCGACGGCGTCGGCGCGCCGCGCGGATCGTCGTGCGTCTTCCAGCGCTTTCGCCACCTCTCGTTCCAGCGACAGCAGTCGCTCGGGGTCGGCAACCCCGTGCGCGCCGGCGGCCTTCACCAGCTTTTCCTCGAGCGTCCCCAGCTTGCGCTCGTATTCCGCGTGCACACGCTGCGTCACGTCTTCCAGCGTTCGTACGGCTTCTCCGCGGGCCTCGCGCTCGAAGAAACGGGCGAACGCGAGCTCGAACAGCGCGACGGACGGCGCGATGCGCTCGGAGGAACGCGCCCCGAAGAACTTGCGCGTCTCGTACAGCACCACGATGGCCGAAAGCTGGCCGTCGAACCGCAGGCCGCGCAGGGAGAGCCACCCGACGTCCGTGAATCGCTGGAACGAGAAGAGCGCGGCGAACTCGTCCGACTGGTCGCCGAAGTCGACGAAGGTGCCCGCGGCCGCAACGGCGATGCGCTCGCGTGTGGGCAGGTGGTCGAACGTGGTCTCCAGCCGCTCGCAGCTCACCACGTCGCCGGTCGGCATGAGCCGATCGACCAGCATCGAGCGACGCGCATCGAAGCGCACGAGGGCGAGCTTGGCGAAGCGATCGACCTCCGACAGCGCGTCGCCGAGTGCCAGCAGCGCGGCGTCCAGGTCGGGAGCCACGCTGAGAGCATGGGCGAGCGAAGCGAGCGTACGAGGGGGCATCCGGCGGGACGAAGGGCGGCGCCCGGTGAGGCGGCAGGTTCGCCACCCGACGAGGCGGCGAGGCCACCGCCCGATGGGGCGGCGACGTCGCAAGTTGGTCCGTGCGGTGCGCCAAAGTCAACGTGTGCGGGGGGGTGCAATTTCCTTGACTCTCCCTACGCCCCGGATAGGTTCTCGGCGATGCCGACTCGCATGTTGCAGCTCGTGTTGCAGTACGATGGCACGGGCTTCAGCGGGTGGCAGCGGCAGCCGGACCGGCGAACCGTGCAGGGTGTACTCGAAACCGCGCTCACGCGGCTCTGTGCCGCTCCCACAGCGGCGCTGGGCGCAGGCCGCACGGATGCGGGAGTGCATGCTCGCGGGCAGGCAGTGGGTGTACGCGTGCCGCCCCGCTGGACGCCCGAGGAGTTGCGCCGTGCCCTCAATGCCATTCTTCCCCACGACGTCTGGGTGGCGTCGTCGTACGCCATGCGCGAGGAGTTTCACGCGCGGTTCAGCGCGACGGCGCGCCGGTACAGTTATTACGTCGGGACCGACGAGGACGCCTCGTCGCCGTTTCGCCGCCGATCGGAATGGAGCGTGCGACATGCGATCGATCGTGGAGCGCTCGACGAGGGGGCACGAGCGGTCGTGGGCGCCCACTGCTTTCGCGGCTTCGCCGTGCGCGGCACGGCCCCGGCGACCGACGACCACCGGTGCCTCGTCCATCAGGCGTCGTGGACCGGGCGCACGGGCGGCCTCACCTTCGAGATCGAGGCGAACCGCTTCCTCCACCACATGGTGCGGTTCCTCGTCGGCACCATGGTGGATATCGCGCGGGGCCGGCGTCCGATGTCCGATCTGCCGGCACTTCTCATCGCGCTCGACAACGACGCCGTGTCACCGCCCGCGCCCGCGCACGCGCTGTTCCTGGACCACGTTCACTATCCCGACGACCTCTATCTCGTGACGGCATGAAGATCCTGCTTGCTACGGCTCGCGCAGCCGACGTCGCCTGGTGCGCCGCCCACGGCATGCTTGACGGCGTCCTGACCTCTCCCGGACTGCTGGCGGACGAAGCCGGGGGTGACGCCCGTGCCCTGCTGCTGGAGCTGTGCCGGCTGGTGCACGGTCCCATCTTCGCGGCCGTGCAGGCGATCGACGCCGCAGGCGCGTACCGCGATGGACGCGAACTCGCGAAGCTGTCCGACCAGATCGTCGTGCAGGTGCCGCTCGTCGAGGAGACGCTGGGCGCCATGCGGCGACTGCATGCCGACGGCATCCGCGTCGCGGCGACGCAGGTCTACACTGCAGCGCAAGCCCTGCTTGCCGTTCGAGCCGGCGCTTCCAGCGTCGTCTGCGCCCTCGACCAGCTCGAGGCGTCGGGCCACGACGCCATCGGCGTCGTGCGCGATCTCCGGGCTGCATTCGACAGCTCGGATGCCGAGTGCGACGTGGTCGCCGTCCATCCGGCGTCGCCGGCCCAGTTCGGCGTGTGCGCGAGCGCGGGCGCCGATGCCGTGGCGGTGACAGAGGTGCTGTGCCGCGCGCTTCTGGTCCATCCGCTCACGGATCGCGGTGTCGACCAGTTCCTCGGCGAGGTCGCCCGCTTGCGACGGGTGTGGCCGCTGACCTGAACGGCAGGCGGAGCGCGCGCGTGCCGCAGGCCACCGCCACGCGCGCCTGACTGTTATTATTCACCTCGTTGACCGAACCGATTCCTCTCCGAGCGACAGGGACAGATCTCCTCCACCGCCCTCGTGACCCGATGACGGCGCACGACCGCTATTCGTCGCCGCTGGCCGAGCGTTACGCGTCGCGCGCGATGCTCGAGCTGTGGTCGCCCCAGATGCGGCACGGACTGTGGCGGCGACTCTGGCTGACGCTCGCGGAGTCGGAGCAGCGACTCGGTGTCGCGATTCCGGATGACGCGCTCGCGCAGATGCGCGCGCATCTCGACGACATCGATTTCGAGAAGGTCGCGGTGTACGAGCGTCGGTTCCGGCACGATGTCATGGCGCATGTGCACGCCTTCGGCGAGGTCGCTCCGGCGGCGCACAAGTTCATTCATCTGGGCGCCACGAGCGCGTTCGTCACCGATAATGCCGACCTGATCGTGATGCGGCGCGGCATGGCGCTCCTTCGTGGCCGGATCGTGCGCGTCCTGCGGGCACTCGCTGCATTCGCGCGCGAGTGGCGGGACGAGCCGACGCTCGGCTACACGCACCTGCAGCCCGCGCAGCCGACGACGGTGGGCAAGCGCGCGACGTTGTGGATGCAGGATCTCGTCCTCGACGTCGCCGACCTCGACCATCGCATCGCCACGCTCCCGTTTCGCGGCGTGAAGGGTACGACGGGGACGCAGGCCAGCTTTCTCGAGCTGTTCGATGGCGATCACGGCAAGGTGCGCGAACTCGACCGGATGGTCACCGCGGCGATGGACTTCGGCGTGTCCATTCCGGTCAGCGGGCAGACCTATACGAGAAAGCTGGACGCACAGGTCCTCGGCGCCGTCGCCGGCGTGGCGGCCAGCGCCGCCAAGTTCAGCGCCGACGTCAGGATGCTGCAGGCATTCGGCGAGATCGAGGAGCCGTTCGAGCGCGAGCAGATCGGCTCGTCGGCGATGGCGTACAAGCGGAATCCGATGCGCTCGGAGCGCATCGCGTCGCTCGCACGATGCGTCGGCTCGCTGGAGCCGAACGCGAACCAGACCCATAGTGTCCAGTTCTTCGAGCGGACACTGGACGATTCGGCGAATCGTCGTCTGGCGATCCCCGAGTGCTTTCTCGCGACGGATGCGATCCTCGGGCTGATGGAGAACGTCGCTGCCGGCCTGGAGGTGCATCCGGCCCGCATCCGGCGACGGTTGATGGACGAGTTGCCCTTCATGGCCACCGAGGAGCTGATCGTGCGCGCCGTGCGCGCCGGCGGCGATCGCCAGGATGCGCACGAGCGCATCCGGAGGTACAGCATCGATTCTGCACGCGCGCTCAAGGACGGCGCAGCGCACAACGACCTACTCGACCGCATCGCCGCCGACGACGCGTTCGATGTGTCGCGCGACGAACTGGATCGGGCCATGGACCCCAGGCGGTTCGTCGGTCGTGCACCGCAGCAGGTCGACGAGTTTCTCGACGAGGTCGTCGTCCCGCTGCTTGCGGGTGCGTCCCACGCGGACCCCGTAGCGGACGACGTGCGCGTATGATGGCGTCCGCCGTTGGCCCGTTGCCGCTGACGTTGCTCCGGACCGGCAAGGTGCGCGACGTCTACGAAGTGGATGCCGACCGTCTGCTGCTCGTCGCCAGCGACCGCGTGAGCGCGTTCGACGTGGTCATGCGCGAGCGAGTCCCGCACAAGGGCGCCGTGCTCACCCAATTGACCGCATGGTGGCTGCGTCAACTTGGCGGCCTCGTGACGCATCACATGCTCGCGGATGAGGCGGACGCCATCATCGCCGCCGTGCCGGCACTGGCGCCGCATCGCGCCGCAATCGCGGGCCGCGCGATGCTGTGCGTCCGGACGGACGTTTTTCCGGTCGAATGCGTGGTGCGCGGATATCTGAGCGGTTCGGCGTGGAAGGAATATGCGGCCCACGGCACGCTGGCCGGGGAGTCGCTTCCGAACGGACTTCGCGAGAGCGATCGCTTCGATCCACCGCGCTTCTCACCCGCGACGAAGGCGGAGCACGGGCACGACGAGAACATCACCGTCGCCGATGTGGCGCGCCGGCTGGGGCACGAGGTGGCGTCCACGCTGGAACGGCTGAGCCGGCTCGTGTATGCGCGCGGTCGCGACCTCGCGTCGGCACGCGGGATCATCATCGCCGACACGAAGTTCGAGTTCGGGCGCGATCGCCACGGCGCGATCACCCTGATCGATGAGGTGCTCACCCCCGACAGCTCCCGCTTCTGGGCGGCTGAACGGTACGCGCCCGGTGGGCCGCAACCAAGTTTCGACAAGCAACCGCTCCGCGATCATCTCGACGTCGAACGCCGCAGCGGTCGCTGGAACGGCGAGGCACCGCCACCAGCGCTTCCCGATAGCGTCGTCTCCGCGACCAGCGCTCGCTACCTGGATGCGTTCGCGCGCCTGACGGGTGCGCCGCTTCCTCTTTCCGACCTCTGACCCCACCCCAGTGAGCTTCGCCCGCGAAGGACTCGTCTTCATCGCGATTGCCGCCCTCATCGCCGCCGGAACGTTCGCCGTCGCGCTCAACCGACGTTCCTGGCCGCTCTGGCTGCTCGCGTTCGTACTGATAATCGTCGCCCTGTGGGTGGCGTATTTCTTTCGCGATCCCGAACGCAGTGGACCCCGCGGTGACCGGATGCTCATCGCCCCGGCCGACGGCAAGGTCGTCCTGATCCAGGAAGTCGAGGAGCCAGCGTTCATGCGCGGGCGCACCAGACGCGTGTCGATCTTCATGAACGTCTTCAACGTGCACGTGAACCGCTATCCGGTGAGTGGCACCGTACGCTACGTCAAGTACAATCCGGGCAAGTTCCTCAACGCCGCCGTCGAAAAATCGAGCCTCGAGAACGAGCAGATGTCCGTCGGCATCGAGACGTCGAGCGGCCGGATCCTCATGCGCCAGATCGCGGGCCTCATTGCGCGTCGGATCGTGACGTACAGCAAGGAAGGTGACACGGTCGAACAGGCGCAGCGGATGGGACTGATCCGGTTCGGCTCACGCGTCGACGTGTTCATGCCCCTCGCCGCCGTCGTTCGCGTGAAGATCGGGGACATGACGGTTGCCGGCACCACGGTGATCGCGGACATGCCAGGCCGATGACGCCTTCCCTTCGCCGTCCCCTGCGCCGCCCGAACATGCGTCGCGCGGTCATCCTGTTCCCGAGCGGCCTGACGCTCGGCAATCTGTTCTTCGGCGTCTTCGCGATCATCGCCGCGTCGCGGCTGGAGTTCACGGCGGCGGGCGTGTACGTGATGCTGGGCGGCATCTGCGACGCGCTCGACGGGCGCGTGGCGCGCGCGACGAATGCCGGCAGCGAGTTCGGCGAGGAGCTCGATTCGCTCGTCGACGCGATCACCTTCGGCCTCGCACCGGCGTTGATCATGTACTTCGCCGTGCTCAACCGCGATGGCTGGGACTGGGTTTGGGTATTCATTTTCGCGGCGTGCGCCGTGCTTCGGCTCGCCCGCTTCAACATCGAGCAGGCGGGCACGGCGAAGACCTACTTCCAGGGCCTTCCGAGTCCGGCGGCCGGGATCACGTTGGCGTCGTACTACTGGTTCAGTCAGTCCTCGCTGTACAACTACGGCGCGATCGCGGACCTCAAGTGGCATGTGCTGCTCCGGTACCTGATGGTGGTGCTGTCAGGACTGATGATCAGCAACATTCCCTTTCCCTCCTTTCCGCGTACCGGGTTCCGCAGCTTGCGCGCAATCGGCGCGTCGTTCCTGGTGCTCGGCGCCATCGCGCTGCTGCTTTCCCGCCGGCTGGAATATTTCTTTCCGATCGCGCTGCTGTACATCGCGTGGGGGCTGGCGCGATGGATCTTCTCCGGCCTGTTCGAGCGGCGGCAACCGACGTTGCCGTACGACCTCTCGGAAGGCGAAGATGACGAGGACGACGAGGAGTACGAGGTGTCCGATTCCGTCGTGCACGCCTCGCGGCAGGGCCATCGCGACGAATCTGCGCGGAGCCGCACGACCCGACCGGAGCGTGGGCATGCAGACGTACCATCGTCTCGCGGCGACCGTCCCGAGCGTTTACCGCGCAAGCCGGACCGGGTAGAACGCGCGGATCGGCCCGAGAGCGAGGAGCGCCCAGGCGGCGAGACATCGGCCGACGCCGATCGTGGCGCGCGGCGCGAAAAGAAGAAGGAGCGACCCAAACGGCCCGAGCGAGGAGAGCGTCCGGAACGCCCTGAGCGGACTGAGCGGCCTGTCCGCACGGAACGGCCAGAGCGAGCGGTGAGTCCCGAGCTCGAGGCACCGGTAGCCGTCGTCGGCATCAGCGAGGTGCAGTTCACGCCGCCGCAGGAAATCCCCGTCAGCCACATCGTTCAGGCGATTCCGATTAGCGGCGACGACGAGGCTTCGGCTCCCGAGGACGAGGAGGAGATGGAGGATGTCGCCGAGGTGACCGGGCCGCCAATCGTCGACGGCACTCCGCCGCGGAAGCGAAAGCGTCGGCGGCGGCGCGGTGAGCGAAAGGAGCGCGGGCCGTCCGACGCCGCTGCGACGCCGACGTCGCCTGGCGATGGTACCGCTGTGTCCGTGATGGACGCGAGCGCTACCGTGTCACCGTCGCGTGATGCGGAGCGGTCCCCATATGCGATCACTCCTGTCACCTCGGCGTCCACGTCTTCAGACGTGAATCGACCCGCCATCGCACCCGCGCCTTCATCGCCGGCGCCATCCTCGGCGCCGACGCCTTCGCCGTCCCAGGTCATATCGTCGACCCCGACGCCGACCAGTTCCGAGCCCGCCGAATGAGCCGATTTCGTGTCGCCGTCCAGATTCTCCCGCGCCGAGGATTGCTCGATCCGCAGGGCAAGGCGGTGACGGATGCGTTGCACACGCTCGGTTTTGGCGGCGTGTCCGACGTGCA
>Ga0136612_10001391_pt1 | contig 10271 bp, 8 predicted proteins | sample AntDryUQ224A2306_2_FD_106644 | JGI IMG/M metagenome (GOLD analysis project Ga0136612, IMG submission 106644) | Polar desert sand microbial communities from Dry Valleys, Antarctica - metaG UQ224A (23.06) | ecosystem: Environmental > Terrestrial > Soil > Desert | place: Antarctica: Dry Valley...
ATGTCCATCGTCGCGGTCTCCATCACCTACGCTCGCGACGCGCTTTATCCGGCGTACGCGTCGGCCCCCCGGATGTGGGGCATCGATCCGATGGAGGATCAGCTCCTCGGTGGGCTGATCATGTGGATTCCCGGCGGCTTCTTTTTCATGATCGTGATGAGCGTGGTCTTCTATAAATGGGCGAAGGCGGGCGAAGACACGACGGCGGCCGCGCAGTCGCGCGAGGTCATCACGCACGGGTAGGACCGCGGGTGCGTCTTGCGGTTGTGCCCGTGGACTGCGACAATCACGCATGCGCCTACAACACATTGCTCCTCTGCTTGCGCTCGTAGCTCTCGCCGTCGGCTGCGGCGAAGGCGGCGGTGCGCGGAAGTCCACATCGTCGTCGGGAGGAAGCTGCCGCGCCCCTGATGACAGCACCGTCGCGCGTGCAGTGACCGAGTTCGTGAAGCAGGCCGCACCGACGCCGCAGCGGTTCCTCGCCACCGTCTCCTCGGACTCCGCGATCCCCGACCTCGCGCGCATCGCGCTCCAGGACCGTGGGCCCACCTATCTCTTTCCCCCCGATACCGCTCTCCGCAGAAAGGTGGTCGAGAAGCTGATCTCGGTCGGAGACTATACGGCGCTCGCCGTCGTGTACCACGGCACCGACCGACCCGATGATTCCCACGCGGTGGTGAAGCTCGGCGGGCACTATGTCGATGTGGGCCAGGGCATACCGCCGAGCATCAGAGGCTCGATGGAGTTCGCGTGTGATTCCACCGCGTCGTGGAAATTTGTGCGCAAGATCCCGGACGCCGCACCGTGACATCGGCCGCAGTGGCGCCGACGCTGCGTGCCGAGCCGTCGGCTGTGCGCAGCGTTGGCACCACCGCGGGCAGAGAGCGCCTCGTTTCGCTCGACGTCTTTCGCGGCATGACGATCGCGGGAATGCTGCTCGTCAACAACCCGGGCACGTGGGGGGCCATCTATGCGCCGCTCGGACACGCGCGCTGGCATGGCTGGACGCCGACGGACCTGATCTTTCCGTTCTTCCTCTTCATCGTTGGCATCACCACGCACATCTCGCGAGAGTCGCGACGTGAAAGAGGCGATGACGATCGCACGATCGTTCGGCAGACCCTGCAGCGGGGGGCGCTGATTTTTCTGTTCGGACTGGTACTGTCGGCCTTTCCCGGCTATCAGTGGGGCGGGGTTCCGGGCAACGCCGATCCGTCATTCGCCGATCGGATCGTCTATCGCCTGGAGCATCTGCGATACCTCGGCGTTCTGCAGCGCATTGCCCTCGCCTATGTCTGCGCGGCCCTGCTTACCCTGCGAACGACATTCAAGCAGCAGATCATCATCCTGGCCGCGTTGCTGTACGGCTACTGGTGGGCGATGACGCTCATCCCGGTGCCGGGCCGCGGCATGGGTGCATTGCTGCTGGGCGAGCCCGGCGCGACGTTGGCGGCCTGGACGGACCGCGCCATTCTCGGCGTCGATCACATCTGGCAGGGCAGCAAGACCTACGATCCCGAAGGTCCACTCTCCACGATACCGGCAATCGGTACCGCGTTGCTTGGCATCTTCGCCGGACGGTGGATCTCGAGCGCGCGACCATTGATCGAGCGCATCACCGGTCTGTTCGCGGTGGGATCGATCGGGATGGTGGCGGGACTCATGTGGAGCTGGTCGTTCCCGATCAACAAGAATATCTGGACGAGCTCGTACGTACTGTTCACGGCCGGAATGGCGTGCACGGTGATCGCCACATGCATGTGGCTCATCGAGGTCCACGGCATCACACGATGGACGAAACCGTTCGTGATTTACGGAGTGAACCCGATCGTCGCCTTCGTGGGTTCGGGGATCATGGCACGCCTTATCTATTCCATGATCAAGGTGCCGTACGAAGGTGAGCCCATCGCGTTGCAGGCTGCCGTCTACCAATCGATGTTTGCATCCTGGCTCGAGCCGAAGAACGCATCGCTGGCCTTTGCGATCTGTTTTGTGCTTCTCTGGCTCGGTATCCTCACGGTCCTGTACCGCAAGCGGATCATCCTCAAGGTCTAGCTGGTATCAGGAGTCGCGGCTCCCGTGTTGTGGAGCCCAGCGGCGGTCCGTGTCGACGAGCTCCGCCCCGAGCGTACCGGCGCTTTGTTACGCCGCCAGAGTCGCCGCCGTCCAATTCTGGAATGTCACTTGCCTTCCATTGAAAGTATGAATCGCGCGACCATACAGGGCCTCGCCCTCGCCATTATCTCGCTCCAGGCAACACAAGCTCTTGTTGCGCAGGAGGTTGCGCCTCAGCCGACGAGCGAAGCCGCCAACACTGCGGCACCGGCGACTGTGACTCGTGTCACATCCTCCGCCGTGGCTCCGCAGGCGCAGCAACGTCAGCGCAAGCGTCGCACGACCCGCGGTCGTCGCACGCAGCCAATGCGCGTCGCACCCGTCTATCCCTACACATCGCCCACCAGTCTCCCGGCACTGTCAAGCGACATCAGTGGAATGCTGCACGGCCGCATTCGCAGCGGGGAGTGGGGCGTGGTGATCGTGTCGTTGAGCCGAGGGGATACGCTGTATTCGCACAATGCGGATCTGTCGTTGTCGCCGGCATCGACGATGAAGCTGTTCACCACGGCGCTCGCGCTCGAGCGGCTGGGCGCGGATCACCAGTTCAGTACCGACGTCCTTCGCGACGGGCCGCTGGATTCCGCCGGGACCGTGAACGGCAATCTCATCATGCGCGGCGATGGCGATCCATCGCTGTCCAATCGGTTCATTGGCGGCGATGTCAACGCGCCGATGCAGCTGCTCGCGCGCTTCGTCGCGGGGCAGGGTGTCAAGCGAGTGACGGGTGATCTCATTGCCGACGCTACCGCGTTCGATAACCGGCTGATTCCCGAGGGCTGGTTGTCGCGCTACATCACGGCGGCATACGCTGCGCGCGTGTCGGCGCTGTCGCTGAACGAGAATCTGGTCTGGATCGCGGTACACCCCGGCGTCGACGGCGGCTCGCCCACGGTGACGCTCGAGCCGGCGACGACGACGATCCCCATCGTGAATGCCGTCCGGAGCGTCAACGGCAGCCGCACCGGCAACATCGCGGTTCGAAAGCTCGCGAATGGCGTCCTCGAAGTACGTGGCCACATCGGCACGAAGGCACCGCCTCGCCGGGTTTCACTGATCGTCGACAATCCTCCACTCTTCACGGCCGGCGCTCTCCGTGCGGCGCTGATGTCGCAGGGCATCATCATCGATGGCGAAGTGCGGGTGGGATCGACGCCGGTCGGCGCGGTGAGGGTGACGTCGATCGTGTCACCGCCGCTGGAGCGGTTGCTGTCGGTCATGAATCGCGAGAGCATCAACATTTACGCGGAGCTCATCTACCGGAGCGCCGCGCGGGGCCGGAATCGCGAGGGTGTGGGATCGGCGGAGCGGGCGTTCGTGCAGCTGCGCGAGGTGCTCGACAGCGCGAGGATTCCCGGGTCCATTGTGACTGCGACCGACGGCAGCGGGCTCTCGTCGCTCAACCGCATTACCCCGCGCGCCCTGGTGCACCTGCTCGCCTATTCCAATCTGGCGCCGTGGGCATCGACGTTCCACGGAACGCTGCCCGTGGCTGGTGAATCTGAGCTGCTGCGCAACCGCATGCGCCTGACTCCAGCACAGGGCAACCTGCACGCCAAGACGGGCACCACGAATTCTGTCGCGTCGCTCGGCGGCTATGTCACCGCGCGCGATGGCGAGGTTCTCGCCTTCGCGTTCGTGTACAATGGCGCCGATCGGTGGAACGCCAAGATGACGATGGACCAGATGGGGGCGACGCTGGCGGCGTTTGTGAGGGAGTAAAACTATTGCGTACTACGTAGTGCGTATTGCGTAAGAAAAACCTCGGAAGCCAATGGGCCGCCGAGGTTTTTTTCATTTACGCAATACGCAATACGCAATTCAGTTAACTTTCCCTGATCACTACCCCGCGCTTCCCCAGCTCCGAGATATACTTCTCCGCCGGCATACACTCGTCCGGCGTCCAGACGCCCGGCGCCCCGACTTCTTTTCGCGCCTGCATCTGTCCGGTGACGCTCAGGGAATATCCCGTCGTCCGCATCATGGCGCTGATGCCCCGCGCTTCGTCGAAGTAGTCGAGTAGCTCGAAGTTGCGTCGGCTCACCTTGCCGTCTTTCGTCCCCTCGACGGTCACCCGAAGGGCGACGAGGTCGCGGCCCTTTGGCTTTGTGAGTCGCGGGCCGACAATCTTCATGAACACATCGCGCGGGATCACCTGCATCCCTTTTACGTCCACCGGGCTCGTTTCAAGCAGCCCGAGGTCGCGGATCGCTTCCATCATCTGGGCGTGACCCGGGTAGCGAAGCGTCTTGTACTCCATGGTCGGGATCTTTCCCTCATATCGCCACGCCATCGTCGAGAGACCGCCGGCCGTGTGGAACGCTTCGAGATCGCCGACAGGGTGCGGGAACTTCACCACCTCGCGCTCTGACAGCGCCTTGACCCGTGCCCGCTTTCCGTCGCGCACCACCCACGAAAGCGTCGTGTAGTAATCGAGCACCCCCTCGAGCGAGTACACGATCTGATAGTTCAGCGGCGGCTCGGGATGCTGCGGAAGACCGCCAACGAAAATCCTGACTGACTTCACCTTGTCGAGCATGCTGATGCCGTGTTGCGCCAGAATGTTCACCATGCCGGGCGCGAGTCCGCAGTCGGGGACCACGGTGACGCCCTGCTCGGCGGCTCGGGACGCCAGCTCCTTTTGCTGAAAGACGATCTCCGTATTGCCGCCGAGATCACAGAAATTGGTGCCTGCCTCGACTGCGTGCCTGGCCATCTCCAGATTCAGGTAGTACGGCAACGCACTCATGACGGCCGCACTCTCTGACATCAACGCCAGTACCGCGTCGCGGTCGTGCACGTCCAGGCGCGTTGGGATCAGGCGCCTGCCCGACAGTGGCGCCAGAAATTCGGGCAGATGGGAGATATTGAGATCGGCGAGGCGAACCTCGGTCACAGCGGGGTTCTGGAGCAGATCAAAGGCACAGGCGGAGCCCTGCAAGCCGGCTCCGAGTACGAGCATACGCATGACGTGGAATCCTGAACGAGTGTGGTCGGAGCACCGAAGTTAACCGCACCACTGGGTTCGCGTCAGCCTTTCGCGGCGCGCGCACGCTCTTCGCAGTATAGTGCGGCATGACACACGCAAACACTGCAGGCGACTGGCGCTCTCATCTTCTGGAGCGCGGCCCGGACATTCACCGGATGCTGAAGAACGTGCACCGCATCGCCGTCCTTGGCATCAAGACGGAGGAGAAGTCAGGGCAGCCGGCGCACTACGTGCCGAAGTATGCGCACGACGCCGGCTATGAGATCATTCCTGTCCCTGTCTATCATCAGGAATGCACGGAGATCTTCGGACAGCCGGTCTATCGAGAGGTCGCGAAGATTCCGGGCGAGGTGGATCTCGTGAATGTGTTTCGGCGGCCGAGTGATATTCCGGCGCATGTGGACGACATCATTGCCAAGAAGCCCAAGGCAGTCTGGTTCCAGCTCGGCATCGTGAACAACGAGGCGGCGGAGAAGTTGGCGCGGGCCGGGATCGACGTCGTGCAGGACCATTGTCTCATGGTCGAGCTGCGAAAGATCGGGAAATAGAGCTTGGCGTAATGCGTAGTGCGTAGTGCGTAGTGCGTGGTGCGTAGTGCGTAGTGCGTAGTGCGTGGTGCGTGGTGCGTCAAAGGCCGGCGTTATCGCTCCGCGGGCATCGCGCTTACGCGTGGAATTTTGAGAGTGAACACTGATCCCTTCTCCGGTGTGCTCTCGGCGATCAGATCACCTTCCATCGCCCGCGCGAGATCGCGGCTGATCGCCAGGCCCAGGCCCGTGCCGGCCTCTCCGGTAGACCGGGTACGGTCGAGCTGGACGAAGGGCTCGAAAATCTGCTCCAGCTTGTCGGCCGGAATGCCGGAGCCGGTGTCGTGTACCCGGATACTCACCTCATCGTTTGCGATGTCGCAGTCCACCAGAATCTCTCCGCCGGCGGGGGTGAACTTCACCGCGTTCGAGAGAAGATTGAGCATGATCTGCTGCAGCCGGTCGGCATCGACGTGGACTGTGTCCCGCGTCTCGCAGGCACGATACTCATAACGCAACTGCTTCTGAAGCAGCTGAGGCGCCACCAGCTCCTCGATTTTCCCCAGCGTCTCATTCATGGAGATGTCAGCAGGGCTCATGCGCACATGGCCCGCCTCGATCTTCGCAAAGTTCAGGATATCATTGATGAGCGCCAGCAGGTGATGCTGGCTGCGCTTGATCCGTTCGAGGTCCGTGCGCTGTGCGTCGTTAATGGGTCCCCGGATGCCCGCCGTGAGGAGCTCCGCGTAACCGCCGATGGCATTAAGCGGCGTCCTCAGCTCGTGCGACATGTTGGCGAGGAACTCGGACTTCGCCTTGTTCGCGACCTCGGCCTCCAGCCGTGAGCGCTCCGCGAGCAGATTCGCGTCATGCAGATCATCATTGGCAGCCTGCAGTTCCTCGGTGAGTACCTGCGACTCCTCGTACTGCTGCTCCAGCTCCTCTGTCTGGGTCTCAAGCGTTTCGGCCTGCGCCTGAAGCTGGGTGTTCACCAGCTCCACCCGCGATCGGGCAATCACCTGCGCCGTCACGTCGGCTGCCACCACGGCCACGCCGGAGACGGTACCGTCGACTTCAATGAGCGGCTGGAACACAAAATTATAGAATCCCTCTTCGGCTACGCCTGAGCCGCTATCCACCATAACCGGGACCTCGGTGCCAATGAATGGCTCTCCGAGGGCATATACCTGTTCCAGCAGTTCGAAGATACCCTGTCCCTCGATCTCGGGGAGAGCAGCGCGGACGGGCTTGCCGATCACCTGGCGATTCCCGATAAGGTGGAGGTAGGGATCGTTCGCCAACTCGAAGACGAGTTCGGAACCACGGAGCACGGCTATTGGCGTTGGCGCCTGACTGAAGACAATGCTCAACCGTGATTCCGCGGCTTCGGCAAGCTGCTGCGCAGCGCGCAGATGCCGCACCAACTCCTCGCGCTCGCGAATCTCCTTCTCGAGCCGCGTTGCCTGCTTCAGTGTCGTGGCTTCGTGCACCTCGAGTAACTGTCCGAGCGATGCGACCTGCGACATCAGCTGCGCTATCTGCGCGGCAGGAGAGACTGGACCTTTGGGATTTACCTCCATATGAGAACGCTCGTTATGCGAAAACCGGTCCCGCGGCGAACGGAAGAATCGCCAGTTTGACGTTCAAGGCGAGTGTCTTGAAGAGCTCGGTCGTTTCGGCACGAATGCTTACCTTGGAGAACAGGATCACCGCGAACAGATCACCGGTAGGCAACATCCCGCCAAACCCGAGCACCGACCGAATGTCATACGGGACGACGAACTGCTGCTGAGACGGAATGAACGGGCTACCGAGCGCGTCCGGCACGTAGAAGACGTTATACGTTCGCTGATCTGTCTCCACCAGAAACTGGGCGTCCGGGCGCACGATCGCGGACACCTCCAGACCGAACTGCGTGATCAATCGCGCGATCATGGGAGCCTGCGACACCAGCTCCTCACTGACCAGCGGGATGACCTGGTGGCCTGTGGACTGAGTCCGTGAATTCCACTGCGGCTCAGCCCCAGCGGTCGAGAGCAGCGTAAGACATTTCATGTCGTCAGATGCTGTTTTCCTGCCCAGTGCTGTCTTGACCTGGCGCTGCTGATCCGCGTCGAGCAGAGCGTACGGATGCGTCTTGAAAAACCGTATCAGCGCGCAGTTCCGCTCGCCGCCCTCATCGACCAGGTGGTCGTACAGGTACCCGACCGTCGCGTTTGCGACCTCCTCCATGCTGACCGCCCCTCGCCCGATTAGCCGCAGGGCCGTCCCGCAGCGCGCCATGTCGCTGAGGGCGAAGGTCGCCAGATCATAGGTATCATCAGTGCTCACATTTCCCCGTGTCGAGAGTCAGGATCCCGGAATGGCTTCGCCCTGCCTCGGGTTGAGCGTCCAACGCCCGCGCAGCAGTCGTTTCGCGTCCGGGCTGGCAATAGGCAGGATCTGACCGTCGTGGATGAGCCACACGGTCCCGCGCATGGAGATGGTCGGAATGATGTCCGGCGGCGGGGGCGCACCACGCGCCCGCCGAATTCGACCTGCACGCCGAAGCAGCAGCCGGCCGCCATTGGCATCAAACGTTGGAGCGAGTTTCCCCAACTCGTCGAGCCCAATGCGAGCGAACGTAGCGCGCCCCATTGGTTCGAGCTTCACCGGTACATTTCGCAGCGTGAGCTCTCCGATCCGAACCGACGTCGCCACCCACGACGCAGTGCGCCAGTCGCGCTCGTTCCTTGCCGCGAAGCGCTTGACGATAATCCGGCGCCGAAAGGACGAGTCGAGCACCAACCCCTGAACACGTGGATCGATCGTCGTGTCGATCGTATCGGCACCCACGATGATCGTCACGAACCCGAGCACGGAATCCGCCGGCGAATACGGCACGGTGACGGAGTCGGGACCCTCGACCTCGGGGGCATGCCGCATAAGCCACTCCGCTCGCGACTTTTCACCGAAGCTCAGCGTGGTTCCACGCAGCGTCGCAAGCGTCCGCCAATCGCCGAGCGCGGCGTACACGGGCGCCAGGTGGCGGGAAATCGTGTCCGCGTTTCCGCCGAAGTAGAGCGCTTCCTCCATCAGCACTGCGCCGACCCGCAGTACCCCCCGAGAGGCGAGATATCGGCCGAGTGCCAGGCGTCCGGCCGGATTTCTCGGCTGCAGCGACGCAGCGCGATAGTACAGCGACTCCGCGGAAAATATCTGGCCCCAGGATAGCATCGAGTCGGCACGCGCAATCAGGTCGTCGGGACGCTGTGCCTGGAGCGTGGCGGCGCTCAACCAGGCCAGGAACGCCAGCCGCCTCACTTGCTGAACGTGGCGAGGAGGGCGATGCCGGGATCGACGTCCACGCTCGCGGGACGGTGCGCCATCGCCATCGGCAGCGTGAGCGTGGTCACCATCTTGGCGGGTACGTCGACCGAGAGCCGGCGGACGCCCTGCGCGGTGCGTACCTCGACCGTCAGCGGAAAACGATACAAACCAAACCGCTCGCTCTGTCTCACGACCAGTCGGACGCGCTTCGCGGTCCGGTCATACTCCCAGCTCGTGCGGACTTCAGGAAAGCCCGGACGCTCCAGCCACTGCCGGAAGAACCAGGCGAGCGACTGACCCGATGCTTTCTCCATCGCGCGGCGGAGATCGTCGGTCTTCGCGGTCGAGTGTCGATGCGCCGCGTAATACGCCCGCACCCCGCGGAAGAATGTTGAATCTCCGAGCTGGGTGCGGAGCATGTGCAGCGTCCACGCACCCTTCTGATAGCTGTTCTCGTTCAACAGCTTCAGATAGTCTCGCTCGGCGCTGTCAACGACGGGGCGTGACGCGACCTCAGGCGACTGGATGATCTCCTGGCGAATGCGAGCCATGCCGGCGCGGAAGGCACTGTCACCTTCGAATCGCTGCACCCAGAGTTGTTCGAGATACGACGCAAAGCCCTCCGACAGCCAGAGATCGGCCCATCGATGCTCGGTGACCGAGTTACCGAACCACTGGTGTGCGGTCTCATGTGCGATCAGGCCGGGGCGCAGCGTTCGCTCGCGAAACAGTCGGTCGCTGTAGAAGATCGCGCTCGCGTTCTCCATGCCGCCGAATCGCGTTGAGCTTTGCAGGTGAGCGAGCTTCTCGTACGGGAAGGGTGCGATCAGCGTCGAAAAGAACGTGACGATCTCATCCGCCTTCGCGAATGGACCGGGCAGATAGTCGCGCGCTTCCGGCGCGGCGTAGAGGCTCTGTCTTACACAACCGCCGATCTCACTGCGCCCGCACGCGCTTGGCCCAAGGTCATAGTACGCAAGTGGCGCTGCGGCGATGACCATCAGATATACCGGGATGGGTCGCAGCGTCCTCCAGCGGGTGAGGGCGCGTGGCTGGCTGTCGCTCCCACGGGCTATCGGCAGCGGGGTTTCCTCGACCAGCTCTCCGTTGGCAACCACTCGGCGGCCTGCGGGTGCGGTCACGGCCCACGTGACGAGCGCCTTGTCACTGGGATCATCGACGCTGGGAATCCAGTGCCGTGCACGCGTCGGCCAGTTGTCGCCGAAGGCGGTCCAGCGGCCCATGCTGTCGGTGCGGATAATCAGCCCATCGCTGGGCTCTCCATGATAACCGACGCTCACGCGGAGCGTGTCCGGGCCAGTGTATCGAGG
>Ga0136612_10001392_pt1 | contig 10269 bp, 10 predicted proteins | sample AntDryUQ224A2306_2_FD_106644 | JGI IMG/M metagenome (GOLD analysis project Ga0136612, IMG submission 106644) | Polar desert sand microbial communities from Dry Valleys, Antarctica - metaG UQ224A (23.06) | ecosystem: Environmental > Terrestrial > Soil > Desert | place: Antarctica: Dry Valley...
CGCCGATCCGGTGCCCGGTGACGGCGGTGCGGGCGAGCAATTCATCGAGCACGGCGCCGGTCGCTCCGCCGGAGAGATAGACCGCGGTGGCCGAGCCGCCGAGCTCGCACACCACGCGCGCGACGTTGATCCCGCCGCCGCCGGCGTCGTAGATTTCCTCGGTGGTGCGGATCTTCCGGGTCGGGCGAATTTCGTCCGCCTCCGACGCGCCCTCGATCGTCGGGTTGAGCGTAACCGTGACGATCGCGGCGGTCACGCAAGATGCTGGCGGAAGAAGCGCAGGGTCCGTTTCCAGGCGAGGTCGGCGGCGGCCTTGTTGTAGCGTTCGGCCGACGTGTCGTTGTTGAAGGCGTGATTGACGCCTTCGTAGTTGAAGTAGGTGACGCGCTTGCCGGCGGCGCGGAGCGCGGTGACCCACGGCCATTCGGTCGCCGCGATGCGGTCATCGAGCCCGGCGAGGTGGATCATCAGCGGCGCCGAGACTTTCGGTGCTTCCGGGGGACCGGGGGCTGGGCCGTAATAGACCACGCCGGCGTCGAGCTTGTCGCCGGCGGCGACCGCCAGATTGTTGACGTACCCGCCGCCCCAGCAGAAGCCGATGGCTCCGACCTTGCCGCCCCGGCTCGAGCGCGCCAGCTCGTCGAGCATGGCGACGCCGGCGGCGGTGGCGGCGCCGAGATCGAGCTTGCCGATCGCGTCGCGGGCCGCATCTTCGTCCGCCGGCGTCCCGCCGGACGGCGACAGAAAATCGGGCGCGACCGCGCGGTAGCCGGCGATGGCGAGGCGCCGCGCGACATCGCGCACATGATCGTTGAGGCCGCGGTTTTCGTGGATCACCATCACGGTGGATTTCAGCGAGCGCGTGCGCGGCTCGGCGACATAGGCCCGGTAGCCGGCGGGCTTGGTGAAGTTCATGGTGCGGGTGGTCAGGCGCTTGTCGTTCTCGGGAACCACGGCCGCGGCGGCGGGGCTCGCGGATATTGCCCCGATCAGCGCTTCGGCGGCGGCGACGCTGCCGGCGAGCGCGACCATTCGGCCCATGAACAGCCGGCGATCCATGCCTTCGTGGGTGAAGCGGTCGTAGAGCGCGATGGCCTCGGTGCGGAGCTTGTCGTTCAATTGAAGTCCCCTCACTCGGCGGGTTGCGGTTGCGGCTGCGCCGCCTGCATCTCGGCGATCAATTTGCCGTCGATGTCCTTGGCGCGGCGGTAGGCGTCGCGGTCGGTGACGCGCGCGACATAATCGGTGAACGCGGGCTTGGGATCGAGCAAGTCGAATTGGAGCATGAAGCCGAGCATCGCGCCGACGAACAAATCGGCGGCGGTGAAGCGGCCGCAGGTGATGTAGGGCTTGCCGACGAGATATTTTTCGAGCGTCCCCATTGCCCGGTCGTAGCTCCCGAAGCCGATCATCGCCTGTTTCTCGGGCGGAGCATCCCAGCCCATCGAACGGGCGGTGAACGCCGCTTCGACCGGCCCGGAGGTGAATAAGATCCAGCGGTAATAATCGGCGCGATCCGGCGGTGGCGGAGCGAGCTCGGCCTTTGGAAACGCGTCGGCGAGGTAGCAGCAGATCGCCGCGACCTCGGTCACCACGCGGCCGTCGTGCTTGATCGCCGGGACCTTGCCCATCGGGTTGATCGATAGATAGGGCTCGGCCTTCATCGTCGAGCCGTATTCGACGATTTCGGTTTCGTAGGGCTCGCCAACCTCCTCGAGCATCCAGCGGACCGTCTGTCCGCGCGACATGGGGTGGGTGTAAAATTTGAGGTCAGCCATGTGCCTTGTCCTCGCTTCCTGTCTCGTCGAGCTCGCGCGGCAGCGCGGCCCCGAGCGTTTCGCTCAACCGCGCTCTCCCTTGGCGGGGGGCGGAGTTGCCGTTTGCCCACGCTCACCGGCGCTTTGGTCGCGGACCGAGCGGAACTCGCTGTCGTCGCTCCAGTTCGGCCAGTCGCCGGAGTTGGCGAGCCGGTACCCGACCGCGTGGAGCAGCTGCGCGTCCTGGACCATGCCGCTGAAATCCCAGCTCGGGTCGAACTCGTCGTCGGGCTGGTGGTAGCGCTTGGCGGTGTAGTCGGCGGTGGCCGCATCGCCGCGCGCGGTGCCACCGTTGACGAGGTCATTGCCGGCGCGCCACGAGATTGCCGGGACGCCGGCCTTGGCGAACGGGAAATGGTCCGAACGGAAGAAGCCGCCCGCCTCGGGCCGCGGATCGGGCAAGAAGGTCCGGCCGTGCCGCGCTGCTTCGGCGACCAACGCATCGAGCAGGCCGAGCCTGGCGGTGCCGGAGATGCTGAAGTTGCGCGCCGGGCCCCACACGCCCATCGAATCGGTGTTGAGCACGGCGACCGTCTTCGACAGCGGATAGAGCGGATTGGCGACATAATATTCGGAGCCGAGCAGGCCCTTCTCCTCCGCGCCGACGGCGAGGAACAGCACCGAGCGCTGGGTGCGCGGGCGGCGGGCGAAGGCGCGCGCCTGCTCGATCAGGTGGGCGGTGCCGGTCGCATTGTCGACCGCGCCATTGTAGATGCGGTCGCCGTTGGCGTCGGGCAGGCCGATGCCGAGATGGTCGTGGTGGGCGGTGTAGATCAATGTTTCATTGGGCCGCCTGGTGCCCGGAAGGATCGCCGCGACATTGTAGGAAATGATCCGCTCGGTCCTGGCGTTGACGTTGGCGGTCAGGGACGATTTCAAATCGACCGGCTGGAAGTCGCGCCGCTTCGCCGCCTGCTTCGCGGCCTCGAAATCGAGCCCCGCCGAGCGGAACAGCGCAGTCGCCGTATCGCGCTGGATCCAGCCTTCGAGCGGAGCATGCTCGGCGGCCGGGTCCTTGCGCACGATGTCGAACATGGTGTTGGTGTTCGAGTTCTTGACCGTCGCCCAGCCGTAGGAGGCGGGATCGGTTTCGTGGACCACCAGCACACCGGCCGCGCCGCGGCGGGCCGCTTCCTCATATTTGTAGGTCCAGCGGCCGTAATAGGTCATCGCCTTGCCGCCGAAGTCGCCCTCGCCGCCATCGAAGTCGGGGTCGTTGACGAGGACAAGGATGACCTTGCCGCGGACATCCATGGTCTTGAAATCGTCCCACTGCCGCTCGGGCGCGGTGACTCCGTAGCCGGCGAAGACGATCGGCGCGCCGTTGATGCGCAGCGAGGTCTGGCCGTTCAGCGGCGAGCGGACGGCGATCTGCTCGCCCTGCGCCAGCGGCACCGTTCCGGTCGGCGTCCGGAACTGGAGCTGCGGGGTGCCGACGATGTCGGATTTGAGCAGCGGCACCGCCTGCGTCCACCGGCGCTTGCTGTTGATGAGGTCGCCGCCCGGCTTGAGGCCGGCCGCGCGGAACTGGCCCACGAGATAATCGACGGTCTTGGTTTCGGCGCGGGTCGCGGGGCCGCGCCCTTCGTACGCATCGGCGCCGAGGGTCTGGACGTGGCGCGACAGCCGCGCGGGATCGAAGCTCGGGTTGCTCTGGGCGGCGAGTGGAACCGCGACCAGCGCCAACGCGCTCGCCGCACACAGATGGATGCGTCTCATCAAGGCCTACTCCTGCTCGGGTCGAGCCCAATAGGCACGACGCGCCGAGCCGCAACAGGTTTCATTACTTGGTGTCGGGAGCCTTCTCGGTTCGGCCGGCCGTAGTTTTGGCCTTGGCGGCGGCCTTGGCCTTGGCCTTGCTGACCCTGGGCGGCGCCGGGGTGATCTCGAACGCGGGCGCATTGTCCTTGATCCGCACCTTGACCTCGCCGCCGTTGACCAGCTTTCCGAACAATAGCTCCTCGGCCAGCGGCTGCTTGATCTTCTCCTGCACCAGCCGGCTCATCGGACGCGCGCCGTAAAGCTTATCGTAGCCGCGCTCGGTCAGCCACGCTCGCGCCTCGTCGTCGAGGTCGATGTGGACGTTGCGGTCGGCGAGCTGGAGCTCGAGCTGCAGGATGAACTTGTCGACGACGCGCGCGACCACCGCCGGCGGCAAATACGAGAAGGGCACGATCGCATCCAGGCGGTTGCGGAACTCAGGCGTGAACATCTTCTTGACCGCGTCTTCCTGCATGTCCTCGCGATCCATCGCGCCGAAGCCGATCGATTCCCGCGCCATGTCGGAGGCGCCGGCGTTGGTGGTCATCACCAGGATGGTGTTGCGGAAATCGACGGTCTTGCCGTGGTGGTCGGTCAGTTTGCCGTAGTCCATCACCTGCAGGAGGATGTTGAACAAATCGGAGTGCGCCTTCTCGATCTCGTCGAGCAGCAGCACGCTGTGCGGATGCTGGTCGACCGCGTCGGTCAGCAAACCGCCCTGATCGTAGCCGACATAGCCCGGCGGTGCGCCGATCAGCCGGCTGACCGAGTGGCGCTCCATATATTCGGACATGTCGAAGCGCTGCAGCGGAATGCCGAGCACCGACGCCAGCTGGCGCGCGACCTCGGTCTTGCCGACACCGGTCGGGCCGGAGAAAAGATAATTGCCGATCGGCTTGTCGGGCTCGCGCAGGCCGGCTCGCGACAGCTTGATCGCGCTAGCGAGCTTTTCGATCGCGAGGTCCTGGCCGAACACGACCCGCTTCAAATCCGCCTCGAGATGCTCGAGCACCGCCTTGTCGTCGGCCGAGACCGATTTCGGCGGAATCCGCGCGATGGTCGCGACCACCGCCTCGATCTCCTTGGGCGTGATCACCTTCTTGCGGCGCGACGGCGGCACCAGCATTTGCATCGCGCCGACCTCGTCGATCACGTCGATCGCCTTGTCGGGCAGCTTGCGGTCGTGGATGTAGCGGGCGGAGAGCTCGACCGCGCTCTTGATCGCGTCGGGCGTGTAGCGGACGTTGTGGTGGCCCTCGAACGAGGAGCGCAGCCCGGCGATGATCTTGATCGTGTCCTCGATCGTCGGCTCGTTGACGTCGATCTTCTGGAACCGGCGCAGGAGCGCGCGGTCCTTCTCGAAGTGGTTGCGGAATTCCTTGTAGGTGGTCGAGCCGATGCAGCGGATCGCGCCCGACGACAGCGCGGGCTTCAACAGGTTTGACGCGTCCATCGCCCCGCCGCTGGTCGCGCCGGCGCCGATCACCGTGTGGATTTCGTCGATGAACAGAATCGCATGCTCGAGCTTCTCAAGCTCGCCGACGACCGATTTCAAGCGCTCCTCGAAATCGCCGCGGTAGCGCGTGCCGGCGAGCAAGGCGCCCATGTCGAGCGCGTAAATCACCGCCGGCAGCAGCACCTCGGGCACGTCGCCCTCGATGATCTTGCGCGCGAGCCCCTCGGCGATCGCGGTTTTTCCGACGCCGGGGTCGCCGACGTAGAGCGGGTTGTTCTTCGAGCGGCGGCAGAGGATCTGCACGGTGCGGTCGACTTCGGGCATGCGGCCGATCAGCGGATCGACCTTGCCCTGGCGCGCCTTCTCGTTGAGGTCGACGGTGAACTGCTTGAGCGCGCTCTCCTTCTTGCCCTCGCCCTTTTCGGACTTCTCCTCGGCGGCGGTGACTTCGCGTGGCTCGGCCGGCGCGTCGCCCTTGCCGACTCCGTGGCTGATGTAGGTCACCGCGTCGAGGCGGCTCATGTCCTGCTGCTGGAGGAAATAGACCGCGTAGCTTTCGCGCTCCGAGAACAGAGCGACCAGCACGTTGGCGCCGGTGACCTCGTCGCGGCCGGAGGATTGCACATGGAGAATGGCCCGCTGGACGACCCGCTGGAAGCCGCTGGTCGGGGTCGGGTCGGTGCCGTTGTCGGCGACCAGGGCGCCGAGCTCGTTGTCGAGATAGCCCTGTACGCTGGAGCGGAGCTCGTCGCGGCTGACTCCGCAGGCGATCATCACCTTCGACGCATGTTCGTCGTCAACGAGCGCGATCAGGAGATGCTCCAGCGTCGCATATTCGTGCCGCCGCCGGCTGGCCTCGCCCAGCGCATTGTGAAGGGTCTGTTCGAGTTCGCGGGCGAAACTGGGCATCTAGACGGGTCTCTCCGCCCGCTCGGGACTGGCGGGCCTCGAACCCAATGTCATACGGCGACGCGTTTCAATCAAGAGCAGGCGCGCTGTTTTCGGTGGATTACCGCTTGAACAGCTCTTCGGCGGCCGAGCGATGCCTGGTGACTCGGTCGATGTGCGCCTCGACCCGGGCGATCTCTTCCTTGAGCAAGGCGATTCGCGCGTGAAGCTCCTCGATCGAGATCGGGTCGAGGTCTTGCTTGCCGAGCTCGGTCAGCGGGTCGCCGGGCTTGTCGGGGAACAGGTCTTCAATGTCCATGGCCGGAATCGTTGACCCACTCGGGGCAGGTGTCAATAAGCTGCGGCATGGCGGTCCAAACAACTCCATCGTCGATGAGGGCGGTCGTGGCGCCGCAGCCGGACGGCGCCGAGGAGCTCGGGATTACCGAGCAGCCGGTGCCGCGGCCAGGTCCGGGCGAGGTGCTGATCGAGGTCGAATTCGCCGGCGTCAACCGTCCCGACATCCTCCAGCGGCGCGGCCTCTACCCGCCGCCGCCCGGAGCTCCGGACATCCTCGGCCTGGAAGTGGCCGGCACGATAGTCGAAGCCGGCGCGGGCGCCGACGAGTTGGTCGGAAAGCGCGTCTGCGCTTTGGTCGCGGGCGGCGGCTATGCCGAATATTGCGTCGCGCCGGCCGGGACCTGCCTGCCGGTCCCCGACGCCCTGGCCATGGCCGAAGCCGCGGCGATGCCCGAGACCTTGTTCACGGTGTGGGTCAATCTGTTCGAGCGCGGTTTCGCGGCCGATGGCGACGCGGTGCTGGTCCACGGCGGCACCAGCGGCATCGGCACCATGGCGATCGCATTGGGCAAGCTGTTCGGGCTAACCGTGATCGTCACCTGCGGAACCGACGCGAAATGCGCGGCGGCGCTGGCATTGGGCGCCGCGGCGGCGATCAATTACAAGACGCAGGACTTCGTCGATGAAGCGAATCGGCTGACCGACGGGCGCGGGGTCGCGGTGGTGCTCGACATGGTCGGCGGCGACTATCTGCCGCGCAACCTCGCCGCGCTGGCCGAGGAGGGGCGGCACGTGTCGATCGCCTTCCAGCGCGGGGCGAAGGCCGAACTGGTGATTCCGGAGATCATGGCGCGGCGGCTGATCCTGACCGGTTCGACTCTCCGGCCGCGCACGGTCGAGTTCAAGACCATGGTCGCCGACGAGATCGCCAAAACGGTGTGGCCTTACGTCGAGGGCGGGCGGTTGAAACCGGTGGTCGACAGCCAGTTCCCGCTCGATCGCGCGGCCGAGGCGCACGCGCGCATGGAAGCGGGCGAGCATGTCGGCAAGATCGTGCTTCAGGTGCGCTAGTTTAAGCGCAACTGGCGGGAAGAGGGCGCGCACGGACTGCGGCATATGGTGCTCACGAACCGGGAGCATCACGATGAACTTCACTGTCAGGGGCCTTCCGCCCGAACCGTTCCTGCCGCTTTACGGGCTCGGCGAGGGCGAGCTGGCGCCGCGCGCGCCGGGTGGTGGTCGATGGCCCCGGGTTTCCAGAGCGCATCGAGATGCGCGACGCGAAGGCCGGCGAGACGCTGCTGCTGGTCAATTTCGAGCATCAGCCGGCCGACACGCCGTACCGCTCGTCGCACGCGGTCTATGTGCGCGAAGGCGCGACCGAGCGCTGGTCCGGCGACCATCTGCCAGCGGTCATGCGCAAGCGGCTGCTGTCGCTGCGGGCATTCTCGGCCGACGGCTCGATGATCGATGCCGACGTGGTCGAGGGCCGCGACGCCGAGCCGCTGATCGAGCGCCTGTTCGGCGATTCCTCGGTCGCCTACATCCACGCGCATTACGCGAAACCTGGCTGTTACGCGGCGAGGATCGACCGCGCTTAGAGTCCTTGCCCCGGTCGGTCAGGAAGACTAAACCGCCGCTTCGACGGCCGCTCCGCGAGGGGCGGCCCTATTCGTTTGTAATGGAGCTCAAAACCGTGGCGCAGCCCCTCATGCCGCATGCGACCGCCGCCTGGCTGGTCGAAAATTCATCTTTGACATTCGAGCAGATCGCCGAATTCTGCGGCCTCCACATCCTCGAGATCCAGGCGATCGCCGACGACACCGCGGCAACCAAGCTGACCGGTCGCGACCCGATCCGCGCCGGCGAATTGACCCACGAGGAGATCGACAAGGGCCAGCGCGACCCCGATTACAGCCTCAAGATGCACAAGGAGCCGGACCCGGTGCGCCGCACCCGCGGGCCGCGCTACACGCCGGTCAGCAAGCGCCAGGACAAGCCCGACGGAATCGCCTGGATCATCCGCAACCATCCCGAGGTCAGCGACGGCCAGATCAGCAAGCTGATCGGCACCACCCGCACGACCATCGCCGCGATCCGCGAGCGGAGCCATTGGAACATGGCCAACATCCAGCCCAAGGATCCGGTCACCCTGGGCCTGACCAGCCAACGCGAGCTGGACGCGGCGATCGCCAAGGCGGCCAAGGCGGCCGGCACGCCGGCCTATGTCGATACGACGCTCGACAGCGACCGCCTGGCGCTGATCGAGGAGCTGCGCGCCGAGCGCGACCAGCACTCGCGCGACGCCGAAGCGGCGCTGGCGGCAGCCGAAGCGGCCGAGGCCGGCGAGGCGGGCGAGCTGGCAACGGACGAGATCGTCCCCGGGATCAAGGACCCGTTCAAGCGCTGAGCCGCGCTTGATTCAGGCGGTCTAGGGGGTCAAAGCTGTCGTGATGGACGCCGCTGAACCGACGATTGAGCTGAGTTTCGAGGACGCGCTCGCCGAACTGGAACAGATCGTAAAGACGCTTGAGCAGGGCACCGCGCCGCTCGATGAATCGATCGAGCTTTATCAGCGCGGCGACCGACTGAAGCGTCACTGCGAGGCGCGATTGAAGGCGGCGCAGGCTCGGATCGAGCAAATCGCGTTCGGCGCCGATGGCAAGCCCGCGGGCGTGACTCCGTTCGATGGGAGTTGAAATCGTCGATCGCAGCCGCGCGGAATTCGAGGCGGAATCGAACCGCCTTTCCGCCGAGATCGACAGCTTTTTCACCCGCCTGCTCGAACCCACCGGCGACGCTCGCGACCGGCTGTACGAGGCGATGCGCCACGCGGCGGTCGGCGGCGGCAAGCGGCTTCGCCCGCTCTTGACCAGCGCCGCCGCGCAATTGTTCGCGATCGATCCCGAGCGCGCGCTGCGGGTCGGCGCGGCGATCGAGGCGATCCACGTCTATTCGCTGATCCACGACGATCTGCCGTGCATGGACAATGACGACCTGCGGCGCGGAAAGGCCACCGTCCACAAGGCGTTCGGCGAGGCCGAGGCGGTGCTCGCCGGCGACAGCCTGCACGCGCTGGCGTTCGAGATCCTCGCCCATCCGGCGACCCATGACGACCCCCACGTCCGCACCGACCTGGTGTTCGAGCTGGCGCGGGCGGCGGGACCTTGGGGGATGGCCGGCGGCCAGATGATGGACCTGGTCGCGGAAGGTCAGGAGCTCGACTTGCCGGCGATCACGCGCCTGCAGCAATTGAAGACCGGGGCCTTGATCGAATATTCGGTCGAAGCGGCGTGCATCATGGTGCGGCTGCCTGAGCATGCCCGCACGCCGTACCGCGGCTATGCGCGCAACATCGGGCTCGCGTTCCAGATCGCCGACGATTTGATCGACCACAGCGGCGACGAGGCGGCGGCGGGCAAGCGCACCGGCAAGGACGTGGCCGCGGGCAAGGCGACCTTCGTTTCGGTGCTCGGCGAGGACCGCGCGCGTCAACAGGCGCAATTGCTGGTCGAGCAGGCCGTCGAGCATCTGGGCGATCATGGCGGCGAAGCGGATTTGCTCCGCGCCATTGCCCGCTTCGCGATAGAACGGGATCATTGAGATGGCAGCCAAGCAACGCACCGGGGTTTATCCGGGAACCTTCGACCCGATCACTTTGGGCCACATCGACATCGTTCGCCGCGGCGCGCATCTGGTCGACCGGCTGGTCATCGGGGTGACGACCAATCCGTCGAAGGAGCCGATGTTCTCGCTTCTCGAGCGCCTCGAAATGGTTCGGCGGGAAGTCAAGGCTATCCCTGGCGATATCACCGTGGTCGAGTTCGATTCGCTGCTGATGGACTTCGCCGAGCGCGAGGGCGCGTCGCTGATCCTGCGCGGCTTAAGAGCGGTCGCCGACTTCGAATATGAGTATCAGATGGCCGGCATGAACCAGCAATTGAACGACCGGATCGAGACCGTCTTCCTGATGGCCGACGTGTCGCTGCAGCCGATCGCCTCGAGGCTGGTCAAGGAGATCGCTCGCTACGGCGGCGCGATCGACAA
>Ga0136612_10001393_pt1 | contig 10267 bp, 10 predicted proteins | sample AntDryUQ224A2306_2_FD_106644 | JGI IMG/M metagenome (GOLD analysis project Ga0136612, IMG submission 106644) | Polar desert sand microbial communities from Dry Valleys, Antarctica - metaG UQ224A (23.06) | ecosystem: Environmental > Terrestrial > Soil > Desert | place: Antarctica: Dry Valley...
CCCATCCCGATGTCGGGTCACGTGGCTGAAGATCATCGCCGCGGGGATGCCAATGACGGTGGCCACCACCAAAGGCGCGCCTCCAACACCCTGCCGCAACGTGGCCGTGGCCGCGGCCACAACGGCCACCGTCACCGCAGTGCGCAGTGCCACCGATTCCTCGGGCAGTCGCCGCGTGTTGGCCGCCTTGATTCGGCTGATGGCGCTCACGGCAGCCGCACCACCCGACAGCCGCGCGGCGGATCAGCCGGGATGCCCTGGACCGCCCTGGCCAGCCGCCGTCCTGTCGCCAAGGGGCTGCCGACTTTCTCGGCCCGCGGCCCGGACTCCTCCGCAGTGCACAGCACCACCTCCATGCCGGCACGTAAGGCGAGCGAGCACAACCCGGCGGCCCGCGCCGCCATCTTCTCCGCCAGCTCAGGATTCCCGCTCAGGTCGAGCACCACCGCCAGGGATGCGCCCTCCGGGTCCTCGAGCTCCTTCACGATCAACTCGCCCCGCCGCGCGCTGAGTCCCCAGTGGATCAACTTGGTGGCGTCACCGGCAACGTAATCACGCACACTGCGGACGCTGTCGAGGCCGCTACGACGCTCGGGGCGGTGGCGGTCGCCCCCTTCTCCGTGCGAGATCGGCGGCAGGCCGGTCTCGACCGCCAACGGTGCAACCTCCACCGGGCGATCAAGTGAGATCCTCAGCGAGCGACGCCACCAGCTCAGGCCCAAAGGTGCGCCACACCGAAGCTCCACGCTGATGCGGTCGATGATGCCCCGGCGGGGTGCAACCGCCACCAGCGAGCCCGACTGTGGAACCTCCACCGCGATCGGGCCCCCAATCACGTCGACGGAACTCGAGTGCTTGTAACCCCCCGCCGCAGTGGCCGTCAGCAAGAATCTGGAGCCGCCCACCACGAGGTGGAGGTCGAACGGCCGTCCGGCTATTGCGTCGGAAGGAGCGTCCAGGCTCACGGTTACCCGTCGGAGGAGAAGGGCCGGCCAGGCCAAACCGGCCACCGCGACTCCTACCAGACCCGAGACGATGACCATCGTCCATCCGGATCCCGTGGTGCGGCCGATGAGCACAAGTGCCAGCCCCAGGGCCACAACCACGATCAGAGGCCTGAGAGGCCGAGCCGGTCTGATTCTGGTGCTGACGGCTGAGCGCCTCACCCTCGGGGCGCGGGAACCTGGGCCAGAAGCCCGTGCATGATCGCCGTCGCGGCCGAGAGATCCGGCCCGCCGGCGAGAATCAGGCGGTGGGCCAAAGCAGCCGGGGCAACGGTGCGCACGTCCTCTGGCGTCACGTAGTTCCGGCCGGTCATGGCCGCCAGAGCCTGGGCGGCATGGAGAAGCCCGAGGCTGGCGCGAGGGCTGGCCCCCAGCACCACGTCGGAGTGGCTTCGGGTGGCGTCCGCCACGTCGATCACATAGTCGGCCACGGTCGGTTCGCAGTGAACCCGTCGAACCTCGGCGATAGCCGAAGCCAAGCTCCCCACATCGGTGGCGGGCTGCAGTTCGTCGAGGTGGGCCGCACCGCCAACTCCAAGTAGGAGTTCGCGTTCTGCGTTCCGTGCGGGACGGCCGATCTGCACAACGATCGAGAACCGATCGCGCTGACCCTCGACCAGAGGGAAGGTTCCAGAGTGCTCGAACGGGTTCTGGGTGGCCACGAGAAAGAACGGACTGGGAAGGCTCCGGGACACACCGTCGACGGTGACCTGGCGCTCCTCCATGGCTTCCAACAGGGCCGACTGCGTGCGAGGGGTGGCCCGGTTCACCTCGTCCACCAAGACGACGTTGGCGAAAAGCGGCCCGGGCCGGAACTCCCATGTATCGGCGCGTCCGTCGGCCGATCTGTGGAACACCGAGACCCCGGTGAGGTCGGAGGGAAGAAGATCCGGAGTTGCCTGAACGCGACGAAAGCTGCCTCCGAGGGAACGGGCCATCGCCTTGGCCAACAGCGTTTTGCCGACGCCGGGTACGTCCTCGACCAAAAGGTGGCCGCCGGAGAGCAGTGCCACGAGCGCGAGTCGGATGACCTCTGGCTTGCCCCGCAGAACCCGCGAGAGGTTCTCGTAGAGAGCTCGACCGACGGCGGGCGCCACGGTGAGCTCCCGCTCACGGGGAGACAGGGCAGCCTCCGGAGGAGTGGGCATCGGCCAAGCGTAGGGGCGGCTCACCGCTCCCCTGCGTCGGGCTCCGGGCCAAGTTCCGGGCCAAGAGGCGGAGGACCTTAGGTCGCCGCACCCGGCAGCGGGCGGGCGCGAAGGTCGGCCTTCATGATTTTGCCGGTGGAGTTGCGGGGCAACTCATCGATGAACTCCACCACCCGAGGAGCCTTGAAACGAGCCAGTCGGGAACGTACCGACTCGATCAGCTCGTGCTCGCTTGCAAGCAGCCCCGGCCGGAGCACAACGAACGCCCGCGGGACCTCGCCCCAACGCCCATCAGCCAGCGCCACCACCGCGGCTTCAGCCACCGCCGGATGGGCCAGTAGTGCCGTCTCCACCTCGACCGAGGCGATGTTCTCCCCACCCGAGACGATGATGTCCTTGCGGCGGTCGATGATCATCACGTAACCCTCCGAATCGACGGTGGCCAGATCCCCGGTCCTGAGCCACCCGCCACGCAGAACTTCAGCTGTCCCGTCCGGATCGTTCCAGTAACCACTCATGAGGTGATTGGAGCGAACGCAGATCTCTCCCACCGAAAGCCCATCGGCCGCCACCTCCTCGTCGTCGGCACCGAGGATGCGCAGATCGACACCCACCATCGGGTGCCCTGTGGTCGCTCGTCGCAGATGTTGTTCCGATGCCGGCATGGCGTCGTGGGCCCGGGTAGTGAGTGCCTTGGTGAGCTGAGGGGCCGCCTCAGTTAGGCCATAGCCCCCGATCACCTCGCAGCCAAAGGATTCCTCCAACTCTGTAACCAGCCCCGGTGGCGGTGGAGCGCCTCCAATGGTGACTTGGACCAGCGAACTCAAGCTGCGACGGCGGAGGTCGGGATGGTCGAGGATCGAGCGGGCCATCGCCGGCACGATCGACATTCGGGTCACCTGTTCGTTCTCCACGCAGTCCAGCACAGACCCGGCGTCGAACCTGGCACAGAGGACATGGCGCGCCCCCATACAGGTGATGTAGTGCGGCGTGCCCCAACCGTTCACGTGGAAGAGGGGAATTGTGTGGAGCTGGACGTCGCGATGGTTGATGCCGAGCGTCAGAGCGCTGTCCACCGCATGGGTGGCGAGCGCCCGATGACTGAGCATGGCGCCTCGGGGCCGGCCTGTCGTCCCGCTGGTATAGAAGATCTCGCAGACTGAATCCTCGTAGATCATTTCTCGAGGGAATCGTTCGGCCGGCTGATCGGCCAGCAGCGCCTCGTAGCCCGGCCCGAGCGTGACCTTTCGGGGACCGGTCACGGTGGAGGCCACCCCGCCATGATCCGGGTGGACGAAAAGAACCTCCGGCGCGCAGTCGTCCACCAGCCGCTGTAGCTCTGCTGCCGAGAGGCGGATGTTCAACGGAACGAGTACACAGCCGGCCAGCACCACCCCGAAGTAGGCCTCCAAGATCTCTGGGCCATTGGGTGTGAGATAGGCGACTCGGTCGCCGGGGGCACATCCCATCGGCCCCCGGAGGGCATGGGCCAGCCGGTGGGCCCGTTCGGCAAACTCCCGGTAGGTGAAGCGTCGGAACGCCCGGCGGCCGTCGGTCTCGACCACGGCCTCCAGCGGTCCGTAGAGACGACGGGCCCGCTCCAAGAAGTCAAGAGGCGTGAGGGGGGTCGTCACCTCAGTCGATCAGCCAGGTTTCTCGCAGCCCGGGCTCGGCCCCTCGCCGAATGAAGGTCTCCTCACCCCACACGGATCGGAAGACCTGCGCAGGAAGCGCCAAGAAGAACGAGGTCTCGGCGATTTGACTGCGGTGGGCGGCCATCGCCGCCCGCTTCTGGTCGAGATACGCGGTCACATCCACCCTGGTGGTGATCTTCTCGGCGGGCTCGCCGAAGGTTTCGAAATTGAAGTCCTCCGAGGGACCGTCCATCCCCTCAACCCCCCCTTCGAACATCTGAGTGGACAGAGACCTAATGCGGTCGCGGTCGGCGGTCGCCTCGAAAACCCGCTCGGTACCTGCCATCTCGGCTGCCCGAATCCCTACGTGATGGATCTGGATGTGATCCGGGTGGCCGTACCCTCCGTGATCGTCGTAGACGGTGAGCGCGTCAGCCGACACCTCTTGTAGAACGTCGGCCAGCCTCCGAGCGGCTTCCTCGATCTTGGCGGCGGCGAAGCATTCGGGGTGGGCGTTGGCCTCGTCGCCGGCCATCCCCGAGTCGCGGTACCCGAGGAAACGGCCAACGTCGATACCGAGGGCAGCGCACGCCGCCTGCGTCTCCCCGGCTCGAATCTCCCGGAGGGCCTCGCCGCTGTCGACTCCCTCGGGGCGCTCCCCGAGCTCGCCACCCGTTGCGGTCACCAGCACGACTCGGTGGCCCTCAGCTGCGGCCCGAGCCATGGTCCCCCCCGTGGCAATGGCTTCGTCGTCCGGGTGAGCGTGGAAGAACACGAGCGTCGACATCTCAGGCCACCGCCCCGGCTTGGCGGAGTTCAGCTATCTCGACGGGCGCAAAGCCCCAGTCGCCGAGCACCTCGTCGGTGTTCTGCCCCGGATGGGCCGGGGGCCGATCGATCGATCCCGGCGTACGAGAGAAGCGCGGCGCCGGAGAAGGCTGGGCGATGCCGGCCACTTCCGTAAAGACTCCTCGCGCCCGGTTATGGGGATGATCGGCCGCCTCCGAAAGACTGAGGACAGGAGCGAAGCAGGCGTCGGTACCTTCCAGCAGCTGGCTCCACTCCGCCCGGGTGCGGGTGAGGAACAGCTCGGTGAGCTGTCGTTTCTGTTCGGGCCACGAGGCACGGTCCATCTGGCGACTCCACGCATCCCCGCTCAGTTCGAGCCGGGTGCAGAGCTCCGCGAAGAACTTCGGCTCGAGCGGCCCGATGGCCACGAACTTTGCGTCGGCCGTCTCGTAGGTGTCATAGAACGGCGCTCCACCGTCCAAAAGATTGGCCTCCCGCTCGTCGCTCCAGAAGCCGAGGTTGCGGAGGGAGTGGAACATCGTCGTCAGGTGGGCAGCCCCGTCCACCATCGCGGCATCGACCACTTGGCCCTCACCGGAGGACTTCGCCTCGAGGAGCCCGCAGACAATGCCAAAGGCGAGGTACATCGCCCCTCCGCCGAAGTCCCCCACCAGGTTCAGGGGCGGCGGCGGAGGCCCACCCGCTCGGCCAATGGGATGCAGGGCACCGGCTATCGCGATGTAGTTGATGTCGTGGCCGGCGGCTTCGGCCAGCGGGCCGTCCTGACCCCAGCCGGTCATCCGCCCGTAGACCAACCTTGGATTGCGTTTCAGGCAAGGCTCGGGGCCAAGGCCCAACCGCTCTGTCACTCCCGGGCGGAAGCCCTCGATCAGCGCGTCGGCGGAAGCTACGAGGCGGAGCACCGCCTCTATGCCACCGGGGCTCTTCAAGTCCACCCCGATGGATCGGCGGCCTCGGTTCATGAGGTCGACTGGTGGCGGCGTACCCGGCGGCGTGGGGGTTACCGAGGAAGCCCGATCGACCCGCACCACCTCGGCGCCCATGTCCGCCAGAAGCATCGCCGTGAAGGGACCCGGCCCGATACCCGCCAGCTCGATTACGCGAACGCCCTGGAGTGGTCCCTTGGATTCAGCCACCGGCGCACCCTAGACACAGGGGGTGGGGTGGGCTACTTCCGGCGGCGGTTGTCGTTGCGACGCCGAACGAGGGGTTGGAGGAACCACCACCAGGCCATGGCCACGGAAAGGACGGCCATCACCACCGCCGCCGTAAAGTTGCCGTAGACCAGCTGCCCCACAAGGAACACCGAGGTAGCCATCGATACCGCCAGCGCCACCGACCCGGCGATGGTGAGGTAATTGGCAGCCTGTAGGAGGGCTTCCTTGTCACCTTCCCGCCACCTGATTCGGTGCTGGCTGCTCGGGGCGATGGTCAGCGCCGAAGCCGATACGGCGGAGACAAAGGCGACGAAGTACACCAGTCGTTGCGAGGCCGGAGCGGATCGGAAGTCGAAGGAGAACGGGGCGATCAGCAAGAAGCCGGCCAAGAGCTGGATCCCGGGGAGGATCACCCTCAACTCGCTCAACAATTCGGAGTACTCCTGGTCGAGCTCCTTCTCTGACCGTGTCCGGCTCAAGCGTCGGTCTTTCCAGGACACCGACTGCGCGTACCTCTCGTCATGCCGAGCGCCTACCCCCTGAACATCAGTCTCAACCCCCGCCCCGCCGATGAGGCCGGATGGCGCAGACAGGGACGGCGCGTAAGGTCCGGTCGATGGAGCAGGTCGTACTGAGAGCGGCTGCGGTCGAGGATTACCCGGCTTGGCGGCGCGTGTACGCCGAGGTGGCCGCGGAGGGTAAGTGGATCGGCGGAGAGACTGCTCCGCCCGCCGAGGAAATGCGCGAGCGCTTCACTCACGCCGTCGAGGATGCGGGTCGGCTGATGCTCGTGGCTGATGCCGGGGTCGCCGATTCCCCGAGGGGTGGCGTTATCGGGGGGTTGAACTGCGACTCCGTCCGTTCCGGGGTGGGTCACATCGGAATGCTCCTGCTTCCCGAATGGCGGGCGCATGGTCTCGGCGGACGGCTGTTGGTTACCTGTATCGAGTGGTGTCGAGAGATGGGGGCGCACAAGGCGGCTCTGGAGGTCTGGCCCCACAACCAGCGGGCCATCGCCCTCTACACCCGCCACGGGTTCGAGATCGAAGGGCGGCTCCGCCGCCATTACCGCCGCCGAAACGGTGAACTGTGGGACGCCGTGCAGATGGGACTGGTGCTCGACACCAGCTCACCTGGTAGCCCCCACCCGGACGCTCGATGACGGCGCGCCGTCTCCCCAGGAGATCCCGGTGAGAATCGTCTCCCTTCTCCCCTCCGCCACCGAGATGTGCTTCGCGCTTGGCCTGGAGGATCAGCTGGGCGCGGTGACGTTCGAGTGCGACTTCCCGGAGGCGGCCCGACGCCTGCCCCACGCCACCACCAGCGCCCTCGAGGCTGTAACCGATCCCGGCGAGATCGATCGGTTGGTCCGCGAGAGCATGGAATCGGGCCAGCCGATCTACCGGCTCGACGAGGACTTGGTGCGCACGATCGATCCCGACCTGGTGATTGCCCAGGATCTCTGCCGGGTATGCGCAGTTCCGTCGGGCCAGGTAGAGATCGCGCTGGCCAAGATCGGCCACCGGGCCCGGGTCCTGTCTCTCGACCCAAGCACCGTCTCCGAGGTACTCGCCGGACTGGTGGCGGTCGCAGACGCGGCCGGCGTAAGGGAGAGGGGTGAGCTGCTCGTCGCCGACCTTGAGGAACGAATGCGGCGCGTGGCCCATAACCCGCCACCCATCCGCAAACGAGTCCTCACCCTGGAGTGGAGCGATCCGCCCTTCGTCGGCGGACATTGGGTGCCGGAGATGGTCGCTATCGCCGGCGGCCTTGATGTCCTCGGCGCTCTCGGCGCCCGATCAAGGACGGTCAGCTGGGGCGAGATCGACGAAACCGAGTTCGACGTGGTGGTGTTCATGCCGTGCGGGTACGACTTGGCGGCGGCGGTCGCCGAGGGCAGGACTCTTCTCGGACGGCCCGAGCTCGGCGGAGCGGAGCTGTTCGCCGTGGATGCGACGGCTTACTTTTCACGTCCAGGGCCACGGATCGTGGAGGGCATAGAAGTTCTGGCCTGGGCCCTAGACCCGTCCAAGCCCGTACCACCGGACGGGAGGATCGAAAGGTTGCGCTAGCCGACTCCGGGCGCGAGGAGATCGAAGTCGGCCCAGATCGTCTTGCCACTCTCTCGCAAGTCGATCCCCCATCGGGAAGCAATGGCATTGACGAGCGGAATCCCCCGCCCGCCTGTGGCTGATTCCTCGGCCATCGAGTGACTGTCGGAGGTCATGGACAGACCAGCATCGGACACACTTAGTTGTATCCAATCGGGGTGTCTCGTCAACTCGACGGTAAATCGGCTGCGAGCGTGGAGAATGGCGTTCGTAGTCATCTCGCTGACCGCGAGTTCGACTTGGTCTCGCAGTTGTTCGAGTCCCCATGCGGCCAGCGTCGAGGTCCCAAAGCGGCGGGCGGCGGTCGCCGCAAATAGTGTCGGCTCGAACCGACGGCAGGCTCGTTCATCGTCGATTACTTCTACTTGCGGGATTGGCAACCGCAGATCATGGTGGGCACAGATCGATTCGATCCCCGCTGCATCGGATCCGAACATCGCTTGTCGGTAGCCGCAGAACAGGGCGAAGGGGCGGGTACGGCCGAGTCGACCCCATAGGCGCTCTAGCTCGATCGCGTCGGCCGGCCGCCCGCCACCCCAAAGGATCGAGACCATCTCGCCGAACGCGGCGACGGGCTGTCCGGCAGAGGTCACCCGATCGAGTGCTCCTCCAATGGTTCCATTGAAATGATCCGCATCAGGGCCGTCGTCGCCCATCAGGAGATTGAGAGTCTCCTCGGCGTCGAGCTCGATGTATCGACCTCTCGCTTCCGCAGCCGCCACGTCGATCCCCACCTCACCTAAGGCCAGCCTGAAAGCTCGGCAATGCTCGTCGGTGGAGATGACGATGGCTGAGCCCCCAGCCGCCAAGCGGGAGCCGAGGAATCCAGTCACCGTCTGGATGAGCGAGGCGTCTTCCTCGTAAAAATGGACCACGTGGCCTTGACCCGTGGTGGGCTCGGAGAGGTCGAGGGCGGGAAATTTCATGGTCGGTTCGACATCGACCGACCCGACGTTCTCCGCCGAGTTCCAGCCATCCATGTGGGCCGTAGAGGACTCGAACCTCTGACCCCTTGCGCGTCATGCAAGTGCGCTACCAACTGCGCCAACGGCCCGTGGCGGATATCGTAGCCCTGCGAGTTGCACGCCCCTGCCGACAGGCGGGCGGGTTCATCAACTTGGACAGCCGTCATGGCGCCGAAAGAGGCCGAGCAATTCGGTTTGTACGCCAAGGTTGTGAACTACCTACCCAGGTTCAGCGCTCCTGACCCATTTCGGGGTTGTCGTGGCGGGCGGGGCGACCTGCCGGGGGTTGCCTTCGCGGCGGTGGTGGCCGCGGGCCTCGCGGGCGTCGAGCAGCCGCACGTCTGCAGAGTCCAGAAGCTGCTCGATCTGGGTGCCGTCGGCCGGGTAGATGGCCGAACCCCAACTGAAGGCGGGGGCACCGAGCTCGTGCATTCGAGCCACGACCGCATCAGCAGCCGATTGGGCAGCGTCGGTGTCGATCTCGCTGAGTAGGAGTACGAACTCGTCGCCTCCCACCCGGTAGGCGGCATCGCCCTGTCGTAGCGAAGCTCGCATGGCCCCGGCGAGGGCGCGCAGCGTCTCGTCCCCGGCGGCGTGCCCGTAGGAGTCGTTGACCACCTTCAAGCCGTCGATGTCCAAGACGAGAACTCCTAGCTCGTGGTCATGTCGCCCGGCACGCCCGATCTCGCGAGCCATATCCCGCTCGAGGGCCCACCGATTAGGCAGTCCGGTGACGGGGTCGTTGTAGGCCCGCTCCTCCAAGCCTCGGGCACTACGGATGGCCGCCACCGAGATGGCACGGTCGACGACGATCTGCATGCGGTGATCCCGTTCGAGCCGTTCCTCTCCCTGATACCGCTCACCGAGGTGCCGATGTACCGCCTCCCGGAGGCAGATCAGCATGCCGATCACGATGTCCACCGGCCCTACGGCCGCGGCAAACCGCTCGGCCACAGTCTGAATCTCGGGATCAGCCCCCCAGCCCAGTGGCTGGGGCCGCTCTAGGGCCGCCAGAATCTCCCCCACCACCTCCACCGCCATGGGCGGCTCGGCGTCAGGCGGAAGAGCCGGATCCCAGGTGCAGAGTTCCTGCCACTCCCGAGCAATCGCGGTGGCCCCGTCAGTCAGATCCAAGGTCGCTTCATCCCGGCGCGCCGACGCCGTCGAGCCGATTGGCGCCCCTCTCCCACGTGTGACGGATTCCACTCTCATGTGATCGGTTGACCTCCCTCCGGACCTGAGCGATTTCGCGGTATGCGAGAGCGCTTGGGCCCGATCTCCGCCATCTCATGTACCCCAGGCTCGATGCCGCTATACCCCGGAGCTGCCCCCCAGACCCCCAATTCTTGCCCGAAGCCGCAGGTCAGCGCCCCTTTTTGCCGGTAGAACGAAAATTCCTCGTTTGGGGCGTTTGGAAGGCCCACCCCTAGGGCAGAAC
>Ga0136612_10001394_pt1 | contig 10265 bp, 9 predicted proteins | sample AntDryUQ224A2306_2_FD_106644 | JGI IMG/M metagenome (GOLD analysis project Ga0136612, IMG submission 106644) | Polar desert sand microbial communities from Dry Valleys, Antarctica - metaG UQ224A (23.06) | ecosystem: Environmental > Terrestrial > Soil > Desert | place: Antarctica: Dry Valley...
CGGGGTGACCGGTGGGATCGCGTCGGTGCAGGAATGGTTGGCCGGGCCACCGCTGAACCTCGGTGACGACCAGGTCGGGGCGGCCCTCGAGGAGGGGCTGGCCCGGCTTCAGGAGAGTGCCGGTGACATCGTCGGCATCGTCCTCGGCGGGATCAGCACCCTTGGCAACGCGCTGATCACCCTGGTCCTGGTTCTCACGCTGGTCTTCTTCTACCTCAAGGACGGGCCACGTTTCCTGCCCTGGATCGGGCGCCAGTCCGGGACCCGGGCCGCACCGCACGTCGCCGAACTCGGCAAGCGCTACTACGCAAGCCTGGCGCGCTTCATGCACACCCAGGTCATCGTCGGACTGATCGATGCGGTCTTCATCGGTGTCGGATTGTTGCTGGTCGGCGTCCCACTCGTGCTGCCGTTGGCGGTACTGACCTTCGTCGGCGCCTTCATTCCAATCATCGGTGCGTTCGTGGCCGGTGGCGTCGCCGTGCTCGTTGCCCTGGTCAGCGAGGGTTTCGTCGCGGCGCTGATCGTGCTGGCGATCATCATCGTGGTGCAGCAGCTCGAGGGAAATGTGTTCGCTCCGATCCTGCAGGGCAGGAGCCTGCAGCTGCATGCGGCGGTCGTGATTCTCGCCGTGATCGCGGGCGGCAATCTGGCCGGGATAACCGGCGCTTTCCTGGCTGTTCCGATCGCGGCGCTGATCGCGATCACCTGGCGCTACGCACGAGAACGGCTGGACCAGGATCCCGAGGACACCGCTGACACGTCGCCGGCAGCCGACGGCCCGCGGACCAAGCCACCCGTTGGCAAAGGGTCGAAAGAGGCTGCTAGAGAATCACATTGAGGCTCAAGACGAAGAGCAGCCCGACAACCAAGATCGCAGCTTTCCCCTCGGCCAGCAGCTGCAGCACTCGGCGCAACACCTGCGGGACGTCACCTTCGGTGCTCACTCGCCCGCCGGGCTCGTCGGCCTCCAGCGATTGCAATGTCCTGAGCTGGCTGTGCAGCAATGCGCCCGGCATGTAGTGATCGCGCCGTCCTTCTACTCGGGCCTGCAAGGTGGCGGCCGAAGCGTCGAGTTGGCAGAAGCGCACAGAAGGGTGCCCGTCGCGCAGCAGTTCTCGGTAGCTGCGCTTGAGCGCAGAGCAGGTGACCACGCTACTGAGTCCAGCCTGTTCCTGCTTGCCGATCCAGTCGGCGATGGAATGTAGCCAGGGCCAGCGGTCCTCGTCGTCGAGTGGTTGACCCGAGCGCATCTTTTCCACATTGGCTGCGGGGTGGAACTCGTCCCCCTCGGCCATGGTCCAACCGGTGGATTCGGCCAGTGCTCGGGCTATCTCGGACTTCCCCGCTCCGGAGACGCCCATCACGATGACCGTTGTCGGAGTGGACGAGTCGGCTGCAGATCTCGAAACGGTCACGGCTCAGAACGCTATGGCCGGTCTGTCCGCACCGCTACCCATGGTCGCGGTTTTCTCGCGCCCCTCACCGATCAGCCGGCCAGCGTCGGTTACGGCAGGGATTGCGCCTACCTCTTCGGTGACTGCCAGTACGCAGTGCTCGCAGGTCATGCCGATCACCGTGTAGCTCTGGTCGGTCTGACTGATGTGGCTGCTTACCGGGCCCGGCGCGGCGGTGGCTGGTGCTTCGGGCTTATGGAACTAGATGCAACCTCCGTCGGACTACGGGCGTCTCTACCTCATGACCCTTACCGGCCGCAGCAGAGAGCTGTCCGTCCGGCGCAGCCTTCTTGGCCTCAGCGCCGTTCTCGCCAGTGTGGTTCTCACCGGATGCTCGAGCATCTTCGAAGGTGAGCCAGAAGGCGGCGGCGGTCCGAGTTCTGGCTCATACGAGCATCCGACCGGCGGGCAGGACGTCGTGGTCTCCGTCCGAGTTCTCGGCGGGTACGTACCGCTGGAATACAACCTGCGCAACACACCTAACGTCCTGGTGCTGGGCGACGGCACGGTGATCGTGGCCGGTGTCATGGACATGAGCTATCCGGGGCCGGCAATCAATCCCCTGCAAACGTCGACCATCTCCGAGGATCAGATTCAGGAACTTCTGACCGCCGCAGACGAGGCCGGATTACTCAGCGAGGCCATCGAGTACGGGTCCCCCAGCGTCACCGACATGCCCGACACCGTCCTGGAACTCACGACCGGCGGCCGTACGTTCTCGCATTCGGCGTACGCGCTCGGCTTCGACGACGGAACGACCTTGGGACTCAACGACTCCGAGATCGCCAAGCGCGAAGCGCTGCAGGGTTTCCTCGACACCGCGCAAGGCCTGGTGGGCGCCGACAGCGAGCAGTACGTGCCCACCGATGTGGTTGCCTACCGGCTGAGCGCGCAGGCGGCCCCACCGGTCGAGGAGCCCGAACTCCAGCAGGAGCCCCGGATCTGGCCGATCGCCACCGCGCCGCCGCCGGTGGCCGGCACCGATCTGACCAGCTGCGTGGAAATAGCCGGCCCGGAGGCTGACACGTTGCTCGCTGCGCTGCAGGAGGCAACCGAGCTGACCCCGTGGCTGATCGGGACCGAACCCCCGGCTCGGATGGCCTTTCGCCCGCTGCTGCCCGGCGACCCCGGCTGCGAGGGGTGACTCGTCCGGTCCGCTTCTGCGCGCCCCAACCCCCGTGACTCCTAGCCGCCTCGCGGTCCTCAGGCGTTGACCCGCTCGGCCGTTGGGACTGTGTCGGGGGAGGGCTCGGTTGGTCCCTCGGACAGGCCGATTCGGTTGTGCAGCCGGCGAAGGAACGGCGGTGCCCACCAGTTCGCCTCGCCCGCGAGCCTCATGAAGGCGGGTACGAGCACCCCGCGTACGAGCGTGGCGTCCATCAGGATCGCGAGAGTGAGACCCAGGCCCATCAACTTGATGAAGGTGACAGACGACGTGGAGAAGGCGAGAAAGGTGACCGCCAGTACGCCGGCGGCCGCGGTCATGATCCGACCGGTCTTCTGCAGTCCCACCGCCACCGCTGCGCGAGTGTCACCGGTGCGGTCATGCTCCTCCTTGATTCGAGAGAGCAGGAAGACCTCGTAGTCCATCGACAGGCCGAAGGCGATACAGAACATCAGGACCGGAATGCTCGTATCGAGGGTCCCCGTCGGGGTGAAGTCCAGCAGGTCCGCGCCGTTGCCGTCCTGGAACACCCAGACCATCGCGCCGAAGGTTGCGCCCAGACTGAGCACGTTGAGCACGATCGCCTTGATCGGAACAAGCACGCTGCCAGTCATCAGGAACAACAGCACGAACGTCGCCCCGGCCACGATCGCCAAGGCCAGCGGCACCAGGCCGAAGATCGCCGCCTTGGAGTCGACCAGGTCGGCCGCGGCGCCGCCCACCAGGAATGCGCCACCGAAGTCCAGGGCACGGATGTCGGCAACCAGTTGTTCGCCCTCCGGGGAGACCGGCTCCACGTCACTGAACACGGTCAGGTACCCGCCGTCAGGGTCGGCATAGCGCTCCGACGGCGGACCGGGCTCTGCCGATCGGGCGCCGCCGGCGAACGTGCCGGTGCTGGTCTCGACCTGGTTCACCTCGGGGATCTCGGAGATCAGTTCAGCCATGGCAGTCGTCTGGTCGGCGGTCGATTTGGGCAGCACGACAGGAAACGAGCGCGCGCCGGTGTCATCGAAGTCACTGCGCAGGCTGTCCCCGACGATCCGGGCCGTGCTGTCGGTGGGCAGAGCACGGTCATCCGGCAGGCTGAAGGACACGCCGAGGAACGGCAGAGCCAGCAGCACGAGCAGCAGCACGACCGGTAGTCCGGTCAGGATCGGCCGACGCATGACGGTGTGCGACAGGGAGTACCAGAATCCGCTCTCTGCACGATTCTCGTTGCCCGTCTCACGCTTACGGCGTACCGCGAACTTGTTGACCCTCGGACCGAGCACGGAGAGCAGGGCTGGCAGGGTGAACAGCGCGGCGCCTGCCGCGATGGCGACCACGGAGATTCCGGCGTAGGCGAACGAGCGCAGGAAGTACAACGGAAAGATGAGCAGGGCCGCCAGCGAGACGGCCACCGTGATCGCACTGAAGGCGACCGTACGTCCGGCGGTCTGCATGGTGCGGGCGACTGCGGCCTGGGTATCGGAGTCCTTGGCGAACTCCTCTCGGAACCTCGAGACCACCAGCAGGCTGTAGTCGATCGCGAGGCCGAGCCCGAGCGCGGTGGCCAGGTTGATCGAGAAGATCGAGACATCCGTCAGCGACGCGATCACGTACAGCGCCAGGAAGGTGCCCATGATCGCGAGCATCCCCACGGCAAGAGGCAGCAGGGCGGCGATCACTCCGCCGAAGACCAGTAGCAGCAGCACGAGAGTGATGGGGATCGCGATCGCTTCGGCGCGGGCGAGGTCGGCGCCGATCGTCTCCCCCAGGCCCACCCCCGGCCCGCCGATCTGGACGTCCAGATCGCCCGCTGAACCGGCGTAGGTCTCCTGGATGCGCGTTGATGCGACGTCGGCCTCAGCCTCACTGCCGGCCAGTCGGACCAGCACCAGCGCCTTGTCGCCATCGGTGCTGCGCAGCCCCGGGTCGCCGCCGCCGTCCTCGCGGGGACTCCAGTACGAGGTCACCTGGTGCACGCCGGGTTCGTCGATCAGTGCGTCGGTGAGTCCCGTGCCGTCCTGTACGGCCACCGAGCCGTCGACGTCCCCGTCCGGGACTGTGACGAGGAGTACCAGATTCGGACTTCCCGCGTCGAACCGCTCGGCAAGGACCGCCGCAGCCTTCGTGGATTCCGCGTTCGGATCCTCGAAGCCCCCGGACCCCAACTTGTCGAAGACCGACAGTCCGGTCAGTACGGCTGCAGCGAGGAAAACGGCGGTGCCGGCTAGGACGTACCAGCGACGGCGGAAGGCGAGGCGACCCAGGAAGGAGAACATGTCTGCGGAAGCTACTAGTACGAACTGTCATAGTCCAATCCGAACTAGTCTAGGATTGACCAGATGGCGCCCGCTGCGATGACCTTCGTGGTTCTCGGCCTGGTCGCCAAACGGCCCGGGTCGGGTTACGACATCGCTGCCTTCGCGGACCGATCGGTACGCCATTTCTGGCCGCTGAGCCGCAGCCAGCTCTACACCGAGTTGTCCCGGCTGGAGGACCTGGGCTGGGTCAGCGGGATCACCGTCGAGCAGGACCGATATCCCAACAAGCGGGTCTACGACATCACGTCAGCGGGCACGGCCGCCCTGCGCGAGTGGCTCGAGGCCGGTTCGGGCACGCAGCCGCAGCGTACGCGGGACCCGTTGGTGCTCAAGACCTTTCTCGGTTCTTTCATGGACCCTGACCGGCTCGCCGAGCAACTCGACCACCACCGTGGCCAAACCGCGGAACTGCGCGCCAAGCTGCTCGCGGTGATCGGGCATCTCGACTCGATGGAGACCAACTCCTCACGACGGTTCGGCCGGGCATCCGCCCGCTACGGCGTACTGCAGGCCGAGGCCACGATCGCCTGGATCCAGGAGGTTCAGGCGCTGCTGGAGGCCGAGCAAGGGCCGACGCCGCCCACGCCGCCGACGCCGCCGCCACCCGCGGGTCCGACCAAACTCCGGCGGATCGGAATGCCCGTACCGCTGCTGCGCTTCTAGATTCCTAGATGCCCGCGCAACGATCGGAAGGAAGCCATGCTCTACGGCGATGCACACGTGAAGAGGTACCGCGAGACAGATGGCGAAGAAGGCCACGACTGGAATGGCACCCAGGCCCTGATCCTGACCACCACCGGTCGCAAATCCGGTCAGTCACGAGACAAGGCGCTCATCTACGGCCTGACCGGTGACAGCCCGATCGTCGTGGCCTCGAAAGGCGGGGACCCCGCGCACCCGGACTGGTACGTCAACCTCGTCGAGCAGCCCGAGGTCGAGGTTCAGATCCGAGGGGACCGTTTTCCGGCCCGCGCGCGGACAGCGACCGGCGAGGAGCGCACTGAGCTATGGGCGGAGATGCTCAAGCATTGGGCGCCCTACGACGAGTACCAGACCAAGACCGACCGCCAGATCCCGGTGGTCGTCCTCGACCGCATCGCGGCCTGACCCACCGCAACTTCGGTGATCTTGACGTTGTTGTCGGTTCGCGGACCCAAACGGCACGCTGAACCGACAATTACGTCAAGATCACGGACATTTCTGCAAGCGCACGTACCGGGCTAGCGGTACGGCGTGAAGTCCGGGGGGCGTTTTTCGGCGAAGGCCGCCGCCCCCTCCTTGCTCTCCGCGGTCTCGGTGAACAGGTCCAGCCCGTCGAAGGCCAGGGCACCGATCCCGCTCATGTGATCGGTGTCGGCGTTGAACGAGTGCTTAAGGAACTTCAAGGCGGTCGGGGAGTACGACGCGATCTTCGTTGCGTACTCACCGGCCTTGGTCATGAGCTGATCGGCCGGTACCACTTCGTTGACCAGCCCCCAGCGTTCGGCGGTAGCGGCGTCGTACAGGTCGAGCAGGAACCAGATCTGGCGGGCTCGCTTCTCGCCGACAACCCGTGCCAGATAAGCGGATCCGAACCCGGCATCGAAGGATCCGACCTTCGGCCCGGTCTGGCCGAAGCGGGCGTGCTCGGCGGCGATCGACAGGTCGCACAACACGTGCAGGACGTGCCCACCGCCGACGGCTGCCCCGTTGACCGCAGCGATCACCGGCTTCGGAATTTCCCGGATGATCCGGTGCAGGCGCTCGACCTCGAAGCTGCCCCACTCGGTCTCGCCGTACCCTCCGGTCTGGGCCCGCAGTTTCACGTCTCCGCCAGTGCAGAACGCGCGGTCGCCGGCACCGGTCAGCACGACTGCGGCTACCCGCTTGTCGACCCAGGCGTGCTTGAACGCGCTGATCAGTTCGTCGACGGTACGGCCGGTGAAGCTGTTCATCCGCTGCGGCCGGTCGATCGTGAGTACGGCGTACCCGGCGTCCTCGATCTCGTAGCGGACGTCGGTGAACTCCTCGGGCCTGATCACGAGCCCGACCCTATTCCGTCGATCCGCGGCGATCATGTCTCCCGGACCGCCCCATTTCGCCGTTGTGCGCATAACGGTCACGAATCCGGCCGGATCTCGACCCTTGTGCGCATAACGGTCACAGTGGGGACCGGGGCTCCCAGCCGGGCAGGGGTCGGGCAGGGGGGATGCCATGGTCGCGGAGGCCGCTACGGTCGGGCCATGTCCGAAGAGTCCCGAGTCGCGCTGGTCACGGGTGCGGGCCGCGGCATCGGCGCTGCCGTTGCCCTGCGGCTGTCGGCCTCGGGGTACCGAGTCGCCCTGACCGCCCGCAGCGCCGACGAACTGGACCAGGTCGCTGCGTCCATGCCGGGCCAGGCGTTCTGCATTCCGGCCGACCTGACCGAACCCGAGGCCGCTGACCGGGTCTTCGCTGCAGTCGAGGGTGCATTCGGCCCGGTCGACGTGCTGGTCGCCAACGCGGGGGCGGCGATGTCCGCGCCGGTGCACAAGACCTCCGACCAGGACTGGGCCCGGATGCTCGACCTGAACCTCACCGCGCCGTTCCGCTGCATCCGGCGCGCCGTGCCGAGCATGAAGGAGCGCGGGTACGGCCGGATCGTGGTCATCGCCTCGGTGGCGGCAAAACGAGGAGAGCCCTACATCTCGGCCTACGTGGCGAGCAAGCACGGCGTACTGGGCCTGGTCCGTGCATCTGCCGCCGAGCTGGCGAAAACCGGGATCACCGTGAACGCGATCTGTCCCGCCTACGTCGACACGCCGATGACTGACGCGTCCATCGCGAACGTCGTTTCGCGTACCGGCCGAGACGAGGCTTCCGTACGGGAGTATTTCGCCGGCCAACAGCCGACTGGCCGACTGATCACCGTCGACGAGGTGGCCACCGCCGTGCAGTTCTGCCTGGACAGCCCATCGGTCACCGGACAGGGCATCGACGTCGACGGCGGAGCGGTCCAGTCATGACCGCCCACCGCTCCCATCCGCAAGGGACTCAGGGCCTCCCCGAGTCGAATCATTCGACTCAGGGACGCCCTGAGTCGTCAGGGATGGGCCAACTTCCCCTGATCGCGGCTGGGAGCAGCCGTGAGTGACGACGTATGGGCCGAAGCCGTCACGCGCGTGACCTCCGTACGCGCAACCAGGGTGCAGCGCGTCAATCCACCGGAGTTGGCGCGTCCGTCCGGGTTCGCGCACGCGGTCGTCGCCCCGCCGGGGACGCGGTTGGTCTTCCTCGCCGGGCAGACCGCAATGGATGCCGACGGTCAGATCATCGGTCCAGGCGACGTCGTGGCCCAGTTCGAGCAGGCACTCAGCAACCTGCTGACTGCGCTGCGCGCAGCGGGCGGCAAGCCTGAGCACCTGACCAGCCTGACGATCTACGCCGTCGACCTCGCCGACTATCGGATGCGCGGGAGAGAGATCGGCGCGGTGTGGCGACGCCTGATCGGGACCGACTACCCGGCGATGGCCGGAATCGGGATCGCCCGGCTATGGGACGACGCGGCCCTGGTCGAGGTCCAGGGCATCGCCGCCGTGCCCCCCGCCTAGCCTGCAGCGCACCCAGCCCGCCGCTGCCCACCCAGCCCCGCGATCATGGAGCTGTGACTAGAGATCAGCCCAAATCCCGGTCACAGCTCCATGATCGCGGAGACAGCTAGGCCTGCCGATAGCCGCCGAACAGTGCCGACAGCTCGTCGACGACCTGAACCGGCTCACCCTTTCCAGCGATCAGTCCGCGTACCGACGCCGTCGTCTTCGGGGGTGCCGGCTCGTTGCCGTTGCGGTATGGCGGGAAGTACGGCTCCACCAGCGCCCAACCGAGCAGCGGCACCAGGCGCTCGCCAGCCGAACGCAACTCCACCGCGAACCACCCCTCAGCGCCACGATCTGGCGGATCGGTCCGGGCGGGGTGGGTACTGTTCGAGTCGGCCGGCGGGCGTAGTCCGTGCGCGCCGTCACCGAACCGGGCCTGGCCGGTCTCCGGATCGAGCGCGAACACCCTGTCCTGTGGGTCGGCTTCGGCCAGGTCGGGCACAGACACCGCCTGCCAGGCCTCGCTGCGGCCGTCGAACCCGACCGTCACGCAGATCCCGGCCAGGTTCACGCGCCGCCCCCGCTGGTCGAGGTGTTCCTCCCTGGGCAGCATGTGCGGTCTCCTTCCATCCGGGCTTGAGCACCGAGCCCGACACTCCCGCGCAGCTTGGCACCGATCTCGCCCGGCTAGGTGCGCTGGCGTCGTGCAGTCGTTCTCAGCAGCCGGCCCAACGGCGATACTGAGACCGAATCGGATGCAGCACGAGCAAAGGAGCTCGCAGTGCACAAGCGCGCAGACGGCACTGGGATGTCACGACACTCTCGGGCGGCACCGCAACTTCGGGCGACCCGGCAACTTGGGATGACCCGGCAACATGGGATGACACGATGCAACTGATGCCCTCGGCGCATCTCGACTCGTTCGCCCGGGACAACCTGCCGTCGGCGGATCAGTGGCCGGAGCTGCTCTACGACCTCCCCGAACTGGCCTACCCGGCGCAGCTGAACGCGGCAACCGCCCTGCTCGACCGTGGCCTGGCTGCCAGCGGCGCGGACCGGCCGTGCCTGCTGGCCCCGGACGGTACGAGCTGGACGTACGCCGAGGTCGTTGCCCGTACGGCCCAAGTCGCCCACGTGCTCACCGACGATCTCGGCGTCGTGCCCGGCAATCGGGTCCTGCTCCGCGGGCCGAACAACCCATGGCTGGTGGTCAGCTGGCTGGCGGCGCTGCAGGCCGGCGCTGTTGTTGTCAGCACGATGTCACTCCTGCGCGCGGGGGAACTGGCCGTCGTCGGGGAGATCTCGGCCGCACAGTTCGCTATCTGCGACTCTCGTTTCGTGGCCGACCTCGAGGCCGCCGCCCTGCCCGGGTTGGTGACGGTGACCTACGGCGGCGACACCCCGGATGACCTGACCGCGCGGGCCGCCGACAAGCCGACGACCTACGGCGCCGTTCCTACCTCGGCCGACGACGTCGCCCTGCTGGCCTTCACCTCCGGCACGACCGGACGGCCCAAGGCGACCATGCACCTGCACCGTGACCTGCTGGCCACCTGTGACACCTTCGGGGCGTACGTCCTCAAGGCCGTACCCGGCGACATCTTCACCGGTACGCCACCGCTGGCCTTCACCTATGGGCTCGGTGCGACGGTGCTGTTCCCGCTCGCAGTCGGGGCTGGGAGCCTGCTCGTCGAGAAGGCCAGCCCGGACGAATTGGCCGGGCACATCGCGGCGCATGAGGTGAGCGTGTTGTTCACCGCGCCGACCGCCTACCGGGCGC